>LNFM01005803.1_pt1 | contig 20926 bp, 17 predicted proteins | sample 596031 | NCBI WGS metagenome assembly LNFM01 (sample SAMN04254537, study PRJNA301005) | activated carbon metagenome | isolation source: dual media filters at the Ann Arbor, Michigan drinking water treatment plant | place: USA: Ann Arbor
TGTGCCAGATGGTGACGCAGTCGCGCTGGTACGGCTTCACCCTGGGCATCACCGTCGACAATACGCGCGGCGGCAATTGCGGCGGCGTCGTCGGCCTCAACCATCCCGGCGAGGGCTTCCTCTCGGGCGACCACATGAACGGCGTGTGGTTCGGCAACAAGGAAGCTTCGGCCGCCCACCAGGCGCAGATGCCCCGGGTGCCGGATGGCAAGTACAACGGCCTCGTCGTGTCGCCGCTGCGCTCGGCGCGTCTCGATCCGCCGGATATCTGCCTGTTCTACGGCACGCCCGGCCAGATGATCTATTTCATCAACGGGCTGCAGTATCACCGCTACCGCCGCTACGACTTCACGGTGACGGGCGAGAGCGCTTGCGCCGATTCGTGGGGCCGGGCGCTGGCCACGCGCCAGACCTCGCTGTCGCTGCCCTGCTTCGCCGAGCGGCGCTATGGCGGCGTGGCCGACGACGAGCTGCTGATGGCCTGCCCGCCGGACGAGCTGCTGCGCGCGGTCGAGGGCATGGGGCATCTCGGCAAGAACGGCTTGCGCTATCCGTTCCCGCCCTATGGCGCGGTGATGGATCCGGCCCTGGGCATGGCCAAGAGCTACAGCTGAGATGCTCTACGTCGTGGCCTGGCCGGTGCTCGGCGAGGCCGACGACACGGCGCTGCGCCGGTTGCGGGCGCAGTATCACTCGGGCGAGGCCGCGCTGATCGGCCCGCACTTCACCCTCGTGTTCGGCGCCGCGGACGATCGCGAAGCCGAATTGCGGGCGGCGTTCGAGAGCGTCACACGGCGACCCTTCTGGTTCCAGATCGACCGCATCGTTCGATCCGACCTGTACCTCTATGCCGAACCGTCGGACGGTGCGGCCGAGCTGTCGGCGCTTTACGACGTCCTGAATCCAGATCCCGGCAACCCGCCGTTCGAGCCGCATATCACGCTCGGGCGGTTCAGGAGCGCTGCCGAGGCGGAGCAGGTGGCGCGCATCGTCGGGCGGCAGAACCTGCCCATGACCGGACGGATCGAGGAGCTGTCGCTCCTGCGGCGAACGGGCGACACGCTCGAGACGTTGGCGAGCGTGCGCCTCGGCGCATGAAGATCCTTCGCCGGATCCTGCTCGCGCTCCTGGCCGGCCTGGTGCTGCTGCTCTTCTTCGGACGCCCGATGGTCTGGGCGGAAGCCACGCTGGTGATGTGGGACATCGCGGCGGGGGGTGCGCCGACCTGGTTGCAGGACGTGACCGCGCCGCCCGGCGAACGGCCGATGAGCTGGGACGGCGGGGAGGGCGATCTTTATCTGCCGGCCAGTCAGGCACGCGCCGCGATGGTCCTCGTGCCGGGTGCCGCTGCGCTGGGACGTGACGAGCCGCGGCTGCAGGCCTTTGCCCGCAGCCTCGCACGGGTGGGCTTTGCCGTGCTGGTGCCGGAGCTGCCGGAAGTGCGCCAGCTCGTCCTGTCCCGCGCCGACGGCGACCGGGTGGCCGATGCCCTGCGCCAGCTGAACAGGCGCCTGCCCGATCTGCCGCTGGGCGTCGCTGCCATTTCGTATGCCGCCGCGCCCGCCATCATTGCCGCGATCGAGGATGATCTTGCTCCGCGTATCGCCTTTGTCGTCGCCATCGGCGGCTACCGCGACGCCTACACGACCATCCGCTTCGTCACCACGGGCGCCTTCCGGCCGAGAGGCGACAGCCGGGAGTTCCGCGTCGAGCCGAACGCCTACGGCCGCTGGGCCATCCTGCGCGCCAATGCCGGCCGGCTCGACGATCCGGCGGACGCCCGCCTGCTGGAACAGATCGCGCTACACCGCTTCCGCGACCGCGACGCCGACATAGCGCGAGAGGCCGCGATGCTGGGACCGCAGGGGCGCGCGGTGCTGGCCCTGGTCGACAATCGCGATCCCGATGCCGTCAATCGCCTGATCGAGGCACTCCCCGAAAGCGTGCGTCGCGAGATCGACGGTCTCAATCTCGCCTTCCATGATCTGTCGAAGTTGCGCGGCCGTCTCATCCTGGTGCATGGCCGCACCGATCCCATGGTGCCCTACAGCGAGAGCCAGGACCTCGCCGTGGCGGCGTCGAAGGCACGTGTGTCGCTGTTCCTGATCGACGATATCGGCCATGTCGAGTTCACGGCGGTGAACGCCGCCAATGCCTGGAAGATGTGGCAGGCGATCGTCGCGCTCCTGGAGGAACGGCGATAGGGCATGGAAAACAATGGTCGACGACAAAGAACCCGTCGTCTCGACCGGAGCGCCGCAGGCGCGAAGCGGAGAGACCTTCTTTGCACCAAAAGCCGGCTATTCGCAGAGAGTAAGGTCTCTCCGCTTCGCCTCGCTGCGCGAGGCTTCGGTCGAGACGACGGATTTGATTTGAACGTGAGGTTCCGATTCGATCAGCGCCAGAGCGGCGGCAGGGGCGGCAGGCGGACGTTGCCGGGGCGCGCCGCAATGCCGAACTTCGCCAGTGCTTCGCGGACCTCGCGGGGCATGCCCACCCCGGGCGCCGAAGCAACGCCCGACAGCTTGAACAGCTGGTCGATCATCCTCTGCCAGCGGTCGCCCTCGTCGGGATAGCGGCGGATCTCGACCTTGCGGCCCTCGCCGATGCCCGCCTTCGCCTTGGCGATGTTGAGTGCGAGCTGCAGGCCGCCCAGTTCGTCCACCAGGCCGGCCTGCTTCGCGTCGGTGCCGCTGAAGACACGGCCGCGGGCGGCGGCGTCGATGCGGTTGGCGTCGAGGTTGCGGGATTCGGCGACCTCGGTCGTGAAGGCCGCGTAGATGACGTCGAGTTCCCGGTTGACCGCGGCGCGCTGGGCCGGCGTCGGCGGCTGGAAGGTCGAGTGCATGCCGGCGTTTCGGCCGACCGAGACGCGCTCGACGTTGACGCCGAGCGAGGTCAGTAGCTCCTGGGCCATGGGCCAGATGCTGAAGACGCCGATCGAGGCGGTGATGGTCGTCGGCTGGGCGACGATCACGTCACCGCGCACGGCGGCCAGATAGCCACCGGAGGCCGCCACGTCACCCATCGAGACGATGACGGGCTTGCCGGCGGCGCGCGCCCGGCCGACCGCGTCGGCAATGGCGTCGGCGGCGGGGTAGGTGCCCCCGGGCGAGTCGATGCGCAGGACGATGGCGCGCACGTCCTTGGCCTGCGCGGCGTTCTCCAGCGCCTCGACCACGTCCTCGGCGTTGGCCATTGCGTCGGCCTCCAGAGGACCGCCTTTGCCACTGCCCGACGTGATGGCGCCGCTCACCCGCACGAGGGCGATGACCTCGCCGTGCTGCTCGGGACGCGTCTCGTCCCCGGCATATTCCGCCAGGGTCACCAGATCGCGCTTGCCGTTGGCGCGCTGGTAGACGTCCTCGAGCGCGTCCGCGCGATAGCCGATCTTGTCGACGAGGCCATCCCGCCGGGCCTGCTCGGACTCGTGCGGCGCCGTGTCGATCAGGCGGCGAAGCTGCGAGGGTTCGATCTTGCGGTCGCGCGCCACGTCGCTCACGAACTGACCGAACAGGCTGTCGATCAACTGCTGCAGGTTCTCGCGGGCGGGACGCGTGTAGCTGGTTTCGAGGAATGTGTCGGGAGCACTCTTGTACTCGTAGCGCCGGCCGCCTTCGACCTTGACGCCGAGCTTGTCGAGGCCTCCCTTGATGAACGGTGTCTCGACGGCGATGCCGGTGACGCCGAAGCCGCCGCTCGGCTGCAGCCAGATCTGCTCCAGCGCGGCGGCCAGATAGTAATCGGCCACATGGTCGCCGCCGCTGCCGAGGGACTCCGCGAATCCCACCGCGAACTTGCCCTTGCCGCGGAAGTGGGCGATCGCCTGGCGCAGCTCCTGGACGCGGGCCATGCCGCCATTCTCGTCGCCGATCTCGACATACAGGCCGACGACGCGCGGGTCGTCGGCCGCCTGCGACAGGAGCTGCACGGTCTCGACGATGTCGCGCGAACTGCCGAACAGAGCGCCGCTCAGCAGACCGGTCGACGTCGTTTCCGGTGGCAGTGAACGCAGGTCCAGCGACAATACCATCTGCTGCGGCAGCGGCTTCGGCGAGAAAGGCCCCGAGGCGAAGTAGGCCACGCCGGCGACGACCGCGAGCAGGACGAGGGTGCCGATGGTCGCAAGAAAGCCGACGATGAAACGCCGCATGCGAGAGTTTCCCTCTGATGACTGAATGCTGATTAGGAGCGGACGAGATTCGGCCGGAACGCCTTCACGGCGTCAAGCATTGCCATGGCATTTGAGTCGAGCCCGTTGTCGCGAACCACGACGGCCCCGGGTACGCCGCGGATCGGGCGCAGGCTGTCATCGACATTGAACTGGGAAAGGCGCAGGTCCGCTGCGAGGAAGGCATGCGGTTCGACGCCGATCTGCAGTTGGGCGCGCATCCCGAGGCGGCGCAGCCGCACCCACTCGATGTCGTCCCAGGAGATACGGGCGTTGCGACCGAAACCCAGCGCTATGCCCTCGTGGTCGATCACGACCTGCGGCGTGCGATCCAGATAGCGACTGACGCCGAGAAAGATGTAGTAGGCCATGATCATCGCCAGAAGCGAGAACATCACGAAGCGCGGGTCTTGCAGCGACAGGGTGGGCGCGTTGTCCGAATTGCCCGATGCGAAATGCGCGATGGCCGAGCCGATCATCAGCAGCGCGACGGCCGCCATCGCGAGATTGTGGAGCGTGCCGTAGCGCACCTGCAGGGCTTGCCGGGCGGCCACCGACGCCGCGCTAGCCACACTGCGCGCGGTGGCGCAGCAGATGGTCCGCCAGGACGCAGGCCATCATGGCCTCGGCGACCGGGGTCCCGCGGATGCCGACGCAGGGATCGTGGCGGCCCTTGGTGCGCAGTTCGATCTCGCGGCCGTTGCGGTCGACACTGCGGACCGGCGTCAGGATCGAGCTGGTCGGCTTGACCGCGAGGCGGCAGACGATGTCCTGGCTGGTCGAGATGCCGCCCAAGATGCCGCCGGCATGGTTGCTGAGGAAGCCGGGCCGGCCGTCGAGCATGCGCATCTCGTCGGCATTCTCCTCGCCGCTCATCGCGGCCGAGGCGAAACCGTCGCCGATCTCTACGCCCTTCACGGCGTTGATGCTCATGAGAGCCTTGGCAAGGTCGGCATCGAGCTTGTCGTAGACCGGGTCGCCCAGGCCTACGGGCACGCCCGAAGCCACGACCTCGATCACTGCGCCGCACGAGCTGCCGCGCTTGCGCACGTCGTCGAGATAGCCTTCCCAGTTCTGCGCCGCCTGACGGTCGGGGCACCAGAAGGGATTGTCGCCGGTGGCGTCCCAGTCCCAGTTGGCGCGGTCGATCTTCTGCGTGCCGATCTGGACCACGGCGCCGCGGATGGTGACGCCATCACCCAGGATCTTGCGCGCGATCGCCCCGGCGGCGACACGCACCGCGGTCTCGCGCGCCGACTGGCGGCCGCCGCCGCGATAATCGCTCACGCCGTATTTCATTTGATAGGTGTAGTCGGCGTGGCTCGGCCGGAACTGGTCTTTGATCTCACCGTAGTCGCGGCTGCGCTGGTCGACATTGTCGATGTGCAGCCCGATCGGCGTGCCGGTCGTGACACCCTCGAACACGCCGGACAGGATTTTCACCGTGTCCGGCTCCTGCCGCTGGGTGACGAAGCGCGACTGGCCGGGACGGCGCTTGTCCATCCACACCTGGATATCGGCTTCGGTGAGGGGGATGCGCGGCGGAGCCCCGTCGACCACGCAGCCGATCGCAGGCCCGTGGCTTTCGCCCCAGCTGGTGAACCGGAAGAGGGTACCGAAACTGCTGCCGGCCATGGCCTGCCGGCCTCCGCTCTACTCGCCTTCGAAGTTGCCGAGCAATTCGGCGATCTGCTTCGCGGACGAGGTATTGATCATGCCGACGACGTGGTAGCCGGCATCGACGTGCATCACTTCACCGGTCACGCCGGTGCCGAGATCGGACAGGAGATAGAGGCCGGCATTGCCGACCTCTTCCGTCGTGACGTTGCGCTTCAGCGGCGAATTGAGCTCGTTCCACTTCAGTATATAGCGGCCGTCGTTGATGCCGGCGAAGGCCAGCGTCTTGATCGGGCCGGCCGAGATCGCGTTGACGCGGATCTTCTGTTCGCCCAGGTCCGCCGCCAGGTAGCGAACGCTGGCCTCGAGCGCGGCCTTGGCGACGCCCATGACGTTGTAGTGCGGGATCACCCGCTCGGCGCCGTAGTAGGTGAGGGTGAGCAGGCTGCCGCCATCCTTCATCAGCGGCACGGCGCGCTGCGCCACGGCGGTGAAGGAGTAGACGCTCACGTTCATCGTGAGGGTGAAATTGTCGGCCGAGGTGTCGAGGTAGCGGCCACGCAGTTCGTCCTTGTTGGAGAAGGCGATGGCGTGGACCACGAAGTCCAGCTTGCCCCATTCCTTCTCCAGCTTGGCGAAGACCGCGTCGATGCTGGCGGGGTTGGTCACGTCGCACGGCTCTATGATCTTGGCGCCGATCGAGTTGGCCAGCGGCCGCACACGCTTTTCCAGGGCTTCGCCCTGGAAAGTGAAGGCCACCTCGGCCCCCTGGTCGTGGCAGGCCTTGGCGATCCCCCAAGCGATCGAGCGTTCGTTGGCGACGCCCATTACGAGGCCTTTTTTACCGGCCATCAGTTGTGCAGCTGCGATCATGCCTCGTTCTAGCTGGGGAACGGTATTGGGACAAGATGCCGGTGGTGGAACGCGCCGGCCCCCCTCATATTGTGGTGATGATCAGGGAAACTACCGACCCGCTGGAGCTTTTTGCCGCCTGGTACGGCGAAGCCGCCACTTCCGAGCCCAACGACCCCTCGGCCATGGCCCTCGCCACGGTCGGTCCGGACGGCACGCCCGCCGTACGCATGGTTCTGTTGAAGGACTATGACGCCGAGGGGTTCGTGTTTTACACAAACTATGAAAGCCGGAAGGGCAACCAGCTTCTGGCCCACCCGAAGGCGGCCCTGCTTTTCCACTGGAAGTCGCTGCGCCGCCAGGTTCGCCTCGAGGGGCCTGTCACCCAGACGACCGCTGCCGAGGCCGACGCCTATTTCGCGAGCAGGGCGCGGGGGAGCCAGGTCGGCGCCTGGGCCTCGGAACAGTCTCGGCCGCTCGAGAGCCGGTTCGCGCTGGAGAAACGGGTGGCGGAATATGCCGCCAAGCACGTGATCGGGACGGTGCCGCGGCCGCCGCACTGGTCGGGCTTCCGTCTGCAGCCGAATCTGATCGAATTCTGGCAGGACGGCGCCTTCCGCCTGCACGATCGGCTGGAGTATCGACGCAGCGCGCCCAGCGAACCCTGGACCACGAGAACGCTTTATCCCTGAGGGCGTGATGGCGATGGAGCCCCAACGGCTGATGCGGCTGGCGACCGTCGCTTCGATGTCGACGGCGCTCATCCTGATCGTCGCCAAGTTCGCGGCCTGGCGGCTCACCGATTCGGTGAGCATGCTGTCCTCGCTGGTCGACACGTCGCTCGATCTCGTCAGCTCGATGGTGACCTTCTTCGCGGTGCGCCAGGCCCTCGTGCCGGCCGATGACAACCATCGCTTCGGTCATGGCAAGGCCGAGGGGCTGGCGGGCCTCATCCAGGCCGGTTTCATCGCCGCCTCGGGGTGCGCGCTCCTGGTCGCGATCGTCGAGCGGCTGGGCAATCCCAAGCAGGTCCGCGAAGAGGAGATCGGCTTGATCGTCAGCGTGCTGGCGGTCGGACTGACGCTGTGCCTGGTCACGTTCCAGAAGTACGTCGTGCGGCGCAGCGGGTCGCTCGCCATCAATGCCGACATGGCGCACTACAGCACCGATCTGGTGGCGACGCTGGTCACCGGCGCCGGCGTCTTCCTCTCGGGCCTGCTGGACCAGCCGCTGATCGACAGCGGCGTTGCAGGCCTGGTGGCGCTCTACCTGATGCATGGTGGCTGGAAGGTGGGTCGGGAGTCGCTGGACGTTCTGATGGACCACGAGTTGCCGGCCGAGGACGGCAGGAAGATCGAGGCGATCGCACGGGCGCATCCCGGTGTGAAGGACGTTCACGATCTGAAGACTCGGTCGAGCGGGCTCACCAGGTTCATCCAGCTCCATATCGAGGTCGAACGCGACCTGTCGGTCGTTCTGGGCCACGCGATCGGCCTCGAAGTCCAGGCCGAGATCGCCAAAGCCTTTCCCGGCGCGGAGATCATCCTGCACGTCGACCCGGCGCCCGCCCCATGAGCGCGCGGCCTTCCTTCATCGTCGAAGATCAGTCCGAGACGATTGCCTTCCTCGAGGCCGAGCTGACGCCGGCGCGCCGGATCGACACGCACGGCGCCGTCGTCTTCCTGTGCCGAGAGCGCGCCTACAAGCTGAAGCGGGCCGTGAAGTTCCCCTACATGGACTTCTCGACCGAGGGACGGCGCGCAGCGATGTGCGCCGCCGAGATCGACGTGAACCGGCGCTCCGCGCCCGAGATCTATCTGGGTGTCGCGCCCGTCCTCAGGCGCGACGGAAGGCTGGCGCTGGGCGAGGTTGGCGAGACGTCCGAACACGCGGTGGATTGGCTGGTCGTGATGCGGCGCTTCGACGAAGAGGGGCTGCTGGATCGCATGGCAGCGCGCGGCGCGCTGACGCCGAGTCTGATGGCCGCCCTCGGCGCGCGCGTGGCGCAGTTCCATGACGGGCTGCCCGCCATCGCCTCGGGCTTCTGTTCGCCTGACGATTACCGCCATTCCGTGGCGGCCGATGTGCGCCAGATGCGCGAGGCGGGGGACCGTCTTGATCCGCCGACCAGCGAGGCGCTGGCCGAGGCGATGCCACGGTCGCTCGAACCCTTCATCGATCTCGTGGCGCGCCGCGTCGCGGCCGGCGCGATCCGGCGCTGCCATGGCGATCTGCACCTGCGCAACATCGTGACGCTGAAGGGCCAGCCCGTGCCGTTCGACGCCATCGAATTCTCCGACAAGATCGCCAACATCGACGTGCTCTACGATCTCGCCTTTGCGCTGATGGACCTGGCGCGGCAGGGGCTGGGCGCGATGGCCAACCGCCTGCTGAACGAATGGCTGTGGCGGGTCGGCGAGGTCGAGGGCGCCTCGCACGAGGAGGCGCTGGCGCTTCTGCCGATGTTTCTCGCCCGCCGCGCCGCGATCCGCGCCTATGTCGATTCGGCGGTCACGGCGGTCAGCGGCGCCGACAATGCGCCGGCGCGCGCCTACCAGAAGGCGGCGCTGGCCTTCCTGCAGCCCGCGCCGCCGCGCCTGGTCGCGATCGGCGGCCTGTCGGGCAGTGGCAAGACCACGCTGGCGCTCAAGCTGGCACCCGAGATCGGCCGCACCCCGGGCGCCGTCGTCGTGCGGACCGATGTCGAGCGCAAGCGACGGGCGGGCGTCGCGCTGGACGAGCGCATGCCGGTGGGCAGCTATTCGCCGGAGGCTTCGGCCAGGACCTACGCAGCCTCCATGGCGCGCGCCGAGCGGGTGCTGCGGGCGGGGCACAGCGTCGTGCTCGATGCCGTCTTCGCCCGCCCCGACGAACGCGCCGCGGCCGAGGCGCTGGCGCGAACGGTGGGCGTGCCGTTCCAGGGGATCTGGCTCGACGTCCCGAAGGACGTGGCGCAACAGCGCGTGACGGACCGGAAGGGCGACGCTTCCGACGCCACGGCGTCCGTGGTCGAGCGCCAGTTCGGCTACGATCTCGGCAGCATCGGCTGGGAGCGTCGCTGAACTCGCTCTTGACCGGCCCGTCATGAGTGAGTAATCACTCAATTTATGAGAGAAGTGCCGCTTATCGATGCGCGGGATGGCGTCGCCGCCGGTCACGTGCGGCAGCGTGAGGCGGCGGCACTGGCGGTTCGCGACGCCTGTCTCGGGTGGCTCCCGCTGGGCGGACTGCTGGCTCGCATCGCCGATCCGATCGTACGCGCCTGGATGAAACGGGCAGGGACGAGCTACGCCGCCGAAATCGACACCGTCGCCCGCACCCTGAAGAAGCCGGGCATCTGGCTCCTGCACGGCGCCTACCTCTTCGGCTGCACCGCGCTGGCGGACGACACCGGACAGGGGCCGCGCCTGCGTCGTACGCTCGACTGGCCGTTTCCCGGTCTCGGCCGCCTCGTCGAGGTGAGGCGCCAGCGCGGATCGGCCGGCGAATTCCTGAACGTCACCTGGCCGGGCTTCGTCGGCGTGCTGACCGCGGTGGCCCCGGCGCGCTTCGCCGCCTCGATCAATCAGGCGCCGATGCGCCGGCGTTGGCTGACACCGGTGTTGCTGTGGTTCGACTATGCGCTGAACGCGCTCGATGGCCTTCGCAGTAGCGGGCGCCTGCCTCCCGAACATCTGCTGCGCCACGTCTTCGAGACCTGCACGAGCTTCAACGACGCGCGCCATCTGCTCGAGACCGTGCCGGTCGCACGACCCGTCCTGTTCCTGCTGATCGGCACGCGGCCGGGCGAGCGGATCGTGATCGAACGCGAGGAGACGAGCGCGCGGACCTATCGCGACGACACGGTCTTCGCCAACGACTGGCGTGAACGCCATCCGAATTGGCGGCCCCGCGCCTGCGGCGAGGGCGCGCCGGTCGAGAACAACATCCGCCGCCGCAGCGCGCTCGCCGCCTGGACCGGATGCGACGCGGACGATTTCGGGTGGGTGGCCGCGCCGGTATTGAATGCCTGCACGCGCCTTTCGGTCGAGATGTGCGCCGCGACGGGCCAGCTGACCGTCGCCGGCTGGGAAGCCGACGAACGAGGCAGCGCAGAACGGGTCACTCAGGTTTCGACGTTCTGTATCCCGTCATCCTGAGCGGAGCCGCCCTCAGGGCGGCGTAGTCGAAGGATCTCTTTTCCCGCGCACGGTAGGTCGAAGCGAAAACAGGTCCTTCGACTGCGCTCGCTTCGCTCACTGCGCTCAGGACGACGGGGATCCGTTCAAGCCCGCTTCTTCGCCGTGGCGCTGCGGGGCAGGAGCCGAGCGAGGTATTGGCCGGTGTAACTCTCCGGCACCTTGACGATCGCCTCGGGCGGGCCCTCGGCGACCAGGCGGCCGCCGCCCGATCCGCCGTCGGGGCCCATGTCGAGGACCCAGTCGGCGGTCTTGATGACTTCGAGATTATGCTCGATCACCAGCACCGTATTGCCGGTCTCGACCAGGCGATGCAGCACTTCCAGCAGTTTGCGCACGTCCTCGAAATGCAGGCCGGTCGTCGGCTCGTCGAGGATGTAGAGCGTGCGGCCGGTGGCGCGCCGCGACAGTTCCTTGGCGAGTTTGACCCTCTGGGCCTCGCCGCCGGACAGCGTCGTCGCCTGCTGGCCGATATGGATGTAGCCCAGTCCGACCTGCTGCAACGTCAGCATCTTGTCGCGAATGACCGGCACCGCCTTGAAGAACTCGCAACCCTCGTCGACCGTCATGTCGAGCACGTCGGCGATCGACTTGCCGCGGAACACGATCTCAAGCGTCTCGCGGTTGTAGCGCTTGCCCTTGCAGACGTCGCATTCGACGTAGACGTCGGGCAGGAAGTGCATCTCGATCTTGATGACGCCGTCACCCTGGCAGGCCTCGCAGCGGCCGCCCTTCACGTTGAAGGAGAAGCGGCCGGGCTTGTAGCCGCGCTCGGTCGATTCCGGCAGTTGCGAGAACCAGTCGCGGATCGGCGAGAAGGCACCGGTATAGGTCGCGGGATTGGAGCGTGGCGTGCGGCCGATCGGCGACTGGTCGATGTCGACGATCTTGTCGAGATGGTTGACGCCCTCGAGCGCGGCGTGCGCACCGGCATGTTCGCGCGCATTGTTCAGCCGCTTGGCCAGTGCCTTGTAGAGCGTCTCGACGATCAGCGTGCTCTTGCCGCTGCCCGACACGCCGGTGACGCAGGTGAAGGTGCCGAGCGGGATGCTGGCCGTCACGTTCTGGAGATTGTTCTCCCTGGCGCCCTTAAGGGTCAGCCAGCGTCCGTTCTTGGGCGGCGGCTCGCGCCGCATCTTGGGAATCGGGACCTGGCGGAAGCCGGAGAGATACTGGCCGGTGAGGCTTGCGCTGTTGCCCATCACCTCCTCGGGCGTACCCTGGGCCACCACGTGACCGCCCAGTGCGCCGGCGCCGGGGCCCATGTCGACCAGATAGTCGGCCGAGCGGATGGCATCCTCGTCATGCTCGACCACCAGCACCGTGTTGCCGAGGTCGCGCAGGCGCGTCAGCGTCTTCAGGAGGCGGTCATTGTCGCGCTGGTGCAGGCCGATCGACGGCTCGTCGAGCACGTACAATACGCCCGTCAGCCCGGAGCCGATCTGGGAGGCGAGGCGAATGCGCTGGCTCTCGCCGCCCGACAGCGTGCCCGACGTGCGATTGAGGGTCAGGTAGGACAGGCCGACATTGTCGAGGAAGCCCAGACGCTCGTTGATCTCCTTCAGGATGCGGGCCGCGATCTCGCGCTGCTTGGCCGTGAGCTTGGGATCGAGCGCCAGGAACCACTTCACCGCCTCGCCGATCGAGAACTCGGTAGTCTGGCTGATGTTGAGGCCGGCGATCTTGACCGCCAGCGCCTCCGGCTTGAGGCGGGCGCCGTTGCAGACCTCGCACTTGCTCTCGTGCTGGAAGCGCTCCAACTCCTCGCGCACCCAGGAGGAATCGGTCTCCTTCCAGCGGCGATCGAGATTGGGGATCACGCCCTCGAACGGCTTGGTCGTCTGGTACTGGCGGATGCCGTCGTCGTAGCGCATGGCGACCGACTCGCTGCCGCTGCCGTAGAGGATCGTGTCGCGCACCTTCTTCGGGAGGTCGCGCCACGGCACGGAGGTCTTCACCTTGAAGTGCTTCGCGATGCTCTCGAGCGTCTGCATGTAATACTGGCCCGACGAATCGGCCCACGGCGCGACCGCACCCTCGGAGAGCGAGAGCCGGTCGTCCGGCACCACCATCTCGGGATCGAAGAACATTTTTACGCCCAAGCCATCGCAGGCCGGGCATGCGCCCTGCGGGGCGTTGAAGGAGAAGAGGCGGGGCTCGATCTCCTCGATGGTGAAGCCCGAGACCGGGCAGGCGAATCGCGCGGAGAAGACCGTGCGCTCGCCATTGTCGGCGTTCTCGGCGATGGCCAAACCCTCGGCCAGAGTGAGCGCGGTCTCGAGCGAGTCGGCGAGGCGGTTGCCGAGGTCGGGCTTCACGACGATGCGGTCCACGACCACGTCGATGTCGTGCTTGAACTTCTTGTCCAGCGCCGGCGCCTCGGCGATCTCATAGAGCTTGCCGTCGATCTTGACCCTCTGGAAGCCCTTGCGCTGAAGTTCCTGCAGTTCCTTCCGGTACTCGCCCTTTCGGCCGCGCACGATCGGGGCCATCAGGTAGAGGCGCGTGCCCTCCGGCATCGTCTTGATGCGGTCGACCATCTGGGAAACGGTCTGGCTCTCGATCGGCAGTCCCGTCGCCGGCGAGTAGGGCACGCCGACGCGCGCGAACAACAGGCGCAGATAGTCGTAGATCTCGGTGACGGTGCCGACCGTCGAGCGCGGATTGCGCGAGGTCGTCTTCTGTTCGATGGAAATCGCAGGCGAGAGGCCCTCGATCGAATCGACGTCCGGCTTCTGCATCAGCTCGAGGAACTGGCGGGCATAGGCCGAAAGGCTCTCGACGTAGCGGCGCTGTCCTTCGGCGTAGATCGTGTCGAAGGCGAGCGACGACTTGCCCGAGCCGGAGAGGCCGGTGATCACCACCAGCCTGTCGCGCGGCAGGTCGACGTCGACGTTCTTGAGATTGTGCTCGCGTGCCCCCCGTACGGAGATGAAGCGATGCGGCTCGGCAGCGGGTAAGCGGGACTTTGCCATCAGGACCGGAACAATAGGGTAAGCGCGGGATCAGCGCATATGGCGATTATCCCCCGACTCCACCAGTGCTCTGCGTCACGCTGGCGATGCTTGCGCTGCCAGCACCCGCGCGGTCGGACGGTCGTTCATCAGAAGCTGCGCGGTGCCCGCGATCAGCCCGATCAGGACGCCGATCTTCCAGGCGAGGTCATAGGAGCCCATCAGGTCGAACAGATAGCCGCCGCCCCAGGCTCCGAGGAAGGACCCGGCCTGGTGGCTGAGGAAGGCGATGCCCGTCAGGGTCGACAGGAAGCGCAGCCCGAAGATCTGCACCACCAGCCCGTTGACCAGCGGGATGACCCCCAGCCAGAGCGTGCCCATGGCGGCGCCGAACAGCACGACGGAGAGCGGTGTCGGCGGGAACAGAAAGAAAAGCGCCACCGTCAGCGAACGCAGCAGGTAAATGGCGCCCAGCAGCAGGCGCTTGGGGTATTTGTCACCCAGCCAACCGAACAGCCACGAGCTCAGGATGTTGAAGCCGCCGATCAGCATCAGCGCGACGGCACTATAGGACGGATCCATGCCGCACTGGGCGAGATAGGTCGGCAGGTGGGTGGTGATGAAGACCAGCTGCAGGCCGCAGACGAAGAAGGCCAGCGCCATCACGACATAGCCGGTGTGGCGCCGCGCTTCGTCGAGCGCGCCGATCAGGGTGAGGTTGCGGTCGGTCGAAAGCGTGTTGGGCAGCTTGTCGGCGCGGCTGCCGATCCAGGCGGCCGGCAGCATGGCGAGCGCCAGGATCACGAAGGCCCAGACGGCGGCCCGCCAGCCGTCGCTGTTCAGAAGGTAGGCCGCGATGGGGGCCGTCACCATGGTGCCGACGGAGCCGGCGGCCGAGACGATGCCGAAGGCCAGCGTCCGGCGGCCCGGTTCGACAACGCGGGCCGCGATGTTGGCGGTGATGCCCGAGGTCGTGCAGGCCAGCGCCACGCCGATCAGTACGCCGGCGCCCAGGATGATGGGCAGGACGCCCTGTGCCGTGGCGGTCAGCCAGATGCCGAGGATGAACAGGGCGCTGCCGATCATCGCGACCCAGCGTGTCCCATACTTGTCGGCGAAGATGCCGGCGATCGGCTGGCTCACGCCCCAGGCGACCTGCTGGACGGAGATCGCCAGCGCGAAGTCCGAGATCGCGATTCCGAGTTCCTTGGAGGCCGGTGCCTGGAAGAGACCGAGATTCTGACGGATGCCCATGGCGAGGGTCATCATCAGCGCCGCCCCGCCCAGCATGGCGTAGGCCTGACCGGTCGAAACCTGGGGAACGTGGAAGGATTTGCTCATGGCCGGGGAAGATACGGGAGAGATTGGGGCGGCAACCAATGAATTGTCGGAGGGCGCCCATGAGCAGACCTAACTTCACAACCGTAATTTGGTGGCTGCCCACAGGCGGCCGGGGCTAGTTTGCCGCCCGTGAGGTAGGTGCCGCGTCCCGCGGCGCCGGGAAAGCCAAGGAGGCCCCCATGGCGGGCAGCGTCAATAAAGTCATTCTGGTCGGAAATCTCGGCCGCGACCCCGAAGTGAAATCCATGCAGGACGGCCGTTCGCTGGTGAACATGTCGGTCGCGACGTCGGAGACCTGGCGCGACCGCAACAGCGGCGAGCGCAAGGAACGGACCGAGTGGCACCGTGTCGTGATCTTCAACGACAAGCTGGCCGAAGTGGCGCAGAAATTCCTGAAGAAGGGCGCCAAGGTCTATCTCGAAGGCCAGCTCACGACCCGCAAGTGGACCGACCAGAGCGGCCAGGAGCGCTATACGACCGAGGTGGTCATTCCGCGTTTCGGCGGCACGCTCACCATGCTCGACGGCCGCAGTGGCGGCGGTGAGGGCGGCGGCGGTGGCGGCGGCATGGACGAGGATTTCGGCGGCGGCGGCATGTCCGGTGGCGGCGGGATGTCGAGCGGCGGTGGCGGTGGCGGTGGCCGCGCGGCACCGCGTGGCAAGGCCGAGCTCGACGACGACATTCCCTTCTAGGCCATGCGGACGCTCGTCCTGGGTGGGACGGGCGTCTTTGGCGGCCGGTTGTGCCGCCTGCTGGCGAACGATCCGCTTATCGATCTCACGATCGGCGCGCGCGATCGGGCCAGGGTCGAGGCGCTGGCTGCCGAATTGGGGGTGGCCGGCCTGGTGCTCGATTGGCGACGCGACCTTGATCGTCTGCTCGCCTCGCGGCGGTTCGACGTTCTCGTCCATGTCGCGGGGCCGTTTCAGGGCCAGGACTATTCGGTGGCGGAAGCCTGCATCCGTCACGGCGTCCACTATCTCGACCTTTCTGACGATCGGGCCTTCGTCTGCGGCATCGACCGCCTGGACGCGGCGGCCAAGGCAGCGGGCGTGCTCGTTTGCTCGGGCGCCAGCACGGCGCCGGCGCTGACGGGGGCTGTGCTGGAACAAGCCCTGGACGAGGGCGTGGCCGTCGACCGCGTGTCTTTCGCGATCGTGCCGGGCAATGATGCGCCACGCGGTCGCGCCTTGATCGAGGCCATCCTGGCAGGCGCCGGCAAGCCCATTCCGGATCAGCCGGGCCGGCATGTCTGGGGCAGCCTTCGCCGCATTGCCGTGCCCGGACTGGGCCGCCGCTGGGCGGCTTCCTGCGACCTGCCCGAGCCAGCCCTGTTTCACCAGCGTTTTGGCGTGGCGGAGACCTATGCCGGCGCCGGGCTGGAGCTCTCCGTCCTGCATTTCGGACTTGGGCTGTTGGCCTTGCCGGTCCGGCTGGGGGTGCTTCGCTCGCTCAAGCCGGCAGCGATGCCGCTGGCCTGGATCGCCGACCGGCTGCGCGCCTTCGGCACCGACAAAGGCGGGCTGCGCATCGATCTCGAGGGCACGCGTGGCGCGCGCACCTGGTCTCTGGTGGCCGAAGGCGGGGACGGTCCTTTCGTGCCGGCGACGCCGGCGGCCGCGCTGGTTCGCAAGCTGGCGCGAGGCGAAGTGTCCCGGCGCGGCGCCCTGCCCTGCATCGGCCTTCTGTCCCTGGCCGAGATCGAGGCCGAATGGGTGCGGGCGTCTCTGCGCATCGCATCGGGATGGGGCGCGGATGGGGCGTCTTTCCGGCCTTCGCTCTATCGCCGCGTCCTGGGCCGTGCCTACGGCGCCATGTCCGAAGCCGGGCAAAGGCTTCATGACGGAGGGTGCGGCACATGGAGCGGCCGATGCTCGGTCGAGGCCCCGGTCAACCTTGCCGGGCGGCTCGTGGCCCGACTGTTCGCCCTGCCGCCCGCGGCGGCAGATGCCCCCATCGAAGTCGACTTCGTCGTGCGGGGCGGACGCGAGACCTGGATCCGGCGGGTCGGCAGCCGCACCATGCGCTCCGAACAGTATATCGGGTCGCGCCGGCCTGCGGGGTGGATCGTCGAGCGGTTCGGGCCCTTCGCCTTCGATCTCGCGGTGCCGGTGAAGGACGGTCGACTCGAACTGGTGATGGCGGGGATGCGCTTTGGGGGCGTGCTACTGCCGCGCGTCTGCTGGCCCCTCGTCAAGGCGGTCGAGACCGGGGATGAGGAGGGGCGTTTCCGGTTCGATGTCGAAATCGGCCTGCCGTGGATCGGCCGGCTGGTGCGCTATCGCGGCTTCCTCACAGATCGATGAAGCGTTCCCGCGTCTGCGGCGATGGCACCAGGCAGGATTCGAGCCGGCCGAACCAACGGATCCGGTTGCGCGCGACGATGTCGTAGATTGGGTCCCGCAGGATCTTCGGGACCATGACCAGCGGGTAAAGCCAGCGCGCGGGGCCCCGCAGATGGCGCAGCGCCCGCAGCGCGGCGGTCGAGCGCGTATAGATATTGCCCTTCTCGAGCAGCAGGATCGTGCGGTCCAGCGTGTCGTCGGGCAGGTCGAGGGCAAGCAGGACACGCCTGCCGAGGGTCGACTGCGCGCTGGCGAACTTGAGATGCCCGTCGGGGTCGCGCTCGAGGCAGAAGGCGACGAAGCGGCTGCACAGGACGCACTGGCCGTCGAAGAAGTAGAGCGGCTGCGGCAGGTCTGCCAGGGCCGCCGGGACCTTCACGCAGGAAAGCCCAGGGCCCGCAGTTCGGCCACCGTCTCGTCCGCCGAGCGGTGATGGATTCCGCTCATGCCGGTGGCTTGCGCTCCCTCGACGTTTGCCACGACGTCGTCGATGAACACCGCGTCCTGGGGGCGGAAACCGCCCGTGCGGCAGGTCAGCGCGAAGATCGCGGCATCGGGCTTCCAGCATCCGACATGCCCGGAGACAATGAAATCTCGGAAGCGGCCGATGAAGGGATGCCTCGCCTTGCCCGGTCCGCGCAGCCAGGCATCGAGGAAGCCGGGGGCGTTGGACAGCAGGTAGAGCGGCACGCCCCCGTCACCCAGGCGCTCGACCAGTTCGACCATCGGGGGAAAGGAGTGGTCGAGCATCTCGTCGAAGCGGTCGTAATAGGCCGCAATCAGCGCTTCCTTGCCCGGATGGAGCGCCTGCAGTTCGCGCGTGGCGGCTGCGGGATCGCCATCATAATCCTGCCGCATGTGCCATTCGCGCGTGGTCACGTTGGCCAGGAAGTGCTCCATCTCCGCTTCCTGCGGGATGAGTTTCCGGTAGAGGTGCCGCGGATTGTAGTCGATCAGCACGCCGCCCATGTCGAAGACCACGACCGAGGGACGGGGAGGGGTACTTTCTGGGGGCAAGTCACGGCCTTTTGGTGAGGCAATTTCGAGAGGAATTTAGCCAATAAAATCAATGCATTAAAGGGGGCTTTTTCAGGCGATTTTTGTTGGTCTGGAGGGGGTTGTTTGCTAGGTTGCGAGATACCCCCGCCGGAGTCTCCGGAAGGGCTGCAAGAACGAGAAAACTCCAGGTCTCCGTGAGCGACGATACGACCCTTCCGCCGGCGCCGCCGCCCCCCGACGCGCCTCCGCCACAGCCCTCGCCGCACGATATCGCCCCGATCACGATCGAAGAGGAGATGCGCCGCTCCTACCTCGATTACGCCATGAGCGTGATCGTGTCGCGCGCACTGCCCGATGCGCGCGACGGCCTGAAGCCCGTGCAGCGACGTATCCTCTACGCGATGAAGGAGGGCGGCTACGATTCGACGCGGCCCTTCCGCAAGTCGGCGCGCATCGTCGGCGACGTGATGGGCAAGTATCACCCGCACGGCGACAGCGCGATCTACGATGCCATGGTGCGCATGGCGCAGGACTTCTCGATGCGCCTGCCGCTGATCTCGGGGCAGGGCAATTTCGGCTCGATGGACGGCGATCCGCCCGCGGCGATGCGTTACACCGAGGCGCGGCTCGCCACGGTCGCCGAGACGCTGCTCGAGGACATCAACAAGGAAACCGTCGAGTTTCAGCCGAACTACGACGAGCGCGAGAGCGAGCCGACGGTGTTGCCGGCGGCCTATCCGAACCTGCTGGCCAACGGTGCCGGCGGAATTGCGGTGGGCATGGCGACCAACATCCCGCCGCACAATCTTGGCGAGTTGATCGATGCTTGCCTGGCGCTGATCGCCAATCCCGAGCTGACGGTGCCGCAGCTCATGGAACATGTGCCGGGCCCGGATTTTCCGACCGGCGGCCTCATCCTCGGCCGCAATGGCATCCGCGCCGCTTTCGAGCTCGGCCGTGGCTCGATGATGATGCGGGCCAAGACCAACATCGAGCAGAAATCCGGCGGCCGCGAGTCGATCGTCGTCACCGAGATTCCCTATCAGGAGAACAAGGCCCGGCTGCACGAGCGAATCGCCGAGGTTGTGCGCGACAAGAAGGTCGAAGGCATCTCCGAGATTCGCGACGAGAGCGACAGGGACGGCGTGCGGCTGGTCATCGACCTGAAGCGCGATGCCATGGCCGACGTCGTGCTCAACCAGCTCTATCGCTTCACGCCGTTGCAGACGAGCTTCAGCGTCAACGCCCTGGCGCTCGACGGTGGCCGCCCGAAGCTGATGAGCCTCAAGGAGCTGCTCGAGGCCTTCATTCGCTTCCGGGCCGAAGTGCTGACCCGGCGCACCCGCTTCGAGCTCAACCATGCGCGCGACCGCGCCCATGTGCTGGTCGGTCTCGCGATCGCCGTCGCCAACATCGACGAAGTGATCGAGATGATCCGCCGCTCGCCCGATCCGAACGTGGCGCGCGAGCGGTTGATGGCCAGGGACTGGCCGGCCGCCGACGTGAAGCCGCTGATCGACCTGATCGCCGAGCCCGGCCGCGAAGTGTCGGCCGAGGGAACCTACCGGCTCTCCGAGGTGCAGGCCCGGGCGATCCTGGAGTTGCGACTGCAGCGCCTGACCGGCCTGGAGCGCGACAAGATCTCCGAAGAATTGACCGAGGTCGCAAAGCTGATCGAGGGTTATCTCGAACTGCTGGGCGATCGCGACAAGCTGTTCGCGCTGATGGCCGAGGAGCTGCGCGAGATCAGGGAGAAGTACGCGACGCCGCGGCGCACCCAGATCGTCGACAATGAGTTCGAGCAGGATATCGAGGACCTGATCCAGCGCGAGGACATGGTCGTCACGGTGACCCATGGCGGCTACGTCAAGCGCGTGCCGGTGTCGGCCTATCGTGCCCAGCGCCGCGGCGGCAAGGGCCGCTCGGGCATGGCCACGCGCGAGGACGATTTCGTGTCGAGCCTGTTCGTGGCCAACACCCACACGCCCGTGCTGTTCTTCTCCAGCCGCGGCATCGTCTACAAGCTCAAGGTCTGGCGTCTGCCGCTCGGCGCGCCGCAGGCGCGCGGCAAGGCGTTCGTAAACCTGCTGCCGCTCGGCGAGGGCGAGACGATCAGCGCGGTCATGCCGATGCCGGAGGACGAGGCGAGCTGGTCGACGCTCAACGTGATGTTCGCGACGGCGCGCGGCGGCGTGCGCCGCAACGAGCTCAGCGACTTCACCAGCGTCAACCAGGGCGGCAAGATCGCCATGAAGTTCGAGGGCGAGGATGCGGGCGATCGCCTGATCGGGGTCGGCGTCTGTTCCGAGGAGCAGGACGTGCTGCTGGCGACTCGCCAGGGCCGGGCCATGCGTTTCCCGGTCTCGACCGTGCGTGTCTTCGCCAGCCGCAATTCGACCGGCGTGCGCGGCATCGCGCTGGCCGAGGGCGACGAGGTGATCTCGATGTCGCTGGTCGACGGCGGCAAGG
>LNFM01005804.1_pt1 | contig 20918 bp, 18 predicted proteins | sample 596031 | NCBI WGS metagenome assembly LNFM01 (sample SAMN04254537, study PRJNA301005) | activated carbon metagenome | isolation source: dual media filters at the Ann Arbor, Michigan drinking water treatment plant | place: USA: Ann Arbor
ATGGGGTCCGCAGAAGCATAGGGACTGCCTGTATCAGAGTAATGTCCTGCAAGGTAATTAATTCGAGATTCAAATTGAATTCCAGCATTTTTCAAAGTGTTAAAGTACTTAAACTGATCGACCCACGGAACAATGAAATCGTGTGATCCAAGTTCTAGAAATAAGCGCGGAGCCTTCGCCTTCAATGAATTGAGCATGTAGGGACTTGTTAAATTGATTTGGGATTCAAAAACGTCTTTGTCTTTCGTCCCGGCTAAGACGTGCAAATGGGCTTCGTCACGCGTCATTCCTTTGAGCTCGTTATTTTCTTTGTATCTAAAATCTTTTTTCCAGGTTTCAAGGGTTCCAATTGACCACTCTGCCGCACCAATAAGGTGAGGCACCGTGCTTCCGGTTAAGCTTGCGACGAATGGAAAGTCTGCCGGTGGAACGGCGGCGTAGGCTGCGACCACTTTGTACGGAAAATTTTCCGGGTTGGTCGCCATTGAAATCGCCGTCAGTCCCCCTCGAGATCCGCCATAGATGAAAATCTTTTGTGCGTCTCCGCCAAAAGTCGTTTTGACCTTTTGAATGACTTTATTGAATTCCAACCGGGCATTTGATTGAAGGCTTCTAGAACCGATGGCACCAGCCCCATTCCAAAGGACGCCGATCGCTGGTGTTCCAAGGTTTTTGTACGCAAGCGAAAGGGTTTGAAACATTTGATGGTTCGGCCCGATAAGGTGATTCCCGAGATCGTAGTGTCCAGAAAAAACAATTGGATATTTTCCAGGGGGATCTGTTGGATTCCATCCCGGCGGAAGTATTACGGCCACTAAACTTTTATCACTGATCAATCCGTAAAGTATTTGCAAGGTGCCACGATTTCCAATGACCGCTGACTTCGCTACAGTCCAATCTTTATAAGAACTGGGCTTTCGATGTTCAATCCCGACTCCTGATCGTTGGCATTCACCGTTGGACCAGTTCAAAAATTCGCTGTCAGAAATTTTACGATATTCGTAAGTTTCACCAAGGTAGTTGTTATGTCGCGGTAAAATTCCGTAATTATAAATTTGGCGATTTACAGAGGCATCCGGGTTGTACATGTTCATTTGCCCAGTGGCGCCCTCTTCAAAGCCTTTGATAGATTCGGACCAATGAGTCGCCAGCGGAAATGTATTCTGAACATTGACACAACTGACGAGTGGCGGCTTTTGTCCACGCTCGCATGTGTCGCCTTCATATCCAGGAAGACAAGTAAATCCGCAGGCCGCCGCCTCTTTAACCCAAGGTTGGTTGACACTGGTGGGCGTTCCCGTTTGCAATTGGCAATTGAGTCCGTTCACGCAAGGTAATACGACATTACATGCGTTCGTCTGCCGCACGCATACACCATTTTGATTATTAAACCCAAGATCACAAACGTATTCACACTTTTTTTGCGAGGTACACGAGGCCACAACTTGCCGAGATGAGTTCATCGTTAAATTCTGTTCGTCGTTGGCACAAGCCACCGCATTGAGGGGAACCGAGCCTTGGCAAACAAAGGTTGCAGGTTTTTCTGTTTCACAAAGAGCACCTTCGAAATTGGCAGTACAGGTAAATCCACAGTTCGTTGCACCTTTAACCCATGCCTGATTCAATTGAACTGGGTTGCCAGTTGTTGTTGTGCATTTTCGTCCGACATCGCAAGGAACTGTTGAGGCGCATGAATTATTTGTGACTGCGACGCAGACCCCATTAACGTTGTTAAATCCAGGGCGACACGTGAATTCACATTTGCGCCCCAAAGAACATTGAGTCACCACGATGCGGCTTTGATCTAAGGTCAAATTAGCTTCATCACCATCACACAACACCGCTTGATTTGGCACTGCGCCCAGACAGGAATAGACCGGTTGGGTTGTGATGCGGTTACAGAATTCACCTTCAAATCCCTCGTTACAGGTAAATCCACATGAGGTTGCATTTTTAACCCAGGGCTGCGCCACTTGGGACGGGCTTCCAGTCACCAAAGAGCAATTAACTCCATTCGTGCAAGGAACCACTCCGCAGCCGATCACCGGCGGCAGTCGACAAGCACCATTTTCATAATTATATCCAGCACTACAAATAAATTCACACTTGCGAGCATCGGTACATCTTGGAACCAAGGCCTTGGAAAGATCTTGATTCAAGCCTTGATCGTCTCCGTAGCACTGACTGGAATGCTCAGGAAATTCGCCCATGCAAAGTGGCCGAAGAGACGTTTCTCCGGGCTCTTCGGGAACCATCGACGTATTATTATAATTATAAGCGGTCTGCGACTCGAACGGCTTAGTTGCGCAGTTATTATATACTAGTGATATGGACAAGATGGATGAGACAGCCAAAATAAATTTGACTATTATTGAAGTTGTTTTCATGGCTCTAACCGATCGGTGGAAAGCCATGAAAAGAAAAGGGTTGGTCTCAATATGAGACGAAAATCAAATGATTAATTCGTCTTGAGAAACTGAATTTCAAGAACATAGTGCAAACGATCACTCATGACGACTTTGGATTCAGGCTCCAATTTCAAAGATCCCAGGTGCTGTAGCGCGATCTTTTCGCCAGACATGTAGAAGTGACTTGCTTGGCCGTTGTCGGCCAGAAGTTTAAACTTCATGAGGCCATTTTCACCGGTTGTTTTTTGAAAAACAAAATGCATTTCCGTGTACTTCTGGCCATTCCAGATCGCAGATTGCCGAATAGTCCACTCTGAAATCAGCGGCGCATCATTCACTAATTCAGCGCTTTCAATCGGTTCATTAATCACAAGCTTTCCATCGTATTGCTTAAGTCCATCGGTTAAATCCATGCCGATCAACTGCATCTTAGGCAAAAACTTATTACATCGAATGTGACGCCCATCCACATTTAGACACGCATACCCGTTCGCTCTGAATTCCTTCACTAGACTTTCAGACTTCGGGGTTCCGGAATAAATAATGACTTCTCGTTTAATCTGAACCACTTCAGGATTTTCAAGATTCCAAAGATAGTCTCCAGCCAAGTTTGGAGGTTCAGTGACCTGCGCGGAATTAAGTGATCCTGGAAAAGCGGATGAGGCAAAAACGAAAAGCGAAAAAAAAGTGGACACGATTTTAGATTTCATTCTGTGAGGTCTCCCTTATGATTTAAATAGATCATTTTCACTAGATCACCGTCAATTTTTAATACCTTGGGCCGATCCAGCCAAGTCCCCAAATTGATGGAGCGTGCCGTGCCTGTGTTGGTGTTAAAAACAAAGTCGTCTTCGACATGCATGTGCCCTGTAATCAATAAGTCAAAGTCCGACTTCTGATGGATTTTTTTAGCATAGTCCCTGATCATTTGAACAATTTGATCTTTATTTTCCTGGCTATAAATCATGGATTTGTGGCGACTCAGCGAACTGAATTTATCCCCGATCAGTTTGGCCGCTCGCCCAGGAATCAAGTGCAGAGCCTGTTCTACCAGAGGTCTACGCATTGATTTGCGATACTTTAAATAAGCCCGATCGTTTTGATTAATCAGGTCCCCGTGTTCAATTCGGACTTTGTAACTGCCAACTTGAAATATGGCCTCATTTTCAAAAACAGGAATTCCCATACTTTTTGTCCAGAAAACATCGATATGAAAATCGTGATTTCCTTCGAAGTAAAAAATTTTTGAACCTTGTTCTCGAAGGGATCGTAGTTTGTCGATGATCGGCGCAAAGGCCTTTTGCAAGGCCTCACCGTTTGAAACCCAAAAATCAAAAATGTCACCGACTAGAAAAATTTGATGCTGTGTTGGATTTGATTCCAGCTGGCTCAAGAGCTGTAGCAAAGAATTTGCTTGTCGATCATTCACATCTTTGATGTGAATGTCGGACATAAACCAGCTGGTCATGGATTCGATCTAGTGGTTAAGATCGAAACTTTGTTTTTTACGAATAAAAGCTGGAACTTCCAAAATATCGCGGGCCATTTTTTTAGCTTCTTCACGACTTTTTTCCTCATCCATCATCGACAATTGTTCCGGAGATAAGCGATCGTCTTGCGGATTCGTTTGGGTTTCTCGGAAGGCACGCGCCTTTGCAAGTAGTAATTCGCGCGCATTTTGGCTGGTCGCATTTGATTGGTTTTGTGACAAAGAATCAGAAGATGAACCCATACCGGAAACGACAGTCACCGGAGACACAGCACTTGAATATCCGTTTGAAGAATACGAAGGCGTCTCGATATTTTGGGTGGCCTCAATTTGAATATCAGATGGATTCGTTGAAACAAAACCCTTTACGTTCTGTTGTACGCTATCGAGTGTCGGCAATTGCTGCGGAACAGGTTGCTGCGCGTGTTGGATCGATTGCGTTGCAGTTTGCTGCATTGGTTGCTGCATGAACTGTTGATTCGGCTGCTGCTGCACTGGTTGCTGATACATTGGCGCAGACGGCATCACAGGTTGTTGAGCTCCGTAAAATCCAGGAGTTGGCTGCGTGCCCATAGTTGGAACTTGGTACTGTGGCTGCTGCTGACCAAGGTCAAACGTCAGAGTTGGGGACGACAAGAAGGACTGCATGTTTTGAAAACTTGGTAACTGTGCGCCATCTTTTTTATCTTCTCGTGCAAAACCTGTTGCGATGACCGTGACGCGAACTTCGTCTCCAAGATTTGGATCGATAACAGCGCCGAAAATAACTTCGGCTTCTTCACTTGCGGCTTCTGTGATGAGAGTCGATGCTTCGTTCACTTCATACAACGAAAGATCTGGTCCACCGGTCACATTGATAATGATGCCGGTTGCGCCATCAATTTTTACATTCTCAAGTAACGGTGATGAAATGGCCTGAGTGGCTGCGATCACAGCGCGATTTTCTCCGCTTGCAGAACCAGTTCCCATCAGCGCAAGCCCTTTATTCGCCATGACGGTGCGAATATCGGCGAAATCCAAATTGATCAAACCACGAATGTTGATCAAGTCTGAAATCCCTTTTACAGCTTGTAGTAAAACTTCATCAGCTTTTTTAAATGTTTCTAAGAGTGGTGTTTTTTCTGCTGCGATTGTCAGTAATTTTTGATTTGGTATGACGATCAATGCATCAACATTATCACGAAGTTCTGAAAGACCACATTCTGCATGCTTGGTTCTTTTTTTGCCTTCGAACATGAATGGCTTTGTGACCACACCAATTGTGAGGGCTCCTAATTCACGTGCGATCTTCGCTACGATGGGTGCTCCACCAGTTCCGGTTCCGCCGCCCATTCCAGCGGTGACAAAAACCATGTCGGATCCTTTGAGCTGCTCAACAATGTGATTATAAGATTCGATTGCGGATCTGCGGCCGATGTCAGGGTTGGCTCCAGCGCCTAGACCCTTTGTTAGATCTGCGCCTAATTGGATTTTGTGTTGAGCTTTACTAGAATTCAAAGCTTGAATATCTGTGTTTGCGATCACGAATTCAACACCGTTCATGTTGCCTTCGATCATCGTCGCAACTGCATTACTTCCGCCGCCACCAACACCAACGACTTTAATATTTGCGCCGATATTCACATTTTCTTCTAACTCAAACATAAATCCCCCTTTAAAATAGATCCGAGAAAAACTTTTTAACTTTAGTTGTCATCGCTCCGAAGCCTTCGCCCAGACCGATTCCAAATGAACCCTCTGAATATTCCCCTTCAAGGATTCGTGTCGATTCAATTGCATAAATCACAAGTCCCAACGATGTCGTAAATTCTGCACCTTTGACGACATCTTTCAATCCGCCGACAGAAACAGGAGTTCCTTTTCTTACTGGCAAATCAAAAATAAACTCACCCATCTCGGTCAACCCATCAAGCTGACTCGCTCCACCAGTCAGAACAATTCCTGAACCCAATAATGGATGGAGACCGCTGAGGCGTATATTATTACTGATCAAATTTAAACACTCTTCGGCACGCGCTTCGAGAATGCTAGCTAATTCTTTGCGCGGCACCATTCGCGATTTGCGACCGCCAACACCTTCCACTTCAACAGTTTCAGATTCGGCAACAATAGATGCGAGTGCACTTCCATATTTTTTCTTCAATGTTTCAGCGAAGACTTGCGGCGTGCGAAGTCCGATGGCCACATCTTGTGTGAAGTGCTGTCCGCCGACTGGAACGAATGCCGTGTGAGTCAAACTTCCGTTCACGACATACACAAGCTTTGTTGAAGCCGAACCGATGTCGACGCAACAAACTCCAAGTGTTTTTTCGTCTGAACTTAAAACCGAACGCATATTGGCCACTTGATCCAAAACAAAACCAGCAACTCGTAGCCCTGATTTTTCAATACATTTTGTTAAATTTGCTAGAGCCGATTGGCTTGCGGTCACGATGTGAACGCTTGCCTCAAGTCGGACTCCGTTCATCCCAATTGGATTGGTGATTCCATCTTGGTTGTCAATTTTAAATTCTCGTGGAATCACATGCAAAACGGTGCGGTCTGCAGGAATTTGAATGGCTTTTGCACCCTCAATAACGCGATCCACATCTTGCGCCGTCACTTCTTTATTTTTAATAGCGACCATACCGCGCGAATCTAAAGATTGAATGTGGGATCCGCTGACAGAAACCCAAACGTCTTGAACCTTGATTCCAGACATTAATTCAGCTTCCTCTTTGGCTTTCCGAATGCAATCTGTTGTGGATTCAATATTCACCACAACACCATTTTTCAAACCCACATTCGGGCACATGCCCACGCCGACCACATCGATTTGCGATGTCGAAAATGGAACCGAAGAGCCGATCAGTGAACTCGTCGCTTGAGGTGGCGCAAATGGATTGATTCGGGCCATAACAATTTTGACCGAAGACGTCCCGATGTCGAGTGCCGTGATCAGTGGAAAGTTCGCATTTGAAACCGCACCTAAGTTTGAACCCGGCACAACGTTCTGAGCACCTTGAGTGCCGCCAAAATTTTTACCTGAAGCGTACGTGTGGCTTGAATGTTTTTGAGATTTATCAAATGTCTTTGTAGCTGAACCCGAATGTGTTCGACTCATACTCATCCTTAAGAAAAGCTAAAAGTCGTAAACGATTAGCTTTTGGCTATGTTGCCGTTTTTGCCCAAAATTTTAGCTTTGGCTGGACTGGTTTTTAACCATCCTGGACAAACGTATCCGTACGTTAGTCTTATATTAGACTAGAGACTCTGCTGCATCCTGACAAGGACTTTTTTGGATGAATTGTTTATCAATGATGCACAGTGTGAGGATGAGCAAGACGCACAAGAACTTTCTTCGAAAGATTCGCGTCAATTAGCGAAGGTGTTAAACCCTTTTTATCGAGGTAATCCAAAACTTGCGACACGCGCGAGGCCTTGTCTGCAAAGTCAGAATCTCCAAATTGAATTTCATAAGACGAGTGCTTTGTGCGGATGGAAAAGCCAGATTTGGCTTCAAAGGAAATTTCAGAAATTTGATCAAACGCGATTCGTCCTGTCGCCGGCAATGATTTCTTTAAATCAACCGCTGCTTTTCGTTTTGTCTCACTTTTTACAAACGCTTCACCAGATAAAATGGCCACATTTGGCATTTGCGTTGTGTCGATCTTTGGCAAGACCTCTCCACTTTCAGTCACGGGACGGAAAGCGCCTTTAATAAGATCCTTCGATGTCGTCATGACAAAGGCGATCGATTTTGGCTGGATCTGAATCACAACTTTATTAGGCCACTCTCGCTGGGCGTGAAAGGATTCAATCCAACGACGCGGCTCTAAAACTTTCGAAAACTCTTTTAGTGAAGTTCGCAGTAAAGACTGACCCTTCAGCCTTTGAAATTGGGTCACCAGCTCTTCGACATATGGGCTAGAATAATTTTTCTGAGATTCGCTTGTCACGACTCGAAGTTCAATCTCTAAAATCGCGAAAAAACCCCGATAATCCAAAGTCCAAATCACGCCGCCCACAAATAGTGGAAACAAAATAAAAAGAGCAAGCCCCTTTAAAAGGCTCACTCTTTTTTCTTTTTTCCAAATTTTACGATCTATCATTTACTTTACTTTTTTTCTGGATAAAGCTCCGCGACGCGATCTTCTCCACAGTTCATTTGGACTTGTCCGCTGGTGTTCAAGTTATTCAAATAGAGGATGGAATCCATTTCGCCTTCGAGCGTCGTTCCTAAACGATCCAATGCACGCTCGTGATCAGCTAAGTGGTTCGTACCAAAACTTGTTTCATCGAACCAATGTTTATTGAAATCCAGCGGCACACCTTCATGAACTTTTTGAACAGAATACCACGAACTCATTGGCAATCTGAAAATGAACATCCAGTGTTTGCAACCATCGGCTGGCGAATTCACGGTCACACCCGGAGCCGTGAATCCATCGGATGCACTCATTTCATAGCTTGAAGCAACAAAAGGTGAATAGGCTTGTTCACGCAATTTTCCAGCCCCGTCATCATATGCCGATGCATACCAGTCCGTATGTCTATTAACGGCATCTTGAATTCGTTGCTGAGCGAAGCCTGTTTTATGTTTGTTCGCCTTGGAAATTCCAGCGATCGTATTAAATCCAAGATCAGGAAGTTTCCAATACTCTTCCATTTTATTTTGAAAGTCTGGAAGCAGGCCCAAAATTGGATCCTTGCTAGGACGGTTCGCCATTAACTCGTTATACCGAGCCATTTCTTTTTCATGATTTTTTGCATATTGCGCATTTTCCGCAATGGCATCAGCAAGCTCTTGACCTTCAAGTTTCTTTTTTACATAGCCTTGTGTGGTCGTCTTTTTTTCAGTCACTTGTCCAGTTACGGGATCCGTTTCCGTCGTCACCGTCACGATATCTCCCCACTCTTCAGAATAGATATTTCCATCGGCTTCGACTTGCCATGGAATATACAAATCCGGCATGCGCGGTTCTGGAATTTCAAATCGAAACCAAAATGGTCCTTTATCTGGTGTCGTTGTTGGAATCACAGTCACATTTGCTTTTGAATCTTCAAAGATGTTGTCATACTTCGTGTCCCGCATCATCCAGGCCGCGAGCCCCGCACGCGCCGCAGACCAACGATATCGAAATGGTTCACTGAAATACTTGTTACAAATTTCTGGATCTGCCTTGAGATGCGCTGGTGCATTTGCCTTCAATACAAATTCGTTCCCTTTTCGCTGACACGCATTTCCGATGGTTGATGAATACCAAATCATCCCATTAGATTCCGGAGAGTTTGGCTTGAAGTTGGAGTCTCCGCGGAAATCATAAAACGAAGTCATTTCTTCTTTAGAACAGTTTCCATTTCCTTGTTTTGGCTTTGCAGTAAATTTTGCGTAGTCACTTTTGTATTGTTGCAAATTAACTGTGGCTGCACCGTTAGACATCGCATCGTAGTAGTCTTCATCATCTTCATCAATGGTTGCTTTTTTTCCATTCTTTTTCACCATCGGAAGTGGAAGTTCTTTTCCAACGTAGCGACTCAAGATAAACTTAGTCTCACAAACCGAAAACGGCTCGACTCCCCGTTTTTCGTTCATGATATTGCCAGTCATGGTGTTCACGTTTTTCACGCGCTCTTGATTTTTTTCAATCGCCTTTTCTTTGGCGGCGAAGATCTGCTTCGTGAGTTTAATGTATTTGCTGTAGGATGCTCCAGTTAATCGGTCCCATACACTCGAATTTTCAGTCATCAAAAAAGGACGCTGTGATTGCATTTTGTCATCTAGTGTGTTCATTTTCTGAACCCACTTAAGCTTTTCTTCAATCAAAGTTGGTCGGTCTCGAAACTCACCACAAAGAATTGTCAAAAATGCGTGTGTGTTTTGCAAGCCTTGAGAGTTGACCTGTATTTTCGAAGCAGAGTCTCCGCGGAAAATTTTGGAAATTTCTGCCGGAGCATTCACAAGTTCACGTTTCTTCTTTTTTGTGATCGGATCTTCAACAAAGTTTACGAGATTGTAAGCACTTAGCGGACCTGCATAGAAATAATAACTGAATGGTGAAATTGTCACAAGTTTTCGCGCAACTTCAGCAACACGATCATTTTCATAGTTAGGCACTGGAATTTCGGTAGAAAGTCGCTCGACTTGATTTACAGGTTCCTTTTTATCATTGTGTGGACCGCTGCAGTATGCATTCCAAATTATATCTGGTGGCTGAAAGCCTTCCGGAACTGGTGGCATTTCAGCTGAAATAGCCAAATTTGAAACCAAAAGAATATTCAATAAAATCATTTTTTTCATTTTCGACCTTCTTATCTTCTTGGGCTAAAAAAAGTTGGATTGGTTCCGACCAAAACGCGACCGATTGGACTGACTCGCTTGGAACAAGGATCTCCACTGACGGATTCTAAGCTGACTGAAAGGTACGGCGAAGCACTCGCTTTTCGCTCTTTGATTTCAGACCTTCTTTTGAAGGTCGCATACGCTGTTTTTTGTTCACGCGAAACTGTGTCCGCATCAATTCTGATAATGCGACCTTGCTCTTCGCGGGATAGCAATCCGTCTGGTCTGCCGTTAGCTCCTGGACAGTCGACTTGTACCGTGTAGTACGAATCAATTTCCCCGATCGCTGTTTCTTCACCGGCTGTGTGTTTTCCATCGGAAAACTTGACCTTGCCGAAGAACTGGGGCTGAGAACTCAAATCAGATGATGGCTGTCGATCATCCGGATGAGCACATCCAACTACTGCTGCAGAAATTAAACCTAACAAAAACAATTTATACATCTTTGACCTCGTTGACTTCATATTTGTTACTTTACATTTGTTAAAAATTTATCGTTGAGCTTTCCCGGTGCGGAAGAATCTTTTTCTCCGCGCGACTCGGTGTAGGCAATATCAACCGAGTTATCCCATAAAAATTTAAAATATTTGCTGTAGCTCTGAATTGTTCCGACATCGGAAACAAAATAGAAATTTTCCCAATTGTCTCGAAGAGCTGCACGCGTGTAGTGACCCGCTCCTGAAAAAGTCATCTCGCCGTTGATAATGGCAAGCTTGTTGTGCATCATCGATCCGTTACCACCAGCTTGTTTATTCGTTTCAGCCAACCGAATTTCAATATTTTCTTGGCCGTCTAATTCGCGAATTAATTTATCGACTCCAGGAACTTCGCTTTCTCCGCGTAAGGCATCATCATCCATGACGAGTCTGATTTCAGCGCCACGTTCACCCGCTGCGATGATTGCATTTTTAATCTCTGAATGAAGGAAGTGCTGGATGGCGATATAAAGGTATTCCCCTTTGTCGAGCGCATTAATTGTGGCAATGAAAGCATCGGCAACGCCGTTATCATTGTTAGGCGAAAAGACTGGAGCGATTTTTTCTCGTGCCAAAACCTCAATAACTTGCTCCGCCACGAAGTCATCTGATGCTAACTTCTTTTTGCCAACGCGCTTGTCTCGAGGCATGACGTTGTTTGCTTTGAAGCACGACTCACGTTTATTGATATACGCGTTACTCACAGCACGTTGATCGACAGTTCCTGCCGCTTCAAATGCGCCGACCTCTGCTTCAATCATTTTCTTTTGCGCATCTGTTGCGGCCTCAAGTCCTTGCATCACACAAACATGCGCATTGGCAATATTCGAATCCCGAGGTGCCTTTAAAGTGACCCAGTGATCCAAGTGAAGGCTTGTCCCGAACGCGGATAAATTTCCCGAAGAAAAATTGATCATAACTTCTTTGTCACCATTATCGATGAAAAGAAATTTGTTGTGGTGTAATTGCCAAAAACCTTTTGAACCGAACGCGTTCTTAACAGTTGTGTTTCCGCCTAAATACGTGAGCTTGACGTTCAATTTTTTTGTCACGGGATCGATACATTTTGGCTCATTCATAATCAGTGTATCAATTTGCCCGTTCGATCCGTTGTCTAGAAAAACCCGAACATTTGCACCGCGCGCAGACGTCGCACATAATTCACGCTGAACTTTTTTGTTTGAAAAACTAAAGTACGCGACAAACACGGTTGATCCCCGCTTGGTCGTTTGAAGCATTTTGACAATGGTATCTTCCATGCCTGACAAGTCTGCAATACGTTTTTGATCTTCGCCGTTTTCGTTTTTACAAAAGGTCACTTTGTGTTTGATGACTTTTCCGCTAGCCGTTGTTGACGTCGCTTGACAGTCAGGCTTTGTGTGCATGAACCCAAACTGAATGGGTGAGGCTCCACCATCTTGCGGCTTAATCGCCTTTTCTTCTAAGTCTTCGGGAGCTTTACCAAGATCTTCTTTTTTAATTTCAGCTTCTTCTTTAGCTGACTGCTTAATAGAGTCCGTTGGTGCATTTGCTTGCGCAGGATCCCGATCTGGGCTGTGACTCGCGCATGACGAAATAAAAGAAAGACCTATCACAAGGATAAGAACCGATTTCATAAAACTCCTTTTTAAGAACCAGCAACATTTGAAAATTAAACTCGCTTTTAGGATACTAAACTTTTGCAGAATCAATAGTCTGTTTTCCAAAGACCTAGACTGGACGATCGTCTGAACCCTGGACCTCTACTACTAATTTTCAACCTCGCAGGCAGAAAAACGATACTATATATAAAGAGCAGTTCAGCCGACAATCGTGGGTGGAGTGAATATGAATTCAAACAATTATGTTTCAGTTCTCAATCTAGCTTTTGCTTTTCTTTTTCTTGGTCTGAACTTAAGCTGCGGGAAGCTTCAGTCGAGCATGGCCACAGATGGACAAGTCATCATAAATGCCAACTCACAAATCGTGGAATGGAGCTACGGTACCGGAACCGTCGCACCCAGCTCTCGCTACGCTGTTGTCTACAGATTGAATCTAACCACGAAGCTTTTTGAATTGATCGTCACCAAAGGAAGCTCGGTCATCGAAGTGCTTCCTTCCGGAAAAACAAAAACAATTTCTGATTCGGAGCTTTCGCAAATGAAAACGATGCTCGGACAACTCCGCTATCGGGCATGCGCTGTGGGCTCTATGCTGATCGGTGGCGGAAGCGAACTCATCACTCTTTCGAGTGCTTCAACGCAGACTCCTACTCATCAAATTTATGCGACGGACTGTGTTGGCAACACGACGACCACAGCCTTTCAATCTTTGAGTGGATTCGAAAACGTCAAAACGCTGTTCCAAACATTTTGAAATCGTGGGCCAATTGAATTCAGTCGCACCACTGTCTATAGAGCTCATTCCAATTTTCAAAGATAATTACGTTTTCGTGTTTCGAGATTCTGCACAGAAGGCTTGCCTAGTTGATCCTGGGGATTTCGGACCTTGCTTGGATTATCTCATATCAAACAGTCTTCAATTAACAGAGATTTTGCTCACACATCATCATGATGATCACATTGGAGGCGTGAAAGAGCTCCTTGCGGTATTCCCTGAATGCAAAGTCTATGCTCCGTTCGCAAATCAAAAAGAAATTTCAATGGCGACAGAATACCTAAAAGACGGAGACTCGATTTCCGCTTGCGGATATGAGTTCAAAGTTTTGAGCCTTCCAGGTCACACCCTGGGTCATATCGCTTATTTAAATTCTGAATTCCAGGTTCTTTTTTCTGGTGATGTGGTTTTTGGCCTTGGGTGCGGACGCTTATTTGAAGGAACTCCTGAGCAAATGTATCATTCGATTAGCAGAATTAAGGGATTGAATCCACGGACTCAGATCTACTGCACCCATGAATACACGCAGCGGAACTTAGAATTCGTTGAGCTTTTACTTTCGAATCCATCTGAATATAAGTTTTTGCATCAAAACGATTTTTCGATGATGACAAAAATGATTACAGATAAACGCGATCAGGGGCTTCCGACAGTCCCACTTGATTTAGAAATGGAAAAGAAGTTCAACCCGTTTTTTCTTGCACCTGGGGTCGAAGAATTCACGGTTTTGCGTAGCTTGCGAAACTTATTTTAGTTAAGCTTGCAGCATGATTATATCCCAACGTCATCTTTTTGATATTCCCAGATCTGTGGCTTATTTCAACACCGCCGGCGCATCACCACTTTTAAACTCTGTCGTTGCCGCAGGCCTAGAAGGTATTCAAGTCAAAACGCATCCGTGGAAAATTGGCCTTGAACATTTCTGGGATCGAATTCAATTGTGTCGCGACTTATTTTCCCAAATTATTTCAGCAAGTGCCTCCGATATTGCCATCGTACCATCCGCCACTTATGGGATCGAGACCGCCATTCTTCAACTAAAGCTAGAGCCGGGCGATGAGGTCCTTGTTCAAGGAAAAGAATTTCCTTCTTTGATATTACCACTCGAACGTTTCACAAAAAAAAGTGAAGCGCGACTCGTCAGCGTCACCCCGCCAGCTGATGATGACTGGACCGCAGCTTTACTTGAAAATATTTCTCCGCGCACAAAACTCATTGCTATCAGCATTCACCATTGGACCGATGGACTGGTGGTCGATTTAGATGCCATTATTTCAAAAGCCGATGAAGTCGGCGCTCAAATTTGGATTGATGCTTGTCAAACGATCGGCGGCGCTCCATTTCCAGTGACCGCGTTGAAGGTCGATTTTATTTTTGCACCCACTTACAAATGGCTTCTGGGGCCGTACACGTTTGGGTTTTTATATGTCAACCCGAAGCATCAGAACGGTCAGCCGCTCGAAGAGTACTGGGCGTCGCGTGCAGGATCCGAGGATTTTTCAACTTTGACTCATTATGAACCCGTGTACCGCCCCGGCGCCATTCGTTTTGATATGAGCGAACGCAGTCAATTCATCAACGCACCGATGGCGATTGCGGCACTAAAACAAATTCTTGAATGGGATCCGAACAGAATAGCGCAGACACTTCGCTTAAAAACAAATCTGATTGCCGCTGCAGCCACCGAAAAAGGATACCGAGTTGCGCCGGAAAAATTCCGCGCACCGCATTTTTTAGGGCTTCGCAGGCTTGGTGGCTTTGGGCCCGAATTCCAGGCGCGCCTTGAAAAAGAGCACGTTTACGTCGGCTTCAGAGGGGATTCACTGCGCGTGGCTCCACATCTTTTCAATGACGACGAAGATCTTCACCGCCTGATTCAGTTGCTGTAATTCTTAGTTTGCGCTATACCGTTTGAGTGAATATCAAAGATCAAATCCTAGAAATTTGTAAGCGACTGCACGCGCGAAACATGCTGTCCGCCGCAGATGGAAACATATCCGTTCGATTGAGCGATCAAGACATCTTATTTACGCCGTCTGGTATTTCAAAAGCATTCATGAACGTCACTGATATCGCATCCGTCACGATTGATAATAAAATTAACTACGGAAAGCCTTCTAGCGAACGCCTCATGCATCTTGAAGTTTTTCGACGGTGTCCCGAGGCTCAAGTGGTGATTCATGCTCACCCCCCACATGCCATTGCATGGTCGATCGCAAAACCGCATCTCAAAAAACTCCCAAGTGACTGTCTTTCAGAAGTGATCCTGGCAACCGGTGATATTCCTTTTGTGCCGTACGCTCGGCCTGGGACGCAAGCTATGGGTGATGTTTTGGCTCCGTACTTACCTGAATCTCGCGCGTTGATTCTAAAGCGCCATGGGGCCTTATGTTGGGGACAAGATTTGGAAGAAGCCTATCGCGGAATGGAACGTATCGAAAATTCCTGTGAAATTTTAGCTCTTGCTGAACGACTTGGGGGTTTGCATCCGCTTCCACCAGAAGAAGTCGAATACCTATATGAAATGCGAAAGAAAATTGGACCGGTGCTCCTATGACCATTCAATTACATTCTTTAGCTTTAAAGGCGACCATTGATGTCTCAATTCACCAATTAGAAATTGAATTACTCGATCAAACGCTACTTCCTAATTCGGAAGTCTGGATGATGATTCGAACTCCAGAAAAAATGATTGAAGCGATTCAAAAATTACAAGTTCGCGGCGCACCACTGATTGGCGTGGCCGCCTGCCTGTCGCTGGCGCAAGAGTCGATGCGAAATTTTGAACCTGATCATTTGCGAAAAGTTTCGGATCAACTTCGGGCTTCACGTCCGACCGCCGTGAATCTGATGAATGCGCTAGACCGAATGAATGTCGCATTGTTAAGGGGCTCTTTCGAATTCGTCGTTCAGGAAGCTATTGAAATTTTCAATGAAGACGTGGATTTATGTCAGCGCATTGCAAACCACGGGGTTTCTTTTTTTAGCGAATGTGAATCTATATTAACACATTGTAATACTGGGGGCCTGGCCACCGCTGGCGTTGGGACGGCACTTGGAGTTTTACAAAAATTGCATTCAACAAATAAAAAATTACATGTTTATGTCGATGAAACGCGGCCTCTTTTGCAAGGCGGACGGCTCACGGCGTGGGAACTCGAGCGCCTTCAAATTCCTTATACTTTGATCACGGATAACATGGCCGCATCGCTGATGCGCGATGGAAAAATCTCGGCCGCCATTGTCGGCGCCGATCGCATTGCCGCAAACGGAGATTTTGCTAATAAAATTGGAACGTATTCAGTTGCAGCCCTTTGCCAGTTTCATCAGATACCCTTTTTTACTGCGGCACCGATGACGACTGTGGATCCAACGTGCTTGGATGGATCGTTCATTCATGTGGAACAGCGCGACCCAGATGAAGTACGAGGCTTTGTGACGTCCCAAGAAAAAAAAATCTGGGCGCCACTGAAATCCAATATTTATAATCCGTCTTTTGATGTCACACCTGCAAAGCTAGTCCGTGCGTGGATCACAGACAAAGCAGCTTTCACGGCAGCAGATGTGATCAAAGGATGTTTTCGAACTGTTTAACGGGAGATTTTTTATGATTGGTGTCATTGGCGGATCTGGGTTTGAAAAGTTTGAAGCCTTTAAAACAGTGGAAATGCTTTCCTGCGAAACTCCATTTGGTTCAACGTCCAGCGGTTTCAAACTTGTCGAAGTGGATGGACATCGCTTTGCATTTATTTCCCGGCACGGGGACCACCACGAACTCTTGCCATCGGAAATAAATTACCGAGCGAATATCTATGCATTAAAAAAATTAGGAGTGACGAGTGTTGTGTCGTTTAGCGCTGTCGGCTCACTTGCACAGGACTACGCCCCCGGAGACCTTGTCATCCCCTACCAATACATCGACCGAACGAAATCCCTCCGTCATTCCACTTTCTTAGGACAAGGACTGATCGGTCACGTGTCACTCGCAAAACCAATTTGCGAAACGATGGCGCGACAATTGAAATCCTGTCTTGACGGATCTAAAACACCCGTTCCCTTCAAAGTTCATTTTGGACCCACTTACGTTTGCATCGAAGGCCCTTACTTTTCCACCAAAGCTGAATCTTTGACTTACAGACAAATGGGCGCGCAAATCATTGGGATGAGCAATTTTCCCGAATATGCACTGGCACGCGAAGCTGGGCTTCCGTATTTACCATGCTGTTTCGTAACTGATTTTGATTGCTGGGATGATTCGATTCCGCATGTGACGGTGGATGAAGTGGTTAAAGTGATGAAGCATAACAACGCGAAAGCTTTTCAAATTTTGCAAAATCTGCTCGGTCTAAAAGATTTAGCCAAAGGCAGTTCTGCTTACTCTGGGGGCTTACAAACAGGGCTTTTCATGCCGAAAGAACTCATCCCTGCTGAAAAGCGGCCCTGGGTCGATGTCCTGATGGCCTAGTCGCAATCTGCGAACTTAGGCCTTTGATGAATACCAGATAGTCTTCCTGTGAATTTCACAACCTGTTGATTGCAACCTATGTTCGCATTCAACAGGAGGCTCGTATGCAAAACAAATCAAAACTTCAATCAACTCACTTCAACCCATCTCGTCGAAAAGTCTTTTTGGGACTCACGGCTGCTTTAGGTTCTATTATCGTGGGTCAGAATCTTTCGGCTCAGGTCATTCCACCAAACGAACAACCAGTCTGCCCGCCACCAGTCAAACCAGTTCAATCCATCCCATCTGAAATTGCACGGAATCATGGCCATGACTTTTTGATCGAATTCAATCAAGTTCTAGGATTGATAGGTCAGCCCTTGGACATTCAGGGTGATTCAGGACATCCGCACACGATCATGATTGAAAATCAACACGTCATTAGCCTACTCAAAGGCGAAGCCGTGCTTTTGATTTCTTCTCGCGATGCCAACCATACGCACGAAGTCACTTTGAAGCTTGTGGAAGTATCTGTTTAGTATTGAATGAGTGAAATGATCGGACGATCTTTAAATTTCATTTCATTCAAGAATGTTAAATTAATCAAAACCAATGCATCGTGAACTGTATAGCCGGCTTTTTCACAAAGGGAAATGCCGGCCTTCAGCGTTCCACCCGTGGCCAGCACATCGTCGCAAACCACGACACGCTTTGGTTCCGACGTCGGTGCCATTTCTAGGGTCGCTTCGCCGTATTCAAGAGAATAAGTTTGCTGAAACACGGGAGGTGGCAATTTTCCTGCTTTTCGAAGCGGGACAAATCCTTTACCAAACTGCAACGCCAGCATCGAGGCAAAGATAAAGCCTCGTGATTCGATACCCACGAAGTAATCCACTGTTGAAAAATCAATTTGCTTTGAAAAATCTTCGCCCATTTGCTTCAAGGCTTTTGCATTCTTTAACAAGGGACTCACGTCGCGGAAAAGAATTCCAGGTTTCGGAAAATCAGGTCGATCATAAATGAGTGATTTGTAATCCATCAGTTCCTCTGCGTTAAGAGAATGATTTTAATTTTGCCACATACAGCGACAGTTCTTAAAACATACTTATTCAAATTGAGCTATTTAATCTTACGTGTACCAAGTCTTAAGATATCTTGCACGAAATCACTGAAGGATTCACTAATTTCCGTGCGGACCAAGAATCCAATGTGATGCCGCCCAAAAAGTTGCCGCTGTTGATTGAGCTGAACATTAACGAGCTCTTTGTTCGCCACAAGCGTGCGAGCCACTTGGGTCGGTAGGACCCCGATTCCAAGCCCTTGTTGGGTCAATGACTTGACAGTCTCGAAGTTATTAATCACGTGAATCGTGCGACCACGAAGATCTTTCGCTAAAATTCTTTCTAGCGCTATCCCCGTCCCATCAGTCGCCATCGTATGAAGCAAAATAGGAAGATCATCGCTATCAGCAGTCAACTTTGATGACATATAGTAGGAATACGAATCGTCAAACAAGGGGTGATACTGAATGTTTGAATCCGATTTTTTGGGAAAATTGACTCCGACTGCGAAATCAAGATCACCCGCGATTAATTTCTTAACTAAAGCTGCGCTGGAATCGGAATGGAGAATCATATTCACTTTGGGGTAAACAGACTTCAAATACCGTTGCAATTCGATTCCAAAGTAAACCGCAATACTGTCATACATGCCAATCCTGAAGGTCCTGGGAATTGATGAACTCTTGAGTGATCGTAAACTATTTTCGACGCGATCGGCTTCTTCAATAATTCGCTTCGTGGCTTCAAGGACTTCGGCTCCTTCGCGGGTCAGCGTGAGTCCTTCCCGCGAACGCTTGAACAGCTTACAATTCAATTCTTGTTCTAGAAGTATTAAACTTTTTGATAAGCCTGCTTGAGAAAATCCGGTATTCGTGGCCGCTTCATTAATCGACACATATTGCGTCAGGGTGTGAAAGTGTCTTAGTTTTTCAAGATGTTCAATCAATGCCATAACAACCTTTAGATGTGTTTATATACTTCTAAAGGTTGTTTGAAACAAAATCAAAGAAAAGTCGTGGAAATGTCTTCTAAGGATCTTTTTTTAATTTGCGGTGGAAGATATTCAGGGTGAGCCCTTCCCGCGACCACGATCATGAGCGGTTTCGTTTCTGGGTCCAGCTGAAGTAAATCAATTAGAAAATCCGCTGGGCGCGGCGTGTGGGTTAACGTCGAAACTCCAGCTAAATGTAAGGATGAAAGCAAAAATCCAATCGCGATTGAAGTTGATTCTTTGGGGTAGTAAGCACGATTTGTGCAAAAATCAACTTCTAACGGGTCCACTTTTGTTTTGACAGAGACGACGATCAGATGACTATTCGTTTCAAGAAAAGGCTTTGTTTCACAAACATTTAAAAAATTTAGATCAGCGATCCAGTCTTTGTTTCGCGGACCATTATAAAACTGATCTTCAATTACTTCCGCTGACGTACGAATCTTCTTCTTCAACTCGGGGCTTTTGATAATACTGAAGTGCCAGGGCTGACGGTTGGCTCCACTCGGTGCACTCGCCGCCGCTTTCACGGCATTCAGAATCACTTCATCAGGCACGGAATCGTTCGTAAACTGACGCACACTTCTTCTGGTTCGCATTTGTTCCAAGTACCAATTCGAAGTTTCTAAGTTCTTCAACTGTTGCAAGGTCTCAACACGTTTCAACTGTTGCAAGGTTTCCACCAGTTTCAACTGTGATGAATCAAATGAGTTTCGATCCCGTGCTAAATCCATTGCATGCCTTTTCCTGCAAAGTAGAACGCACTTGCAACCAACAACAGAACGGAAAATTTATGCACGTATCGCATCCACTGACCCGACCGGGGCATGTGGGTCATTTTCAAAAAGCCTAAGCCTAAAATCAGAAAAATCGTTGTGATTCCCGCGCCGTAAAGAAACATCAAACCCATTCCTTGCGCACGATTTTCGGCTTGTGAAATCATCACCAAAACGCCAGCTAATACTGGAGTCGAACATGGAGACGCGACAATCGCGGACACAAAACCAGCGACGAAAGCTCCAAAAACTGACGTCGGTTTTTTTGAATCTGTTGAACCGACTTGATTTAGTTTTTCGATAAATCGCGGGAGCTTCTCAAACCACGAATAGTAAGCAAAAACTAAAAGCATTCCCGCCATTGCAAATTGAATATAAGTATTTTCGGAAATAAATCCAAAAACTTCACCAAGTTGAACCGCAATAAGGCCCATCAGACTGAACATAAACATTTGACCAAAGGAAAAGGCCACGACCGTCGACTTTTTTAAGCCCTCTTTTTGACTACCAAGATAACCCAGCGAAAGCGGAATCAAAGGGTACACACAAGGAGTCAAGCTTGTTAAAAAACCCGC
>LNFM01005805.1_pt1 | contig 20915 bp, 21 predicted proteins | sample 596031 | NCBI WGS metagenome assembly LNFM01 (sample SAMN04254537, study PRJNA301005) | activated carbon metagenome | isolation source: dual media filters at the Ann Arbor, Michigan drinking water treatment plant | place: USA: Ann Arbor
CCTCCGGCTTGTGCTTCTTCTGGGGCATTCCTGCATCCTCCAAATGGCTCGTAAGCCATACCTCAGGGAGGACCACTTTTCAGGGGGCAGACCATTCGTCCAGCACCCGACCATGCACGATGATCCGTTCGCCGACCGGGTCACCGGTGGTGGCGAAGTTGCGGATCAGGTCGTTGTCCAGGGGCGCGATGTCTGAATGCCCGAAGGTGGGGCCAGTCAGTTCCGACAGCGAGCCCTGCAGCGACAAGAGCGACAGGCGCGGGCTGCGGGTGGTCGTGGTCTTGTAGTCCGGCGACAGCGCGGGAGGGTGCCAGAGCCGGTCACGCTGGATGAAATCGGTGCGCGTCATGCCTTCTCCTCCTTGGCGTCCAGTGCGGCGAAGGTGTCGCGGGCGATGCGGATGGCATGATTGGCGCGGGGAATGCCCGCGTAGATTGCGACGTGCAGGAGCGCCTCCATCACGTCGTCGCGACTTGCGCCGGTGTTGGCGGTGGCGCGGAGATGCAGTTCCAGCTCGTCGTCATTCCCAAGAGCGGCCAGCAGCGCGATGGTCATCATGGACCGCTCGCGCAGGCGGATCGTGCCGCGCGACCAAAGATGGCCCCATGCGGCGTCCGTGATAAGCGCCTGGAAGGGCGCGTCCCAGTCCGTGGTGCGGGCATTGGCGGCGTCGACATGGGCGTCGCCCAGCACTGTGCGGCGGGTCTGCAGGGCTTTGGCAGCGTCGGTCATCGGGCGTGGTCCATCAGGAAGGGGGCGACAATGGCGGCCCAGGCGGCGGGGGTTTCGACGCAAGGCAAATGGCCCGCGTCCGGGATTTCGTGGACCTGTGCACCGGGGATCAGGGCCGCGGTCTCGCGGACAAGCATAGGCGGCGATGCGCCGTCCTGTCCGCCCGCGATGACCAGCACGGGCAACCGCAGGGCGGCGGCCTCGGTGCGACGGTCGGCTAACGCAAGCGCCCGGCAGGCGGCAATGTAGCCGGCTTCGGGGGTTCGGGCCAGCATCGCGCGCCAGAGCGCGCAGTCCGGCCGGGCGCGGAAGGCGGGGGCAAACCAGCGCTCCATCACCGCGTCGGCGATGCTTTCCAGTCCGCCGCTTTCGACGGCGGCAATCCGGGCGGCCCAACTTTCCGCCGTGCCAAGCCGGGCGGCGGTGTTCGACAGGACCAGCGCGCGGACCAGGTCCGGGCGCAAGGTTGCCACGGCCTGCGCGATGAGGCCGCCGATGGACAGGCCGACGATTACGGCAGAGCGGTCCGCGGCGGTCTCGAGCACCGCAATAGCGTCGGCAGCATGCTCTTCGATCGTGGTGCCGCCACCCATCGCCGAAAGGCCGTGGCCGCGCTTGTCATAGCGGATAAGGCGCAGGTGCGGCGGCAGAAGGGGCAGCACCGCATCCCACAACCGCAAGTCGGTGCCCAGCGAGTTGACGAACAGGACCGGGGCACCGTCCGAGGGTCCGTCAACATGGATGTGAAGCGGGCCGAAGGGGCGTGGCAGGGCCTCCATCATCGTCTAGACCCTCGGCAGCCCGGCCGGGCGTGTGCTGCGCTTTTGCGCGGCGATGCGGAATGGGGCATTTGGCGCTCCGTAGCCCTGGTAGTTGCCTTGCCGCTGGACGATCTCAAGGAAGAATCCGCCAGCGCGCGGGGCCGAGTAAAGCTGGAAGAACTGCCCGCCCTGGTCTTCGTCGTAAAGCACGTTCGCGGCCCGCATCCGTGCCACCAGCGCGGGATCAAGCCCGAAACGCGCCGCGACATCGTCATAGTAGTTCGCGCCGATCTGAAGGGTCGGGAAACCGTTGCGGTCCAGAGCGGCGGCGGTGGCGAAGATGTCGGCGGTGGCTAAGGCCACATGCTGGACTGCCGCGCCGAAAGTCTCTTCGACAAAGCGCCCGGCAAGGGTGCGCCGCGCCTCGGCCCCGTTCAGGGTGACGCGCAGCCCACCGGACTGCATCGCTTGACTGCGGACAAGACCGTCGGGATCGGCCACGTCGACCATCGGCGCTTTCGAGGCCCCGAAGATTGCGCCGTAGAACAAGGCCCAGCTGAGCATTTCGTCATAGGCCATCGTCTGACCGATATGGTCGATACCCGTCAGACCCGCGCCGGCCGGGGCGGCAGTGCTGCGGAAATCCACGTCCCATATCCGCGACAGGTGCGAACTCTGGTCCAGAAGGCGGATCAGGCTGCCGCCGACACCGCGAATGGCCGGGATGTCCAGCTCGTCAGGAGCGGCAGGCTGGACATGCGGCTGCGCCAGCAAGGCCGTAGCGCGTGCGAACGTGGCGCGGGCATCGGGAACCATCAGCGCAACTTCGGAAACCGTTGTCCCGTGCGCGACGTAGGACGTGCGGGAAAAGCCGCCCTGATCGCTGTTCACCAGGATGTTCACCCTGCCCTGCCGCCACAGCGTCACTGGCTTTGACACATGCTCTCCGGCCCTGGCAAATCCCGCAGCGGCCAGGAAGTCATGCAGGCCTTCGGCTTCGTCAGGCGCGGTGGCGAACTCCAGATACTCGATCCTCTCGACCGGCGCGGCGGTGGGAAAGGCGGGCAGATCGACCAGGAGCGAAGGCTCGGCCCGGCGGACCTGATCCATCAGCGCAATCAAGCTGCGGTGGCCGTCGCCCGCGACAAGGCGCGGCAGGCCCGCGCGGAACTGGTCATTGAAGATCTCCAGGGACAACGGGCCGGAGTAGCCCGTGGCCATCACTGCGCGCAGGAAGGCCGTGACGTCCAGATCGCCCTCGCCCGGCATGCTCCGGAAGTGGCGCGACCAGTAAAGGAGGTCCATCTCGATAGCCGGGGCATCGGCAAGCTGGACGAAGAAAATCTTGTCGCCAGGGATGCGGCGGATCGTGTCGGGGTCGATCTTGCGACCAAGGGTATGAAAACTGTCGAGGATCAGCCCGACCTGAGGATGATCGGCACGGCGCACCACTTCCCATGCGTCCCGGTGGTCGTTCACATGACGGCCCCAGGCCAGCGCCTCGTATCCGACTCGCACGCCATGGGCGCGGGCAAGGTCGCCGAGATTATGGAAATCCTGCGCCATCCGGTCGATGCCGCCCATTGCGGCGGGATGTACCGACGAGCAGACGAGAACGAGGTCGGTGCCCAGCTGGTTCATCAGGTCGAACTTGCGCGCGGCACGGGCAAAGGCGCGGCTGCGATGCGGTTCGGGCAGGCCTTCGAAATCGCGGAAGGGCTGGAACAGAGTGATCGACAGGCCTTGATCGGCGACCATCCGCCCGACCTCGGCCGGGGTGAAGTCAGAGGCGAGGAAGTCCTGCTCGAAGATCTCGATCCCGTCGAAACCGGCTGCGGCGATGGCGTCAAGTTTCTCGGCGAAGGTGCCCGAGATCGAGACGGTCGCTATTGATGTCTTCATGCGAACCTCCCCTTGGGGTCAGGTTGGGTGCAGACAGAACAAGGTGGAGGCGCTGCCTCAGCGCTTCCAGTGTTGTGCGATGGTCCGGGCACCGCGCAAAAGGATGGCTTGATCGACGTCCACCGCCGTAAATACCGAACCGGCGGCGACCGCATCGGCCAGGAAGGCGGGATCAAGGCTGAGGATCCCCGCCGGTTTCCCGGCTGCGCGGATACGGGCGATGGCATCAAGGATCGCCGCCTTGACCTGCGGCGCGGAAGGGTTGCCGGGGTAGCCCATGCTGGTCGCAAGGTCGGCCGGGCCGATGAAGATGCCGTCGACGCCGTCGACCGCCGCGATGGCTTCGATGTGGTTCAGGGCCTCGGCGGTTTCGACCTGTACCAGAAGGCAGATCTCGCTGTCGGCGTTGGCGGTGTAGCCTTCGACCAGCCCATATCGGGTGGCACGGGTGATGCCGGCCACGCCGCGCATGCCTGCAGGCGGATAGCGCACGGCGGCAACTGCGCGGGCAGCTTCTTCGGCGTTCCCGACATAAGGGACAAGGATGGTCTGTGCACCGGCATCGAGAATGCGCTTGATCTCGACCGCGTCGTTCCAGCCCGGACGCACGGCGGCGCTGACCGGATAGGGGGCCATCGCCTGCAGCATAGATTTCACCGTGTCGAGCCCGACAGTAGAATGTTCGGTGTCGATCATCAGCCAGTCGAAACCACAGCCGGCCATGGCCTCGGCATTGTCCGAACCCGGGATCGTGACCCACAGGCCGATCTGCGCGCGCCCTTCGGCCAGAGCCGCCTTGAAGGCGTTCTTCGGCAGTTTCATGGCATCCTCCCCCACGCCGCTGTGTCTTGTCCATATAAGCGCATCACCAGACGAAGGGAAAGAAAAACGATTATTTCCGGATCATAAATTTTAGTATGAAGGCTCGACGATGTGGTGTTAGACAAAAGCAACGACGGAAGGATCGGGTGATTCCCGCATCCGTCGCTGCCGCCCCAGGGAGGGGGTGGGACCCAAGGAACCATGAGAAACGGGAGGAAGAGATGACCTTCACCACCACGCGCCGTGCGCTTATGTCCGCAGTCGCCGCGGGCGCCTTGCTGCTGTCTGCCGGGGCCAGCTTTGCACAGGACAAGATCACCCTGCGCCTGTCCTCGGTCAACACCGAGACCGACAGCCGCGCTATCGGCATGATGGAAAAGTTCGGCCCCGGCGTCGCCGATTTTGCCAGCTTCGAGCCGCACTGGAACGGCACCCTGTTCAAGCAGGGAACCGAACTTGAGGCCATCGCCCGCGGCAACCTTGAGATGTCCATCGCCTCGGCGCAGGAGTTTTCCAGCTTCTTCCCGGAATTCACCATCCTGACGGCAGGCTATGTTCACCAGTCCGCCGAGCATCAGGTTGCGGTCTTCAACGACCCGGTGATGGACCCGCTGAAGGCCAAGGTCGAGGCCGAACTTGGGGTCAAGCTTTTGACCGTGATGTATCTGGGCAAGCGCCAGATCAACCTGAAGGGCGACAAGGAAATCAAGACTCCTGCCGATATGGCCGGGATCAAGCTGCGGATGCCGGGATCGGATTCGTGGCAGTTCCTCGGCTCGGCGCTGGGTGCGTCGCCTGTCCCGGTGGCCTTCCCCGAGCTTTACACCTCGCTGCAAACCGGCGCGGTCGACGGGCAGGACAACCCGCTGCCCACCGTCATCGACAGCAAGTTCTACGAGGTGACGAACCAGATCGTGCTGACCTCGCACTTGGTCGACCTGAACTACCTGACCATCTCGAAGGCGGCCTGGGATGCGATGACCCCGGAACAGCAGGCAGCGACCCAGGCGGCGGCGGATGCGGCGGCGGAACATGCCCGCCAGTTGCAACTGCAGAAGGAAGCCGATGCGGTAGCCTTCCTCGAAGGCCAGGGCCTGAAGGTTTATGAGCCGGACGTCGCCTCGTTCCGCGATGCGGTGCAGGCAGCCTATCTCGGCTCGGACTATGCCAAGGACTGGCCGGCGGGGATGCTCGACCGGATCAACGAACTGGCCAAGTAAGGTATCGCAATGGACCGCATCCTGAAGGGGTTGCGGCACGCGGCGGATGCGGTGGCGGCGGGGATGCTCGCCGCCATGTTCGCCATCTTCCTTGTGCAGATCGCAGCGCGCTACGTCTTCAGCCTGTCGCTGGGCTGGACTGTGGAACTGAGCCTGTCTCTCTGGCTGTGGATCGTCTTCTGGGGGTCAGCCTTCTGCCTGCGCCCGGCGGATCACATCCGGTTCGACGTGCTGTATCTGTCCGTCCCGCGCCCGGTGCAGCGGGTGTTTTCGGTGATCTGCGCGGTGGCCATCGTGATCGCCTTCGTCGCGGCCTACCTGCCGACCTGGGATTACGTGGATTTCTACAAGATAAAGCGCAGCTCTACGCTACGGATCCCGCTCAACTATGTCTTCATCATCTACATGGCCTTCATGACCATGATCATCCTGCGCTATGCCCGGATGGTCGTGGACTTCCTGCGCGGCAAGCCGGATCTGGAGGGCAAGATCACCTCGTACGACCTGATCGACACGGAGACCGGTCGATGAGCCTTGCCTTCTCTGTCTGTCTGGTCGTGCTGTGTGCAGCGGCCGCAATGGGCATGCCGATCGCGCTGGCGATGATCGTTTCTGCCGTCGCCTATCTGGCGATCTCGGGGCAGGATCTTGCGCTGGCGTCGGAGCAGTTGATCCAGTCGGTCTATGACAGCTTTGTGCTGCTGGCCGTGCCGCTGTTCATCGTGGCGGCCAACATCATGAACGCCGGGGCCATCAGCGACCGGCTACTGGACTTCTGCAAGGCGCTGGTGGGCCGCTTCAAGGGCGGTCTGGCGCAGGTCGACATTCTGGTCAGCCTGATCTTTTCGGGCATGTCCGGGTCTGCGGTCGCGGATGCCGCAGGGGTTGGCAAGATATCCATCGCGATGATGCTGAAGACCGGACACTACACGCCCGGCTTTGCCGGAGCGGTGGTGGCCGCGTCAGCCACCATCGGGCCGATCATTCCGCCGTCGATCCCGATGGTCCTCTATGCTCTCGTGTCCGATGCTTCCATCGGCTACCTCTTCCTGGGGGGCGTGATCCCCGGGTTTCTGATGACGCTGGTGCTGATGGTGATGAACTCGGTCATCGCCCATCGTCGCGACATTCCGGCCGAAGATGCCGTGCCGCTGCGCCGCCTGCCGGGGATCACGCTGCGGGCGATGCCCGCGCTGATGATGCCGGTGATCCTGCTGGCGGGCATCTACGGCGGAGCCACGACCCCGACCGAGGCGGCAGCCGTGGCGGCGCTCTACGCGCTGCTGGTCTCGGGCCTGTTCTACCGCTCGCTCAGCCTGCGCGCGTTGTACGACATTTTCCTCGACTCCTCCCGCTCGTCCGCCTCGGTCGGGCTGGTCATCGGATCGGCCTTGATCTTCAACTACATCGTGGCGACCGAGAATATCCCGGCGGCCATATCGGGTGCACTGGTAGAGATGGACCTGACGCGGATGGAGTTCCTGCTTCTGGTCAACGTGATGTTCCTGCTGCTGGGTTGCGTGCTGGATGCCACGACGATCATCCTGGTTATCATTCCCTTGTTCCTGCCCACTGCGGCGGCGCTGGGGGTGGACCCGATCCATTTCGGGGTGATGTCGGTCGTCAACTGCATGATCGGCCTGATCACGCCGCCCTACGGGATGCTCTTGTTCGTGATCAACGGGGTCACGGGCATCGCGATCAAGGACATGGTGAAGGAGGGTCTGCCCTTCCTCTTGGCCCTGCTTCTCGCACTTGCCGCGCTGACACTGTTCCCGGAGCTGATCCTCTTTCTGCCAAGGATGTTCGGCTATGAAGGCTGACCGTATCGCGTCCCTGACCGACCGCACCTGGCGGCTTGGCCTGATCGGCGGGAATATCGCCGCCTCCCGCTCGCCGGTACTGCATACGGTCTGTGCCCTGTCGGTCGGGGGCAATGCCAGCTATGACCTCATCATCCCGGCGGAACGGGGCAAGGGGTTTGCCGCGCTACTGCAGGATTGCGCGGCGCAGGGGTTCGACGGGGTCAACGTTACCTACCCGCACAAGGAAGAGGCGGCGGCGCTGGTGCCGGCGGGTGACCCGGTGGTGGCGGCGATGGGGTCGTCGAATACTGTCCGTTTTACCGCGCAGGGGCCAAGGGCCTTCAATACCGACTACACAGGTTTCGTCGCAGCCTTTCGCGCACGCTTTGGCGAGGCCGCGCCGGGCCGGGTGCTGGTGCTGGGGACAGGCGGTGTCGGGCGGGCTGTTGCCTTCGGTCTGGCTGCGCTTGGGGCGGCGGAGATCGTGTTGCACGATGCCGATCTGGCTAAGGTCGTGTCGCTGGCCCGCGCGATCGGCAAGCAGTTTCCGGGACTTGCCGTTCAGGCGGCAGTGCCGGGACAGACGGCCGATCTGACAGGCTTGGACGGTGTCGTGAACTGCACTCCGCTGGGAATGGTCGGTCGGCCTGGCTCGCCCTTGCCGGACGGCAGCAAAGGTGCACCTGCATGGGCCTTCGATGCGGTCTATACACCCGAGCAGACCACGTTCCGTGCCCAGGTCGAAGGCCTGGGGGCGGCCTTCCTTTCGGGCTATGATCTCTATTTCCATCAGGGCGTGCAGGCGTTCGAAATCTTCACCGGACACAAACCCGATGCAGCATGGGTCCGCGACATCCTGGCCCGCAACATCACCGGTTAAGAGGTTGCCGCGACCGGTTCCTGCGCACGCAAGGCATGTTCCACGCCACCATCGATATGCCGCTCCAGCACCCTTCGGGCTTCGGGGAAATCCCGCGCCAGCGCGGCTTCCTTCAGGGCACGATGTTCATCCGCAGCAATCTGGCCCCGGAACGTCAGGAAGATCATCTGGTAGCGCAGGTATTTGTCGAACACCGCCCGGTGCAGCGCCAAAAGCTCGGCCGACTGGCAGGCACCGATCAGGGTCTGGTGAAAGCCGAAATCGCAGCGCTTCCACTCTAGGCGGTCCGCCGCTTCCCCGGCCATCAGGCGGTCCTCAATCCGGGCAAGGCGGTAATGGGCGGCCACAACTTCGGCTTCCCAGTCGACGTCCCCATGCTGGAACGAAAGGTCAAGTGCGTGGAACTCTATCAGCTTCCGCAGACTGGCCAGTTCATGCAGGTTCGCCACCGAGATCGGGGCAACGGTGAAGCCCTTCTGATCCTCGGCCACGACCAGCGCCTCGGAGGTGAGGCGGTTCAGCACCTCACGCAAGGTGGGGACCGAGGCGCCGTATCGGACCTGCAGATCGTCAAGCTTCAGGCGTTGCCCGGGCGGAAGCACACCAAAGATGATGTCGCTGCGCAGGGCGGCGTGGGTCGATTGGGCAAGCGAGCGTGACATGAAGATTATCTGGCATCCGATGGTTTCATGCACGATCTGCCTAGTCCTCCGAAACCGCAAGGTCCTGGACACATAATCGATGATTTTTCCGTTGACTTTATAGTTTGCTGGCCCATCCCTTGCCTTCAGTGGAAGGACCCGACCAAATGACTGCGACGGCCCGCAAGGAAACGATATCCAGCCGCGTTCTGGCGGACCTGCGCGGTGCGATCCTGCGCGCAGAGTTGCAACCGGGTTCCAAGATCAACCTTGATCAGCTGCGGAAACGGTTCGACACATCGATCAGCCCGCTCCGCGAGGCGTTGGCCAGGTTGACGGCCGATGGGCTGGTTCTATTCGAGGATCAACGCGGGTTCCGGGTTGCCACGGTTTCAAGTGCCGAACTGGACGATATCCTTGCCTTGCGCCTTGACCTGGAGGTCGCGGCTTTGCGGGACGCCGTACGTCATGGCGCCATGGACTGGGAAAGCGACATCATCCGCGCCCTGCACCGTCTGGGCCGCACCTCCTCGACCGACGACCCGGACCAGTGGCAAAACTCGCATGATGCCTTCCATCTTGCCCTGATCGCAGGAACGCCTCGGGTCTTGCTGCTTCGAACTTGTGTTGGACTGATCGATCTGTCGCGTCGCTATCGGTCGCTGACGGGCTTGGTTTGCGATGGCGCTGTCGGGATGATCAATCATGACCGCATCGCGATGTCTGCGGTCCGCCGGGACGTCGAAGAAGCGGCGCAGCACCTGTCTGCGCATCTGGAAGAGGAGAGGACGGCCCTCATCCAGCACTTTGCCGCTTGGCGACGGACGTAGGCGGTGCCTTTCACCCGTACGGATTTTCTCGCCAGCAATCGCAAGAAGTGTCGATCATACGCCGGAAACGTGCTGTCAGACGAATGCGAACCAGTGTCCGTTTGCCTTGCCCTTCCACGAGGCCGGGCGACTAGGAGATCGCGCCACTCGGCAAATTCGGCGGCACGGTTGCTTATGTATTGGCAGATCACGCGGCGCAGTTGGCGACCAATGCCTCGGACACGATCCGTGTCGCAGTCGAGCTGATCGTCGTGCCAGGGTTCCGGCGGCGAACGGCTGCTTGCTGGCACGCAACTGCGGATCGACACACAGTTGAGCAACGCCAGCATTGTGATCTTCTCTGACGAGGCCTTGAGTGGCGACAGAGGTCAGCCAGGACATCGCCTGATCCAAAAGGTCGGAACGCGGTCATCGTGGTGGGCGGTGCGCCAGATGGTCAGGAAGTAACGAAGGTCGCAACCTCGCGAGGGATAAGTCGGTCCGAAAGGCCCGCCCCGCGTCCTCGCTGGCGCAGGACCTCGGCGAAGACGTCCGACGGATCAAACCGTTCACCAAAGGATGAGCAGAAGCCACCGGCCTGCCGTTGGGCAGTGCCAGACCCTGCCGCGAAGGGACCGGCATACTGCCGGGTCGGACGCGGAACCTGGTCAAGACCTTTGGCAGCGGCGAAACCGAAACCCGCGTCCTGCGCGGGCTGAATCTGGCGATGCGGACGGGCGAGGTGGCAGCCCTCCTTGGCCCCTCGGGGTCAGGGAAAAGCACGCTGCTCACCATCCTCGGCACACTGATGCACCCGACCTCGGGCAGCCATGTGATGCTGGGTGTCGACCTCACCATCGCCAGCGACCGCACGTTGACCGAGTTTCGCAACCTGCACATCGGGTTCGTCTTCCAGTTCCACAACCTTCTGCCCGACTTTACCGCGCTGGGGAACGTGCTCTTCCCCACCGCTGTCCGCGAAGGCCGCGAAACGGCCGCTGCGCGGCTTCGGGGAGAGGAATTGTTGGTCCGAATGGGCCTGGCCGGGCATATCCACTTTGCGACCGCCAACCTGTCGGGCGGCCAGAAACAGCGGGTGCCCGTCGCCCGGGCCCTGATGAACCGGCCGGAACTGGTCCTGGCGGATGAACCGACCGGCAACCTTGACCGCGCTGCGGCCTTGCAGGTGATGGACCTGATCGGGGAGATCAACCGCGAGGAAGGCACGACCTTCCTGATCTCGACCCATGACGAAAAGATCGCCGCGCAGTGTCGGCGGCAGATCGTGGACGGGGACGGTCTGGTTACGGGGTAGTCCGTCACCGGGATCGACGCGGCAGGCACTCAACGTGACCAAGGTTAGCAAACTGCGGTTCGAAGCAACGTGAGAGAGAACTGGCAGAACAGCGCGCCATTCGCTGGCCCCGCCGGCGAAGACCTCGCGTGAGACCTGGGCTTGGGCCTCGGCCTTGATCACCTCAATCAGCTTGTGGACGTGGTTCGGCGGAACGTAGATCGTGCAGAGCCGCAAGTGTTTGTCGCCGGTGTTGAGGACGTTGTGCTTCGCCTCGGCCGGCACGATCAACGCATTTCCGCCCCTGATCTTGTGGCGAACGCTGTTGATCACGACCTCGCCGCGGTCCGCTTAGTTACCAAGGAAATGGTTGTGCGTGGCGTGGGCTTCCATCCCGATGTCCGGACCGGGGGGCAGCGAATTCAGGAAGGCTGCAGGTTGTGACCGGTGTAAAGCCCATTGCGGAAGTCGGTGTTCTCTACGGTCAGCGGTTCGGTGTCGGCGAGATAGCCCTTCCGGATCGCGTCCTCTTGTACTGGCAGAAGCATGGATGGCGCAGCGTCCGCGTTGACACTGCCGCCCTCCTGGACATGCCACCCCGCCTCAGATCAGTGGTCGGCGCCTTTTCCAGATGCGACAGCCAGCGCCGCCGCCTTGTTGCGTTGCACTGCCCAGCTCCAGATCGGCTTCAGCACTTCCAGAGCCAGAAGAACGGTCAGCCCCGCCAGCGGCGGCACCGCCAGATGCGCGGGGTCCAGGGCCGCAAAGCCGAAAAGGTCGCGGACTATGGGCCAGAACAGGGTCACGGCCAGCAGGGCCCCGACGATGGGCAGCACCACCGCCAAGGCACGGTTCGGGCGGGTGATGGCCGTCAGGATCGACGACGAGCGCGACCGATCCACCAGGATCAGCGCGACGATGGCGAAGACGAGAGCGGCAAAAGTCATCCCGCGCACCTGATCCGTCGTCATCCCATAGCCCGGGGCCAGGGCGAAGATTGTCGCGGTCACCGCCAGGACCAGCGCGCCTTGCACCACGCTCCACAGGATCGTCGGACCCGAGAACAACGGTTCGGCTGGCGGGCGCGGTTTGCGGGTCATCACGTCGTCCTCCTCCGTCTCGGCCTCGAAGACCAGAGAGCAAACGGGGTCGATCACCATTTCCAGAAAGGCAATGTGCATCGGGCTGAAGAGGATCGGCATCCCGAAGAGAAGCGGCATCAGCGCCAGCCCCGCGATGGGGACGTGGACGGCCAGGATGAAGCTCATCGCCTTGCGCAGGTTGTCATAGATCCGGCGGCCAAGGCGCACCGTGGTGACGATGGACCCGAAATCGTCGTCCAGAAGCACGATGGAGGCGGCTTCCCGCGCCACATCCGTCCCGCGCCCACCCATCGCGATGCCGATGTTCGCGGCCTTGAGCGACGGCGCGTCGTTCACCCCGTCGCCGGTCATTGCCACCACGGCCCCGGCAGTCTTCAAGGCGGTGACGATGCGCAGTTTCTGTTCCGGCATGATGCGGGCGAAGATCGTGTCATCGCGGACTGCTTTCGCCAGGTCGGCATCCGTCATCGCCGCAAGCTCCGGCCCCATGATAACCCGGTCCCCCAGCAACCCGGCCTCTGCTGCGATCGCCTGCGCCGTCGCGGGATAGTCGCCGGTGATCATGATCACCCGGATCCCCGCGCTGTGGCACTGGGCGACAGCATCGGGGACCGAGGCGCGCAGAGGGTCGGCCAGGCCTACCAGACCCAGGAACCGAAAGCGGAAATCGCGATGATCTTGGGGCAAGCTGCCCTCTTGCGAAGCCTCGGCCACGCCCAGAACCCGCAGGCCTGCGCCGGCCATCTGGTCGACCTCGGCCGTCATCCTTGCGCGCGCACCCTTGTCGAGCCGGCACAGCACCGCCATCGCCTCGGGCGCACCCTTGGCGGCGATCTGCCAGCCCTCGCCCGCCCTCCAGGCCTGCGACATCGCCAGAAGCTTGGGCGAAACGGGATAGCTCCGCGCCAGGTGTCGCCCCGCACCGGGCAGCGTCTCGCCCTCGCGCAGGTCGGTCTTTGCCAGGGCATGGAACGCCTTTTCCATCGGGTCAAACGGCTCTGGCGCCGAGGCCATCACCCCCGCCGCCGCCAGTTCGCGGAACGCCTCTGGCAGCGGTTGCCCGACCTTGACGGCCGTCCCATCGGGCAGGCGCAATTCGGCTATGGTCATGCGGTTTTCGGTCAAAGTGCCGGTCTTGTCGGTGCACAGCACGCTTGCAGCACCCAGCGTTTCGATCGCCGAAGCCCGCCGCGTGAGCACCCGGACCTTGGAAATCCGCCAGGCCCCCATCGCCATGAAGACCGCCAGCACCATCGGAAACTCCTCGGGCAGCATCGACATGCCGACCGCGATCCCCGCCAGCACCCCATCCAGCCAACCACCCCGCATCAGGCCATAAAGCACGACGACCGCCACACTGACCGCCGTCCCGACCGCCGCAAAGACGATGACCAGCCTGCGCATCTGGCGTTGCAGATGGGGAGTCTCCGTCTCAAGCTGCCCCAACGAAGTGCCGATCTTGCCGATCTCGCTGGCTTTTCCGGTGGCGGTCACACAAGCGACCCCGGTGCCCCGCACGATCAGACTGCCAGAGTAGACCATAGGCTGATCCTCGCCCCCTGGCCGCGCCTCGGTCGCCACCCCTGCAAGTTTGCGCACTGGCACGGCCTCGCCGGTCAAAAGCGATTCGTCCGCCGCCAGGTCCTGCGCGTCGGTCAGGGCCGCATCGGCGGGCACCCGGTCGCCCTCGGCCAGCACGATCACGTCGCCCCGCACCACCTCGCGGCCCGAAATCCGCTGGCGCTGACCGTCGCGGATCACCAAGGCGCGCGGGCTGGTCAAGTCGCGCAAGGCTTCCAGCACGCGCTCGGTCCGGGCTTCTTGCACCACCGTGATCCCGACCGAAAGGCAGGCGAAGGCGAGGAGGATCAGCGCTTCCTCCCGATTTCCCAAAAGCAGATAGACGACGCCCCCCGCCAATAGCAGCGCCAGCATCGGTTCCTGCAGCACATCGAAGATGATCCGCAGCGGCGACCGCCGTTTGCCTTTCGGCAATTCGTTCGGCCCCTCAGCCGCAAGCCGGGTGGTGGCTTCGATCTGGCTCAGGCCGACGGGAGGCGTAGTGGCAGGTTGTGTCATGAGGGCTTTCGTAAAGCAGGCGCGATGCGACCGGATGACATGTTCGCATAGCCGAGGTCTACCCGGCGTTCCGAAAAAGGGCACCCCTCCAACTCAGCACACCCCAGTCTGGCAGCACCCAGCGCCTCGTGGTGCCAAGCGCGCGGCAGCTTTCCCGGCGTGGCCTCGGCGACATGGCTGGCGGACCGTTGCCTGATCACTTTATCAACGGACCATCGTGGTCCAGGTAGTGCCGGTCAAATTCGGAAAACTCAACCAGCCCGTCGAAATCCTTGAAGACGACCTTCCCGTTCTGAAAACTGACCTGCCCGTCCTCGCGCAGTTCGCGCAGAACCCGGTTGACGTGAACCGCGCTCAGCCCAAGGGCGTCAGCCAGCAGGTACTGCGTCAGAGGACAGTTGTAGCCTTCGCTGGACCCAAGCCCCACAAGTTTCAGCCGCGCGCCCAGTTCCAGCAGGAAATGCCCCGCCTGCGTCGTAACGGCCGAACTCCCCCTTTTATCCTCTAGGTCAGCGTGACGGCGGCGACGCTGATCTATGTCAGTCATTCCTACCACAGGTCTGCGACACTGCTCCCGAATACGAATGCGCAGGCATCCGGCGACCGTGTCAGGTGCCGCAACGGGAGAGTCCGTGAATGAAGAACGTCCCTGATGTCGCCGGAACTGCGGCTTTGGCCATTTGCGAGTCGCTGCTCCTTGCCTTGAATGACCGGAACATCCTGCCGGAGCGCGAGATCGTCGGCATCCTGCACGATGCGGCGGCAGCCCATGCGAACGACCCCGGTGAGGATGGCATGACCGATCTGCACAAGGCGGTCGCAACGCTGATCAACGGCATTCTTGCGGGCGGGAATTCGGTTCGCAGGCGGTAGAGGTTCATAAGGAGCCACTGCGTGCAATCGCTGGCGCGGTGGGTGCTGCTGTGCCGATATGACGGCCCAGGGTGCTGGCCGCGCGGCGATGGCCCCAAGAACAGCCACGCGTGTGATCGGGATATGTGTGACCCGGCCCCCCGTCGCCGCAAAGATCGCATTGCTGGACCGAGGGAGAGCCGCAAGATGGTGCGGCGCGGAAGGGCAGCGCAGGATGCGAAGGTGAAGTTCGGCAGCGCCTACTGCGACTCTGTGGTCGCCCTGTGCAGGGTCAGCTTGGTGTCCATCAGTTCCGGCGCAGATGCGTGCAACAACCACATCACGCGCGTCGATCCCGAGAAACCCGCCGACCGAACCCTCGGCATCGGGCACGGTCCCCTTGGCTAGGATGATCATGTTCTCGATCTTGCCGATCTTGTCGCCGCGTCATTGCAAACGTCAGCCCCAAGAACCGCCGAGGCGCGGCAGCCAGTTGCCAGCACGATGGGATCGACTTCGGTCAGGGTGATGGTCTGCTTTGCCGCGTCCGTTAGAACCGGGTATCGGTGGGGTAGACCTCGGTCCGGTCAGCGTCATGCGGGCAGGTCGGCTGGTTGCCCTTTCAGATAGCGCTCCGAGAGCAACCGATAGGACCGCGACCGCAAAGCTGCGATGGAGACCAGAACCCCGACAATCCCCGCAACGGTAAAGACCAGGGCGATGCCGCGGTCCGGCCCGGTGCCAAACCAGCCGCCGATTGACCGTGCCCCGGCGCCATCGGTCATGAAGGGGATCACCACGAACTGCGTCAGGGGACCGATCAGAAACGCCGTCAGGGGCGAAGCGGCCTGTTCCATCGACTGGGCAAACCCGAAGACCCGGCCCTGGCGTTCCAGTGGCACGACTTTCTGCAGCGTGGTCTGTTCAGCCGCTTCGGCCACCGGGCCAAGGGCCATCCACAGGAAACACCCCGCAACCAGCAGCCCGAATGAGGCCTGGATAGTGAAGACACTCGCCCCGGCCCAGACCACCACATTGACCAACAGGAGCGTGCGCACCGGGTTCTTGCCCAGACCGAACTTCGTCACGGCTATTCCACCCAGGATGAAGGCCGAGGACAGGACGGCAAAGGTCAACCCCCAGACTTCGACCGACACAAGGCTCAGGCCATAGGCATCCAGAAGCGCCATGAAGATCCCGCCCAGAAAGTTGTTGAACATGGCGAAAAGGATCAGCGCAAAGAGGCCCGGCACGCCCGCTACGACCTTAAGCGTGCCGCGCAGGTCGATCCTGCTGGCAGAGGTGGACGTGTCGGCACCCGCGGCCTCGCCTTGGGCGACCGGGGCGGGTTCCGCAAATGGGACCAGGCGGATATCGATCAGCGCCAGAAGCGTGGCCACCACGCAGACGATCAGGGTCAACTCCATCCCGCCCCATGCGACCAGAAAGCCTGACACCGCAGAGGTGACCAGAAAGCCGATGCCCGACACCATGCCCACCAGCCCGTTGGCCTTGTCGCGCCCGTCCTCCGGGATCATGAGGGTCACGATCGTCGGCAAGGCAATGCCCCGGATGTTGCCCGCGATCACGCCACCCATGACCAAAAGCACCAACACCCATAGCCAGACGCCATAGGGATCGGCAAAGGCCCCCTCTGGCACCAGCTGCATCAGGCCAAGCGACAAGGCAAAGAAGACAAGCGAGACCAGCGATGACCCCGCCATGACGGCGATCTTCCCATGATGATCGACCAGCGCACCCAGCCAGATGCCAAGCAGTCCGGTGAAGGTCAGGAAGATGCCCGCGATCATGCCGGTGGCAAAGACCGATCCGGTTTCCAGAAAGACCCAGAAGGTTATGGCGAACCAGGCGGTATAGTTCGTGATGTTCGCCAGAAGAGTGTTCGCAAGAATGCGGTGAAAGACTGACATCAGGGATCCTCGCGCGGGTCACGACTGGCCGGGACCTGAAAAATGGCACGCCAGTTCGGCATGGACAACCAGCAGGCTGCCGGTCGGCATGAAGACGGTTCTGACCTCCTGGAACGAACGAACCGAAACATTTGTTCACAGGCAGGTTCGATTTGCGACCTGCTCGCGTCGTCCTCACCGAAGTAAAGCTGGCCTGGAATGGCACTCTGCCCCCTCAACAGGAGACGCCATGACGCTGCGCCGGACCCCGTTTCACGCTCTCGCCTCTGCCATGGGTGCCCAGATGGGGCCGGTGGGCGGCGGGTTTCTGAACGTTCACTCCTATGGGGATGTGGCGGGTGAGCATCTGAACACCCGCGCCCATGTCGGGCTGCAGGACCTTTCCACCATGGGGAAGATCGACATCAAGGGCCCCGACGCCGAGGCCCTGGTCAATCATCTGATCGTCAACGACGCCGCCCGCATGGCCCCCGGTCAGGCGCGCTATGCCAGCGTCTGCGCGCCAGATGGCGGCATCATGGATGATCTGACAGTGTTCCGGCTTGGGAACGAACACTTCCTGATCGTCTCGGGCTCGCGAAACCGGCTGAAGATCCGGGACTGGGTGATGCACCATGCAGCTGACCGCCGCGCCTATGTCACCGACATCACGGCGGCGGTGGCTTTCCCGACGATCCAGGGCCCGAACTCACGTGCGCTGCTTCAAGCGTTGATCGAAGATGCCGATATAACCCGTTTGAAACGCTGGACATTCACCCACGGCCACTTGGACGGCACCCGCGTCATGATTTCGCGCACCGGTGTCACGGGAGAGCTTGGGTTCGAGCTGTTCGTCCCCGCCGACGAGGCCGCAGGCGTCTGGAATACCCTGTTCCATGCCGGTGGCAGCCATGGCCTGCGCCCCTATGGCGTGAAGGCGATGTTCACTCTGGGCCAGGAGAAGCTGTATCCGGCGCATGGTATCGACATGGATGAAAGCCTGACCCCGTTTCATGTCGGCACCGATGCCTTCATCAAATTCGACAAGGGCGATTTCATCGGTCGCGAGGCCTTGTTGCGGGTGCGCGACGAGGGGGTGAAAACCGCCTGGGTCGGGTTGAAGCTGGCAGGCGACCGCCCTGCCCCAGACCTCACCCCGGTCATGGCAGAAGGTCGCGCGATCGGCCACATCACCTATTCCGACCACGGCTATTCAGTCGGCGCCGTGCTGGCAACCGCGCATGTCCAGCAAGAATTTGCCGCGGAAGGCACCGAGGTCAGCGTTCTGGGGCAGCCCGCGACCGTGACACGGAGGCCGTTCTTCGATCCCGAAGGGCTGCGTCTTAGATCCTAGGGAAATGTCCCGCCCGGCCGGGCGCTCGCCGAGGGCAGGATGGCCGTGCGACGATCCGGGTCATGCCTCTGACTGCTGCGGGGACCCGTTGAAGGGCTGGCACAAGCAAGACCCGATGGCACCGCGCAGCCCCGACATGCTAAGTCCCCTTCAGCGAACCGCGACAGGAGCTCCCATGCAGCGCACCAACTGGGCAGGCAACTACACCTTTACTGCCCCGGACCCACGGGCTGCACCCTCGGTCGCGGAGGCCCAGGCCATCGTGGTCGGCGCGCGCAAGGTCCGCGTGCTTGGCTCGGGTCACAGCTTCAACGACATCGCCGACAGCGAGGACGTCCAGCTGTCCCTGCAAAGCCTCAACCGCGTGCTGCATATTGATCCCATAGGGCGACGGGTGACGGTCGAAGGCGGTATCCGTTACGGCGACCTCGCGCCAGTGCTGCATGCGAACGGCTGGGCGCTCGCCAATCTTGCCTCCCTGCCCCATATCTCGGTAGCGGGGGCGGTGATGACCGCCACGCACGGCTCTGGCTCGGCCATCGGCAACCTTGCGACGGCGGTTGCCGCGCTGGACATCCTGACGGCAAGCGGTGACATCAAGACCGTCTCGCGCGACACCGATGCCGACACGTTTTCGGGTGCGGTCGTCAGCCTTGGCGCTCTGGGCGTCGTCACAGCGCTGACGCTTGACATCGAACCCACCTACCTTGTGCGGCAGGACGTCTACACCGATCTGCCCTTTGCCGTGATCGAGGCTGAATTCGACGCCGTCTTCGATGCGGGCACCAGCGTCAGCGTCTTCACCGACTGGCGCGGGGACACGGCTAGGGCGGTCTGGATCAAGACCAGGGTGTCCGGTGCGCAAGCTGTGTCCGCCTCGCAGCCGGACTTCTTCGGTGCACCGTTGGCGACCCGGATGATGCATCCTCTGCCCGACGCCAATGCCGAGGAGTGCACCGGCCAGATGGGCCAGCCCGGGCCGTGGCATGAGCGGTTGCCGCATTTCCGGATGGGTTTCGCCCCCAGTGATGGGTCCGAGATCCAGGCCGAATACTTCGTGCCGCGTGACGCCGCCGCTAGGGCCGTTGCGATCATGCGCAGGCATGGCGACCGCCTCGCACCCCTGCTGATGACCTCCGAGATCCGGACAATCGCGGCCGACAACCTCTGGCTAAGCCCAGGGATCAGAGGCCCCTACGTCGGCCTGCACTTCACCTTCCGACGCGACGCGGATGGTGTGCGGTCCGTGCTGCCAGCGATCGAGGCCGATCTCGGGGCCCTGGGTGCTGTCCCGCACTGGGGAAAGGTCACCACGATGGCTCCGGCAACCCTTTGGTCTCGCGTACCGCAGCTGGCCAGGTTTCGCGACCTCGCCCGGTCTTTCGACCCCGACGGCAAGTTCCAGAACCCCTACTTGCGCCGCTATGTGTTTGACGGACTTTGACAAAGGCCCGATGCGACGCTTGCCGCGCGGCTGGTATTTGAAATGCTTGACCGCGTTGGTGATATAGGCAGCGTCGCGGTCCAGACCGGCCGCCTGCGTTTCACTGGCGAACCGCTTTCCCGCAGGACCTGTGAGGGGACTGCCCGTCAGATCCTCGGTATCGCCAGGCAGTTCGCCGACGATCATCAGCGGGGTGTCAGTAACTGTCGTGTGAGCGCAAGGTGCCCCGCTAGTACAACCCCAACCCCCGCATGATCGGCGGCCAGTCCTTGATCCGCTTTCGGGATTTTTCCGGCGCGCGTCCGGCGACCTCGTGGATGATGACGTTCATCAGCGTGGTCATCGGCCCGGTGCTTTCCAGAAACGCATCGACCTTGGTCGTGACATGGAACACCAACGGTGTTTCCGCCCTCGCCCAGGTGTTCAGCTCGTCTGTGACGACGACCACCTCCATCCCTAGCCCCCGCGCCGTCCGGACGATGGACAGGGCCTCCTTCGCATAGGGCGCCATGTCGATCAGGACCAGACAGCGCGTCTCCTCGGCGCGGCGGAAGGACGGGATCCATTCCACCAGACCGCCATCATGCGGTGACAGGAACCGGACCGAGCCCCGCACAATAGCCAGGCGGCGCGAGAAATCCTCGGCGATCCCCTTGATGGTCTGAAAGCCCGTGACAAAAACCTCATCCGCCGCTGCGATCGCATCGATGGCCTGCGGCCAGGCCGGCTTTTCCACCTCTTGCGCCAGCGCCAGCACCGCATCGGCGTCGCGCTTCAGGATCGCGCCGATTTCGCCGTCCAAGAGCCGGAAGTACCGGTCCGAGGGCGAGACATGGGCATGCACAAGTGCTGCCTGCAGGTCTTCCTTCAGCCCCTGCAAGCCCTTGTAGCCCGCCCGCTTCAGGAACCGGCTGACCGTGATCTCGCTGACCCCGGTCTTCGCGGCAATCGACGCGCCGGTCTCAAGCCCCAGCGTCGACTCGTTCAGGATCAGCCACTGGGCGATGATCGCCTCGGATTTGGTCAAGCTGCCGGAAAGGCCGCGCAATCTTGCGGCAAGCGGCGATTCCTCGGGTGCGGCGGGCAGATCATCCATGACAGAGTTTACAGCAAAATGTCCTGATGGTAGCGTTCTGTCATGAATATAACATGCCCGAGTCGCCACCGCCAAGCCTTTTGACCCCGGCGATCCGACCCGAAGGCACCAACCGGGAGAAGATCATGAAGGCACTTGGATTGGCATCCGCCCTCGCCCTTGTCGCAGGCATGGCGCAGGCCGAAGGCACGCTCGCGCTGTACAACTGGGG
>LNFM01005751.1_pt1 | contig 20910 bp, 15 predicted proteins | sample 596031 | NCBI WGS metagenome assembly LNFM01 (sample SAMN04254537, study PRJNA301005) | activated carbon metagenome | isolation source: dual media filters at the Ann Arbor, Michigan drinking water treatment plant | place: USA: Ann Arbor
GCGAAGGCGGTTTCTACGTCGCGCCGAAAGACTTCATGCTGCGCCTGCGCGCCCTGTGTGATCAGCACGGCATCCTGCTGATTGCCGACGAAGTACAAACCGGCGCAGGCCGTACCGGCACCTTCTTCGCCATGGAACAAATGGGCGTCGTCGCCGATTTGACCACCTTCGCCAAATCCATCGCCGGCGGCTTCCCGGTGGCCGGTGTGTGCGGCAAGGCCGAATACATGGACGCCATTGCACCCGGCGGTCTGGGCGGTACTTACGCTGGCAGCCCGCTGGCCTGCGCCGCGGCGCTGGCGGTGATGGACGTGTTTGAAGAAGAAAAACTGTTGGACCGCTGCAAGGCAGTGGGCGAGCGCCTAGTTACCGGCCTCAAAGCCATTCAGACCAAGCACAACAGCATCGGCGAAGTGCGCGCCCTCGGCGCGATGATTGCCATGGAGCTGTGCGAAGGCGGCGACGTACACAAACCCAACGCCGCGCTGACCGGGCAGATCGTCGCCAAGGCGCGCGACAAGGGCTTGATCCTGCTGTCGTGCGGCACCTACGGCAACGTCTTGCGCGTGCTGGTGCCGTTGACTGCTGAAGATGAACTGCTCGACCGTGGCCTGGCGATCATCGCCGAGTGCTTCGACGAACTGGCCTAAGCCTCAGTGCGTGACCCACAAAACCCGCTTCGGCGGGTTTTGTGCATTTCAGCCCAGCACTAATCCGGCCCGTCGCGGCTAAGGCCCCTCCCACAGCGTGCGCGCAGGCAACAGCCATTCGTGGGGCGACAGATTCGATGACGCGCTCAGTTCTAGGGGTTGGCCGAGTTGCAGCGAAGCCCAGTCGTTAGCTTTCTGGCGGCGGCAAAAAGCGTGCCGCTGATCCACGTCAATAGTCCCCTAAGCCTTCTCATTTAATACTTTAGCCGCTCTAGATCAGGCATTGCGGGCGTGCTAAAAGTTGACCCTTCCATCAGCTGTTGCACGGCTGGTAGTGGCTTTTAAGCCTCGAATGCTTAGACTGCGCGCCCTTCAGTCTGCGCCATCATTGTGCGATTACCCTGTTTGAGGTGTTCATGCCGTTTTCGGCCAAAGCGTTGCAAGTTCTGATTGCTGAGGCGGAACCCTGGACGGCCGATCTGCTCCTGCAACTGGTGCGCGATGTCAGGCCTGATGCGCGCGTACATGTGGTCAGCGACGGCGAAGCGGCTTTGGCGCATTGTCAGAAACGCTGGCCGGCGTTGGTCATCGCTGATGGCGAGTTACCGGGGGTGGACGGCCTGGAGTTGCTGCGCCAGTTGCGTCGCCTACCGCGCGGTGCCCAATTGCCCTTCGTGCTGATCAGCGGGCGTCTCGATGTTCACAGCGTGCGCGCGGCGCGGCCACTGGCCCCCGCGGCCTACCTGGCTAAACCCTTCAATGCCGAAAAATTGCGTCAGCGCTTACAAGCGCTGCTCGGCAGTGCTAAAGCTGCAACGAACGCACCGGTACGGCCCATCAACAGCCTGGATGACTACCTCAATGAGCGGCGCGAAGAAGGTCAGGGTGCGCCCTTGCTGGCCGAGGTTCGCGATGCCGTCAGCCGCTGCATGAACGGTGAAGACTATGACCTGCGCCAGTTGGAGCGCTTGTTTAGCCGCGAGCCGCAGATCACCGCGCGCCTGATTGCCGCGGCCAACAGCGCCGCCCAGCATCAGGGCGCACCTTGCCAGACCTTGCGTCAGGCGCTGCCGCGCTTAGGCGTGGCGCATACCCTTAACCTGGTGCTGGGTTTGGCCATTCAGCGCAATGTGCAACTCAAAGACCCACGTCTGGCGAGCCTGGCCCAAGCGGTTTATGCGCGCACTGAACAGAGCGCCGATCTGGCGCACTGGTTGGCCAATGAACTGCACCTGGATGCCGAACTGTGTTTTACCGCTGGCTTGCTGCACAACATCGGTGAGCTGGCCTTGTTGCGCAGCCTGCAGGATTGGCTCGATGGCGGAGGCGAATTAGACGATGAAGCGATCGCGCAGCAGATGAGTCGCCGCGCCGCCGGTTTTGGATCGGCCCTGCGCATTCAGTGGCGCTTGCCAATTGGTCTGCGTGAGCTGATTGCGGCCTTTTACAATCTGGGCAGTGGTGTGTTTAGTCGCGAGGCGTTGGTCCTCAACCTGGTCAGCGAGTTGCTCAACCTGGGCAGTCGGCAACCCCATGAGTTGCTCGACAGCCGGTATGCACGGCTGCTGCGCATTGATGCGGGGTTATTGAAACGACTGCCGCTGAAACGCCCGGCGGATGCTCAGGCGTTGGCGACGGCGTAAACCTTCGGCGGGCTGTTAGAGGTCGGTGGCGGCCAGGTCGGAAATAGTCGCGTTGACGTCCATGCTCGCCCGCTCCATTTCCGTAACGGCGCGCAGTACTTTGCTCCAGTCTCTGGCTTGCGCGGCGTGCAGCGCTTCTTGAGCGCTTTCGTGCACCACGCGGTGCGGCTGATCCAGTTGCTGGAAGCTGCGCTGTTTGCCGTAGCGGGCGTGGGTGTCGCTGCTCTGATACCACTGTCCCAGGCGGCAGGTGGTGTGGGTGCTGAGTTGGGTGTTGCTGTCTTGCAGAAACAGGCGCTGGTACACCGTGAGCTTGAACAGCAGGTGATCAAGCTTGACCGCTTCGCAGAATGAGCCCAGGGCGATGCCTTCAATCAGCTGGGTCATGTGCTCGCCGAGCACGACCATTTCATCCAAGGTTTGCGCTGAACGTGATACATCCCCAGACAGCCGCGTGGCCTCGCTCGACAGACTGCCGATGGAGCGGCTGGCGCTGTCGGTTTCCTGATTGATGCTGCCAACCAGAGCGCTGATTTCCTGCGTGGCCTGGCTGGTGCGTTGCGCCAGTGCGCGCACCTCGTCGGCGACCACCGCAAAACCACGGCCTTGCTCGCCCGCGCGCGCAGCTTCGATAGCAGCGTTCAACGCCAGCAAGTTGGTCTGGTCGGAAATGGCTTTGATCAGTTCGACAATCCGGCTGATTTCACTGACGCGCTGTTGCAGCAGATCAACGCTTTGTACGCTGCTGACACCTTGCACGGCCATGCTGCTGAGCGATTCAGAAAAGCCGCCGAGCAGGGCCGAGGTCTGCTGAAAGATGCCGCTGTTTTGTTCGAGTTTGCTCACTTCGCGACTGAGCTGGTCGGCCTGCGCCACCACGCCGTCACGGGTTTGCGAGAGGGAGTCTTCAAAGCGCGCCAGTTTGCCGTGCAGTTCGTGTTGGTAGCGCGTGACACCGTTGAGTTCGTTGCGCTCTTGCTGGTTTTGTTGGGTCAGGCTGCGCAGCTCATCCAGCTCGCGCTGCATGGATGATTTTTCCTGATTCAGGCGGCTGACTTCCTGCTCCAGGCTTTCACAACGCAAACGCCATTTACTGTCGAACATGATGCACAGAGCTCCAAGGCAAGGCAGGAGAAGATATCCGGCACGGCCGGTTGTGTAGTGTATTTCGGCTTATTCCAGCAAAGGTTGAGCCGTATCAGTGTGGATCAAGCGGCAGGGGTAATTGCACTTCACCCCAGGCGCTGTCGGCTAGCTGAGACAGCGGTTGTGGATGGCCGATGATGTAACCCTGAGCATAGTCCAGGCCTAGCCTGCGCACGCACTCGAGGCTGGCCCTGGTTTCAACAAACTCGGCCACTGTGCGCAGGCCCAGTTGCTGGGCGATTTGCTGCATGGAGCCGACCATGGCCTGGTTGATCGGGTCGTTTTCCAGGCCGCTGATAAAGCTGCCGTCGATTTTCAAAATATCCAGCGGCAAATGACGCAGGTAGGCGTAGGACGCAAAGCCGCTGCCGAAATCATCCAGCGCCACTTTCAGGCCCATGCTGCGCAGTTGTTTGATCCACTGTGCCGACACGCCCAACTCGCCCAATGCGACCATTTCTGTGACTTCGATGCAGAGTTTGTGTGCCGGCAGATTATGCCGCTGCAACTCTTGCGCAAACATGTCGTGAAAGTGAGCGTTGAGCAGCGAGTTGGCCGTCAGGTTGAGGTTGACCTGGGCAAGCTGCGCCAAGTGCAAAGGGTTATCCGCCAGCCATTGCAGCAGGTGCGTCACCACCCAGCGGTCGATGGCGCCGAGAAGGCCGAAGCGTTCTGCCGCATCGAGAAACTGTCCGGGGCTGATGCACGCGCCGCTTTGCGGGTCACGGTAGCGCAGCAGCACTTCATAGTGCAGGCCGCTGGAGGGTGTTTGCAGCGCCATCACCGGCTGATAGAACAGCTCGAAGTGACCCTGCTCAATCGCCTCACGCAAACGCGTGATCCACTGCAACTGACGTTGGTGCTCAAGCAGCAAACCGTCTTCGGGGTTGAACAGCTGCACCTGATTGCGGCCTTGATGCTTGGCGCGTTGGCTGGCGCTATCGGCCCAGTTCAGGGCAGTTTCCCAGTCACTGACGGCGCGGCTTAGTTCCAGCAGGCCGACACTGGCTTGCACGCGGAAGGGCCGTCCCTTCCAGTTGAAGACAAACTGCTCGACACATTGGCGCAGGGTTTCGGCATGCGCTTGCGCTGTTTGGTTATCTACGTCACGCAGCAGCACCGCAAACTCATCCCCACCCAGGCGCGCCAACTCAGCCTCGCGCGGCAGGTGATGCAGCAGATGGCTGGACAGTTGACGCAGCAACTGGTCGCCAGCGGTGTGGCCGCAGAGGTCGTTGACCTGTTTGAACTGATCCAGGTCCAGGCACAGCAGATGGCTGAAGCGCTCGCTGGCTCCGGTCTTGAGGGTTTCGCGCAGCAGGCGCTCCAGTTCCCGGCGATTGAGCAGGCCGGTCAGCGAATCATGGGCGGCCAGGTACTGCAGGCGCTCTTCCAGGGCGCGGCGCTCGCTCAGGTCGACCACGATGCCTTCAATACAGTCTTGGTTAGCCCGCACATGCAGCGACAGGTAAACCCAATGCCGCTCACCATCAAGGCCGACGATTTCGCATTCCAGGCTGACCGCCTTCTGCTCGCTGTGCAGCTGCCTCATTTGCTCGGCCCAGCATTCGCTGCCCAGCAGCTGTTGCATGCTTAGGTTTATGGCGTGCGGCGGTAAGGCCAATAGCGCAGCGAAGCTGGGGTTGCTTTCTTGCAGGCTGCCGCTGCGCGTGCAGCGGAAAATGCCTTCGCCGCTGCTGCTGAACAGCGCCTGGTATTGTTCCAGATTACCCAATGCCTGGGCTTCGCTGCGCAGCAAGGCGCGGCGGATCTGCTCCAGCTGTTTATCCAGAATGCCGCCAAACAACAGCATGCTCAGCACTGGCAGGTAGGCGTACATCGCGCTCAGGCCCGCTGGTAATGGCAATGCACCGCTGCGCGCCAGCGGCACCATCAGCATCAACAGCAGTGCAGCGCTCCAGCACAGCAGGTAACCGAGGGCATATGGCCGGCGCTGGCGCAGTGCCAACACCAGCAACATCAGTTGGTACACCCCGGTGAGTAGGATCAGCCAGTTGAGCGTTTGATAGGCGCGGTAGTGGCCGAAGCTGATAACCGTCCAGGCGCATACCAGCAAGGTGACGGCAAACAGGCTGTCGCGCAGGTAGCGCAGGCGGCCGAGTTGAATTTTCAGGGCGCTGGCGAGGAACAGGCTGCTGAAAATCAATATGCCTGGGTTGGATAGATTGGACAGTTGCGCGGAAAGCCACGGCCATTGCGGCCAGAGCAAGTCAATCACACCATGCAGGGTGGCGTTGTAGAGCGTCACGCTGGCCACGGTTAGGCAGAACCACACCAGTTGCTGTTCGCGCAGGGTGCTGAACTTGACCATAAAAAACAGCAGCAGGCTGATCAGCGCCCCGAGCAGCAAACCGCTGCGCATCCACTGCTCAGCTTGCAGCAGCGGACTGTGTTCGGCGGCTACCAGTTGCATCGGCATGTTCACCGCTGAACCGCTCTGTACGCGCAGCAACAGGGTGTGCGGTCCTTCGCCCAGGCGCGGCAGGCGAATTACAACATGCGGTGACGGCTCGCCGCGTTGCAGAAAAGGTCGATGGTCGCCGCTGTAGAAGGGTGCGATCAGGCGCTCGCGGTCGTATAACCACACTTCGATGTCGTCGAGGTAAGCGCGGTCGATGATCAGGTCGAGGCGTTCAGCCAGCGGTGCTTGCAGCTTAAACGCCAGCCACCAGGCGCTGGCCGAATAGCCCATGCGTGGCACGCCCTGCACTTGATGACCTTCGTGGGCGATGCGTTCATACACCTCGGCGGCGGTCAGGTTACCGCTGGCATCTTCCAGTACCACGCTGGCCGGTACGTTGACCGGCTGTTTCAGCTGCGCGTTGTCGACCGTGAGCAGCGGCACTTCAGCACGCGCAACTGCACCGCTTAGCAAGGCAGTCAGCAGCAAGGTCAGCAGCGGCAGGGTGAGCAGGCGGTGCATCCGGGCGTCTCAATTAACGGCGAGAGAGGCCAACGCAGTGCACACAGCTGGCTGCTCAAAAGGCGTCGACGCCCAGATTCTAGCTCAGAACCGGCGATTTGATTGCGCTTAGCGTCTCACTGAGCTCCAGCAGCAAGCCGTTGATCTGTTCGGCCGTCATCTGGAATGGGTCGAAGCGGTCGCTCGATGAATACTTGAGAAACAGCTCGCGATTGGCCTGCTTGGCCCCGGCCCAGCCCATGCTCCAACTGCTGTAACGGCGCACACTGATCTCGGCGTAGTCGAGGATGGTCAGGTCTTTGTGGCGGCTGTCATCGGCCAGTCGGTTGTACAGCGCATTGACCTCAGCGCGCGGCCCTTCCAGCGCCTGCAAGAAAACATCAGCGTTGCAGCAGAGCATGCCGGTCAGGCCTTTACCGGGGTTGTTGCGTTGCGAACTGTCGAGAATCTCGCGGATCAGTTCGGCTGAAACGCTGTGGCTGGCACGGCTGGCATACGTGAGGCGTACAAGCATGATCAAGCCCTCGATGGCGTTGAGCGGTTGTAAAGAGATAGTTAGACGGTAATTGTGCAACACCTGTACAAGTGCTGTACAACTTATGGGGCGTAATTCTTGTTTACACCTGTGTAACAAAAGCTGCCGAGCACTCTCTATAGTGGCGATCAGAAGCTGACGACGATCAATCAGTCCGCCAATCCGTAGAAGGATCCAACCGTGCACGCCATGCTGCCCCTGCTCGATCAACTGGCTTTTCCGGCTATTCGCCGCGGCCAGTTGCAAGCGCTGCAGATCAACCTGACTTACCGCTGCAACCAGCGCTGCCTGCATTGCCACGTCAATGCCGGGCCGACGCGCACCGAGGCCATGACCGATGAGAGCCTGGCGCTGTTGCATCAGGTGATTGACGCCCATTCAGTGCAGACCTTGGATCTGACCGGCGGCGCGCCGGAAATGCACCCGCGTTTTCGCGAGCTTGTCGAGCATGCGCGCCGTGAAGGCTTACGGGTGATCGACCGTTGCAACCTGACCATCCTCAGCGAGCCGGGCCATGAAGACCTGGCGCAGTTTCTTGCCGATCAGGGCGTCGAAATCAGCGCATCCTTGCCCTGCTACTCGCGCGATAACGTCGACAAGCAGCGCGGCGATGGTGTGTTTGATGCCAGCATCCGTGGCCTGCAACAGCTCAATGCCCTGGGTTACGGCCAGCCGGGCAGCGGTCTGATTCTCAACCTGGTGTTCAACCCACAAGGTCCAAGCCTGCCGCCGCCACAAGCGGCGCTCGAAGCCGATTACAAACATCGTTTGGCCGAAGATTTCGGCATCGTCTTCAATCACCTGCTGACCATCACCAATCAACCGATTGCACGTTTTGGCAGCACCCTGGTCAGCAAAGGCCAGTTCAACGGCTACATGCAGTTGCTGCGCGACAGCTACCGCCCGGAAAACCTTGAGCCGCTGATGTGCCGCAGCCTGGTCAGTGTCGATTGGCAGGGTTACCTGTACGACTGCGACTTCAACCAGATGCTTGACTTGCCGCTGGCGTTGCCCGAGCTGATCGGTCGCGACCGGCCACACCTGCGCGATCTGCTCGGTGCGAGCCTGGACGGCAAGCCCATCGTCACCCGTGATCACTGCTTCGCCTGCACCGCCGGGCAGGGTTCCAGTTGCGCTGGCGCACTCATTGAATAGGACTTAAAACATGCAACCCACTAGCACCACCGGGATGTTTTTCTGGGGTTTTCTTGTGGCTTATGGGGTCTTGATGGTGGCTTTTTCGCCACGCTCCGTGACCCTGGGCGGCTTCTTCAATGGTGAAGACGGTCGTGGCCGCAGCGCCAGCCCCTGGCTGATCACCTCCAGCATCTTTATCAGCTGGATCTTCGCCAAATCGGTAACCAACGCCGCCAATCTGGGGGCGACCTATGGCTTAGTCGGCGGTTTGGCCTATGCCATGTACTGGCTGTCGATCCCGCTCACTGGCTTTGTCATCTATCGCCTGCGCCGCCGTTACGCGGCCACCGGCTTGGTGAGTTTTCTCAGCAGTCATTACGGACGCGGTGCAGCGCTGGCGTTTTCCGCCGCGATTCTGATTCGCCTGTTTAACGAGGTGTGGAGCAACACCGCGGTGGTCGGCGGCTATTACGGTGATTCGGGCAGCTTCGAATTTATTGCGGCGGCCTTGTTGTTCACCGCCGTGACCCTGGCCTACAGCCTGCGCGGTGGGCTGCGCAGCTCGATCATCACCGACGCGGCGCAGGCGGCAATCTTCGTCATTGCCCTGGTCTGGGTGCTGGGCATGGTATTGCCGCAGCATTCGCCCCGCGAGTTGGCCAGCACCAGCCATTGGGCGTTGAGTGCCGGCGTCGACCTGCTGCTGGTCGCTGGCTTGCAAGCGTTTAGCTATGGCTTCCATGACCCGGTGCTGACGGATCGCGGCTTTATCAGCGAAGAAAAGTCCATGCGCCGCTCCTTCCTGATTGCCGGCATTCTCGGTTTTATCGCCATCTTCGCCTTCAGCCTGATCGGCGTGCATGCGCAGCTGCTGGGAGTGCCGGCTTCCGATAACGTACCGGCCGCGCTGGCGAAAACCATGGGGATTGGCGCGCTGTTGCTGATGACCGTGGTGATGGTTTCGGCGGCGGGCTCGACGCTGGACTCCACCTTCTCCAGCCTGGCCAAACTGGCCGGGCGCGAGTTGCCGAAACTGGCAGGCCGTGACCTGGGCCAGAAAGCCATTGGCGTGGGCATGGCGGTGATGGTGGTGTTCGCCCTGCTGGGTAACCTGCCGATGATCGCCGGCACCGACATTCTCAAAGCCACCACCATCAGCGGCACGATGGTCATCGGTCTGGCACCGGTGTTTATCCTGCACGGCCTGACCACGCCGACCCGCCTGGGTTTTCACCTGAGTTTCTGGACCGGTCTGGGCTTAGGCGTTGCCCTGACTCTGGGCTGGATTCCGCAAAGCTGGGCCATTGGTGATGGCAAATACGCCCTGCTGCTGGGCACCAACCTGTATGGCTTAGGCCTCTGTGTGTTGGGCTACCTGCTGCCGGGTTGGTTGTCGCGCCGCCCGCAAGGGATTGCCTGATGCGCGCCGGTCGCGATTGCCCGTTGGATTACCGCTTAGGGCGCGAGGCCTTTGCCGGTGAAGCGCTGTTCGCCTGCGACACGCTTTATGTGGCCGGTGGCCTGTATGGCAATCGTCAGGCCTTGGCGGCCCTGCAACAGCGTGTGGCCAGCGAGCCGGGCGCGCGCCTGGTGTTCAACGGCGATGCCCACTGGTTTGATGCCGATGCTGCGATTTTCCAGCAGATTGAGCAGGGCCTTGCGGGCCATCTGGCGCTGCGTGGCAATGTTGAAACCGAACTGGGCCGTGCCGATGACAGCGGTGCGGGTTGCGGTTGCGCCTACCCGATGAGCGTGGATGAGGCCGTGGTCGAGCGTTCCAATGCCATCCAGCAACAGTTGAACCGCACCGTACAAGGCATCCCCGCGATGGCCGAACGCCTGGCCGCACGTGCCAGCACCGCACTGGTGAGCGTGGGCGGGCAGCGCGTGGCGATCAGTCATGGCGACGAGCAGTCTCTGGCGGGTTGGAGTTGTTCGCGTGAATCGCTCAGCGAAGAGGCGCGTCAGCACGCGCTGGACCAATGGTTCGCCGCGCAGAACATTCAGGTGTTGGCCACTAGCCACACGTGCTCGGCGGTGGCGCTCAACCTGACGCACGGCGCGTTGATCAATAACGGCGCGGCCGGGCTACCCAACTTTGCTGGCGGCCGTTATGGCTTGGTCAGTCGTATCGCAACCACGCCCCATCCCGCCGCGCTGTATCGCGGTCAGCGCAATGGCCTGTTTATCGAGGCACTGCCACTGAATTACCAGCACGACGCCTTTCTCGCCGACTTCGACCGCCAATGGCCAGCCGCCAGTCCGGCGGCACTGTCCTACCGTTCACGTATTTTGGGTGCCGTGGCCGACCAGCCGCAGCATGCCCTACTGGCCGGCTTTAGCCTGTGCCAAAGCCTGTGCGCTCTGGAGGCGCTGACTGATGAATAGCCGTAAATTGGCCTTGATGGGCGTGATTCTCGCCCTACTGGGCAGCTTCTTTGTCTTCGACATCGGCCAGTACCTCAATCTGGAGGCGCTTAAAGCACAGCAGGCGGCATTGAATGCCCAAGTAACGGCGCAGCCCTGGCTGGCGGCCGGGGTGTTCTTCCTCGCCTATGTGGCGGTTACGGCGTTGTCCTTGCCCGGCGCGGCGTTGATGACGCTGCTTGCCGGTGCGCTGTTCGGTCTGCTCGAAGGCTTTATTCTGGTGTCGTTCGCCTCGACGCTGGGCGCCACGCTGGCCATGCTCAGCAGTCGTTTTTTGCTGCGCGACTGGGTGCAGAGCCGCTTTGGTCAGCGCCTGGCTGGCATTGATGCGGGCATCGAGCGTGAGGGCGCGTTCTACCTGTTTGCCTTGCGTCTGGTGCCGGTGTTCCCGTTCTTTTTGATCAACCTGGCCATGGGCCTGACCCGCTTGCCAGCGCGCACCTACTGGTGGGTGAGCCAACTGGGCATGCTGCCGGGCACGTTGGTGTTCGTGAACGCCGGGCGTGAACTGGGCAAGCTCGATTCGCTGGCCGGCATTCTTTCGCCGGGGCTGCTCGGTGCCTTTGTGCTGCTCGGCGTGTTCCCGCTGATCGCGCGCAAGCTGCTGGGGCTGATTCAGGCGCGACGGGTGTACGCCGGCTGGGACAAACCCAAGACCTTCGACCGCAATCTGCTGGTGATCGGCGCGGGTGCTGGTGGCTTGGTCAGCGCCTATATCGCGGCGGCGGTGAAGGCCAAAGTCAGCCTGATCGAAAAACACCAGATGGGCGGCGACTGCCTGAACACCGGCTGCGTGCCGTCCAAGGCGCTGCTGCGTTCGGCCAAGCTGGCCAATGAGCTGAAGAAAGCCCCGGCGCTGGGGTTTAGCGGTGTGCAAGGCACGGTGGATTTCCCGGCGGTGATGGAGCGGGTGCAGCGGGTGATTGCTGACATCGAGCCGCACGACTCGGTCGAACGCTACACCGGCTTGGGCGTTGAGGTGATTCAGGGGCAGGCGAAAATCCTCTCGCCCTGGAGTGTGGAGGTCAACGGCCAGACCCTGACCAGCCGTAACCTGATTATCGCCGCTGGCGCACGGCCGCTGGTGCCAAACATTCCGGGCCTGGAGCAGGTGCAAAGCTACACCTCTGACACCATCTGGGGCCTGCGCGAACAACCGCGTTGGCTGCTGGTGCTGGGTGGCGGGCCAATTGGCTGCGAGCTGGCGCAGGCATTTCAGCGCCTTGGCAGCCAGGTGATTCAGGTGGAACTGGCCGAGCGCTTATTGCCGCGTGAAGACGCAGATGCCAGCGCGCTGGTGCTCAACAGTTTGCTGGCCGATGGCGTCGACGTGCGTTTGCAACACCGCGCGGAACGCTTTGAAGTGGTCAACGGCGAGCAGCGCATGATTGCCCGCCGTCAGGACACCGGCGAAGAAGTCACCATCGCCTTCGACGGCCTGCTGCTGGCGCTGGGTCGGGTGGCCAATGTCAGCGGTTATGGCGTTGAAGAACTGGGCCTGACCCTGCGCCCCAACGGCACGCTGGAAACCGACGACTACCTGGCCACGCGCCTGCCCAATGTCTTCGCCGTGGGCGATGTCACCGGGCCTTATCAGTTCACCCATGTGGCGGCGCACCAAGCGTGGTACGCGGCGGTGAATGCGCTGTTTGGCAGCTTCAAACGTTTCAAGGTGGATTACCGGGTCATCCCGCATTGCACCTTTACCGACCCGGAAGTGGCGCGCGTCGGCCTCTCGGAGACTGAGGCGCAGGCCAAGGGCATTGCCTATGAAGTGACGCGTTACGGCATCGACGACCTCGACCGCGCGATTGCCGACGAAGCCGCCCATGGCTTTGTCAAAGTGCTGACCGTGCCGGGTAAGGATCAGATCCTCGGCGTCACCATCGTCGGCGAGCATGCCGGTGAATTGCTCACCGAATACGTGCTGGCCATGAAGTACAACCTCGGTCTGAACAAGATTCTCGGCACCATCCACAGCTACCCGACCATGAGCGAGGCGAATAAATACGCCGCCGGTGAATGGAAGCGCGCGCATGCCCCGCAGGGCTTGTTGCGCTGGGTCGAACGTTTTCATGCCTGGAGGCTTAAATGAAGCGCGTCGGGCTGCTGGCCGTGCTGTTGTTGGCCCCGCTGGCGCAGGCGGAAAACCTGCTGAGCCCCTGGACAGCCGGGCCGCCAGCAGGCGAATGGTCAACGCCGTGGAAGCTGGCGGATATTCCCAAGCTCAAGCCCTCGGTGCGCACATTGGTAGAGCTGGACGGTCAGCCCGTGCTGCAAATCAAGGCCGATGCGGCGGCGGGTGGTTTGCTCCATCCGCTCGATTTGCCCGGCGATCAACCCTGGCAACTGAGCTGGCAATGGCGCACTGAGCAGGCCTTGGATCAGGCCCGTTTTGCCACCCGTGAAGGCGATGACTACGCCGCACGCGTCTATGTGCTGCTCGATTACCCGCTGGATTCGCTGAGCTTCGCCACGCGGCAAAAGCTGCGTCTGGCGCGCACCTTCTTCGATCCCGACCTGCCGGCGGCAACCCTCAGTTACGTTTGGGACAACCGCGCGGCCCCCGGCACCCATGCACGCAGTGCCTATACCGAGACGGTGGAGATGATTGTGCTACGCGGCCCGGAAGCCGCGCTGGGCCAGTGGCAGAGCGAATCGCGCGACTTGCGCGCCGACGCTATTGCCGCTTTTGGCAGCGCACCGCGCAAAATCCTCGGCGTGGTGTTTGCCGCCGACAGCGACAACACCGGGGAATCAGCACACAGCTATTTTGCTGCGCCGCAGTTGCAACGCTAACGGGGCTGTCCACATCCAGTACCATAGGAACACCGTTTTCATGATGGACGCCCGCGTTTGAGCACTCACTACGACCTGCTGTTGATCGGCGCCGGTCACGCCCACCTTGGCGTGTTGCGGCGCTGGGCCTTGGTCGAACGGCCGCCGGGGCGCATTGCCTTGCTCAGTCCGGGGCCGGTGGCTTGGTATTCCGGCATGTTGCCCGGTTTGCTGGCCGGGCGGCATCGGGCGGAGGACTGTCAGGTCGAGTTGCTGGCGCTGTGCCGTGCGGCCAAGGTTGAGCTGATTATCGCGCCGGTTGAAAGCCTGTCCGCTGCCCAGCAGCAGGTGCAAGTGGCGGATGGTCGTACGTTCAGCGCCCGTTGGCTCTCACTGAATGTTGGCGCGGGCATCCGCACTCCGCAGCAGCAGGGCAACGCCATGCAGTTGCTGGCGGTGAAACCCTTCGATGACTTTCTGCAGGGTTGGCAGCGCTGGCAGGCGCAGCCTGAACCTATGGCGATTCTCGGTGGCGGCGCAGCGGCAGTTGAGCTGGCGTTGGCCGTGGCCGACAAGGTGCCGCAACTGGCCCTGTTCTGTGCCGGTCATCTGCTGGACGGCTTGACGCCCGGCCTGCGTTTACGCGCCCTTGGCCACCTGCGCCAACGCCGGGTGCAGGTGCGTGAAGACTGTCCCATCAGCCACATCAATGATGACTGCCTGTTCAGCGGCACTGAACCCGTTTGGCGGGGCACGCGCTTGCTGTTGGCCAGCGGCGCCGCTGCATGGCCATGGCTGGCGCACAGCGGTTTGGGGTGTGATGAACAGGGCTTTGTCCTGGTCGCCCCGACGTTGCAGAGCTACACCCAGCCGAGCCTGTTTGCTGTAGGTGACTGCGCCAGCCTGCCCGGTGCGCGCAAAAGCGGGGTCTATGCGGTGCGCCAGGGGCCAGTGCTGGCGTTTAACCTGCAAGCGGCCCTGCGCGGCCAGCCACTCAAAGCCTATCGCCCGCAACGTCATACCCTCGCCTTGCTGGCCACCGGCGATGGTGGGGCGTTATTGGATTGGCATGGGCACAGCGCCGGCGGTCAGTTCTATGGCCGTTGGAAAGACTTTCTCGACCGCGGTTTTATCCGGCGTCACCGGTTGTGAGTGACAGCTGACCTTGCAATAGGTGCAGAGCTGTCACTGACAGTGCGACCAAAGTGTCATGGCCTCGGGTGGGCTTGGGTGTTCGAATCAGGCCGTTAAGCGAAGTTGGCCGCCAGGAGCGACACCCGCTATGGTCTATAGAATTAACGACAACGGCCGATTGCCTGACCACGCGTGCGCATCATCACGGCGAGTTTCGTCGAGTGAGGCGCTTAAACGGCCCGGCAGTTCGCCGCAGGCTGTTTCTGGTGTTAGCCGCGCCAGAATAAAAATAACGAGGTTTGTCATGCGCTCTGCGTTTATTACCTATCCCAAGGCCTGTGCGTTACATGCTCTGGGCCTGGCCGGGTTGATGGTGGCGTACCAGCAGATGCAACTGCCCTGGTTTGTCAGCATCCCGTCCTTTCTGCTGCTGGCCCTGTGGCCGTGGCTGGGGCCCTGGCAGCGTCAGGATCAGGAGCTACCCAGCGTTGCCAGTTCGCCAGCCGATGGTTTTGCTGGCCTAAGCCAGAACCTGTCACGGCGAACCTGTCATAACGCCTTGGCCTCTGCCGAGGTGGCTCACGCCGCGCAGCAACTGGCCGGCAAACTGCAATCGCAATTGGGTGCCACCGAGCAAATCAACCACGCCGCTGAAGCCATTACTCACACCGAGCAAGACAACGCTCAGCGCGCTGAACAGACCCTGCGCGCCGCACAAAGCGTGCGCGAGAATAGCGCCAGCGGCCAGGACGAACTGCGGGAAGCCATCAGTGTCATGCAGCAACTCAGTGCGCAAACGGCCACCAGCCGCGAGCTGATCGACGGCCTCAGCAGCCGCACCGAGCAGATCGAGAAAGTTACCTTGGTGATTCAGGCCATCGCCAGCCAGACCAACCTGCTGGCGCTCAATGCCGCCATTGAAGCGGCCCGCGCTGGTGACTTGGGCCGGGGTTTTGCCGTGGTCGCCGATGAGGTGCGTAACCTGGCAGGCCGCACCAGTAGCGCCACCGAAGAAGTCGGGCAGATTGTCAGCGACATTCGCCAGCAGAGTGCCGCCGTGGTCAATCATATGCAGCAACAGGCCGAGCAACTCACTCACGCTGCACAACAGGTTGAGCAAACCGGTGAGCAACTGCAGAGCATCGCCAGCCTGGCCGAAGATGTTGAGGAGCAGGTCGGGCAGATCGACACCGGCACCCGCCACAACCACGAACGCCTGGCTGAGCTATCGGTCGCCGTCGGTCAGTTGCGCAGTGACGTCAGCGACAGCGCCACCCAAACGCAACAACTCAGCCAGGCCGCCGAGCGTTTAGTCGGCGAGGCCGAACACGTCAGCGAGCAACTCGCCGAAGTGGGGCTGGATAGCTATCACCAGCGCATCTATGACCTGGCCCGGCAAGCCGCCGCGCAGATTGCCGCGCAGTTTGAGGCGGATCTGCAGCGCGGCCGTATCAGCAGCAACGATTTGTTTGACCGCAGCTACCAGCCCATCGCCAATACCTTCCCAGCTAAGTTCAAAACCCGTTTCGACAGTTATGCTGATCAGATCCTGCCGGCCATTCAAGAGCCGCTGCTCAGTCAGCACGAGGGACTGGTCTTCGCCATCGCCTGCACCCCGGAAGGCTATGTACCGACGCATAACAACGCATTCAACCATCCACCCTGCGGCGATCGTGCAGTGGATATCATCAAAAGCCGCAGCAAGCGCCTGTTCAATGATCGCACCGGGATTCGCTGCGGCAGCCACCAGAAACCGCTGCTGCTGCAAACCTACATGCGCGATACCGGCGAGCTGATGCACGACCTCTCGGTGCCGATTATGGTCACAGGTCGGCATTGGGGTGGCATTCGTCTGGGCTACAAGCCAGAGCCGTGATGGGCCCGACCATGCCTGGCCGTGATAGACACCATCACGCCTTTTGAATTATCGCCCGCGGTCAACGCGCGTAAGCTGCTGGTCTCTTTGATCATCACGGCCTGCGCCTCAAGGAATACCCATGAATATCCTGCTGGTACTGACTTCGCACGACCAACTGGGCGACACCGGACACAAAACTGGCTTCTGGCTGGAAGAGTTCGCCTCGCCTTATTACGTGTTCAAAGATGCTGGCGCGCAGCTGACCCTCGCCTCGCCCAAGGGTGGCCAGCCGCCGCTGGACCCGAAGAGCGATGCACCCGACGCACAAACACCGGCCACCGAGCGTTTCCGGGCTGACGCCGCCGCGCAACAGGCGCTGGCCAACACCCTGCCGCTGGCGCAGATCAACGCCGACGACTACGACGCCGTGTTTTATCCCGGTGGCCACGGCCCGCTCTGGGATTTGGCCGAAGACCGTACCTCCATCGCCCTAATCGAACACTTCCAGGCACAGAACAAACCCGTGGCGGCGGTCTGCCACGCTCCGGGTGTGCTGCGTCATGTCAAAGCGGCCAACGGCCTGCCGCTGGTCAGTGGCAAGAAAGTCACCGGTTTTAGCAACAGTGAAGAAGCTGCGGTGCAACTGACCGACGTGGTGCCGTTCCTGGTGCAAGATATGCTCATCGCCAACGGTGGCCATTACACCAGCACGAACGATTGGCAAAGCCATGTAGCCGTAGATGGCTTGTTGATCACCGGGCAGAACCCGGCGTCGTCGGATGCCACCGCCGAAGCGCTGATCCACCTGCTCAAGCAGGCCTGAGTCGAACCGGGTGAAGGGGTGTGATGATGCAACTGAATGCCGATTTTAGTCAGCGCGCCCTGATTCGCCCGGCTGACAGCCCTTGGGTGGCCTCACCCATGCCGGGTGTTGAGCGGCGCATGCTGGACCGCATCGGTGATGAGGTGGCGCGCGCCACCAGCATCGTGCGCTACGCCGCAGGGTCACACTTCAGTGAGCATCACCACCCCGGTGGCGAGGAATTTCTCGTGCTTGACGGGGTGTTCTCCGATGAGCGCGGCGACTACCCGGCCGGCACCTACGTGCGTAACCCGATTGGCAGCCATCACGCGCCCTTCAGCCGCGAAGGCTGCACCATCTTCGTCAAACTGATGCAGTTTGATCCAGCCGATGATCAGCCCGTGGTGATCAACAGTCACCACGCGCAATGGCGGCCTGGTCTGGTGCCGGGTCTGCAAGTGTTGCCGTTACACCAGCACGGTACCGAGCACGTGGCGCTGGTGCGCTGGGCACCCGGCACCACGTTCAGTGCACACCGGCATTGGGGCGGCGAAGAAATCCTGGTGCTTGAAGGCACCTTTCAGGACGAGTTCGGCGACTACCCCGCTGGCACCTGGCTGCGCAGCCCGCATCTGTCGCAGCACACGCCATTCAGCGAAGCCGGCTGCCTGATTTGGGTGAAAACCGGGCATTTGCCCGATTAACTGCCTGCGGCCATCAAGCGTTTGTAGTGACGGGTACGCCGCGCGCTTTTCAGCTGCTCCAGCAACAGCGCCCTTAGCGGCGAGACCCCGGCATGGGTGTGCTTGCCCAGGCTGAGTTGACGCAGCTGATACTTGACCACCGCCATGTAGGCCAACGAGGCCAGCGCCTTATGCTTCCAACGGATTGCCGGCAGCTCGGCGTGGCTCGCTTGCCCGGCCTGCCAGTGTTTGGGCAGCGCCGGATTGATCGCCAGCGCCGTGGCAATCCCGGCCATGGCCACACCGCTGGCCAGTACTTGCTCGACCACTGGCAAACGACGAATCCCACCGGTGACCATCACCGGCATCGTTGCCGCAGCAGCAATCTCGCCAGCAAACTCAAGGAAGTAGGCTTCGCGCGCGAGCGTACGCCCGTCGCGAGCATCGCCTTGCATGGCGGGGGCTTCATAGCTGCCGCCGGACAGCTCGACCAGATCAACCGCCAAGGCATTGAGCAACTGCACCACCTGCTTGGCATCGGCCGCGTCGAAACCGCCACGCTGGAAGTCCGCCGAGTTGAGTTTGACCGCGACGCAAAAGCTCGGCGCCACAACGGAGCGGACGGCCTTGACCACTTCCAGCAGCAGTCGCGCGCGGTTTTCCAGTGCTCCGCCCCAACGGTCAGTGCGTTTATTGCTGATCGGCGAAAGGAATTGGCTGAGCAGATAGCCGTGCGCCGCATGGATCTGCACCCCGCTGAAGCCCGCCTGTTCGGCCAGCTGTGCGGTGCGCGCGAAACGCTGAATAAGGTCTTGGATTTCTGCTTCATCCAGTGCCTTGGGCACGGGGAACATCTTCGACAGGCCGCCCAACTCCAGGGCTACAGCCGAGGGCGCGACGGTCTGCTGACCAAGGTTGGCCTGCATCTGCCGGCCGGGATGGTTGATCTGCATCCAGACCTGCGCGCCCTGCGCCCGGCTGATACGCGCCCACTCGCGGAATTTGTCCAGCTGGCGCGCATCTTCTAGCACCACACCGCCGGGGCCGGTCATGGCGCGACGGTCGATCATCACGTTACCGGTGATCAGCAGCCCGGCACCGCCCTCGGCCCAGGCTTGATACAGACGCAGTAACTCGGCAGACGGGCCTTGGCTGGCGTCCGCCAGGTTCTCTTCCATCGCCGCCTTGGCAATGCGGTTTGGGATGACGCTAGCGTTAGGCAGGTGCAGCGGTTGGAAGGCAGGCATGACGTGCTCCGGGCTGGTCGATGGAGTAAGGCTAAGGTTAAAGTCAGCTTTAAGGTCAATAGTGCGGAGTGATGGAATGAAAATCGGTGAACTGGCCAGCCGCACGGGGTTGGCAGCGTCGCGCATTCGTTTCTATGAGGCCAGCGGGCTGATCAGCGCGCAACGTCAGGCCAACGGCTACCGCCGCTACCCGGAACAGGCGGTGCAGACCCTGGGCATCATCAGCTGTGCGCAGCAGGCCGGGTTCAGCCTAGAGGAAATCCGCCACCTGCTGCCCGATGCCAACGCCGCAGGCTGGGCCCACGATCAGTTGCTCGGCAGCCTGCAGCGCAAGGTCAGCGAAATCGAGGCCATGCAACAGCGTTTGGCGCATAACAAGGCGCAACTGCTGGGCATTATCGCCAGCATCGAAAGCAAGCCCGAAGGCATGGCCTGCGCCGAGAACGCCGAGCGGGTAATGGCGCAGTTGCGCGGCGCGTAAGCGTTCGGCCAATGTTTAGCCCGGCAACAACCAAGCATGTAAAAAACCGCATTTAACCAACGCATGGCCCTGTGTGAACCTTGCATCCATGCGCTCTTCTCTTGTGTGTTATCCCGCCCCTTTGCCCGCAGCCACGCCGCGTGATCAGCTCAAACTGCCGCAAATACTGGCGTTTTGGGCGTTGTGGCATTGCCGTCACGCGCGCCCGCCGGATGGTCGATCGGTTCGTCTCTGACTGCTCTGCCCACTCCAGTCGTCTACCAGGAAGCTGCTTATGAATGCCGCCCTCAAACCCGTTACCCCGGCCGCTGTGCGCTGCCCGTCTTATTACAGCGCCACCCTCAATGAAGAAACCGATTACCCGACCCTGCAAGGCGAGGTCAGCGTCGATGTGGTGATCATCGGCGGCGGCTTTACCGGCGTGGCGTCTGCCGTGGAGCTGGCTGAACGCGGCCTCAAGGTGGCGATTGTCGAGGCCAACAAGATCGGCTGGGGTGCGACCGGGCGCAATGGCGGGCAGGTCACCGGCAGCCTGTCCGGCGATGCGGCGATGACCAAGCAGATGCGCAACACCCTGGGCGAGGAAGTCGAAGACTTTATCTGGCACCTGCGCTGGCGCGGCCACGACATCATCAAAAAACGCGTGGCTAAGTACGATATTCAGTGCGACCTCAAATACGGTCATCTGCACGCGGCGATGAAACCCACGCACATGCAGGAATTGGAAGCCACCTACGCCGAAGCGCAGCGCCGAGGCATGGGCGCTGACGTGACCCTGCTCGATCGCGCCGGGGTGCGCAGCCATCTGGCCAGCGACATGTACAGCGGCGCGCTGAAGAATACCCGCAACATGCACCTGCACCCGCTCAACCTGTGCATCGGCGAGGCTCGCGCTGCCGAGAGCTTAGGCGCGCTGATTTTCGAGCACTCGGAAGTGCTGGAGATTGTGCATGGCAACAAACCTGCCGTGGTCACCGCCAAGGGCCGGATCAACGCCAAGCAGGTGCTGCTGGCCGGCGACGTGTACCACAAGCTGGAGCCGAAAAAGCTCAAGGGCATGATCTTCCCGGCCATGGGCGGCATCGTCACCACCGCGCCGCTGGGCGAGCTGGCGAAAGAAATCAATCCACAAGACTTGGCGGTGTACGACTGCCGCTTCGTCCTCGATTACTACCGCATGACCGCCGACGGTCGCCTGCTGTTCGGCGGTGGTTGCAACTACTCCGGGCGCGACTCACGCGATATCGCCGCCGAACTGCGCCCCGGTATCGAACAGACCTTCCCGCAGCTCAAGGGCGTCGCCATTGATTTTCAGTGGAGCTGCGCCATGGGCATCGTGATCAACCGCATCCCGCAGCTGGGCAAGCTCTCGGACAACGTCTGGTACTGCCAGGGCTACTCCGGCCACGGCATCGCCACCACCCACATCATGGGCGAGATCATGG
>LNFM01006097.1_pt1 | contig 20907 bp, 13 predicted proteins | sample 596031 | NCBI WGS metagenome assembly LNFM01 (sample SAMN04254537, study PRJNA301005) | activated carbon metagenome | isolation source: dual media filters at the Ann Arbor, Michigan drinking water treatment plant | place: USA: Ann Arbor
GCGCAGCCGGCTCAGCAACGGTACCACGATCCCCTACGTCGAGGGCTGGCACGTCATCGCCGAGGCCAACCGGATCTTCGGTTACGATTGCTGGGACCGCAAGACGCTCTCGCCGCGCTGTGTCTGGCGCGAGATTCAACGGGGGCAGACGGTGTGTTTCTGTACCGCCAAGGTCCGGATCACCGTGACGGCCGGCGGCGCGACCATCGTGCGCGACGGCATCGGGACTGGGACCGGACGCGCGGCTGCCCCCGAAGTGTCGCACGAGATCGCGATGAAGGCTGCGGAAACCGACGCCACCAAACGGGCACTTGCGACGTTCGGCAATCCGTTCGAGCTCGCGCTCTACGACAAGGATAAGCCGCAGGTGACCAGATCTCGACGCAGGTCGTCCGAGAGATCGTCCCCAAGCTCAGCGAGTGAAACGGCGGCGCCCCCACAAGCCTTCGCGCTTGTCCACCACGACGGCGCCCGCCTGCGCTTCGAGACGGCGCAACCGTTCATCGATGCGGTCCTCGCGTTGGTGCCGACAGTGCCGACGCTTGAGGCGCTCTATGCCTACTGGGAAGCCAATCTTGAAAGCTTAAGCTTGCTGCGCGCCCAGGCGGCGACCGCGGACAGCGACCCGTTGCACGCGATCATCGAGGCGCTGAAAGCCCGGGCACGTGTCCTCGGGCGAACGAACGCCGAAGCTAAAGAAGAGACCAACGGGCCGTTGCAGCCTCACTCGTCCGCCCTGGCGGCACCGAAGGACCGGCGCCTGCGCAGCAAAGAGCATCTTGCCTTCGTGGGAAAGCAGCCGTGTCTGGTATGCGGTCGACGCCCCGCGCACGCGCACCACATCCGGTTTGCCCAGCCGCGCGCGATGGGCCTCAAGGTATCGGACGAGTTTACGGTGCCGCTCTAGACGGGTGACGAGAGGGCGTGGTGGGCGCGACACGGCATCATCGAGCCCTTGAAATTCGCAGAGCGCTTGTGGGCGGCCTCCCGTCTCGGTACCGGAGGCGCCGAGGTCAACGGCGTGCGCGATGACAACGCAAGCGCGCCAGAACAGGATACTTCAAGCTCCGCGGCTCAGATTACCGCGAAGGATAGTCTCCTCTAGTAGCCTTGCCTATATAGTCTACCTCGAACGATATCCATTTTTGCGCCCTGTGATCTCGCCGAGCCGCCGCGAGCTTGATCGAAGTTCGTGACGGGCCTTTTTCCCACCCGCATGACGTGCGGTGGGGTCAGTTTCGGGACGCAATATAGATTCCACCAACGCAGCCAGCTCAAGTGCGCAGATCAAAGGTTCGTGAAATCTAGCCGGTATGCCAGCTTGAGATACAGTGGAAACATGAACCGACAGCGAATGATCAAATCGAAGAGGCCATTGTGTTTCGATGTCACACACGCGATTGCCCGGATAGGGCATCATGCTCCTACTGGGATTGATAAAGTTGATCTTGCGTTTGTCCGGCACTATGCCGCAAACGCAGCAGCAGCTCCAGTATACTGTCAAAAATCGACGCCGCGCATTTTTAGAGTGGAGCGATTCCGCGAGATATTTGAGGCCTCGATCAGAACCCGATGGGAGAACCACGGCCTGGCAACGGATTCTGCCTATGCGGAGGTAGTCCGACGGCTCCTAGGAGACGGTCCACCGACGCGCGGGATCGACGAAGCCCAGAAGGCGGTATCTCTCAATGGCGCCGTGCAGCACTGGTGGCGGAAACGTCGGTTGTACAGAGGTGGAGCCAAACGTGTTCCCACCGGCGCCATCTATCTAAATGTTGCCCAGCATCGCCTGGAGCATCCTGAGTTGTTCGCGTGGTTGCGCCAGAGGGACGACGTGCGCCCGGTATTTATGATCCATGACTTGCTGCCGCTGGACATGCCGGAGACATTTCCGTCAAGCGAACCCCAACTATTCACCCGACGCATTGCGACGGCACTTGAGCACGGCAAAGCGTTTATCACAACGACGAACGCGGTCCGGAACCGCCTCGTGGTTGAGCTTGAGCGTAGAGGGCTCAGGGCGCCTCCCATACACGTGCAACCTTTGCCCTCTATGCTGAGCAGCCCCGATGGCGCAATCCTGTCGGCGTCCATCGATCTCGAGCTTACCGCCGTGCCATATTACATTGTGATTGGTACGATAGAACCTCGCAAGAATCACCAATTGCTCCTGCAAATTTGGCGCGCATTCGCGGAGCAAAAGGAATCTGTGCCGAAGCTTTTGATCGTGGGCGCTCGCGGTTGGGGTTGCGAGCAAGTACGCGAGATTCTTGATCGTAGTCCATTGCTCGCTCCTCATGTCATCGAGACATCACGTTTGTCAATTCCAGGGCTAGCCCGGCTGATTGCAAATGCGCGAGCCGTGCTTGTACCCTCGCTCGACGAAGGCTACGGCCTACCGCTTGTCGAAGCATTGACGCTGAATACGCCCGTGATTGCGACCGATAAGCCGGTCTTCCGGGAGGTCACTCAAGGCTGCGCGACCTATATCAACAACATTGATGGCGTGAGTTGGCGCGACGCCGTCAGGGATTTCGCAGCCACGAAAAGCCCTCATTTTGTGGCGGCCCGCCGAGCAGCACAGTCTTTCAGGCCGCCAACGTGGAGGGACTATTTTGATGGCATCGACGATTTTCTGGCGTCGTTCGCCTATGCCGAGTCAACTTGACCCGCTCACTGCGCGCCTCAGCCAAGATGAAGGTTTTTGCGTGCCCTCTCGAGCGCCCACATACCGACAAGTAAGATCGCGAGCGACCAAATCATGGGGTACCAGGGCGTGAAATGCGTCTCGATCTTGCTGCCGAAAAACCCTGCCCGTACCGCCTCGTAGCAATGGACGAGCGGGTTGTACCAGATGATGTCGCGAGCATCGGCAGGAAGCCACTCGACCATGAAGAACGTGCCGCTGATCGGCAACATAAGATACTGGAACGGTTGGACGAACTTCTCCCAAACCTCCGACGTCTCGGTCAGCGCGCACACAAGAACCGAGAAGCTGGCCGAAATCGCGAACATCATCGTCCAGCCAATGATGACGAGAAGTATATCCTCGATTGGCTCGATCAAACCAAGCGTCCACATCACCCCGGCAATCAGGATAAAGGCGGCGGTCGCACCGGCGAACTCGAGGATTACCCTGGCGATCTGGGCATCAATCACCGAAACGTGCCGATGATAGAGCAGACCCGCGCCCTTTCGCAGGCCGAAAATCGAGGAGTTGGTGATGTGACGCCAGAGTGTCAGCGGCATATAGCCCGTCAGCACTATGGTAACGAGATCGATGCCGTGTTCCAGGCCGCCCTTCAATGAAGACCAGATCACCATGACGCCGACGCACAGTATCATCGGCTCAATCATCACCCATAGGAAGCCGAGATTGCCGCGGCCGTAGCGCATCATCATGTCGCGGACCATCAGCGCTTCTAGGCAGCGAAGCTGGACGGCAAAGCCCCGTCGAAGTGATCCCTTCCCCACGGCAACCTCGGCGCCGTGAGGCTTTCTTTCGTCGACGTAGCTTGGAAGATGTAATTGCATCACCTCAGTCCATCAACTACCCGCCGAAACGCGGCGACGCCGCTTAATGCGATGGCTTCCGCTTCTGCGACACGAATACCCATGAGTCGAATATTCCGAATGCCTCTTCCATTTTTCTGTCACCATGAGCAGCGTGCATCCATGATGGACCCGTAATCGTTAGATACTTGTCGATCAAGTCATGGCCATAGTCTGAAAATGCGAGAATACCTTCCGCTCGCGTGGGGTCGCCGTGGTATTCCGGCGGCATGAAGTGAACAACCTCTCCATTTGCTATCGTGGCTCGCCTTACTGAGTGGGTGCGACTCCAATTGACCGGGATCGTGGCGATATGATAGCCGCCGGGCTTCAGGATACGTCGAATTTCGGCGTATGCCTGCTCCGGATTTGGGATGTGCTCCATCACATCCTCTGTCACGATCAGATCGAAGCAGTCATCCTCGAACGACGTGCGCTGAAGATCCTGACAAAGCACGCCGTCTCGCGTTGCACCGCTTGGCGTGTCGTCGATGTACTCGCTTGCCGTGCAGCCGGACTGGCGCGCGAGAATCGAATGAATGGCCCCGGACGTGCACGTCAGCAGTACCTCGCCTCGCCACCGCTCCGCGAACTGTTCTAGGTCGTCCACACGAGCAAATCTGCCATCCGGTGTTGGAGCCGGTATCAAATCGAGTATCGTTGCGGCCAAATGGCGATTGCGGCCACACGAGCCGCACTTCGGGCAAAAGAATGTGTTCCGCTTGCAGGGTAGATCGAGCGGCTCATATGATGTGAATATAACGTAATTTCCACAAACATGGCAGTAGCCGCTACTGGTTTCCGTGGGCATCATTGCTTCGTCTCGCGAACTAAAAACAACTGTGGTTTCGAGGAGGGGCGCCCTAACATGCGAGATGCGGCCGCACAATGGAAACGGCAGACATAAAAACTTTCTCAGGAACCCCCTTGCTCGAAGCTGCGCATCAGCTTGGCCAGTAACCCTTTTTCCGGGTAACTCCGCAGCTTCTCATTCAAAACAACGATGTCACGTGTCTACGGCCAAATAAAGATTGTGCTGGGTGGGGTACCGGCAAATAACACCACCGATTTTTCGGCCGATGAGAGTCATCGTATCTCTGCGCAACTCGGGAACGCCTATCAGGTCGAGCAGGATTTGAATGCTCTCGTCTGACATTCCCATTTTATCAAGCGGATATGCGCTGTCGGTCCGCATCACTTCGACAGCAAAACCAGCGGCCCTGAAAAGCTCACCCAAAGTTTCGGTACTATACTCTCTATTGTGTCGTTCATACAGTCGAGCCAATGTCGCCGGCCGCCGAAAGTGGGGAGCGAGGCCAGCACTTTGAAACTTCGCTAGTTTTATGAAATTCTGCAATGACGCGGCATTTGGGGTCGAAACGAGCAATAGTCCATTGGGGCTGAGCACGCGATTGGCCTCGCTAAACAGCGCCATGGGATCCATGGCCAAATGCTCAACAATCTCGCAGGCAACTACTATATCGAAAGAGCCCTTTTCAAACGGCCACCCCTCTTTCTCTGCATTGAATCTATGCTCTGGCAAATCTAAGGAGTTGCCCGCAATCCTAAAAGAGATAGTATGCGATTCAATCGATTCGCTGAAACCAGCCATCGCCAAGCTTGAAAACATTCGATCAGCCAGAAAAGGCGTCATCCCGTAGGGATTTGCCGCCAATTCGAGCGCGCGCATGGATCGGCGATCGGAGATATCTTCAATGCAAGCCAGAGTGATTGCGTACCTGGCCGCGTGGACCGTGTGATAATGAATTAAACCTGGACTTTTCTCCAATGGAAAATCGACGCTTGCCAGATAGGCGATGACGCCGGCAGCGTCCAATTTTGGTATATTTACTTCCATCTGAGATATTGAAGCCTTCTTGAAGAGTGTGCTCCACTTGCCGCTTGCGCGAAAGAGAATTAACATATGCAGATTGACCGTTCAAGCGCAGGTAAAATGGGGGCAAGCTAAAGAGAAGTTGATCACTTAGATCATTTCTGCGGAGGCGCTGATGCTCGGCAGACTATGCTGGCAGGCTTCCCGCCGCGCCCCTAACTCGCTTCGAGAGGCTCAATATTTGTAGAATTCTTGACCGCTCAGCGTCCTGATAGGGTGAATCTCGATCTATCGCAGCCGTCAGTGTGCACTTTGCTTTGATCGAGCTAGGATCGGATACCATGTACTTCGTACTGCTTGGCCCTTCTTCGCCTCTCCGCCATCTATGCATGATGGCCTTGGGGCGATTGCTTGCCGCGACTAGAGGAGGGCGCCACGATCAGCCGGTCGAGAATGCCCGACCGCCCGCCTTCGCGGTCTCTGAGCCAGAAGCCGTACTTGGAGTTTTAGGTAGGCAGCTCTCCGAATTCAACGTTGACCAATATATCGCTCGCAATCCCGATCTAGCACCGCTGCACAACCTGCGTGCCGCAACCTCGCACTTCGTATTCCATGGCTTGCGGGAAGGGCGGTTGTGGGTTGGGACCGAGACTCCAGCCCCCGACTACCTAGTGATTTGCGCGGAGGCCAACGAAGAGGGCATAATAGGATCGGCAACTCGTGCAATGCACTTTGCAGTTGTCCTCGATGATCCGATCACCACATGCAGCACAATCCTGGCTAACTCATCCGCTTCTCGCCGCGAGGTGATCGGGCGGCTGACGCGAAGCTTAGCGACGCTGCATGATGTCGTGGAGGAACCGGCGATTCCTTTGCTGGTCGCCGGCGATGCAAACTCCCTCGCCCGGCAGCTCGCCAAACTGGTTGAGCCCTGCCGCATTTCGGGCGCTGAGCGTTGGCTGGAGGAGTATTTTCGGCACCTGACAGTATCTGGTTGGCAGGATGCGCTTTCCGGGCCACAAAAGGCGTCAGCTCCGCCAGATGTGAAAATCTTCGACCCCCACAACGCAGATCTCGCGACTGCTCTGGAGGGATACGCAAGCCTGCTCGAGCGTCGGCCCGTTTCTGTTGTGAATTGGCCCAGTGCCATGTTCCATCGCCTGGATGCCCCACTGCTTTCGCCAGCCGAGCCGATCGAATTGGCGGGCCCTGGTCGCGGAATTCTGATTGGACCCAACCTCTGCCTGCCTGTCGGCTCGTGGCGAGCCGATTCGACATTCTCAGTGTCCGAGAATCGTCGAGGGTGCCAGTTCGTGGTCGACATCTACCAGCGGGGTGCGGTCAATTGCACGCTGTCCCACTACCCATTTGAGCTGCCTGAGCGGGGGACCTACACCCTGGAGCTTCACTTCGAGACGAGCGACGCGTATGCGCCCATAGAAAACCGCTACGTCCTGCATGAGGGTTTGATCGGCGGTATTTTTCAACTGCATGGCGTGAAACTCGTCAGATGTTGAGCGAAAGTGTCGTCCGGGCGCATGATTTGTGAGGTCGCCAGCGCCCATCCTATGCTATCGGAACAGGCGACCCGGAGAGCCTATTGCAGCGTATCCTCGAGAAGATGCTCGGTGCCGCGCGCCCGCCGGATCCGCGTCTGCTGTTTGGGCATCTGCTGGTCTTCGTTGCGCACCGGGCGCGCGATGTGCGGCAGTACGAAACGGCAGTAGCGATCTACCGCGCCGCGCTCTCGTATGTGCCCGGCCACTACGGCGCCTGGATGCAACTGGGGAACATTCTCAAGGATACCGGCCGCTTTGCCGAGGCGGAGGAGACCTACCGCAAGGCGCTGGACGTGGCGCCGGAGCATTTCGACGTCCACCGGCAGATGGGCCATCTGTTCAGGATGACCGGCAGGCGCGCGGAAAGCGCTGACTGCTTCGTGCGGGCAGCGGAGCTTGCGCCGGCCGATCCGCGCGTCATGGAGCCGCTCGCAGGCATTGGGCATGCACGGCGTGCGCTCGGCGAGCCGCGCGATGCGAGCTTCGTCCTGAGCGCGGCCGGCGAGCGGCCGAGCGGCACCGGCGCGATGCTTATTGAGCTGCGATCCGTCAGGCCGGTCCCGGCGGGCTGGTATGAGCTCCGTTTCTTGGGCACGAATGCGGCTATTGGTACGCGCGTATTGTTCGGGTTGGGTGACCAGGATTTCGACCCGACGTTCACACGACTATGGCGTGACGACGAGGTGCTGGCATCGATCGTCAGACTGCCGGTGGCCATTCATTCGGCCGAGATCGAGTGGCCGCCGCATGCGGGGGATGGCGCGGGGGCAGCGCTTCTCCTGCGTCGGATCGGCTCGGCGACGCTGACTTCGCGGGCTGCCATCGTCCTGTCGGGTGTGCGTGAGCGACGCGGGCTCTCCCCGGTGCCGCGCGATTTCGATCGTCGTCCCCAGGATAGGCGTGGGTTCGCCACCGTCGAGCTCGACTGGGGCCGCAAGTTCGATTTCGATCCCGGCCGGGATCTTCCAGCTCTAAGGCAGCAACTGGCGTGCCTCACGAGACTGCCTCTCGTCAGCGTACTCATAGTGGTGCGCGATACGCCCGAGATCTGGCTAAACGCCGCGATCGAATCGGTCGCGGAGCAGCTCCATGCGGGGTGGGAGCTGATCGTGATCGACAACGGGTCGAGCGCCCCGCATGTGGAGGCTGTGCTGGGGGCATGGCGGAAACGAGACGCGCGCATCAAACCGCTTCGGGTCGCAACTAATCTCCCATATGAAGTCGCGACGTGTCGGGCGCTCGAGGCGGCGCGTGGCGAGCTCATTACGGTCGTACGGCCAGTCGACAAGCTCTGTGCTCATGCGCTCGCCGAGATCGTGCTCGCGGCCGCCGGAAGACCGGATGCGCAGCTGATCTACAGCGACGAGGACCACATCGACGAGGGCGGCACGCGGTTCGGACTGCATTTCAAGCCCGAGATCACAGCCGACATGCTGCGCTCTTGCAATTATATCGGACGGCTGGCCGTCTATCGCCGCGAGGCGCTGACTGCGGTGGGCGCATGGCGGGAGGAATTCGCCGGCAATGCCGACTACGAACTCAACCTGCGCATTCTCGATCACGCGGGCGCCGGGCGGATAGTCCATGTGCCGACGATCCTCTACCATTCGCGCGTGGTTAGGGACGCACCACGCGTCATGCCGGGCTGCCGCGCCGATGCTGCGCGGGCGGGCGTGAATGCGCTGCGCGAGCACATTGCCCGCAACGGGATGCAAGCCACCGTCAGTACGCTCGACGCGACAGCCCGGCTGTTCAGGGTCCGGCACCACGTTCCCGAACCCAACCCGCTGGTGAGCCTGATCATACCAACCCGCGATGGGCTCGATATCCTGCGCCCCTGCCTAGCCTCGATCCTCGAGCGGACGACATATGCCGAATACGAGGTTATCGTCGTCGACAATGACTCGCGGACGCCGGAGATGCTTCAGTATCTCGAAGAGATCAAAGGCAATCGCCGCGTACGGGTTCTGCGTGCCCCCGGCCCATTCAATTTTTCCGCGATAAACAACGAAGCTGTCCGGCACGCCCGAGGTTCGATCATCGGCTTCATCAACAACGACATCGAGGTAATCACGCCGGATTGGCTCGATGAAATGGTGTCGTGGGCGAACCAGTCGCGTATCGGTTGCGTGGGAGCAAAGCTGCTCTATCCGGATGACACCGTCCAGCACGCGGGCGTGATCATCGGCATCGGCGGTCACGCCGGCCACGCGCACCGCAACTATCATCGTAGCGCTGGTGGCTACTTCGACCGCCTGCGGATCGTCCAAAATATCTCCGCAGTGACCGCAGCTTGCCTAGTCGTGCGCAGGGCTGTCCTCGAGGAAGTCGGCGGTCTCGACGCAGACGACCTCACGATCGCGTTCAATGATATCGACCTGTGCATGAAAGTCGTCGCTGCGGGCTATCTCAATGTGTGGACGCCGTTCGCCGAGCTCTACCATCACGAGAGCAAGTCGCGGGGCATCGACAGCACGCCCGAAAAGGTCAGCCGAGCCGCACGCGAGGTGGCGGTAATGCAAGCGCGCTGGCGCACCGATCAGTTCCTAGATCCCTACTATTCCGTCAATCTGACGCGGACCGAAGAAGATTTTTCTATCGGCGAGGGCTGAGCGAAAGCCGGCATTCAACGTGCGGGGCATTTTCCGTCAGTAGCTATTTCAGGGGCACTCATCTCGAGCGTGTCATGGATGGAAGGCAGCAGACATGGCCCCACCTATTGGATATCGGTGTCGAAGAACGGGAAATAATTCGACCGATATTCGATATTGCGTGATCGCTCACCAATCGGGCGGGCGGGATTCCCACCGACGATTGTGTAAGGTTCAACACTCTTGGTCACGACCGCACCTGCGGCGACCACGGCGCCTTCCCCGATCGTCACGCCAGGAAGGATGATCGCGCGTGCGCCGATCCAAACGTGATCGGCGATTGTCACTGGTTTCTCCAGGCAAATAAATTGAGCGTTCTGCGGGTCGTGCGTGAGCGTCTGGATCAAAGCGTAGTGGGATACATTGACGTTGTTGCCGATATAGAGAGGAACACGACCATCGAGATAGGTGAATCGATTTATGACGGAATTGTCACCGATGTGGATCTGAGAACCGGTAATGAAGCATCGCATCGCGATGCTGCTGTCCGTCCCGATATGAATTCCGCATGCTTTTTTCAGATACCAGTGCCGGAACCAATAGGGTGTTATCTTAAGCACAAGATTGTTGGCGACGTAGAATTTGAGAGCGGTCCCAAATCGACTTAAGTATCGCGGCATCTCTACATGCTCTCGCGAGTTGATCGCTTATCCATGACGTCGGCAAAAATGCCTACGTACTCGTCTACAACCGCACTAAAATCATATCTCTGGAGTATCTTTTCCCGTCCCTTCTTGCCAGCCAATCGCCAATGCTCGCGTTGATCAGCAAATTCAATCATGGCCTGCGCCAAGAAGGGCGCCGTCCGGAAAACTCGCCGATTGTAGCCGAGATCGTCCAGGACGCTTGAATCCAAATTTCTTATGTCCCCGTACTCGTTTGGGATAAGCTTGCCGATGTCACCATCTTCGATCACTTCGGCGGCCCCACCGGTGTCGGTCATCAGAAGCGGCCGCTCGTAGAACATCGCCTCGTTCATGGCGATACTCCATCCCTCGATCAGCGATGGCATCAGAAAGGCATCGCTGATCCGATGGAAATCGGCGACGTTCTCGAAGTATCCCGGCATCAGGATATGCTCAGCCAGCCCGTTCTCGGCCAGAAAGGCCCGTAAGGAATCAATATGGGGCGGATGAATAATATTGCCAATGCATAGAATTTTGATATCGCGCCGACGCGTCAATAGGAGCCGCATGGCGGCCGCCATCAAGTAGTGGCCCTTGTGCAGATTGTAAGACGCGACGTTGAGAAAAACGTAGTCGGACTCCTGTAGTCCGAACTGGCCCCGCGTCACGGCCGATGGAGAAGCAGACTTCTTGAGATGTTCCTCGAGAATCAGTCCATTCGGCACCGTCAGGATTTTGGACGCGCTAATGCCGAGGCGCTCGACCGCGTAGGCCGCCGCCTTGGGCGAGACGGAGATGTATTGGTCCACGTACTGATCATCGGATTTGAAATTGTCCAGCGCTGCACCGTTCAGGAATGCATAGACATTGTGAATGAAGGTGACGTTGGGAACGCGCATCTCGCGGAAAATAGGATAGCCGATGCGGGAAAAATGCGACACGCCCAGTTTGATCGAGTGACGATCGATCAAGCTGCGATAAAATCCTGCGGCGCCGGTGCCTGGGAGGCCGTACACTTTCAGGCCAGCGGCGGTGGCGCGGTCACCGAGCAGGCCGACTTTGCCGTGCGAGATGATTATCGGCTCAAGCCCGCGCTGCATGAGCAGCAGCGAAGTGTCGAGCACCACCTTCTCCAATCCACCTTGATCGAACGCCGAAAGTTCGATTGCAACGGCCCGGCCGCGGCCCCGAGCCGTCACATCCTTCACATTAATTCGCGTCCGCCGATCGGGGGCTTCAGGAAGAGATGTGGCTGTCACGGTGCGGGCCGGCTGATTGGCCGCCTTTGCCTGCTCGTCCGGGCTCGCCTCGCCGCTGAACATCGCCCTCAGCGCACGATTATTCGGCGCACTGTCGATAGCCCAGGCGTAAAAGTCGTCGCGATTGTCATAGAGACTTCTCTGCGCGGCCAGATAGGCGACCAGATGAGGCCCACCTTTGTCGTCGAGTGATTGCTTCAGCAGCGCGAACATCTTAGCGGAAATGGCGCGCTTGCGATCGCGGAAGACTTTTCCATGCAGTGCGTTAGCCAACACCGCTAGGCGTTCGACCATCACGCCTGCCAAGTTTTCCTTAATGGTATTGGTCGAATGAACCCGATACGCAATGTGATCACGCGTGTTGTCGAAGTGAATCCTTCCGCTGCCGTTAGTCTCCAACAGGAAATCGAGATCGTGACAGTAACGAAGCGCTTTGAACCCCCCATTGCGTTCCCATTGACTGCGCGAGAACACGAAGTTCGAGGTAGTCGCAGCGAAATTCTCGTGAAATACCGCGAAACCCAGATCGCCAACCTGATCCAGAAACTCCGTGGATCTTCGCAGCCAATCAACGCCAATCCCATCCAGGATGAGTCCGTCGTCCTGGTCAATCAACAAGAAGCGACCAAATATCAGATCGAGGTCTGGCTGGTCGGTCAGCAGCTCCGCACACCGGGCAAGCTTGGTCGGCAAAAACCTATCATCGGAATTCAACACCGCGATATAGGGCGACGCGGAGCGCTCGATGGCCGCGTTGATGGTGGCGTGCGCCCCTGCATTTGGCTGGGTAAGGACGGTTCCGATGCGGTGCCGCGCGAGAAAGTCGCGAGCCTTTGAGTAGCTATCATCCTTCGAGCCATCGTCAATGACGATGATCTCGCGGGGCGCATGTGTTTGATCGAGTACGCTTTGCAGCGCGGATTCAATGTAGTTGCCATGATTGTACAAAGGGATGACGACAGAGAAAGCAATGTCTTTTCGCGACGCCATGGTCGCTTGCTCCTGCTCTCGATTGACATAGGATCTTGGGGGCGCTGGCAACGTCTAGTTCCCGTCAGCGGAAGTCTCTAAGTGCACGCCAAGCTCAACGAGCATCTTCTTCATCAACGAGAGACCGTTGTCGAACGAATAGTCGCGGCGTACTCGTTCGCGACCATTCCGGGAGAGCTGCTGCCAGACTGCGCGGTCATTATGAAGTGCAGCAATGGCGGCAACGTAGTCGTCGGGGGTATCCGCTATGATGATATCGCGGTCCGGCTCGAAGCCCATACCTTCGGCGGCCACCCTTGAGGCAATAACGGGAACGCCTATGCCAATGCTTGAGATAATTTTACCTTTCGCGCCTGCGCCATAACGCAGTGGCGCTATCGTGGCTTTCAGCCCGCCCAGATGCGCATCGAGGTCCTCAACATAGCCGACGAATCTAACGCCGGCGTCTCTTCGTGCTGCCAACTCGGGAGGCATGTCGGCCCCAATTATCTCTAGCACCATCTCCGGATGCTCTCGAAGAACTTGAGGCCAGATCTTAGAGAGCAGATATTCGACCGCGTCGATATTCGGCTGATGCTTGAAGCCGCCGACGAAAGCAATCCCCTTGCGCTCGGTGAACCCTGGTTGGGGTCGATCATTGAATTCGCGGACCAATGGCACGTAGAAGACGTTCGCCGTCAATCCCTCAGCCGCCAGAATCTCCTTCTCGGCTTGCGATATGACGATCGTGGCGTCCGCCTCGCGGATGCACCCGAATTCCTGCTCCTTCGTTGCCTTTGCGCGGTTGATCGCATCCTCAGAGCCGGTGACCTGCCCTTGGCGCTCCTCGCGAAGGTAATGAAGATCAACCGTATTGAAAATGACCTTGGCATCAGGACAAAACGTACGAACGAGACCAATCTGTGCGCCGCCGAAGTGCACTCTGGAAGCAAAAACTACCGCGATCCGCTTGCTGTTGACGAAAAAGTACTCCTCGATAAACGCATGCTGTTCGCTAGATACGCAAACGACACCTATCTCTTGCAACGGGTTCGTTTTGCCGACCGTTTCGCTGGAACTCGATGTCCCGAACTCGATCAGGGAAATGTAGTGCACTTCAAAACCAAGTGATTTGAAGATTTTTGCGAAAACGATTTGGTCGATCGATCCAGAATCGTTCTTGGGGCGTGGATAGTGGGCATCGATCATGACAGCAACCGGCCGGCCGCTGTCCGCGATAGCGGCAACCGGGCGCGGGAGTGGAGGAGTATCGTGCGGCGCTCGACCTTCTCGGATGCCATGCTCTAGGAAATGGCGAAGCGGAATTTGGTTGCCCTGGGCGATGTCGGGATAAGCGCAGAGGTAAAATTCAGGATCGAAGTTTGGCGAGGTCCGTCGATGCTCAAGAGCGCCATGAGTGAGGAAATGCTGCAGCGGATTTATACCGCTCGCAACCACGTCTGGATTGTTCGAGAGGTAGTAGCGCGTATCAAAAAATGGATGCGGATTTCGACCCTCGCGCCATCCATGCCGCATATAGTGCGTCACGGCATTCCGCCCAGCCATCGCGACGTCTGGATTTTCGTTGAGATAATAGTTCGGATCAAACAGCCAGTTCGGCACACAGCGCGGATTGTGCAGGAAATGGCAAAGCGCGTTCACCCCTCGCTGGGCAACATCGGGATACCGTTCGAGATAAGCTATGGTATCAAACAGCGGATGCGGATTCTGTCGCTGCAGCACGCCCCACTTCAGGTAATGCTCGGCCGGGGAGCTTGAAAAAGCATTCGCCGCCGGCACGTTCGACGAGTAATAGGCCGTATCGAGCAGCGGGTGGACGTTTCGACCCTCCTTGCGGCCATGGCGGAGCCAGTGGACGAGCGGCAGCATCCCAGTCGACGCGACATCCGCATACATCTCCCAATACTCGGTATTCTGAAGTAGGGGAAAGTCGGCTAATGAATCGGTCATTCCAATCAGGTATTTTAGGATCCGGTCCTCGCGGCCTTGACGTCCGACGCCGACAACATGGTGATCGAACTTCTCGAGAAAGGAGTGGATCAATCGCTCGTCCGCCGCGCGACGCAAATGTCTCCTTGTCGTAGGCGACAGGAGTAAGAAGGGTAGTCCGTTGACCCACCTGCGAGCCCGACGCATTTCAGTACGTGTCCGCAACGTCAGCGCGGCCTCAGCGGCCTCCTTGCGCGCGACGTCGACACGGTTGCGCGCCTGGATGTCGGCCTGCGTCCTCTTCTCATGCTGCAGAGCGGCAACTTGATTGGTCAAGACCGTCGTATTCTCCTTGACGTGTTTCCGCTCCTTTTCCAACTCAGCAATTTGCGTCTTCGCGGCCACCAGACGCGAGGTCAAGCTGAGGTTTTCCTCTTTGGCTCCTGCCAGAACCGCACGCAGATTGGACAACTCGTGCGCAAGATCCTCCACATTGGGCGACTGACTGTCATCCGCGGGGCGCGCCGCGCGGACGTCAGCGAGCAGCGCCTCCGCGGCCCGTGTCTCAGCACGCGATTCCACCAAATCGCGCTCGACATCGCCGAGACGCGCCGCCAGCGCTGCTGCGCCTTGCTCAGCCACCTCAGCGCGCGCGAGCGCCGCGCGCGCCTCATCCTGAAACCCTGATGCGGCGCTCTCGACCTCGGCCAGGCGCGCGACAATCTCTTTGTGGCTGCGCTCGAGCGATGCCGCTTTTTCGACCGCGACGCGTCCCGCGGCCACCACTCTGCTGAATGCAGGCGCAGCACCGTTGAACTCGGACCGTATCCGGTCGAGTCTCGGATAGTCCTCCTCCCTTTCGCCGGATCGTGACCACGTGGTGAGGACGTCAAAGCTCTCCCGCAGCCAACTTGACAGCATCTGATTGTCGACGACGCTCTCCGGCGCCTCGCGATGATGGCGATAGCGGCCCGATAGGAACGCGTCGATCTCTGTCACGACGGAATCGGAGAACCGGGGCCAATCCATCCCGAACGCGGATTGCGCGGCCATGGCGACCTTGGCCCACCCCGTCAACATCTGATCATAGGTCGAGAAGAGCCGGTGCCGGCCACGGGTCGCAGCCTCGGCCTCCAGCACATGCCGCAGCCAGAGCAGGTGGCTAAACGACAATTCGAAACCGTCGCGCGTACGGAGTGAGGCGGCGACTTCGAGCGGATTGCGAAGAGGAACAACGATCAATGGCTGGATACGAGCTCGATCGAGGACGTTCAGCCAGAAGGGGGCGAACCGGCAAATCCGTGGATCCTTGAGCACGAAAAGCGGCGATGCATCGAACTCACCCTTGAGTACCGCGAGTGCCTCGGCGGCGAATTGCTCGGCCCTGACCGATTGAAACCAACCGGGGTTGACCTGTTGCCAGTCATACCAGCAGCTCCCCGCAGACTCGAGAAGCCGGTCGTTGAACCGATAGACCTCGGTCGATTCCCAGTAGCCCGACTCGTTGGCCTCACCCGCGACCATCAGCGTTTTCGGCAGATCGCACCCAAGCAGGTTAACCACACGCGTGAGCGCGCTGGTCCCCGAGCGATGCATGCCGAGCACCAGGACGCACATGCGCCGCGCGTGCTGCGTCGACTTCGCGCCCTCAGATTCGGTGTGCAGTTGAGAGATCTTATTCATTGCCCTCAGCCGTTCGCGGCGCGAATTGCCCGATGCGCGTTGTCATCACCTGGATGCCATGCCACCATGAGCCAACCTGACAGAACTTCGGCCCTATCCCGCGCGGTCGCATTGGCTGCATAGTTGCAAATCTAATCGGCATGTCAACGAAGCCGCGGCCATCGGTAAGCCCAGACGCGCGCCAGGCATTCTCGATCGAGAGCACAATAATACCACGCGAATCAAATATATAGGTGCTGGCACCGGCAGCCGCATGCCAGGGTTGGAGAAAAAAGTGCGGTGCGCTGCCTGATGGCGTCAGGAATCTTCCGCTCGGTAAGAAGTAGTCGTAGCTGTAGGGCAGTCGGCTGATGCGCGCGTAGCGTTCTTGTCGAGCAGCCAAGCGTAGCGCTCGGCGAGTTCGCCCAATATGTCACATCGCTGGCTGCGGCACGCTCCCAGCGCCCGATGTTGGCGCCGGCCGACCGGCAGATATCAACGTGTTTCGGCAGCGCGCTGGATACTGCGACACCCATGCTGCCGATATCGAGAGCCTGCAGGCGCAGGCGAGCGCGCAAGTTGCGGAGCGAGACTCCGTGGTCGCCAAACTGCAACAGTCACTCGCAGCCGCCAAGGTGTCACATCATGACCTTGAAAGTCTCGAACGACAGAACTCGAAGCGCAATATGAAGCGCTCATCACGTTCACAGCTCAGTTCGCTACGGTTCAAGAGGATCTGCAGAAAAATCTTGGTTAGTGTTGCGACCACGATGTAAGCTTTAGCCCATAAGCGCACTGGAGTCGCTGGAGCTTGATGTCCTTCGCTTTCGGCATCGCTTGGCATCGAGTGAGGGACATCGACCTTAGCCGAGTGCAGCCGATGTATCCCCAATTGGCGGTCTACCGTGCGTCGCGATTCGGCAACGCAAAGGAGCGGTCTAGTGACTGTCCGGTTGACGCACTGTCGATCATGAAGCGGCTTGGAGAACATTGGTGCAACAGCTTTCCACCAGGCAGATCGCGCCGAAGCTAGTTGCGCATGGCCCGATCTCCTCGCGCCCTGTCGAAGGGCGACTGCAGCGAAGGTCGATAGCCAGACGATTTCTGTTTTCGACCATCGTTCTCGGACCGGCGCTTGCTGCCGGTGTCTACTTGGTGTTCTTTGCCGCAAATCGGTATGAGGCCGAGGCGCGGTTCATCATTCGCCAGCCGAGCTCAGCGACAGGAATCTCCAGCCAAATTTCGAGCATGGTCCAGGGCACAAGCATAACACGATCGCCCGACGATGCTTTCGCCGTGCACGCTTATATCGGCTCGCACGACGCAGTCAGGGCCCTCGTGGATCAAGCCGACCTGCTTCAACGATTGGAGAAGGCGTGGAGTGATCCCCTATGGCGCTACCCGAGCATGTTCACCACTCACGACGCACAGAGACTGGTCAAGTACACGAGACATCTCGTATCCGTGCACTACGACCAGACAACCGGCATCAGCACTCTCAAAGTGCAAGCTTTTTCGGCCGATGATTCAAAGAAAATTGCCGACACTCTGTTGCGCAACTCGGAACTCCTAGTCAATCGCATGTCCGAGCGGGCACAGCGCGACGCGATTGAGATCGCGCAGCGGGAGGTCGAGATCGCAAGAGACTCCGCAATTGCTGCACAAGAAAGAATAACGGCTTTCCGGTACCGCAATTCGGTAATTGATCCGGGGAAATTTTCACAGGTCGCGCAGGAGATAATCGGAAGGCTCTCTCTGGAAAAAGCCCAGACCAGTGCCCTCATTACAGAGCTGAAGAACTCAGCACAGCAAAGTCCGCAGATAGACATGTTGCATACGCGGATAGCAGCGCTTGAGGCCCAGATTGCAAAGGAGCGCCTATCTCTCGCCGGCGACAAACTTTCGCTAGCTCCCATCATCGCCGAGTACGACACGCTGAATCTCGAACGCGAGTTCGTCGAACGGAATTACAGCGCGGCTCTCGCCGCCTATGAACTGGCGCGAACCGATGCGACACGCCAGCGCTTGTTCCTCGAGCTGATCAGCGGGCCCAATACCCCAGATTACGCAGCCTACCCTCATAAGTTTCTCACGCTGCTGGGCATCATGTTCGTTTCCTGGCTTGCGGCTTCGCTGCTCAGTCGCTTCCTGCATGATACTGCGGCGCACGACGGTCATTGAGATGAGCGAGGAAGGGCCAATGGCGTCGTTGCCTCGCGCGGTTGCTGTGGTTGCAAGCGCAGGCTGGCAATCGGAGGCACCGGTTGACGAAGGCGACCGTTGCATTGCGGCGGTCGACGTCGTCAAGGAGTTTCACACCGAGATCGGTACTCGCCGGGTGCTGGATGGCATCTCGTTCCGTGTCGGTCATGGCGAGCGAATGGCTGTGCTGGGCCGCAATGGAGCGGGCAAGTCGACGCTGATTCAAATTCTGTCTGGGCTGCAGATGCCTAGCTCCGGACACATCCACCGAGGCCTAAAAATGTCGTGGCCATTGGCTCTCGGAGGCGGTTTCGAGGGCGAGCTCACCGGGTACGACAACCTGCGCTTCATATCGAAGATTTACGGCGTGCCAGTAGCAGATACCTATGATTTTGTGAATGAGTTTACCGGGCTCGATAAGCAACTTCACATTCCGATGCGATTTTATTCCAGCGGCATGCGGATGAGACTGGCCTTCGCATTGTCGCTCGCCATTGATTTCGAGTGCTTTCTAGTCGACGAGGTTCTGCTGGTCGGAGACCAACGGTTTCAGGAGAAGTGCAAGGCCGCGTTATTTGACGACCGTGCAGACCGAGCAATGATACTGGCCATTCACGATATGGGCGTCGTGCGCGAAAGATGCACATCCGTGCTGATCCTGCGCCACGGGCTGGGTCGAGTATACAAGGACGTTGAGCTGGCATGCAGGATCTACGAGTCGATGTGAGCGATACCGATAAGGCGCAAACCTCAAGTGCGGTCGGTTCGTCCTGGCTTGGTCTCAATGCGTGGCTTCGTCGGCTGCGCACGCTGAGCCTTGTGATGCTGCCGACCGTCACATGTATTCTATATTTTAGCCTTATGGCCTCTGACCGCTACGTGTCGGAGGCGCAGTTCTTGATACGAACCGCAGGACGGCCGATGTCTACGGGAAGTTGGGGCGCGCTACTGCAGATGACCGGCCTGGCGAGGGCCGGCGACGAAGCTTACTCGGTGCAGAGCTTCGTCAATTCGAGGGAGGCGGTGGTCCAGTTGTCGCAGAAGCTGCCACTGGCCGAGATCTATAGCCGTCCCGGGGCGGATTTCCTCACGCGGTACCCAAACATCGTCTACGGGTCGACCATCGATGAGATGCATCGCTATCTCGGCTGGATGATCAGATCCAGCCACTCCAGCACAACAGGCCTGACGACCCTGTCCGTGCAGGCGTTCCGGCCTGAGGATGCCAAGGCAATCCTCGACACTTTGTTGCGGCTCGGGGAGGAGCGAGTCAACCAGATGAACGCTCGCATTCGCGAGGACGCCGTTCGCGCCTCCACTCGAGAGGTTCAGGAATTTGAGCAAAAGTTGATCAACTCGCAGGTCGCATTGACGCAGTTCCGCAATGCAGAGTTGCTAATCGATCCTGCCGCATCGGCTATCATGACATCAGACCTGATTGGCCGTCTGTCAGACGAAGCCACGCGGATCGAGGCGCAGTCCCGCGAAACAAGCATGACGGCTCCGAATAGTCCCGCCTTCGGGGCACTCAAGAGCAGACTGGCCGCACTCGAAGATCAGATCCGGAAGGAGCGAACTAAGATTGCGGATCCCACCGGGGGACTGGCGTCACGGTTGGCTCAATACGAACGGCTAGCACTCGATCGGGAGTTCGCCAAGACCGCACTGGCGGCGGCGGTCAAGGGACTCGAGCAAGCCCAAACTGAGGCGCGCCGCCAACAACTCTATGTGCAGATGGTGGTCAATCCTAGCCTGCCGGAATATCCTATGATGCCCCAGAAACTTCGTATGACGTGGACAGTCTTCGCCCTTAATATGATCGGACTGCTCGTCGGCTGGTTGCTGTATTCCGGTATCAGCCAGCATCGCGCCGGCCATTGAGGTCCCTGGCGGAGATCTTCATATGTTCTGATGCGGCAAGCGCTGGGGATCGCCGAATCGGCGGCCGGCCTCTACTTCTCGTCTACCGCGTCAAGCTGTTCCCCTGACTTTCGTGCGACGGTCGAACGCTGGCGGCGCCATTGCCGTGAATGTGGGATCGGCGACATCTATGTGGCGACCGTCGAAGCGTTCGACCAGGTTGCCAATCTCGAAGCACCGGAGAGTGGGGCTGTGATGCCGTCGTGGAATTTCCGCCGCACGGCTTTGGCAATGCGCGCAAGCCGATTTAGCAGGTTCTCAATTCGCGCTACGAAGGCACGATCGACGACTACGTCGAACTGGTGCATCGCTATCTCGATCGGCCGGTACTCGGACATCGTAGCTTCCTTTGAATCATGGCTGGGACAGCACCCCACGGCGCCAGAACAACAGCCTCATGTTTCGAAGACGCGACCAGGCGCGTTCCTGGCGTGGCTCAAAAGCAGCGATCGCCGAGACGCGCGAGCAGGCCACGGCGCAGACCGTCTTCATCAACGCGTGGTACGAATGGGCCGAAGGCGCGTATCTGGAACCTGACGCGCGGTTCGGACACACCTAGCTCGAGGCCGTCCCGTAACGAGTGCGACGCGCACCGGATAGAAAACGGGCAGGTAGTTTGCATATTTCGGAGGCCTATTGCAGGCGTATTAGCACAATAGATCGCGTCTTGAGCCGGCGGCGTGTTCGCGCAAGAACCCGCTCAGCGAGTTCGTGACGTCTCGG
>LNFM01005808.1_pt1 | contig 20906 bp, 30 predicted proteins | sample 596031 | NCBI WGS metagenome assembly LNFM01 (sample SAMN04254537, study PRJNA301005) | activated carbon metagenome | isolation source: dual media filters at the Ann Arbor, Michigan drinking water treatment plant | place: USA: Ann Arbor
GAGTTCTTCGCGAGCCGCAACAAGACGGTGCCTGTGCTCGAGCGCGTTCAACAGTGCGTCGAGAAGCCGTTTCAGCGCGTGGACTACACGGACGCGATCAAGATTCTGCAGGGCACGAAGAAGAAGTTCGAGTTCAAGGTCGAGTGGGGCATGGACCTGCAGACCGAGCACGAGCGCTTCTTGAGCGAGCAGCACTTCGGCGCGCCGGTGATCGTCATGAACTACCCCGAGAAGATCAAAGCCTTCTACATGCGCCTCAACGACGACGGGAAGACCGTCGCCGCGATGGACATCCTCGCTCCCGGGATCGGCGAGATCGTCGGCGGTTCGCAGCGCGAAGAGCGCCTCGAGCTGCTCGACAAGCGCATGGTTCAGTTCGGCCTCGATCCGCGCTCGTACGAGTGGTACCGGGACCTGCGACGGTACGGGACCGTTCCGCACGCGGGGTTCGGGCTGGGATTCGAGAGGCTGGTGGTTTACGTGTGCGGCCTCGACAACATCCGCGACGCGATCCCCTACCCGCGCACGCCGGGCAGCGCGGCGTTCTGAGAGAGGGCGGAGCGTGTGGGTGGCGAGCGGAGCGTCGGGCGCGCCGTCACTTCCAGTACGAGATCGCGCTGGAGATGCACTCGGCGCCGCGCCGGGCGTTGGGCTCGATCATGTACGCGGCCCAGCGCAGCATCCACGGCGCGAACGCCGTCGCGTCCCCGTCGATCACCGCTTCGAGCGCCGCTCGCTCGAGGGCCCGAACGACGAACGGCCCTCCCCCGCAGCGCGCGCAGCGAACGCCGCTCGCGTCGGCGCTGTAGGTCACGCTGCGCTCGGGGGCCGCTGGGCGCCCGCAGCGCACGCAGCGGTCTCGCACGATCTCGTGTCCGGCGTGCGCGAAGGTAACGACGACGAACGCGACGATCTCGCGCCCTGCGACGAGGCCGTCGCCGACGTCGATGCGCTCGATGGCCTGGTCGTAGAACTGAAAGAGCCCGTCGTCGTCGGCCACTTCGCCGCCGAGGTCGCGGGCGAGAGCGCTGAGCGCTCCTGCGGCGCCCATGCGACGAAGGTCTGCGAGGACGCCGCTGAACGCGCGCTCGACCGCCGCTTCGTCGATGCGCTCGGAGCGCCCGCCAGAGCCCGAGCGGGCGAAGCGAATGCGATAGCGCGTGAAGGGGCTGAGCGACGCGCCGAAGCGACGTGTGGACCTGGCGCCGGCGCGGGCGGTGGTCCAGCGGATGGAGCCATCTTCGAGCAAGAGCGCGACGGACAGGTCGGTCTCGCCTCGCTCGCGGCGGGCCAGGACGTACGCACGACCGACGAACGCTCCTGCCTCGGCGTTCATGGCGTGGCTCTCGGGCGCGGCGGTCAGGCGTTTGCGCAGAGCGCGGGGGCGCTCGTGGCGTTACGCGAGAGCTGCTCGGGGCGCTCGTTGGTGCGCGGGCGGAGCAAGAACGACATCGCCATCGTGGCGAGCACCGCGAAGACGACGAGGGCGATCGCGAGCCCGAAGCGTCCGCTCCGCTCGTTGGCCGAGGCGGTCGGAACCATCGGCGCCGGCATAACGTCGCGGGCGCGCATGCTGTTGGCGAAGCGTCCGAGCACTTCTTCCGGCGAGATACCGACGGCACGCGCATAGGCGCGAAGGTAGCCTTTGACGAAGACCTCACCGGGGAGCTCGGCGAAGCGATCGTCCTCGAGGCGTTCGAGCTGCTGCATGGGAATCCGCGTGCGATCCGCCACTTCGACGAGGTCGATGTTTCGCAGTTCGCGCTCGCGGCGCAGCCAGGTTCCGATCGAGTCCATGGGTGTCAGGGCCCTCCCGCGGGTGATGGAACGGACTGAACCGCCCGCGCGCAGGCGCGTCCGTCCTGGGTATCGGCGCCGAGCTCCTGGCATCGCGTGAAGTCCGCGCGCGCCAGATCAGCGTGATTGAGTCTCGTGTGCACTTCGCCTCGCAGCCGAAACGCCGGTTGAATTCGATCGCAGCCTTGTCCGCGAGCCGCGAGGGCGCGGTCGAGCGCGGCGAGCGCGCGCTCATTTTCGTCGAGGCGAGCGTAGGCCTCGCCGAGGCGATAGTGGCCGACGCAGAACTCTGCGCGCGTGCCGACGGCGCGCTCGAGCACCGGCGCTGCATCGGCGTAGCGACGGAGCGTGAGGTACGCGAGCCCGAGGTTACCGAGGGCGAGGTGGGGCTGCGGGTAGTGAACGTCCCGCGTGACCTCGATCAAGACCGGGATCGCCTCGGCGGCGCGGCCCAGGTTGATGAGCACGGCGCCGAGGGAGTTACGGGCTTCGCCGAAGCTCGCGCGCTTGGCGGGGTCTTCTTCGGCCTCGCGACGCAACAGCTCGACGGCGCGGCGAAGGGGCGCTTCGGCCTGCGCATAGAGGCCCGAGCCGCCGTAGATCTGCCCGATGAGCAGATGCGCGTCCGCATTCTCCGGGTCGAGCCGAACCGCACGCTCGAGCTCGACGAGCGCGGATCTGGGCTGATTCTCGGTGCGGAAAAGGGTCACGGCGAGTTCGTACCGGCGTTGAGACTGCTGCTGCATCTCTTCGCTCACCGTTGCACAGGCGCTCACGGCGAGGAGGCTGCTGAGCGCAACCACGGCAAAGTTCGTGTTTCGTCGGAGGTGTCGGAAAAGTCGAGGTTGCTCCGTGCTCACTGCGCTGAATCCCTCTGGCTGCGCAGGCTCGCACGCGCTGTCGCATCATCTGCGAGTCCGTCGAAACCGCGACACCGCGGTCATGGCAAGGCTGAGGTCGGGGTGTACCGTCGACCGTCAACGAGGGTCAATCGAAAACTTCCCTCGGAATATTCAATGGAACGCCAACACCCCGCCCCGCTCGCCCCCCGCGCGAGGGTCATTGTGCAGTGAATCACGCGGGAATTAAGCGGCCATAAATTCAAGTCACCTGTGAATTTACAGGTTCATGCGCGAACCTGCTCCTTCATTCCGAGCAGCGTGAAGAGCCTTCGCAGGGCGTCGATGTCGTCGATGACGACCTTCTCTTCGACGATGCGGACGTACTGCCCCTCGCGCAGCTGAAGCACCGCGCGTTTGACGGTGTCGACGTCGAGGCCCGAGCGCGAGCTGAGCTCGAGGGGCGACACAGGAACCTGCGCGCTCCCCGACAACCGCCCCGCCTCGGACGCGAGCTTGAGCAGCGCGTTGACGACCTTCGACTGGTTGTCGCGGAGCATCATGTTCTCGATCTGGTCTTCGGCGTCGCGCAGGCGTCGGACGAGCTGCTGCACGAGGCGCATGGCGACCTGCACCGAGCCCTGCAACAGCGCGCCGAAGGTGTCGGGGTCGAGCGCGAGCACGAGGACGTCCGAGAGGGCGACCGCGGTGGCGCCGCGGGGCGTTCCCGGCAAGAGGGCGCCCTCGCCGAAGAGATCGCCAGGCTTGAGGATCTGCAGCGAGCGCTCGACCATGCGAACGCGCTTGAGCACGCGAACGCGGCCCTCCTGCAGGATGAACACCTCGGGCCCGACGTCGCCCTCACGAAAGATCACTTCGCCGGCCGCGTAGCGACGGCCAAAGTGCTCGATCAGTCGGTCCCGCTCCTGTGTCGTGGGGTCAGTCATCGACGCTTGTTACCGGCGGCGGTTGTACCAGCGTGCGTGCGGCGACGAAACAACGCCCGCTCCGACGGCGGTTCCTTCCGCAAGATCGCTGCGATCGACGAGCGTTTCTCGCCGCTTTCGTCGCAACGCCGAAAGAACGTGTTGACAGCGCGCGTTCGCTGACTATCCTCGCGCCCCCGATCACACCTGCCGGTGTAGCTCAGCTGGTTAGAGCAGGGGAATCATAATCCCAAGGTCGTTGGTTCAAGTCCGACCGCCGGCACCCAGTAGAAACCGATTCGCCGCAGTGTTCCTGCGGCGTTTTCGTTTCTCCCGGCGCGTCCGTTCTGTCCGTTGTGTCCGCAAAATCCGATGCTGCTGCTGCACTATTGCTGCAGAGGTCGGCAGTCGTTTTCGGGAGGTACTCGGGCGCGTGACGACGCACCTGCGCCTCGATCAGCGACGCGAGCGCCTCGGGGTTCGGCCGCGCGTACACGACCTCCGCCATCGTGCTCGTCTTGTGCCCGAGCGCGAGCGAGATGAGGTGCGGCTCGACGCCGGCGCTGCGCAGCCAGTGCCCGATGGTGCGGCGAAAGTCGTTCGGTGAGCACCGCTCGATCCTGGCCTTGGCGCACGCGAGCTTGAGGTCGCGGTTCACCGTTGCCCACGGTCGAAACAGCAGCCCGTTCTCGCCGAGGGCGTTGTCGAGCGCGAACGCGAGCAGGTCCCGTTGCACCTGCAGTTGGAGCGGCACAGTGCGATCGCGCGTCGCCTTCTTCGAGCCGCGCACTCGACACGAGCTCAGGTCCCTCGCAACGTCCTCGAGCCGCGCGCGCGCGACTGCCGACCAGTCGCCGCCGACCGCGATCATCCATGCGACCGCGGCCGCGCGATGGGGCTGGAGTTGTGCGAGCAGCTTCTGTGTCTCACCCGTCGTGAGCCATCGCTCGACGGGCTTGTATCGAGCAGCGACCTTCGGCACGACCACATTCGGTTCGCCGTCGAACAGCCCGCGGCGCCGCGCGAGCGCCAGGGCCTGGCGCAGCGTCGTGAGCTCCTTTGAAAGCGTGTGCTCGCTCGCACCCTCGCGCCGCCGCGCGCTGACGTAGCGATCGAGCTCGGCCGCGGTGAGCTTCGCGATTGGCGTGTCCTCGCCGAGCAACCGCAGCGGGTGTCCACACTTCCGCCGGTAGAAGTCGACGGTGTCCTTCGCCATGTGACCAGCTGCGACCTCTTCAGCGCAGCTCGCGACGAACGCCTCGAGCGCTACGCGGACCGTGGTCTCGTGCGCGGCTGCGATGCGCGGATCTGCGGCTCGGCGTTCCCATTCGCGGGCAACGCGCTCGGCGGCGCGCCGGTCGATTTGTCGCGTGCTTTTTTGCCAGCGCTTGCCGTTGGCGTCGTATCCCCATGCGTACCAAGGGCCAGCGCCTCCGCGCCTGAGTAACCGCATAGAACAAACCTCTCTTCGTACTTGCTCCACGCAGGGAACGTGGCGCGCAGGAGTGCCTTCGATTCGGCGTCTCGACCGTGGAAGAGGATCGCACACGCTCGAAGGTGTTCGTAGGCCTGCGTCCTCGAACAGCCGACGTGTTGCCGCACCCACTTGGGTGTCACGAGATTGGGAATCGGCGTGACGTTGGTCACAGCGTGCCTCGACCGCCGTCGACCTGCGGCTCGCTCCCCGGCCGCGCGCTCGAGCAGCACGGGCACACGGCCCGAGGCGAACACATCGACATCCGCACGAACGTCCACCCCGCGCGCTCCGCTCGCGCGATCGGAGTGCTGCCATCATCGACCGCGCGGGGCAGCTTCAGCGTGGCTCCGCAGTGGCATTCGAACGTGACGAGGGACGCCATACGATCGTCGGTGAGCTCGGACTTGGGCGAAGACAACCCCTTCGCCGGCAACTCGCGCACGCGGAGATCGCTCGGCCACTCGCTCGGATCGCCACCGTGGGAGTCGTTGAGCGCGTGTTCGCCGCGGCGTGCGATGTGCCAGTGCTCGCGTGGTGCCTTCCCAGGCCCCCAGTCACCAACGGGACGCGCGCCGAGCTGCTTCACGAACACGGGGACCTCAGCTGCCTTGCACTGCTCGACGATCGAGCGCACCCACGAGACGTCGCACGTCCGCGCGCCGTGCCCGCTCTCGCCGCCGACGATCACCCAGTCGATGCGAGGACCGTCTCCACCGAGCTCGTCGTCGGGCTCGCGCCTCAGCGCGTCCCAATGCTCCGTCACGCCCTCGCTCAACGGGATCTCGATGTTGGTCAGGTCGACGGCCTCGAGCAACGGCTCGCACGACAGGAATCGCACGGCCGCCGGCGTCGCGAGCAGCTCGGGAACGCGCTCGTTCGCGGCAGCCTGGTGCTCGATGCTTACGCCGAGCTCGACGTTCGACAGGGGCCACGCCTCGCTGTCGTTTGCGCGCGCGACGCCGTCCTCTTGGATCCGCTCGATGATCTTCGCGTCGTCGAGCACGTCGCAGAGAGCGCGGATGAATGGTGTCCAGCGTCCGTCCTCGCGAGCGTCTTCGATCTGCGCGGCCGCCCAGGCGAACCACGCGCGCATCCGCGCGGCGCGCTTCGTCAGCACTTGGAACGTGTGCTGCGGGCAGACGGCCATGAGCCCGAAGAGCGCGGCGATCTGTTCGTTCGACAGCGACTCATGGAAGGGATCTCCCATCGCCGTGAGGAACACTCTCCGCGGCTTCTGCCAGCGAAGAACCTGCTCAATCGCGCCGACGTCCAAGCGCACCTCGCCCGTCCACTGCGGTGTGCCCTTCGCGGTGACGATCGCGAGACCTTTGTAGCGCTTGGTGTGCCGGAGGCGCGTCGCCGCGAGCTGCTCGGCGTAGCAGTGACGGCAACCGTCGCTCACGCGCGAGCACCCGACGACAACGTTTGCTGTGGCGTCGGTCCACTGAATCCCGCTCTTGTCACCCATCGATTCAGTCCTCTCTTTCAGTCCGTGTGTCCGCGTCGAGGAGAACGCCGCGACGTCGCCGCGGCGCTCACCACGGGGCGAACGCCCCGGGCGCTCAGCGGCGCTTGCCCTTCTTCCCCGCGCCCTTCTTCGCGGCCGTCTTGGCCGGCTTCGACGCCTTTGCCCCCTTCTTCGAAGCCTTCGGCGCCGAGCTCCGCGCTCTTCCCTCGGTGCCGAGCGCACCGGGGATCTCCTTCTGCGCGCTCTCCGGCTCGCCCTCGGTGAACCCGAGTTGCACGAGCACGGCGCGAGCGAGCTCGTGACCGAACTCGTCGGCGATCGTGACGAAGCGCCGTCCTTCGCTGTCGACCTCGTCGCGCACGACGCGCGTGCTCTCTGCGCCCTGCACAGTGAGCGCCTTCGCGACGTGTCTGGCGTCGTGCATCGCAGCAGCCGCCGCGCCGGCGCCCACCGCGAACTGCGGCGGCTGCCAGCCTTCGTGCGCGAAGGACGAGGAGACGTCGATCACGATCGGGTGCGTCTCGCCGAACGCGATCTCCCAGCTGCACACGCCGATCGAGTCGGACTTCGGCCGCACGTTGCAGATCGAGCCGCGATCGACTGCCGTCTGCAGGAAGTCTTTCAGCCGCTGCACATCGGCCTTCGGCAGCCGGAAGGTGCCGTGCAGGTCGATGCCCTTCTCGCACGCGACGAACGACTGGTGCCACCGGTTCGTGTCGCACGCAGTGAACGAGATTCGACCGCGCGTCTCGTCGCGCGCGAACACCACGTACGAGAGCAGCGAGTCGTCCTCGCTCGGCTTCGGGCACGCGACGAGGGCGTACTTCAGCGCTGACAGCAGCGCTTCGCCGTTCAGGTACGGACGCGGGTCGCCGCTGGCGTCGCGCTCCGGCTCCGCGGCGCCGCTTCGCGGTGCGGGAGTGATGTCTCGCAGCGGGCTCGAGCTCGCGCTCGGCGCCGTTGGTTCGTTGTCGACGAAGTCGCCGATCGCAGTGGCGTCGGCCGGAGTGAATGGAACGCGGTCGTTGTTGGTGTTCATCGTCGTCACTGGATCCTCCGCGCCACGAGCCCCGGCGCCCGGGGTTGATCAGCGTTTGAGCTCGGCCCGGACGAGGGCCTGGTAGCGATGCGCGAGCGCGCGCAGTCGGCCCTGCGCGTGGCCGCTCACCACGCGATCGGGACTCGCGAGCGCGAGCAGCAGCGGACCGCCCTCAGCGACGAGCAGCTGGTAGGCCGCGTCGCTGATGTCAGGCCCTTGGTCTTGCGCCTCGACGAGCTCGCGGGACGCTCGAGCGCGAGCGTGTGTCACGGCCGAACGTCTTGCTGACGTCGGCGCGGCCACGGCGTCCGCCGCGGTCCACGGACGAAACGGGTTTCCGCTCACGTGCTCCTCCGCTTCGAGAGCTGCAGCGCGCCGCGGCTGTTGAAGCGCAGCTCGCGGTCGTCGTCGACCGCGAGCGGTCCGTGCTCGTGCACGGCCTCGCGCAGCGTGTCGCGCCCCAGCGCGGCCCAGCGCTCGGCGTCTTGGATCCGCAGGTACATCGCACCGTTCGGCTCAGGCGTTCCGCCCACAGCCTCGAGCACCGCGCGCTTCCCGGGGCACGCACGCCACGCGGGACAGTACCGGCAGTGATCGCCCTCGGTCACGCTTGGCACCCACGGCGCGACGGTCGAACGCGTGTGCTCGGCGGCCGCGGCGATCTGCGCGCGCGACGCACGCCACGCCTGCTCGACGCGCGACGCGATCACGCCGAGGTCCTCGAAGTCGAGCTCGCACTGGATGGGGTAGTGCGCCTTGCCCTGCTCGTCGATCGCCACGATCTCGTAGCGGATCCGCGAGAGTCGGTGCGCGCGCGCGAACGCCAGCGCGTAGAACTCGAGCTGGGGAACGTATCGACGCACGCCCTCGATGTCGTGAGTGGTCTTCCAGTCGACGACCGTCGTCGCTCGCTCCGAGCTCGCCGGCACGAACAGGTCGCATGTGCCCGCGATCTCGCTATCACGAAGCGCTCCGTACGCGCGGCCGGTGACGTCGAGCAGCCGCGCCGTGCGTGTGAGCACATCGTAGGCGACGGCTACCTCTGCCACGGCGCCTGGCACCGGGCGCAGTTCGATCGACGCGCAGTACTCGCGGTGCGCCTCGGGGACCTCGGCGAGGATCTGCTCGCGCAGCTCGCCGTTGTGTAGCCGGTAGAGGTACTCGTGCGCAGCCACGCCGCGCGCGGCCTCGGGCGACGTCGCAGTTCGAACGTGAGGCAACGCCTCGGACGCGGGGCACGCGGAGACGCGCGCGATCGAGCTCGCGGTGAACGTCGCCACGATCAGGCCTCCTGGTTCTCGCTCGACGGTGCGATCTTGTCGGCGAGGCGATCGCAAACGCGGCCGCCCTCGCGCAGAAAGTCGGCGTGCAGATCGAGCAACAGCCCGCGGACAGAGTCGAGCGCGTCCTGCGTGGCGACGAGCTCGCCGGCGCTCCTCTCGAGCTGGGCAGCCCACGCATGGACCAGACGCCCTCGCACGCCGTTCTCGGTGTTCTTCGCGATCTGCGTCGCGACGCTCACGAGCGCGCTGACTGGCTTGGCCTGCGATCCAGCCTTCGCGATCTTCTCCAGCCACTTCGCCGCTGGATCTTCGGCAGCTGCTGCGGAGTTCGGAGGCGAAGCCGGTGCTAGCGCTGGCGACTGCGCGGCGCCCACGACGGAGATCGTCGCGGGCACGGGCTGCATCTCCGCGGCCTCGTCGGGGTCGTACATCCCCGCGAGCGCATCGGGGTACACAGCGCGCGCGAGCGCTGAGATGCAGCGCGCGCGGAGCATGGCCTCCGGGTGGTTCTTCCAGTTCTGCTTGTTCGTGAGACCCGCCCTGGCCGCCTGCTCGATCGAGAACGACATGCGCGTCGGAACTGGCGCGCCACGACGCTTCGTCTCGTAGGTCGCGACACGGTCGCTCGTCTCGATGAGCACGAAGTACTCCGCGAGCTCGGACCGCAGGACCTGCGCCTGCATGAGGTCCGCGCTCATGACGAGCTTGCCGTCGATGATGTGCAGCGACCGCAGCGACTGCACGACGCTGAGTCCCATCTCGCGACCCGCCATGATCACGTACAGCACGGCCTCGGGTTTCAGCAGTGCCTTCGGCACCATCCCGCTTTCGACGAGCAGCTTCGCAAGCCCCATCGCTTCGCGAATGTCCCCCGGCTCGAACGCCGCGGCGCTCAGGCGGCTCTCGGTGGTCTTTGCAATCCCGCTCTCACTCATCGTCATTGCTCCCGTTGTGATTGCGCGGGAGCACGAGGATCCCGTCGCGGTGGATGGCACCCGCGCGGGCGAGTCGATTCGCTACCGCGCGGGGAACGTCGAACAGCACGAGCTCTCGGTCCCGAAGCTCGAGCGAGCGGCGAGCGCTCGCGGGCAATTGCTGCGCGTGCACGACTTGCATCAGCGCAGCTCCTCCGCAGCGACCAGCCAGAAGGCGCAGAGGCACCCGAGGAACAACCGCTCCTGAGCGCTCGGCGAGTCCCACGGCGCGTCCATCACCGCAACGCTCGCCAGCAAAATGACCGCGACGATCTGCGCTGCGCGCACGACCCGAACGGCGCTCATCGTCCGCCCTCACGCAGGAAGTCCTCGTAGAATCCCGGCGGAAGCTGGCGCTTTCGCGCGTCGATGTAGATGCGAAGGGGGGTCGGCAGGTCGACGCCGTCGGCGAGCTGGGCAAGCCGAGCCCACGTGCGATGCAGCTCCGCTACCGTGCGCGCGGTCCGCGCGTTCGCCTCGATCACCGCGGGATCCCCGTCGGCTTCGATCCTGCGCTGCCAGTACTGGAGGTCCGCGAGCTTCGACGCCCAGACCGCTCGAGCGCGACGAGCGCGGTCCTGCCACTCTTCGAACTTTGCTGCGCTGCCGAAGCGCAGCCGCGTACGCTCGTCCGCAAGGTCGCTGTCGATCGACGCGATTCGCGCTTCGACGATGGCGAGCGCGTACCTGCATTCCTCGCTCGTGCGCGGCGCACGGATCTCGTTCGCGGTCAGCGTTTGTTGCTGCTGAGTGATCATCCGGCCGAGTCCTCTCGATTACGGATCGCAGCTGCAATCGCACGCAGGTTCGCTTCCGCGTCGACGCACGCGGTGTACTCGGGCTCGCCCGCCCAGTACTGCACGCGCTCCCGTGCCGCGCGCTCCGCCTGTTCGTCGACGAGCTTCGCGCATGCTTCGCGCTCGAGGTCGACGGCGCGGCACAGTTCGCGCACGCTAACCATTGGCGTCGGACGCTCGTCGAGCTCCATCAGCGCGGCCTCCCGCTCGGCTCGCGTCATGCGGATGCTGGTTGCGTTGCTCATCGGAGTCCTTTCGCGAACGGGCTGAGGTCTCGTCCCCCGCTCGGCACTGACAGCAGCCACTCGAGCAGCTCCTCGGTCGAGCAGAGGGCGTCGAACTTCGCCGTCATGACCTCGGGCTCGACGCCAGGCGTGAGCAGGATCGCTGTGGGCATCCGTCGTCCGAGCGCGACGCCAGCCTCGAGGTGAGCGCTGCGCCCGCACGGAGTGAGCAACACGAGCGCGTCGGCGCTCCACAGAAGGCTCAGGTCCCGGTCGCACGTGTCGAGGACCGCCTGGCTGCGCAGCGCCTCGCGAGCTAGCGCTGGCGTCCACGCGCCATCGCTGCAGGCCTGCGCGTATCGCGCGTCGACCTTCGACCACGCAGGCAGCGCCTTGGGTCCGCTCTTCCAGTCCGCAACGCTGTGACCGCTCTCGGTCAGCAGATCGCGCACGAGCTCGTAGTGGGGGTTGCGCCAAGACGACGCGAGGTAGACGCGGCTCATCGACCTCGCTCCTCTCGCGTGCGCAGGCCGGCCTGGATCGTGGCGGTGAGCGCAGCATCCTCGAGCGCGGCCCACGCCTGCGTCTTGCCGAGGTGCTCTCGAAGATCGAGCAGCAGCTCTTCGACGCGCGCGTGTTCGTCCTCGCGGCCCGGCGCCGGCTTCGTCGCGACACCTACGCGGTCAGCCATGGTCCACCTCCGGCATCTCGTTCACGGCCGCGACAAGGCGATCGAGCGCTTCGCCCTTCGCGCGCTGTTTCCACGCTTCTTCGAGAACGCATGCCGTGAGCCCGTAGAGCCCATCGGCCAGCGTAAGTTCACGCGTAACGAAGAGCGGCGCGACGAGCGGAGACGTCCGCACAACCACCGTCCACTTCGGATCCGCGTCCGTGGGCGCGAGCGCGCCGACGTGCCATTGATGCTGCGGAAAGAGTTCGTCTGCGGCCGCGGCGATCTGTCGCGTGAGCCGCTCGATGTCGAGTGCGGGCATCAGACACACGCCTCCGCGCCGCGCGTCGCGCGATCGCCGCTCTTCGGGATGCAGACGGGCGCTTCATCCCGCTGCGTCCCGTCCGCCGTGAAGAACTGCACCTCACCGTCGTCGAGGATCCGTCGCTCCGCGTCGCAGCGCTTGCAACGCGATCCGTTTGGCCCCGCAGGCCTCCAATCGTGCCCCTTCCTCATGCTGCCTCCGTGTCGTTCGTCTGTTGGTCCGCGGCGGCTGCCGCCGCGCGCTTCGCTTTCAGCGCCGCAAGCCGCTCGCGCTCACGGCGGTCCCACTTGACCCCGAGCCCGAAGAGCTCCTGTTCGAGCTCCTCCGCCTCGACGTCGTGCCAAGCGCAGCAGAGCGCGATGAACGGCGGCGCGATGTTGATTGCCGCTCGCTCACAAAACGCGCAGCTCTGCGTCCCGTTGGCCCGCGATCGAGCCTCACGCGCGGCTTCGTAAACCTCGTCGCGCGCCGACTCGCTCAAGAGCGCTTCGAGGCACGCCGCGCAGATCTGGTCCTCGACCGCAGCGTTCTCGCCGCACCCTGTGCAGAGCGCGCTCACGCTGCCACCGACCCTTCGTCGGCCTCGAGCGCCGCGAGCGCGTCGACGATCTCTCCGGCGAACGCCCGCGCGCGGAGCGCGAGCTCCTGCTGCACATGCTCGGCGTCAGAAGCCTCGTCGCCGTCGAGCTCGCCCGTTCCGTCGCACCGATCGCACCAAACCCACCCGCGCCCGCCGCAGTCGCGGCAGTCGCAGTCGTACGCGCGCTCGCCGACCGCCTGCTCGACGCGGCCGTTCTCGCAGTGTTCGCAATGTTTCCGCCCCTCGTTGCACCCGCATTCCATCGCCAGCCTGCCTTTCGCTCCGGGGTTCGCCCGGGGTAGGCAGGTGATAGGTTATCTTCGTAACCGTGTCAACACGGACGTTTCGATTATCTTTCCGCCGTGGATTCCCGCCACAGGACGCGCGCTCCCCGCTCGATCCGGGCCACGCGCCATCCGCCCCGCTCGGCGGCGTCGCGGTGCCACGCGAGCCTGACGAGCTCGGCGTCGGCCACGTGGGCCCCTGCGAGCCAGCCGCGGCGCTGCACGAACGGACGGTCCCAGAGTGGCTCGGCGCGCGGGTCGACGATCGCAACGCCGTGTCCCAGCGCCTCGCCAAGACGAAGCGCGGCGACGCGGCGCGTGATGCCGAACTGCTCGGCGATCGCAGCGAGGTCTGCGCCCCAGCAGTCGTACGCGAGCTCAACCGCGCGCGCCGGAGCGAGCAGCGTTCCCGCCCAGTTGTTCGCGAGCCGCTCGCGCATCGCGTCACCGTCGTCGGCCGCACGATGAACATCGACGCGCCACTCGCCCGCCTCGTGCGCGAGCAGCCAGGCGAGCGCGGTGGGACGCCGTCGCGCAACAACCTCGTTCGACACCTCGATCACATACTCGCGTGCGCTCCGCGGGCCGAGGACCTGTAGACGCGCGCCGGGCGCGTCGTTCGCAGCGTCCACCAGGCGAACGTCGATCAACCCGTCGTGACGTTCCTTTGCGAGCGCTCGGAGGATCGCTGGCAATGACGACGCAACGCGTGGGTCCGCGCCAACGGCTGCGTACAGCCGCTCGACGTCGCGCTCGATCTCGATGGCCTCGAGTCCCACCGTGATCGCAGGGTCGCGCGACGTGGGCGGTGATTCAACGCGTCGTCAGTGCGGCCAGAGATCTCGCGTCGTCGTCGCGTAGATGATTCTGGCGCACGCGCCCCGTGCGGTGTTTGTAAGCACCAGGGTGACCCGATCACCGAATTGTCAACTCGACTGGCCGCCAGAGACCGCGAACGATGACGGGGCCAATCGGACGTCAGACAATGTCCAACACTCAGTCGAGTTTCGTTTCGTCGGGGTGGTCGTTGAGGTCCTGCAGAATGCGGCTCGCCAACGCCGACGCGGAATCCTCCTTGAGCACCTCAACTGCCTGGTTGCGGAGCCGTCGATCGAGCAGCTCGAGTGCGGCGTGCGCAGCCGTGGTGACTGCGCGCGGCTGATCTCTCGCAGGAAAACCGACGACGATGTGAACGCTGGTGTCGAAGCGCTTCGGCTCGAGCGCGATGATGTTGCCAATCCACTGCGAGGCTTTTTGCTGAACGTTCTCAGCCGATGCCAGATCAAACGAAAGAGGCTGAACGACGTGCATTCCCGCGTTGCGCCACGCGTGCTTGAACTCCAGGCGAAACACAGGCGAATCGGGGTCAGAAACGATATGGGGGCGAAGGCGCACGAGCAGATGAGCCGGGACATGGGTCGAAACTGAGCGCCAGACATCGTCGTCCGCTCGGGCAACGCGTACCGGTGCATCAACGTGCTGCCCCACATAGCGCTCGTACAGTTCGCCGAGCAGCCGCTCTGGATCTGCAGCCAGCCCGGAGATTGGGGCAGAAAGCATCAGCCCCTGATCGGCAGGAGGCAAGACCTCTCGTACAAACGCCACGACGTCGGCCCGATCGATCGGCATTTGGACCGCGCTGTAGCCGTCGCAGTGATCCTCGAGCGCGCGAACAAAGCGCCGCAGATGCACAGCGTCGGCATCGTGAAAGGCCGCAGTGATTCGGCTCCAGGACGAGAGAAATCGCGCTCCAGCAAAGCCAGCTTTCTCGCACAGCAACACGACGCCGACATTCAGCGACTCGCCGACGCCCGCGTCGTGGAGATAGCGGACTACCACCGCTTGTACCGGGAACCTCAGCTTCGGATCCATGCGTTCACCTGGGGCAGCCACGTGGCCACCGCATCGCGCCGTTGCCTTAACATACTGATCGTTTGTTCAAGATTAGAACCGGCTGTGCCCGTAGTCCATGGGGCCGGGGTCGAGGAGCGAAGATCGTCGAAGAACTGTTCGTCGAGCAGTCCAATCGCGTTTTGAATTCGGTCCAACGAAAAGACCATTCGGCTCCCAAGCGACCGACCGAAAACGTGCATGTTGCGCATCCCTGCCAGGGGATCGAGCGCCGGTTCCGGTGGGCTGATCGGATCGAGAAAGGCGAAAGCAAGGTCGTGGTCGATCGCGACGACACGATCGCGGCCGACGAGCACGTTGGGGTTTTCTCTTCGTCGGTCGAAGTTGTGCACCAAAACGTCGAACACGATCAACTCGGCGGCAGAGTCGCGCAGCTCCGACGGAAGCTCGTTGTCACGCTTCCACTGCGTCAGTCCTCCCTCGAACGTCGAGCCAAAGGCAACGCCAATGCTGGCGGACATGTCCGTACGTACGCGAGCATCTCCAATCGCAGCAGCGAATTCGGGACTGATCTCGACGGCCAGCGGTTCCGGCGTGTCAATCCCCAGCCTGCGACCCACGGCACTCGCCATCCACTCACGAATGTACTCAACGGGCGGTCGTTCGAGCCGCGCAGCCAGCTTCACAACAGCCCGAAAAGCAACGTCTTGATCGTCACGCACTCCGAGCAGAAGTGCGCGATTTCGTCCCGTGCTCATCTCGCGCTCGAAGAGCTCCGCGTGCACCGCCTTCAGAAGCGCCGTGCTCGAACGAGTCACCGCTCCCCCCGCCTCTTCTTCTCCGCCGCCGCCTCTCGCGCCTTCGCCTGCGCCGCCTTGGCGCGCTCGGTGTCCTTCGCAGCGAGCGCCGCGAACGCGTCGCTGCCCTTCCGCTCTTCGGCCCGCAACGTCTCCGGCGACGTCCGGCGCAGTTGCACGCGTTTGTGCGCGCGAATCGCTTCCTCGAGCCAGTACACCGGCCCGGGGTCCACATCGCCGAAGTGCGCGTCTCCGCGTACCTCGGCGAGCGCTTCTGCGTCGAGCAGCTCGCGGACGGCGTGCAGGACCTGGGCGCGCGCGGGGTAGCGATCGTCGGGCACGACGACGGGTTGCGCCGGCTCCGAGCTCTCAGCGCTGCGACCGCAGCGTTTCACGGCTTCAGCGAGCGAGAGCCGACCCGTGAGGTACGCGTCCACGTCCAACAGCGACAGCCCGAATGCCGACGACAGCCCAACGCGCTGCATCCACGACGACGCGGCGTTGTAACCGCGCTCGAGGCGCGTGACGTTCACGCGCTCGAAAACGCCGTTCGACTTCGCAGCAAGCGTCTCTTGGGTCATGCCGAGCGCTTCTCTCAGCGCGCGGATGCGGTCTCCAACCGCGTTTTCATCAGCCACGTTCCAATTCGTACCTAGTGCAATCGTCATCGTAACGACCCTCTTTAAAACGTCCTAGTTGACACCGTTACGCTCGTAACCTATTGCTCGGGCATGTCCCGAATCGATCCCCCGGAAGACGCTGCGGAGGGGGCGCACTTGCTTCGCCGCTTCCTCGACGAGCAGGGACTTTCGATCCCGAAGTTCGCGGAGCAACACCAACTTCCGCGTCTGGTGCTGCAAAAGCTGATGAACGGCGAGACGCGACGCGTCTCGGTCGACATCGCCTTCGCGATCCAAAAGGCGACGGACAAGTTCGTCCCAGCAGAAACGTGGTGCCAAGCCGGATCCGAGGCGGCCTGACCCATGGCCACCCTTCACGCTGCACTGCGCGCAGCGCGTGACTGCCTGCGCGAACGAACGCGCGCGGTCGACGCGCGCCCCGAGCACTACAAGCTCGTCGAAGAACTCGCGGCCGAGCTTGGCGTCGCACTCGGGTGTGACGCGGCGCTGCTGTCGCCCACGTTCGGTGACGCGCGCCTCGCGGTGAGCGAGCTGCTCGCGGCTCTCGAGCGAGAACACCTCTCCGCCGAAGCGCGCGCGCGGGTCGCGCCGCTGGTCGATCGACTGAAGCCACTGGGTCACTCCCAGAGGGTCGCGGGTATCGCGGTCGCGCGGGAGGCAACGCCGTGAGCAATTTGTTGCCTGAACACCTCTCGTCCGACGAGGCGCTGAAGGAAGCCGGCCGCCTTCTGAAAGAGGCGCTCGAGTCGACGGAGCTCAACGACGCCAAGGCAGCGGAAGCAATAGGACTTTCGAAGGCGAATCGCTCGAAGGTCTTCCTCATGCGCAGCGGGAAACTGCCGCTGTCGCTGCCCAAACTGCTGATGCTGCTGGCCCACCGCCCCCGGACGGGCCGCGCGCTTTTGGCCTCGATCGCCGCCTGGTCCGCCGCACGCACGGGTGGGTTCGTCGGTTCGAGCATCGCGCTGCTCGACGACCTCATTCGCGAGGTCCTCGACCTGGCTCGATACGCGTGCGTCGCGCGCGCCGACGGGAAGCTCGACGTCGAGGAGCAACGGGAGCTGCGCCGACTGCTCTCGCGCGTCCGCGGGGCGCTCGATGCGTTCGAGGCATCGCTGCTGCGCGGCGAGAAGGGTGCGGTGCTGTCGTGATCCTCGCCAGCGCCATCGTCCTCGGTCTCTCGATCCCGCTCTTCGTGCTCGGCGCTTTCGCGCTCGTCATCGATGCGAGGGGACCATGAGCGACGAGTCCACACCCAACGGGTCGCCTCGTGCACCAAGGATTCAGGACCTTCGCCGCGAGCTCGGATCGCGCCGCGGATGGGGCCTCCTCCACACCTACGCGCGCGTCAGCGTGTACCAGCGCGAGGATGGCAGCGAGGCCGCGGTCGCTACGGTCTTCGCGTCGCGCACTGGGGAACACGGCCGCGCGCACGAGTGCGTCGCCGGCACTGGCTCATCGATCGCCGAAGCGATCGCGGACCTCGCGGCGCGCGCCGCGGAATTGCCACCAACGACGGAGAGGAAGAACGATGGACACGCAACCAAGCCCACCGCCGACCGAGCAGCTCACGCAGGCCTCGACGCCACCGGGGTTCGAAGAGGTCCCGATCGACCAGCTCTTTGAGAGCTCGACGAATCCTCGGAAACGCTTCGACGACCTCGACGGACTCGCGGACTCGATCCGCGAGAAGGGAATCCTGCAGCCGCTCGTCGTGCGACGCGTTCCGCGTGGCTTCGAAGTAGTCGCAGGCCACCGTCGCCTTCGAGCAGCGCGGATCGCGGGACTCACGACCGTCCCCTGCGCCATTCACAACCTCGACGATCGCCAGGCCTGCGAGGTCCAGGTCATCGAGAACGTCCAGCGCGTCGACGTGCACCCGCTCGAGGAGGCGGACGGCTACGCGTCGTTGTTGAAGGAGCACGGCTACACGATCGAGAAGCTCGCGGCGAAGATCGGCCGGCCCGCGGCGTACGTCCGCTCGCGCGTGCTGCTCGCGTCGCTCGGCAAGGACGCTCGTCGCGCGTTCTTGGACGACAAGCTCAGCACTGGCGTCGCGCAGCTCGTCGCACGCATCCCGAACGCGGAGCTGCAGCGCGAGGCAACCGAAAACCTGCTCGCGCACGGTGAATGCCCGTCGGTTTCGCAGGCAGGGCGACTCATTCAGGACCGCTTCATGCTGCGCCTCGAGGACGCTCCCTTCGATCGCAAGTCGAAGACGCTGCTCCCCATCGCGGGCTCGTGCACCGACTGCCCGAAGAGGACCGGCGCGCAGCCCGAGCTCTTCGCGGACGTGAAAACAAAGGACACCTGCACCGACCCGACGTGCTTCGAAAAGAAGCGAGACGCGCACGCGAAGCAGAAGCTCGACGAGGCGAAGGCCTCGGGCAAGACGATCCTCTCGGCCAGCGAGACGAAGAAGGTCTTCCCTTTCCCGCACTCGACGCATGTGGCGTACGCGGCCCCGTACGTCGACGCGAACGACCACGCGTACGACGTCGATACGAGCGGCAAGAAGAAGTGGGCGACGGTCATCAAGGGCCACGACATTGCGACCGTCGTCGCAGTCGACCCAGTGGGCAACGTCCGCGAGCTGATCCCGCGGGAGGCGCTGAAGCCGATCATCAAGGAGCTCGGCGGTCGCGACTCGGGCAACGACAAGTACAAGGCCGAAGAGACCAAGAAGCGCGAGAAGCAGAAGCTTTGGCTTTCGGCAACGCGCATGGCGATTGGCGCCATCGTCGAGGCGATCGAAGAGGACGCCGGCTGGCGCAACGAATCGGCGGCTCTGCTCGCCCTCGCGCTCAGCTCGATCATCGACGGCGCGGACTTCGCCACGAAACACGAGGTCGCCAAGCGCCGCGAGCTGTATCCCGAGCAGAAGAAGAAGGGCGGGGCCCAGCCGCAGGCGGACGATCTGCTGAACGAGTTCGCTGCGCGCGCCTCAATCGAAGAGCGCGTCGGGCTCGGCATCGAGCTGCTCATCACGCGCGGCGCTGTGCCGCATCACTGGTCCAGCAAGCCCGAGTATGGCGAGCACCTGTGCGCGGCCGGGAAGCTCTTCGACGTCGACGTGCTGGCGATCGAGAAGGAGCTCGTCGCAGCGAAGCGCGAGGCGAAGAAGACGAAGCCCAAGAAGGCCGCGGCGCCGAAGCCGACAGCGAAGTCGGCGAAGGCGAAGCCGGCGAAGAAGGGAGCGCGCAAGTGAGCGAAACCGCAGTGGCTCGCATGCGCTCGAAGCTCGCGCAGACGTACGCCAGGAAGCTCGTGACGGGCTCGTCGCTCCTCGCCTGCGGAGTCGCCGCCGGCGTCGCAGCGGCCTCGAGCCATCGCGTCGCTGTCGCGCTCGCCGCGGCCGCGCTCGTGATCGAGATCGGATCTGCATTCGTCGTCATGCGCCGGGGGCTGAAGGCCTTCGACGAGATGGTGCGGAGGGACCGGTGAGCGCACGTCTTCCCGTACTCAATCGCCCGACCACCTTTGCGCAATGCGAAGCGCTCGGGCTCGGCGTGCACCCCAAGTCCGCCCCCACCGCTGCGTCCACTGACGAGGACGACGAGCAGCTCGAGGACAACCCCCACGAGCAGCACGACCAGCCGTGTCCGTTCGTCGGATGCGCGAATCACCTCGCCTGGGTTGGCCTCGGACTCGAGGATCCGCGCGAACTCACGCCAGAGCAGCTCGAGCAAGCCGTCGCGAAGCTCGAAGAGCTCGACGTCGAGACGATGTCCGCCACGTGCGCACTCCGCGGACCGTTCACGCTCGAAGAGATCGGCGAGATGTTCGGCGTGACGCGCGAGCGGATCCGCCAGATCGAATACAAGGCGCTCGTGCGTCTGCGGCACCCGGGACGTCGGCCGCTCTTGCACGCGCTGCGCGATCACGGCCACGAATTCAACCGCCCGGACCTGCACGAAAACACGGACCGCATCGGCCTCACGGCGACGGCCGTCACGAAGGCCGCGGCCCGCATCGTTCCGGCGAAGACGCTCGAGCGAAGTCCTTGGGGCGGCGCCGTCACGGAACCCGATCGGGTGTGCTCCATCCCCGGCTGCGGGATGCGCTCGTGCGCGCGTCGAGCCGGCGTCGCTCCCGAGCTCGTCGGCCTTTGCTACGCGCACCGGCGTGCGGCGAAGCGTCGAGCGCGAATCGACGCAGAGCAGCGCGCGGCAACAGCAGCCCCTGCGCAGATCGCTGAGCCACCGCCGAGCGAGCCAGCACCGAGCGTCGAGCAGGCCCAGCCCAGCCCGCCAGCGCCCGAACAACCGCCCGTCGAGAGCGCGCCCAAGCGCAGACCGGGCCGCCCGAAGAAGGCGCCACAGAAGCCCGCCACGGCGCCGCGCAAGAGCGCGGTGAACGCCTTCGCCAAGTCCATCGCAGCGATCGTCGCGCGCGCAACGCGCCGTCGATAACAGCCGAACGCAACAGCCCGCGAACAGGAGCCCAATGAGCTGGGGAAAGGTCGACGACAAACTGCACGCGCACCTCAAAGCGCAGAGAGCCGGAGAGGCCATGGCGCTGTGGGTCATGGCCCTGAGCTGGACCTCCGCGTACCTCACGAACGGTTTCGTGCCGAAGGACCAACCGCTCCGACTTTTGGGCAAGTCCGGTCCAAAAATGGCCGAGAAGCTCGTGAGCGTCGGTCTCTGGGAGGACGCGTTGGACGGATACCGATTCCACGACTACCTCGACCACAATCCGAGCGCGGAGGAAGTTCACCAGAAACGGACCGCCACAACGAAGGCGCGCCAATTTGCGGGGAAACGTGGTGCTGAGGCCCGATGGCAAAATGGCAAACCGGATGGCAAAGGGCATGGCAACGCGGATGGCAAAGGGCATGGCAAGCCGGTAGCAACCGGCAAGCAAAGCGATGGCAACGCGGATGGCAAAACGATGGCCCCGTCCCGTACCCATCCCAAAGAAGAGGGGGGAGG
>LNFM01005810.1_pt1 | contig 20903 bp, 22 predicted proteins | sample 596031 | NCBI WGS metagenome assembly LNFM01 (sample SAMN04254537, study PRJNA301005) | activated carbon metagenome | isolation source: dual media filters at the Ann Arbor, Michigan drinking water treatment plant | place: USA: Ann Arbor
CCTGCGTACCAGGCTGGAAGCCTACCGCGCCGAGCAGACCGCCACCGCCCGTGGCATGAGCCTGCCGCCCGCCATATGAAGGGCGGCCCCATCCTTCCCGGCACGCTCGTCAACGGCCAGCCCGCCACGCTGGGCGTCATGGGCGGCGGCCAGCTCGGCCGCATGTTTGTGCACGCGGCCCAGCGCATGGGTTATTTCACCACCGTGCTCGACCCGGACCCGTCCAGTCCGGCCGGACGGGTCAGCCACCACCACATCCAGACGGCCTATCTCGACGAGCAGGGCCTGGCCCAGCTGATGCAGCGCAGCGCCGCCATCACCACCGAGTTCGAGAACGTGCCCGCGCCGGCCCTGCTGACCCTGGGCGCGCACCGCCCGGTGGCGCCGGCCGCCCAGGCCGTGGCCATCGCCCAGGACCGTGCGCAGGAGAAGGCGCACTTCACGCGCTGCGGTGTGCCGGTGGCACCGCACGCGGTGATCGAGACCGCGGAGCAGCTCGCGGCCGTGCCCGACGCGCTGCTGCCCGGCATCCTCAAGACCGCACGCCTGGGCTATGACGGCAAGGGCCAGATCCGCGTCAAGACGCGCGCCGAGCTCGTGGCCGCCTGGGACGAGCTCCAGCGCGTGCCCTGCGTGCTCGAGCAGATGTTGCCGCTGGCGGCCGAGTGTTCGGTGATTGTGGCCCGCGGCGCCGATGGCCAGATGGTCAACTTCCCCGTGCAGCGCAACCTGCACCGCGCGGGCATCCTGGCCGTGACCGAGGTCTACGCCGGCAATATCGCGCCCGCGCTCGCCACCCAGGCCATCGAAGCGACGAAGTCCGTGGCCGCCGGCCTGGACTATGTGGGCGTGCTCTGCGTCGAGTTCTTCGTGCTGCAGGACGGCTCGCTGGTGGTCAACGAGATGGCGCCGCGCCCGCACAACAGTGGCCACTACAGCCTCGATGCCTGCGACCACTCGCAGTTCGACCTGCAGGTGCGCACCCTGGCCGGCCTGCCCCTGGTGCAACCGCGCCTGCACAGCCCGAGCATCATGCTCAACCTGCTCGGCGACGTCTGGGCCGCGCACGGCGGCACGCCGCCCTGGGACCGCGTGCTGGCCCTGCCCGGCACGCACCTGCACCTCTACGGCAAGCTCGAGGCCAAGCCCGGTCGCAAGATGGGCCACCTCAACATCACGGGCGCTTCGGTGGACGAGGTGCGGTCGACGGCCCTGGCCGCGGCCCAGATCCTGGGCATTGAGCCCTTCTGACGGGAGTCGGCCCCGATGATCCTCGACGGACGCGATCCGGCCTCCGTGCAGCGCGCCGCCGAGGCCCTGCGTGCGGGCCGGCTGCTGGGCCTGCCGACCGAGACGGTCTACGGCCTCGCGGCCGATGCGGACCAGGACAGCGCCGTGGCGCAGATCTACACGGCCAAGGGCCGGCCCAGCGACCACCCGCTGATCGTGCATGTGGCCGACGCCCGGGGCGTGGACCACTACGCCCGTGACGTGCCGGACTTCGCGCGTGCCCTGCTGCAGCGCTTCTGGCCCGGCCCGCTGACCTTGATCCTGCCGCGCCGCCCCGAAGTGGCCGCGGCCGCGGCCGGCGGGCAGGACTCCATCGGCCTGCGCTGCCCCGCCCATCCCGTGGCCCATGCCCTGTTGCTGGCGGCGCGCGAACTCGGTGTGCATGGTGTGGCCGCGCCCAGCGCCAACCAGTTCGGCCGCGTGAGCCCGACCAGCGCCGCGCATGTGCAGGGCGAGTTCGGCGACGAGCTGCTGATCCTCGATGGCGGCGCCTGCGAGGTCGGCATCGAATCGACCATCGTCGACTGCACGCGCGGCGTGCCCGTGTTGCTGCGCCCGGGCCGCATCACACGCGAGCAGATCGAAGCAGCGAGTGGCCAGCGCCTGCGTGACAAGGACGAACTCGCCGCCCCCACCCCGCGTGCCTCGGGCACGCTCGAAGCGCACTACGCGCCCCGGGCCAAGGTGCGGCTCATGGATGGCCAGGCCCTGCAAGCCGCGCTGGACGTGCTGGGCAAGGATTTTGACGGCGGCCAGGCGATGATCGCCGTCTATGCACGCAGCCTGCTGCGTGTGCCTTCGGCCAAGCTGCTCTACCGCCGCATGCCCGACGATGCCGCCGCCGCGGCGCAGCAGCTGTTTGCTGCGCTGCGTGACTTCGACACCCAGGGCGTGAACCTGATCTGGGTCGAATCACCGCCGCAGACCACGGACTGGGAAGGCGTGCGCGACCGCCTGCAGCGCGCCGCCGCGAGTTAAGGCCGGCTGCCGTAGCGCAGCTTCATCACCAGGATGGCCAGGGCCAGCAGCAAGGTGACGGCGTTGGCCACCACCACGGGCCAGGCCGACACGAGCAGGCCATAGACCAGCCACAGCGCCACGCCCGTGGTGAAGGTCGCGTACATGCCCAGCGAAATGCCGCTGACATCGCGTGTGCGAAAGGTGTGCAGGGCCTGGGGCAGGAAGCTCAGGGTGGTCAGGCAGGCCGCGAGGTAGCCGATGAAATCGTTCATGGTGCAGGCGTTTTCAACGCGTCTTGCGCGAGACTTTTTCGCTTCCGTGCCGTGCCGTCCATTCGACCAGAGCCTCCAGCGCCGGACGCACGGCGTTAGCGTTCGGGTGGTTGACGATGGCCACGAGCACGTAGCGTCGGCCGTCGGGCGTGTGCACATAACCGGCGATCGAGGCCACGTCGCGCAGGCTGCCGGTCTTGAGGTGGGCGCTGCCCTCGGCACGCCAGCGGCTGGGGCGCAGGGTGCCGTCGAGGCCGCTGATGGGCAGCGAGCTCGCGAGTTCGGGCATCAGCGGCGAGGTCCAGGCGTACTGCAGCAGGCGCGCGAGCGCGGCCGCGCTGATGCGGTCCTCACGCGAGAGGCCGGCGCCATTGCTGATCAGCGGTTCCTCGCCGGCGCCGAAGCGCTCGCGCCACCAGATGCGCAGCAGTTCGCGCGAGGCGGCCACCGTGCCCCGGCCTTGCTGCTGCAGGCTCAGCGTGAGGAAGAGCTGCTGCGTCATCACGTTGTTGCTGTACTTGTTGATGTCGCGCACCAGCTCGGCCAGCGGCGGCGACTCGAGCGCAAAGGCCGGCGCCATGCCTGCGGGCACCCGGCCCTCGCGCACCCGTCCCTGCAGCTGGCCGCCGATGGCGCGCCACATGCCCTCGATGGCGCGCGGGCCGTAGTCGGCCGGATCGGCCCAGGCCAGCGGCCAGACCTTCTCGCCGCAGGCGGCGGGGTAGCGGCCGGCGAAGCGCGGGCGCAGCGGGTCGGAGAAATCGGCGCGCAAGGCACCGCGGTAGTCGTTGCACTCGGTCTCGCGCAGCGGCACATGCGTGGGCCAGGCCACGCCGGCCAGCGGCGGCTCCACGTGCACATGGGCCGCGTTCGCGCTGCGGTCGGGCACGAAGGTCATGAGCACGGACTTGAAGTTCAGCAGCAGCGCGTCGGGCGCGGCGTTGTAGGGGCGCAGCGGCTCGCCATCGAACTCGCCCGGGTCGACAGCCGGCACCTCGAAGGCACTGCGGTCGAGCACGATGTCGCCCGCAATGCTGCGGATGCCCAGGCCCTGCACGCGGCGCAGCAGCAGCCAGAGCCGCTCGGCCACCAGCTTGGGATCGCCCTGGCCCTGGATGTAGACATGGCCGTAGAGCGTGCCCTCGCGCGTCGTGCCCTCGATGTAGACCGGGGTCTTCCAGGTCCAGGTCGGTCCCAGGGTTTCGAGCCCGGCCAGCGTGGTCACGAGCTTCATTACCGAGGCCGGGTTCATGGGCACGCCCGCACGATGGCTCAGCAGCGCACGGCCCGGGCTGCCCGCTTCCTCGACCACGATGCTCACGGCCTCGGCCGGCACCCGGGCGCGTGCCAAGGCCTGGGCCACCGCGGCGGGCAGGGCCTCGCGGGCGATGGCGGTCACGCCGGACAGCAGGAGGATGAGGAGCAGGACGGGGCGCAGCGCAGACATGCGGGCAAGTCTAACCCTGGCCACGGATAATGCGGTCATGCATTTCCTCAAGGGCCTGTCGCCGCGCAGCATCGGCATCGCGGCCGCCGTCATCACCGTCGGCATCTGGACCGCTTTCATCGTCATTGCCCGCGCCTCGGCCCAGGGCACGCTCACGCCCTACGACATCGCGCTGGCGCGCATCGTCGGCGCCAGCGTGGTGCTGCTGCCCCTGGGCTGGTGGCTGGTGCGGCGCGATCGCGCGCGGGGCGGCACGGCGCCCTCGTCCTTCTTCGGCCTCTCGCCACTGGGCCTCAAGGTCACGGCGCTCTGCGGCCTGTTCGGCGGCTTCGGCTATGCGCTGCTGGCCTATGCCGGCTTCTTCTACGCGCCGGCCGCGCACGCCTCGGTGCTCATGCCGGGCAGCCTGCCGCTGTGGACCACCTTGCTGGCGCTGCTGGTGCTGGGCACGCGCATCACGCCCGCGCGCATGACCGGCCTGGCCTGCATCGTGGGCGGCGACCTGCTCGTCGGTGGCGCCAGCCTGTTGCAGGCCTTCGACGGTGGCGAGGTCTGGAAGGGCGACCTGCTTTTCATGTGCGCGGCCTTCAGCTGGGCCAGCTACAGCGTGCTGGCGCGCCGTCACGGGCTCGATGCGGTGCGTGCCACCACGGCGATCACCGTGTTCGCCTTGTTCAGCTACCTGCCTTTTTATGCGCTGCTGCTGGGCCTGGGCGTGATCCAGAGCCATCTGGCCAGCGCACCCTGGCCCGAGCTGCTGTTCCAGTTCGCCTTCCAGGGCCTGGGCTCGGTGGTCATTTCGGGCATGACCTTTGTGCGCATGATCGAATATTTCGGCCCCGTGCGTTCCACCATGATCACCGCGCTCGTGCCCGGCCTCTCGGCCCTGGGCGCGGTGATCTTCCTTGGTGAGCCGCTGTACTGGAACCTGCTGGCGGGTCTCGTGCTGGTGACGGTGGGCATCACCTTCGGTGTGAGGAAGACGGTATGAAGCTGCTGGCCTTCGACACCAGTACCGAGCTGATCTCCATCGCCGTCACGCGCCCGGCGGGCGGCGCGGCGAGCGTCTGGCAGCACACGGGCGCAGGGGGCGCCCAGGCCTCGAGTGCGCTGATCCCGGCCATCGAGACCTTGATGGCCGAGGCCGACCTGGCGTTCGAGCAGCTCGACGCCATCGCCTTCGGCCGCGGCCCGGGCTCCTTCACCGGCCTGCGTACGGCCTGCGCCGTGGCCCAGGGCCTGGGTTTCGGGGCGGGTGTCCCCCTGCTGCCCGTGGACACGCTGCTGGCCGTGGCCGAGGAGGCGCGTGCGCAGCAGGCGCCGCAAGCCGCCCGCCTGCGCGTGCTGGCCCTGCTTGATGCGCGCATGGACGAGCTCTACGCCGCACCCTACGACTATGCCGATGGCCGCTGGCAGCAGCGCAGCGACTTCCGGCTCAGCAAGCCCGAGCAAGTCGACACCCAAGGCATCGAAGCCCTGGCCGGCAATGTGTTTGCCGAGTACGGCGGGCGCCTGCCGATGCCTGCGACGCTGCCGTGCTGGCAGGCCCTGCCCACGGCGGCGGCCATGCTGCGCCTGGCGCCGGCCTTGTTGGCAGCGGGCAACGCCGTGGTGGCAGAGCAGGCCCTGCCGCTCTACATCCGCGATAAAGTGGCGCTCACCACCGAGGAGCGCGCTGCCGTCAAGGCGCCCACACACCGCGCATGAGTGCCGTACTCAGACCTGTTGAAGCCCGTCTGGAGCCGCTCGAAGCGACGCGGCTCGAACAGCTCCTGCAGGTCGAACAGCGCGCCTATCCTCATCCCTGGACGCGCGGCAATTTCCTCGACGCTCTCAAGTCCGGCTACCACGCGCGTGTGCTGCTGGCCGGCGAGGAGCTGCTGGGCTACTACGTAGCCATGCAGGGGGTGGACGAGGTCCACCTGCTCAACATCACCGTCTCGCCGGACTACCAGCAGCAGGGTTGGGGGCGCATCATGCTCGATGCGCTGGCCCTCTGGGCGCGCAGCTTGGGCGCGCAATGGCTCTGGCTGGAGGTGCGCGTAAGCAACACGCGCGCCATTGCCATCTACGAGGCGCACGGTTACCGCCGCGTGGGCTTGCGCAAGAACTATTACCCGGCCGGCCATGGACAGCGTGAAGACGCGGTGGTCATGAGCCTGCGTCTGTGAGAATCGCGTCATGAACCTTGATACGCGGCAGCGGGCCATGCTGGAAGAGATGGGAGTGAAGGTCTTTAGACCTTCACTCCCATTCATGGGCGAACTGGACGACGCCCCCCCCAGCCCCCCTCGAGGCGGGGAGGCCGCCGTCCGGGCGGCCGCTGTGGCCGTGGCGCGCCCGGCCACAGGTGTTACGGCGCCTGTTCGGATGGCCGCACCTGCAATGGCGCGGGCGCCGGCGGGCGAAATCGCGGGCATGGACTGGGACACGCTGGAGCAGGCGGTGGCCTCGTGCCAGGCCTGCGGGCTCTGCAGGAGCCGCAAGAACACCGTGTTCGGGGTCGGCGATCGATGGGCGCGCTGGCTCATCGTGGGTGAGGCGCCGGGCGAGAACGAGGACCTCCAGGGCGAGCCTTTTGTGGGGCAGGCCGGGGTGCTGCTCGATAACATGCTCAAGGCCCTGGGCCTGAGCCGTGCCGGCGAGGGCGCGCAGGCGGTCTACATCGCCAATGTGCTCAAGTGCCGGCCGCCGGGCAACCGCAATCCGCAGCCCGAAGAGGTGCTGCAGTGCGAGCCCTATCTGCGCCGCCAGGTGGCGCTGCTGCAGCCGCAGGTCATCCTGGCCTTGGGGCGCTTTGCGGCACAGTCGCTGCTGCAGCACAGCGTGGCTGACGTGGCGACCCTGCCGCTGGGCCGCCTGCGTGGCCAGGTGCACCAGTACGAGGGCGTGCCCGTGGTCGTGAGCTACCACCCGGCCTATCTGCTGCGCACGCCGCAGGACAAGGCCAAGGCCTGGGCCGATCTGTGCCTGGCGCGCGGGCTGATGCAGCCTGCACAGGCCTGAGCCCGTCACATCACATCGAGGGAGCCCCCATGAAAATCTTCGCGCGGGCCTTGCTGATCCTGCTGGCCCTGGCCGTGCTGCTGGCGGTCGGCTGGACCTGGTTTGCACTGAGTTGGAGCTACGCCGAGGGCGAGCGGGCCGGCTATGTGCAGAAGCTGTCCAGGAAAGGCTGGCTGTGCAAGACCTGGGAGGGCGAGATCGCCATGGTCACCATGCCCGGCGCCATCCCCGAGAAATTCGAATTCACCGTGCGCGACGATGCCGTGGTGCAGCAGATCAACGCCCTGGCCGGCAAACGCGTGGTGCTGCACTACCACCAGCACAAGTTCATCCCCACCACCTGCTTCGGCGAGACCGAATACTTCGTCAGCGGCATCCGCGAGGTGCGCGACGCGCCGCAGCCGGCCGCGCCGCTGGCATCGCCCGTGCCGCAGCAGGGTCAGCTCAGCGAACCGCGCTGAGGGCATCGCCGCGAGGGCAAGGGATGAGCAGTGCCGGCCCGGTCCGTCTCTTCCTCGCCCTGCAGCCCCCGGCGGCTGTGCAGGCGGCGCTGGCCGACCATGTCGCGGCCTGCCACTGGCCAGCGGATGCGGCGGTCTATGTGCCGGCCGACTGGCATCTGACCCTGCACTTCATCGGCGCCGTGCCGCGCGAGCGGCTGCCGGACCTGTGCGCGGGGCTGGCCGTGGCCCTGAGCCCCTTCACCTTGCATCTGGGTGAACCGGCGGCCTGGCCACATGGCCTGGCCGTGCTGCTGCCCCAGGGCACGCCGCCGGCATTGCAGCAACTGCATGCGGCGCTGGCTCAACGCCTGCACGGGCTGGGTCTGCGCCTCGACACGCGGCCTTACCAGCCGCATCTGACGCTGGCGCGCCGTGCCGCCCAGGCGCAATTGGCAGCCGCACCGAGCTGTGACTGGCCCGTTCGCTCCTATGCGCTGATGGAGTCCACGGGCCGGCCCGAGGCCCGCTACCGCGTCTTGCAGCACTACGGCGACCCGGAGTTTGTCGCGATGGGTCCGGCTTGAAGCACAATCCATGCTGAGCCCCGAACTCTGTCTTTTCCGCCATGACCACCCAGCCCGCCGAAGCCTCCGTGTCGATCAAGCTCCACGACGAGCCGGGCCACCTGATCCGGCGTGCCCAGCAGATCGCCGTCTCCACCTTCCACGAGGTGCATGGTCGGCATGTCACGCCCATCCAGTACGCCATCCTGCGCACCCTGCAGGAAACGCCCGGGATCGACCAGGTGACGCTGGCCGAGATGATTGCGCTCGACACCTCGACCACGGCCGACATTGCCGCTCGCCTGGAGACCAAGGGCTGGATCTTGCGCGAGGTGCTGCCGCGACGTCAGCGCAGCCTGAGCCTTACGCCGGATGGTGAGGAGGTTCTGGCCGAGCTCCTGCCCGGTGTGAGCGAGCACTACGATGGCATGATGAGCAGCCTGGAGCCGGCCGAGCGCCAGGAATTCATGCGCCTGCTGCGCAAGTTCGTGCACCTGCACGACAGCCAGAACCCGCTCGAAGGGCGCAAGAGCCGGGCTGCCCTCAAGGATTGAGCGGGCAGCGGCTCGCCACACCCTAGGGTTAATACGGATTTTCTGCGCGCGGTCTGAGTGATTTCATTCAGTACAATGAATGTCATTCAGTATGCGGAATGAATGGTCAAAACCAGCGCCGCAGACTATGGTTCAACCCTCACGAGGAGCCCGCCCATGTTCCCGAAAAACACCTGGTACGTCGCCGCCACGTCCAACGAGATCGACGAGAAGCCCCTGGGGCGCACGATCTGCAACGAGCGCATCGTTTTCTACCGCGGCCTGGAGAACAAGGTCGCGGCCGTGCAGGACTTCTGCCCGCACCGCGGCGCGCCCCTGTCCCTGGGTTATGTCTGTGAAGGCAAGCTGGTCTGCGGTTACCACGGCCTGGAGATGGGTTGCGACGGCAAGGTGGTGCACATGCCGGGCCAGCGGGTGCGCGGCTTCCCGGCCATCCAGGCCTACCCCGTGGTCGAGCGTTACGGCTTCATCTGGGTCTGGCCCGGCGACGCGGCCCAGGCCGACGAAAAGCTCATCCCCGTGCTCGAGTGGTATGACAACCCCGAGTGGGCCTATGGCGGTGGTCTGTACCACATCGCCTGCGACTACCGCCTGATGATCGACAACCTCATGGACCTGACGCACGAGACCTATGTGCATGCCTCGTCCATCGGTCAGAAGGAAATCGACGAAACGCCCTGCAAGACCACGGTCAACGGCGACGAGGTGGTGACCAGCCGTTTCATGAGCGGCATCGAAGCCCCGCCCTTCTGGAAGGCCGCGCTGCGTGGCAACAACCTGCCCGACGACCAGCCCGTGGACCGCTGGCAGATCTGCCGCTTCTCGCCGCCCAGCCACGTGATGATCGAGGTGGGGGTGGCCCTGATGGGCCATGGCGGCTACGACGCGCCCAATGACAAGAAGGCCTACAGCGTGGTGGTGGACTTCATCACCCCCGAGACCGAGACCTCCATCCACTACTTCTGGGGCATGGCGCGCAAGTTCAACCCCAAGGACAAGGCACTGACCGCCACCATCCGTGAAGGCCAGGGCAAGATCTTTGCCGAGGACATGGAGATGCTCGAGCGCCAGCAGAAGAACCTGCTGACCTGGCCCGATCGCCAGCTGCTCATGCTCAACATCGACGCCGGTGGCGTGCAGTCGCGCAAGATCATCGACCGCATGCTCGCGGCCGAGCGTGCGGGACAAACGGCACCCGCCGCTGCGCCGGTGGCCGCATGAGCGCCGCCCGGCCGTCCGAAGGCGCTCGCACCGCAATGCGAAGCATGGAGGTGACACCATGAGTTCCACCCAGACCCTGCAGGTGCGCGTGGCGCGCAAGGCCGTCGAGGCCCAGGACATCGTCACGCTGGAGCTCGTGGCTGTGAATGGTCAGGCCCTGCCGGCTTTCTCGGCCGGTTCGCACGTGGATGTGCAACTGCCGAACGGCCTCACGCGCCAGTACTCGCTGTGCAACGACCCGCAGGAGACGCACCGCTACCAAATCGGTGTGCTGCGCGACGCGGTCTCGCGCGGCGGCTCGGCCGCGGTGCACGATCTCGTCAAGGAAGGCGATGTGCTGACGATCAGCGCACCGCGCAACCACTTCGGTCTGGCGCACGAAGCGAAGCAGCATCTGCTGCTCGCCGGCGGCATCGGTGTCACGCCCATCCTCTGCATGGCCGAGCGTCTGGCCAACACGGGTGCGGACTTTGCGATGCACTACGCCACGCGCGCGCCCGAACGCACGGCCTTCCGCCAGCGCATCGCCGCCTCGGCCTTTGCCGCGCGTGTGCAGTTCCACTACGACAACGGCGAGGCGGCGCAGAAGCTGGATCTGCAGCAGCTGCTGGGCCAGCCCCAGGCGGGCACGCATCTTTACGTCTGTGGCCCCAAGGGCTTCATGGACGCAGTGCTGGGCACGGCGCGCGCCGCAGGCTGGCCCGAAGCGCAGCTCCACTATGAGTTCTTCGGCGCCGAAGTCCTCAAGTCCGACAGCGACGCCAGCTTCGAGGTCAAGCTCGCGAGTTCGGGTCGCATTGTCATGGTGCCCAAGGACCAGACCGTGGTCCAGGCCCTGGCCGCCGCCGGTGTGGACGTCATGATCTCCTGCGAGCAGGGCGTCTGCGGCACCTGCCTCACACGCGTGCTCGAGGGCGTGCCCGACCACAAGGACAGCTACCTCACCCCTGAGGAGCAGGCCGCCAACGACCAGTTCATGCCCTGCTGTTCGCGCAGCAAGACGCCGCGGCTGGTGCTCGACCTGTAATCAGTACGCGACCCCGGGCAGGCTGCGCAGATACTGCCCGAAGGCCGCGATGGCCAGCCGCACCTTGGCCGGTTGCGCATCGCGTTGTGGTGTCACGGCCCAGAGGTCCAGCGCGCCGAAGTTCCAGTCCGGCAGCAGGCGTTGCAAGCTTGCGGCAGACAGCGCCTCCTGCACGTCCATGCTGCCCAGCAGGGCCGGACCCAGACCGGCCTCGCACATCTGCTGGATCGAGAACTGGTTGTTGCTGGCTATGCGCGTGCTCACGCGCAGCGTACGCGTCTCATCTTGCGGGCTGCGCACTTCCCAGTGCAGGCTGCCTGGCCCGCGATCAAAGCCCAGCCAGCCCTGCGTGAGCAAGGCATCCGGGTGGGTGGGCAGGCCGTGCTGCGCGATCCAGGCCGGTGCGGCGCACAGCCACCACTGCATGCGGCCCAGACGCTGGGCCACCCAGTTCGAATCGCTGAGCCGCCCGAAGCGGATCGCGAGGTCGATGCGCTCACCGATCAGATCGATGAAGGCATCGTCCACGAGCAGGCGCAGGCGCAGCGCCGCATGCTCGGCCAGCAGCGGCCCGAGCGCGGGTGCGATATGGCGCGCAAAGCCCACGGGCGCGGCCAGGCGCAGCTCGCCGCTCGGCTCGGCGCGACTCGCGGCCAGTTCGGCGCGGGCCTGTTCGGCCGCAGTCACCATGGCGGCGCAGAGCGCGTGGTAACGCTGGCCGGCCTCGGTCAGCGTGAGCTTGCGGGTGGAGCGATGCAGCAGCGTGACGCCGCCTTCGCGTTCCAGCAGGCGCACCTGCTGGCTCACGGCCGAGGTGCTCATACCTAGTGCGCGTGCCGCGCCGCTCATGGAGCCGTGTTGCACCACGCTGGCAAAGACCGCCATGCGCTTGAGATCGTCCATTGTGAAGCTTGGCTTAAATATCTAGGACAAATTATCGGTCTAGTGTTTGGATTGACAACTTTCTAAGCTGACGGCTGTGTCAACCCCGTCTTGAAAGGACACCCCATGAAGATCGCCCTCATAGGCGCCACTGGCTTTGTCGGCGCACCCCTGCTCGAAGAACTGCTGCAGCGCGGCCACCAGGTCACGGTGCTGGCGCGCAACCCGGGCAAGCTCGCGCCCCGACCAGGCCTGAGCGTGGTCGCAGCCGACGCCCAGGACGCGGCCCAGGTGCGCCAGGCCGTGGCCGGCCATGACGCGGTGATCAGTGCCTACAACCCGGGCTGGACCGTGCCCGACATCCATGAGCAATTCCTCAAGGGCACGCGCGCCATCTACGCCGGTGTGCGTGAGGCCGGCGTGAGGCGCCTGCTCGTGGTCGGCGGTGCCGGCAGCCTGTTTGTGGCGCCCGGCCTGCAGCTCGTGGACACGCCGCAGTTCCCGGCCGAGTACAAGCAGGGCGCGCTGGCGGCGCGCGAGGCGCTGAACCTGATCCGCCAGGAAGAGACGCTGGACTGGACCTTCCTGTCCCCGCCCATCCTGCTCACGCCCGGCAAGCGCACCGGCCAGTACCGCCTGGGCAGCGAGACCCCCTTGATGAACGGCGAGGCGCCCGGCACCATCAGCGTCCAGGATCTGGCCGTGGCCATCGTGGATGAGATCGAACAGCCGCGCCATCTGAAGCAGCGCTTTACCGTAGCCTCCTGAGGCTTGCTCGGCGCATCGTCGCAAGGGGGGGCGTCAGCCCCCCTTCTTACAATAGCCGCCATGACCTTCCTCGAGATGCTGCGCGCGGCCGAGCGCCAAAACAACTCCATGCTCTGCGTGGGCCTGGACCCGGATCCGGCGCGTTTCCCCGGCGCACTCCAGGGCGACGCCTCGAAGATATACGACTTCTGCGCCGCCATCGTCGAGGCCACGGCCGATCTCGTGATCGCCTGGAAGCCGCAGATCGCCTACTTCGCATCGCACCGCGCCGAGGCACAGCTCGAACAGCTGGTGGCACACATGCGCCGGGTCTCGCCCGGCGTGCCCGTGATCCTGGATGCCAAGCGCGGCGACATCGGAAGCACCGCCGAGCAGTACGCCCGCGAAGCCTTCGAGCGTTACGACGCCGACGCCGTGACGCTCTCGCCCTTCATGGGTTTCGATTCCATCGAGCCCTATCTGAAATACCAGGGCAAGGGCGCCTTCCTGCTCTGCCGCACCTCCAACCCCGGCGGCGATGATCTGCAGGCCCAACGCCTGGCCGGCATCGCGGGCCAGCCGCTGCTCTACGAGCACATCGCACGCCAGGCCCAGGGCCCGTGGAACCGCAATGGCCAGCTCGGTCTGGTCGTCGGTGCCACCTACCCGGCCGAGATCGAGCGGGTACGCGCCGTCGCGCCGACCCTGCCGTTGCTGATCCCGGGCGTGGGCGCACAGGGCGGTGACGCCGTGGCCACCGTCAAGGCCGGCTGGCGCCCAGGCGCCCCCATCATCGTCAACTCTTCGCGGGCTGTGCTCTACGCTTCCTCGGGGCAAGACTTTGCCGCCGCGGCGCGCCGCGTGGCCCAGCAGACGCGCGCACAGCTGCAGGCCGCGCGCAGTTGCAACCAGACGTAGCGTGCCCTGGCGGCGCGCGACACCGGCCGCACAATAAGCGCCATCCCGCCCTCTGTCAGGCGGGCCAGGAGAACCGTATGAAAAAACTGTCCCAGCTCTTGCCGCTCTGCCTCGTCAGCGGCGCCATGCTCATGAGTGCTTGCTCTGTGGTGACCGAAGCGCCTCCTGGCGGCAGCATGGGGCGTGACGGGGGGCGCTACGAGCGGTCCGATGACCGCCGCGACCGCAAGGACGAGCGCCGTGGTGATCGGCGCGACCGCGACGATGACCGTGACGATGAGCGCCGTGGCGGCCGCCGGGACGAGGACCGGCGCGGACGCGACGACGACCGCCGGGGTGGCGGCAGCGTGCAGGTGCAGATCGGCGGCTATTTCGGCGAACGTCAGCGCGCCGACGTCTACGCCCACTACGGCCAGCCGCCGCGCGCGCACTGCCCGCCGGGTCTGGCGAAGAAGAACAACGGCTGCCAGCCCCCGGGCCAGGCCAAGAAATGGAAGCTGGGCCAGCCCCTGCCGCGCGATATCGCTTACCGCCCGGTCGAGGCCGACATCCGCATCCGCCTGGGCACGCCGCCCGCGGGGCACGAATTCGTGCGCGTGGCGCAGGACATCCTGCTGATCGCCGTCGGCACCAGCATCGTCATCGACGCGATCGAAGACCTGCAGCGCTGAGGCCGCAGCCGCTCAGAGCAGCGGCTGGAGGTAGCGTCCCGTGTGGCTGGCCGGATTCGCGGCCAGCTCCTCGGGCGTGCCCACGCCCACCACGGTGCCGCCGCCGGCACCGCCTTCGGGGCCCATGTCGATCAGCCAGTCGGCTGTCTTGATGACGTCGAGGTTGTGCTCGATGACGACGATGGTGTTGCCGGCGTCGCGCAGCTGGTGCAGCACCTTGAGCAGTAGGGCGATGTCGGCGAAGTGCAGGCCCGTCGTGGGCTCGTCCAGGATGTAGAGCGTGCGGCCCGTGTCGCGTTTGGAGAGCTCCAGCGCGAGCTTGACGCGCTGCGCCTCGCCGCCCGAGAGCGTGGTGGCGCTCTGGCCCAGCTTCACGTAGGACAGGCCCACGTCCAGCAGGGTCTGCAGCTTGCGCGCGATGGCGGGCACGGCCTTGAAGAATTCGTGCGCGGCTTCCACCGTGAGGTCCAGCACCTGGGCGATGTTCTTGCCCTTGTACTGCACCTCCAGCGTCTCGCGATTGTAGCGCGCGCCGTGGCAGACGTCGCAGGGCACGTAGACGTCGGGCAGAAAATGCATCTCCACCTTGACCATGCCGTCGCCCTGGCAGGCCTCGCAGCGGCCGCCGGCCACGTTGAAGGAGAAGCGCCCCGGGCCGTAGCCGCGCTCGCGCGCCATCGGCACCTCGGCCATGAGCTCGCGGATGGCCGTGAACAGGCCGGTGTAGGTGGCGGGGTTGGAACGCGGCGTACGCCCGATGGGCGACTGGTCCACATTGATGACCTTGTCGAAGTGCTCGATGCCCTCGATGGCCTGCACGGGCGCGGGCTCGTCGTGCGCACGGTAGATGGCACGCGCCGCGGCGCGGTACAGCGTGTCGTTGACCAGGGTGGATTTGCCCGAGCCCGAGACGCCGGTCACGCAGGTCAGCAAGCCCACGGGAAAGTCCACGTTCACGTTCTTGAGGTTGTTGCCGGTGGCGCCCAGGATCTGCAGGCGCTGGAAGTCGGCGCGGTTGTCCTGGGCGTCCTTCTTCTTGAACGGCGCATCGGCCAGGTCGGCGCGCAGGGGCAGCCAGGGCGTGCGGCGCCTGGGCACGGCGATCTGCAGCGTGCGCGCCAGGTACTGGCCGGTCAGAGAGTCGGGGTGCGCCTTGACCTCGTCGTAGGTTCCCTGGGCCACGATCTCGCCGCCGTGCACGCCGGCGCCCGGGCCCAGGTCGATCAGGTGGTCGGCCGCGCGCATCATGTCCTCGTCGTGTTCCACGACCAGCACGCTGTTGCCGATGTCGCGCAGATGCTTGAGCGTGTCGATCAGACGGTCGTTGTCGCGCTGGTGCAGGCCGATGCTGGGCTCGTCCAGCACATACATCACGCCCGTCAGGCCGCTGCCGATCTGGCTGGCCAGGCGGATGCGCTGCGCCTCGCCGCCCGACAGGGTCTCGGCGCTGCGGTCCAGGCTCAGGTAGTTCAGACCCACGTCGTTGAGGAACTTCAGGCGCAGGCGGATCTCGCGCACCACCTTGTCGGCGATCTCGGCCTTGGCGCCCTGCAGCTGCAGCGTGCCGAAGTAGTCGTGGCAATCGCGCAGCGTGAGGTGGCTGACCTCGTAGATCGCGCGCGCCTGCGCGCCCTCGCCGATCTTCACGAAGCGTGCTTCGGGCCGCAGACGGGTGCCGTGGCAGGCCGGGCAGGGCTGGGTGCCGCGCAGGCGGCCCAGGTCCTCGCGCACCAGGACCGAGTCGGTCTCGCGGTAGCGCCGCGTCATATTGGGAATGATGCCCTCGAAGGTGTGGGTCTTGCTGACCTTGCGGCCCTTGCTCGCGCCCGAGTCCATCACATAGCTGAACTTGATCTCCTCCTCGCCCGAGCCGTGCAGGATGACTTCCTGCACGGGCCGCGGCAGCTCTTCGAAGGGCGTCTCGATGTCGAACTGGTAGTGTTTGGCCAGGCTCTCGAGCATGGCGTAGTAGTAGCCGTTGCGCCGGTCCCAGCCCTTGATGGCGCCGCCGGCCAGGCTCAGTGTGGGGAAGGCCACCACGCGCGCCGGGTCGAAGAACTCCTGCTGGCCGATGCCGTCGCAGGCCGGGCAGGCGCCCTGTGGCGAGTTGAAGGAGAAGAGCCGCGGTTCGAGCTCGCTGATCGAGTAGTGGCACAGCGGGCAGGCGTAACGTGCATTGAACATGTGCTCGGTGCCGCTGTCGTGTTCCACCGCGATGGCGCGGCCCTCGGCTAGGCGCAGCGCGGCCTCGAAGCTCTCGGCCAGGCGCTGGCGCAGGGCGGCCTGTTCGGCAGCCTCACCGCTGCGCACACGCAGGCGGTCGATCACCACGTCGATGTCATGTTTCTCGGTCTTCTTGAGCGTGGGCAGTTCGTTGAAGTCGCAGAGCTGGCCGTCGATGCGGAAGCGCACATAGCCCTGGGCCTGCATGGCCTCGAAGACCTCGCCGAACTCGCCCTTCTTCTGCCGCGCCAGCGGCGCCAGGATCATCAGGCGTGTCTCGACGGGCAGGGCCAGCACGGCGTCCACCATCTGGCTCACGGTCTGGGCCTGCAGCGGCAGGTTGTGGTCGGGGCAATGCGGCGTGCCGGCGCGCGCGTAGAGCAGGCGCAGGTAGTCGTGGATCTCGGTCACCGTACCCACGGTGGAGCGCGGGTTATGGCTGGTGGCCTTCTGTTCGATGCTGATGGCCGGCGACAGGCCCTCGATCAGGTCCACGTCGGGCTTGTCCATCAGTTGCAGGAACTGGCGCGCGTAGGTGGAGAGGCTTTCCACGTAGCGACGCTGGCCTTCGGCGTAGAGCGTGTCGAAGGCCAGGCTGGACTTGCCCGAACCGCTGAGCCCCGTGATCACCACGAGCTGGTTGCGCGGGATGTCCAGGTCCACGTTCTTGAGGTTGTGCGTGCGCGCACCGCGGATGTGGATGGCCTGCTGCTGCAGGGCCTGGCCCAGGTAGCGGCCAGCGCCTTCCTCGGCATGGGGCGTGGGCTGGGGGCCGTCGGTAGGGGAGTTCAAGATGGGGGCTGCTGCGGAAAACCCTCCATGATAGAGAAAGCCGGCTGCCCGGGCCGGGGCGCTCGCTGGCCGCGCCGGATGAGGGACAATCACGCCCTTGGCCCCGCCCCGCGCGTCGGCCCCGTTCTTCCAGCTGCCTTCCGTGTCCACCACCACCGTTTCCGCCGCCGCCTCCGGGTCCGCCTACAGCATGACCCCGGCCGAACGGCGTTCCAGCGCCTCGCTGGCCTCCATCTTTGCCCTGCGCATGCTGGGGCTCTTCCTCGTGCTGCCGGTCTTCGCCCTCGAAGCCGCACGCTACCCCGGTGGGCAGGACGCCAGCCTGATCGGTCTGGCCATGGGCATCTATGGCCTGACCCAGGGCCTGCTGCAGATTCCCCTGGGCATGGCCTCGGACCGCTATGGCCGCAAGCGCGTCATCATCCTCGGCCTGCTGGTCTTTGCCGCGGGCAGCTTCATGGCGGCCCTGGCCCAGAGCCTGACCTGGCTCATGGTTGGCCGCGCGCTGCAGGGCGCGGGCGCCGTCTCGGCCGCCGTCACGGCCCTGCTGGCCGACCAGACGCGCGACGAGGTGCGCACCAAGGCCATGGCCCTGGTCGGTGCCAGCATCGGCCTGATGTTCGCGCTCTCCCTGCTGCTCGCGCCCCTGCTGGTGGCCGAGATCCGGCTGGCCGGCCTGTTCGCGCTCACCGGGGTGCTGGCCTTGATCGGCATCGCCGTGGTGCACTGGTGGGTGCCGGCCGAGCCGGCGCAGCACAAGGACCAGCCGCGCGGCAAGCTCTCGGAGGTGCTCATGCATCCCGGCCTGCTGCGCCTGGACGCGGGCGTCTTCATCCTGCACGCCGTGCAGCTGGCCATGTGGGTGGCCGTCCCGGCCCTGCTGGTGCAGGCGGGGCTGGACAAGGACTACCACTGGTGGGTCTATCTGCCGGCCGTGCTGGCGTCCTTCGTGGTCATGGGCGGCACGCTGTTCCCGCTGGAAAAGCGCGGCTACCTGCGCGCCGTCTTTCTGGGCGCGATCGCCCTGCTCGGCCTGGTGCAGCTCGGGCTCTACCTGGTGGCCGACGTGCCGCAGATCGCCGCGCTGGCCCTGCTGCTGTTTGCCTTCTTCTGCGGCTTCAACGTGCTCGAGGCCAGCCAGCCCAGCCTGGCCTCGCGCATCGCCCCGGCCCATGCCCGCGGCGCGGCGCTGGGCGTCTACAACACGCTGCAGTCGCTGGGCCTCTTCGCCGGCGGCGCGGCCGGGGGCTGGCTGGTCCAGCACCATGGTGTGCAGGCCCTCTTCATCGGCAGCGCGGCCGCCATGGCCCTGTGGCTGCTGCTGGCCTGGCCCATGACGGCCCCCGCCCGTAGAGGCTGAGGCTTTCCTCCCCCTGCTTTTTCATATTGACAGCCGGTCTGGCTGTCTCCAGAATGGTTCCGTTTTGGATCTGTTTTGAAGCCATGCCCCACCTTTCGATCAAGGACGTGCCGCCAGCCTGGGCCGAGGCCCTGCGTCAGCGCGCGCTCCAGCACCACCGCTCGCTCCAGGGCGAGCTGATGGCCATCCTGGAGCAGGCCCTGAGCGCCGCGCCGCCGGCGGCAGCGGCCCAGAAGGCCAGCACGTCCGAGCCCGGCCTGCGCCAGGGACACAAGACGCTGGCCCAGGTGCGTCAGGCGCTGCAGGCCCGTTATCCGCAGCCCATCACGGACCAGGCTTCCAGCGTGGCCCTGATCCGCGAGGGACGCGACAGCCGATGAACGCCCTGCACATCGCCGAGCCGCCGGCGCAGTACCAGGTGCGTCCGCCCATCGTGGTGGACTGCAGCGCCCTGGCCGGCATCGTCTTTCGTGAGCCCTGGGGCGAGCAGGCCGCGCAGCAACTGGAGGCGCGCAGCCTGCATGCGCCCTGGCTGCTGCAGGTCGAGATCGCCAGCGTGGCCGTCAGGAAGCTCAAGCGTGGCGAGGAACATGCGGCTTATGGACTGGGCCTGGCGGCCGAGATGGCCATAGCCCTGCATGCCGTCGACCCGGTGGCGGTGGCCGATCTTGCGCAGCGCTACGCGCTCAGCGCCTATGACGCCGCCTACCTCTGGCTGGCGGCCGAGCTGCGCTGCCCGCTGGCCACCTTCGACGCACAGCTGGCGCAGGCGGCGCAGAGCCACCTGGGCAGCCTGATTTGAGTTTGCGGCCCCTCCATTTGCGGCACAATGTCCAACCCAGAGGAAGAGAGTACACACCATGGCATCCGTCAACAAAGTCATCCTGGTCGGCAACTGCGGCCGTGACCCCGAAATTCGCTACCTGCCCTCGGGTGGCGCCGTGGCCAATGTGAGCATTGCCACCACCAGCCGCCGCAAGGACCGCAATTCCGGTGAGTTTGTCGAAGAAACACAGTGGCACCGCGTCACTTTCTTCGAGCGTCTGGCCGAGATCGTGGGCGAGTACGTGAAGAAGGGCACCCCCATCTACATCGAGGGTCGCCTGACCTACCGCAAGTACACCGACAAGGACGGCATCGAGAAGAACGCCACGGACATCATTGCCAGCGAGATGCAGCTGCTCGGCGGCCGTCAGGGCATGGGTGGACCTGCCGATGAAGACGGTGGTGGCGCGCCGCGCCGCAGCGCCGCGCCGGCCCAGCGCCCGGCGCCCAGCGCCGCCCCGCGCCAGGCCCCGGCCAAGGCTTCCAGCGGCTTCGACGACATGGACGACGACATTCCGTTCTGAACGAGCCGCCGTCCCGGGTTTCCGAGGCCCCGCCCATCGCAAGGTCGGCGGGGTTTTTTGTGGTTTCGACTTGTACCCCATGGGGTATATATGTATACTGCCACCTGTATATGGAGAAGCTCATGAAATCGATCCACTCCCTGGCCTTGGTCGTGAGCCTGGCCGTGCTGGCCGGCACCCCCGTGCTGCTGCGCGCGCAGGCCGGTGTGGCCGTGCCCACCGTCCAGATCGGCGCGCGCGCTGTCTCCAGCGGCTACGAGATCGACGGCGTGATCGAGCCAGTCAAGCAGAGCACCATCGCCGCCCAGGCCTCGGGCCGGGTGGTGAAGCTGCTCGTGAAGATGGGCGACCCGGTCAGGGCCGGCCAGCTGCTGGCCACCATCGACGACAGCGAGACCACCGTCGGCGTGCAGCGCAGTGCCGCCCAGCTGAGCCAGGCCGAGGCCGAGCTGCGCAACGCCAAGGCCCACTACGAGCGCACGCGCGAACTGCGCGCCCAGGGCTTTGTGAGCCAGGCCGCGCTCGACATGGCCGAGACCCAGTACAAGGCCGCCCAGGCCGGCCAGAGCCAGGCCACGGCCGGGGCGCGCGCCTCGGCGCTGAGCCAGGGCTACACGCGCGTGACCGCGCCCTATGACGGCTGGGTGCTGCAGACCCATGTGGACGCGGGCGACCTGGCCGTGCCGGGCAAGGCCCTGCTCACGGTCTACGCGCCACAGCCGCTGCGCGCCGTGGTGCAGATCCCGGCCTCGCAGGCCGAAAGCGCGCGTGCCGCGCAAGACGTGCAGGTGCAGTTGACCGAGGCCAATGGGGCCAGCCAGTGGGTGCAGCCTGTCAAGCGCAGCACCATGCCTGCCGCTGACCCGGTCTCGCAGACCGTGGTCTGGCGCCTCGACCTCGCGCCGGCCGCCGCACAGAAGCTGCTGCCGGGTCAGCAGGTGCGCGTGCGCTTCGTCGGTGGCCAGGCCCAGCGCACCGTGGTGCCGGCGCAGGCCGTACTGCGCCGCGGTGAGCTGACGGCTGTGTACGTGGCCAGCGAGCGCGGTTTCGTGCTGCGCGCCGTGCGCCTTGGGGCCGACCACGGTGACCAGGGTGTGGAGATCGTGGCGGGGCTGGCCGCGGGTGAGCGCGTGGCGCTCGACCCTGTGCGTGCCGGTCTGGCCGGCGCCGTGGTCGCG
>LNFM01005811.1_pt1 | contig 20903 bp, 16 predicted proteins | sample 596031 | NCBI WGS metagenome assembly LNFM01 (sample SAMN04254537, study PRJNA301005) | activated carbon metagenome | isolation source: dual media filters at the Ann Arbor, Michigan drinking water treatment plant | place: USA: Ann Arbor
GGGGAGGAATTTCTCCAGTTCGAGGGCTTGCAAAGCGTTCGGCATAATAGTTACATATGAAACTAATTCAGCCGGGAGGTCAAATATGGCCAGCATCAGCGAGCGGACGGTCCTCGAGGTCGATGCGGTGAACCCGATGGGCACCGACGGTTTCGAGTTCGTCGAATACACCGCGCCCGACCCGGCGGCGCTGGGCGCCCTGTTCGAGAGCATGGGCTTCGTGCGCGTGGCCCGGCACCGCTCCAAGGATGTCTCGCTCTATCGTCAGGGCGACGTGAATTTCATCGTCAACGGTGAGGCTGAGAGCTTCGCCCAGGGCTTCGCCCGCGTGCACGGGCCCAGCGTCTGCGCCATCGCCTTCCGGGTGAAGAACGCGGCGCGTGCCTACAAGCGAGCACTCTCGCTCGGTGCCTGGGGCGTCGAGAACAAGGTCGGGCCGATGGAACTCAACATTCCGGCCATAAAAGGCATCGGTGATTCGCTGATCTACCTGGTCGACCGCTACGGCGAGCGTGGCAGCATCTACGACGTCGATTTCGAATTCCTGTCCGGAGTGGAGCGCAATCCGAAGGGCGTGGGCCTCACCTATATCGACCATCTGACCCACAATGTGCATCGCGGGCGCATGGACGAATGGGCGTCTTTCTACGAGCGTCTCTTCAATTTCCGCGAAATCCGCTACTTCGATATCGAAGGCAAGCTGACTGGGTTGAAGTCGAAGGCGATGACCAGCCCATGCGGCAAGATCCGCATCCCGATCAACGAAAGCACCGACGACAAGAGTCAGATCCAGGAGTACCTATCAGCCTATCACGGCGAGGGCATCCAGCACATCGCACTCGGCACCGGCGACATCTACGAGACGGTCGAAACCCTCAAGACCAGGGGCGTGCCGTTCCAGACCGTTCCCGACACCTACTATGAGCAGATCGACAAGCGCCTGCCGGGCCATGGCGAGGACCTGGCGCGGCTGGCGGCCGACCGCATCCTGATCGACGGCGCGCCCACCGAGGGCGGCGGGCTGCTGTTGCAGATCTTCACCCAGACGGTGATCGGCCCCATCTTTTTCGAGATCATCCAGCGCCGTGGCAACGAAGGCTTCGGCGAAGGCAACTTCCGCGCCCTGTTCGAGTCGATCGAACTCGACCAGATCCGTCGCGGCGTACTGAAGGCATAGGAGAGCACCATGGCCAAAAACTGGATCCCGTTGCGCCAGGTCGAAGGCAATGCTTCGCGCCAGGCCCATGTCCGTCTGCCCGAGGGCACCTTCGAGCGCGAGATCAGCAAGGAAGGCTTCTTCGGGCCCTCGGCGCAATTCCACCACAAGCACAAGCCGACCGACTGGGTCGAATTCGACGGGCCGATCCGCCCGCGTGCGCTCGACCTCAACAAGCTGGTCACGGCCAGGGAAAATCCGTGGACGGCCGAGAAGGTGATGGGCAACGCCCACATGCAGATGCGCATCTGGCGCCTCGACGAGGCGATGCCCGATCTCGTGCGCAACAGCGACGGCGACCAGCTCCTGTTCATTCACGAGGGCAGCGGGGCGCTGTTCTGCGACTACGGTCATCTCGACTATGTCGACGGCGACTACCTCGTGATCCCCCGGGGCACGATGTGGCGGCTGGAGCCCAAGGCGCCCACGGTGTCGCTAATGATCGAGGCCACGAACGATCACTTCACGCTGCCCGAAAAGGGTCTGGTCGGCCGTCACGCGATCTTCGATCCAGCAATGCTCGACACGCCGCGTCTCGACGAGGCTTTCAAGGCGCAGCAGGACGAGCGGACCTGGAAGGTGTCGGTGAAGCGGCGCCAGCAGCTCTCGACCGTCACCTTTCCCTTCAACCCGCTCGATGCGGTGGGCTGGCACGGCGACCTCAGCGTCGTGCGCATCAACTGGCGCGACTTGCGTCCGCTGATGAGCCATCGTGCCCATCTTCCGCCGTCGGCCCATACGACTTGGGTGGCCAGCCGCTTCGTGGTCTGCACCTTCGTTCCGCGGCCGTTCGAGAGCGACCCCGAGGCGCTGAAGCTGCCGTTCTTCCACAACAACGACGATTTCGAGGAAGTCATCTTTTATCACAAGGGCAGCTTCTTCAGCCGCGACAACATCCATCCCGGTATGATGACGGTGCATCCCACCGGCTTTACGCACGGCCCGCATCCCAAGGCATTCAATGCCGCCACCAAGGGCGGCAAGACCGAGACCGACGAGGTCGCCGTCATGATCGACACGCGCGACGCGATCGACGTGGCCGACATGCCGGCCGGCGTGGAGTTCGACGGCTACGTGCAGTCGTGGCGACCGCCGGCCATGAAGCAGGCGGCAGAGTAGGGGAAGAGCATAATGAAATTGGGAACGCTGAAGGAAGGCGGCCGCGACGGCACGCTAATCGTGGTCAACCGTGAGCTGACGCGGGCGGTGCGGGCCACCAACGTGGTGCCGACACTGCAACGGGCGCTCGACGACTGGGCGGACGTCGTGCCGCGCCTGCGGGCGCTGGCCGAGCAGCTCGCCGACGACAAGGCACCGGGATCGTTCGAGCTCGACAGCACGGCGCTCGCCGCCCCGCTGCCGCGCGCCTACCAATGGGCCGACGGCTCGGCCTACGTCGTTCACGTCGAGCTGGTGCGCAAGGCCCGCGGCGTCGAGATGCCACCGTCCTTCTGGACCGACCCGCTGATGTATCAGGGCGGCTCCGACTCCTTCATCGGCTCGACCGACGAGATCGAAGCCATAGACGAGGCCTGGGGCATCGACTTCGAGGGCGAGATCGCCGTGTTCGTCGACGACGTGCCGATGGGGACACCGGCCGCCGCCGCGCGCAAACACATCAAGTTGGTCACGATCCTGAACGACGTGTCGCTGCGCAACCTGATCCCGGCCGAGCTCAACAAGGGCTTCGGCTTCCTCCATGGCAAGCCTGCGACGGCATTTGCGCCGGTGGCCGTGACGCCGGACGAGCTGGGCGACGCCTGGGACGGTGCCAAACTCAATCTGCCCCTGATCTCGACGCTGAACGGCAAGGAGTTCGGCCATCCCAACGCCGCCACCGATCTTACCTTCGACTTCGGCCAGCTCATCGCCCACGCCGCCAAGACCCGCCATCTCGAGGCCGGGACCGTCATCGGCTCGGGCACGGTCGCCAATCGCGATGCCGCGGCCGGCTGTTCCTGCATCGCCGAGCGCCGCGTGCGCGAGACGCTGGACGGCGGCAAGCCCGTGACGCCGTTCATGAAGTTCGGTGACCGCATCCGCATCGAAATGTTCGACCGCGGCGGCCGGACGATCTTCGGCGCCATCGATCAGAAGGTGGTGCGTTACACGCCACCGGCCTGAGCCGTGCTAGGGTGATGCCGGAGGCGGTCATGAAGCTCATCGGCTATTTTCGTTCTTCGGCGGCATATCGCGTGCGGATCGCGCTCAATCTCAAGGGCATCGCGGTCGAGCACGCCTCGCGGCATCTGCGTAAGGGTGAGCAGCGGGCGCCGGACTATGTCGCGATCAACCCGCAGAAGCTGGTGCCGGCGCTGGTGCTCGATACCGGTGAGGTGCTGACCCAGTCGCTCGCCATTCTCGAATACCTGGAGGAAATCCATCCCCAGCCGCCCTTGCTGCCCAAGGATCCGGTGGGGCGCGCCCGCGTCCGGGCGCTGGCTCTGATCCCGACGGCCGATATCCACCCCATTCAGAATCTGCGCGTGATGGGCTACCTCCGCGAGAAATTCGGCCAGACCGAGGAGAGCGCTTTCGGCTGGTCGCGCCACTGGATCGAGACCGGTTTCGATGCCTACGAGGCGTCGATCGCGACCGATCCCAGGACGGGCACTTTCAGCCATGGCGACGCGCCCACCATCGCCGATCTCTGCCTCGTCCCGCAGGTCTTCAACGCGGCGCGCTTCAAGGTCGACATGAAACGATACCCGACCATCCAGCGCATCTACGATTCCTGCATGCGGCTTCCGGCCTTCGATGCCGCTCAGCCGGCCAAACAGCCGGATGCCGAGGCGTGAACAAGGGCGTCATTGCCGGTGTCGTGGCCATCGGCCTGGTTGCCATCGGGGCGGCGGCAGTGCCGGTCGTCGAGCGGTATGCGGCGGGAAGGATCAAGGCGGAAATCGAGCGCGACGGTTCCAGCACGGTAGGAGGCGTCGAGGTCGGCCTCCTGGGTCGCAGCATCACGCTTACCGATCTCAAATCCAGCCGCGAGGCCGACGTATCCGTCGGGCGTTGGCAGGCCTCGGGCCTGGGCTGGCCGCTTGCCGAGCTGTTGCAGGGACGGACGCCGCTGGCGGGGCTCAAGTGGGGCGACCCGCTGCAGGCCGCCCGACTCGAACTGAACGATCTCAGCATCGGCAACCGCGAAGCGGGCGGGACCTGGAAGATGGGTTCGCTCGTCCTCGAAGGGCTCGACCTTGCGCGCTTCGACGCCAGCGACGTCGGCCCTTACGGTCCCCTGGTTCTCGTTGCCCGGGCGCTGGGCGCACTTTCGGTGAGTCGACTTGAACAGCGCAGGACCGTCTTTGTCATGCCCGGCAGCGGCGATACATTCAGCGTGGCGACGATCATTGTCGGAGGCTACGAGGGCGGGCGCATGGCGACGGTGACCGTGGGTGACATCGAGGCCACGGCGCGCGACGGCCGGGCACCGCTGTTCAAGGTGGCGGACGTCGCGATCGACGGCCTCGATGTCAGTCGAAGCATCGACGCCTTGTCGTCGGCCGACTGGTATCCCGGCATCTCGATCGGGCAGGTCAGGATCGGACGCGGCAGCGCCACGGGGTTCAGCGGAGATACGATGGCGCGTTACGGCGTGTCGCTGGGATCGATCACGGTCGAAACCAAGCGGGAGAGCGACACGGTCAGCCGCTCCACGACCCGCATCGATGGTTTCGCCCTGGCGCCGCCGCTGCGCAGCATGGAAGGTCTGAAGTTGCGCCTGGCCATGCAGGCGATGGGGCTGCGCGAAGTCAAGTTGGGCTTCGATTGCACGGGCGTGGAGGATCGGGCGCGCGGCGAGATCTCGGTCGATCGCTGTGCCCTCTCGGGGCCCAATCTTGCGGAGATCAATTTCACCGGCCGGATCGTGGGCGCCGACGAGGCGTTTTGGCAGGCCATCGACGACGGCGACGTGGTCGCTCTGTACGATTCGAAGGCAGTCCTCGACTCGGCGAAGCTGGTACTCGCCGATGCGAGCCTTCTGGAGCGCGGGCTGAAGGCTCTGTCGGCCACGACGGGACAGCCGGTGTCGACCACCAGGGCCAACCTGGCGCGCGACATCAGACGCTTCCAGCCGTCGGACGTGCTGATCACCCCGACCCTGACGCAGCTTCTCGACACTGTCGCGCGGTTCGTCGAGCAGGGCGGTACGCTGACGCTCAACGCACGGCCCGCGCCGCCGCTGGCGATCGACAGGATCGACTATCTGATGAGTCCGGGCGCCGATCTCGTGGAAGCGCTGGGCCTGTCGGCCACCCTGTCGCGCTAAAGCTGATAGAGCCAGAAGCCGCCCAGGCCGAGGACCATCATCGCGACGCTGAAATATCTGACATGACGCGTCGATTCCGCGTCCCTGGCATGATGGTCTCGGAGTGCCTGCCGGTCGGTGTCTGACAATTCCCGCCTGGTCTTGTGCTGCTGGGCGAGGAAGCCCGGCGTGAGGCCCGCACCGACGGCGCCGTCTCGTTCGCGATCCAGGGTCACGCTGATGGCCAGAATGAAGACGCCGATCACGGCGATGCCGAAGAAACTCGTGTAGGCCACGACCAGGGCCGCCAGCACCAGGGCAATGAGCCAGCCGCTGAGAACGAACGCCATGACGATGGATTTGGCAGGCATCAGTTCCTCCCATTTCACGAGCCTCGACCGTGATCTTTCTGCCGCGTATGGGCAACTATCAAATAAATTTGACATTCCAGCAGGTTTTGAGCTATTTTTCAGGTAGGCTGGCGCTGGGTGCGTCGGCTTGTTGTTTTTCGGCAAGACCTGCCCGTGGCCGTCCACGGGTTCGCGCAAAGCGCTTGGTGCAGCCGCCGCGGGTCCTGACCCGCGGACGATCCCAAAAACGACCCCGTCTCAACGCCACGCCGAATAACGACGTGCGAACAGACACTTAACGACACCTTGGGCACAGGGTGCGCTGGGGCAGTGCGACCGAAGACGTCGCGAGATGCGAGAAACGCCCGTGGAAGCGAGCTTATCCCGGAGTCGGGCCCAACGTCGGGCCCAACACACCCACGTTTCAGGTGGGCCCGCAAAGTGCGCGGAAAGATTGAATTTGCTGGCTTCCAGGCGGCTGGAAAGCCAAATTTCTGTCAGGCAGTTTGGGCCAAATCCGAAAAGTTGGGCCCCAACGATCTGCCCTCTATCGCCTGCGGGCGTCGGCGATCAGCTGCTTCAGCGTCGCGGCATCGACGGCGCCGGGAACGAACTGGTCGCCGATCACGAAGGCGGGCGTCCCGCGGACGCCCAGCGCTCCGGCCAGCGCCATGTTGCGGTCGATCAGCTGCTTGAACTTGGGATCTTCCATGTCCTTTTCGAGCAAGGCCATGTCGAGGCCGACCGCGGCCGCGAGCTCGAGGATGCGGGCACGATCGAGCTTGCCGCCGAACTCCATCAGGGCGTCATGCATCGCCGCATGCTTGCCCTGCTTGCCCGCGGCGAGGGCGGCGAGCGCTGCAATGCGCGACGGCTCGCCCAGGATCGGCAGGTCCTTGTAGACCACCTTGACCTTGCTGTCGGCGCCGACCACCTGCTTCACGGCTTGGTGCGCACGCTTGCAGTAGGGGCACTGGTAATCGTTGAAATCGACGATGACGACGTCGCCATTGGCATTGCCGCTGAACGGAGCGTCGGGATCGGCCAGCAACTCGCCCTTGTGCAGGCCGATCGCCTTCTGGGCGACCGCGTCGCGCTGGGTGTCCTGCTTGCGCTCCAGCTCCTGCATCGCCTCGACCAGCACTTCGGGGTTGGCGATCAGGTATTCCCTGATCTGCTTGCCGAGCGCTCTTTGCTCGCCGGTACCGGCAGCCGCTGCCGGCGCGGCGATGCGGGCAGGCGCGGTGAGGCCCGCGGCGAGGACGGCACCGCCGCCGATCAAGGCAGCACAGAGGGCGAGGAGGGCTGAACGCATGTCGTGAACTCCGGAAGGAGAGAAGGTGAGGGGCCGGCGGTGTGACCGGCGTAGTCGTCAGCGGCGCGGCCGCGAGTTGATGTAGGCCTTGATGTCCTGGGCGCGTTGCCAGGCGGGTGTGCCGGGTTGGAGGCTGCGTTCGGCGGTCGCCGCGTGCGACTGCGCCTCGGCACGCTGGCCGCGCAGGACCGCCATCTCGGCCCGGGCGAGCGACGTCATGCCGGCGTTGTTCTGCTTGGAATAGGCCGAGGCCAGCAGCCGCCACAGTTCGAATGAGCCGGATTCCCTTTGTACCGCGAGCTCGAGGTTGCGGATGGCCTCGCGGTCGTTGTCGGCATTGTTGGTGTCGAGAAGCGCGCGCGCCAGGTCGATCTTCAGGATGCCCACCGCCGGCAACAGCTGGACGGCGCGGCGGTAGAAGGCGACGGATTCGGCGGCGCGGCCGTTCTCGTAGAGCATCTGCCCCTTCACTTCGTTGAAGTAGGGGTCGTTGGGAAACTCCTTCAGCAGGCCGTCGATGGTGAGCAGGGCCGAGCCGAGATTGCCCTTGCGATAGAGCGCGATGGCGCGGGCATAGCGCGCCGGTATGGAGCGGTCGGCCTCGCTGAAGCGTTGCAGGGCAACATCGGGCATGATGAAGCCGTAAAGCTTGGCGACCATGCGGTGATGCATGGTGAGGTATTGCGGCGAGTCGGGCGTGTTGGCGTAGGGCGAGCGCGCCGCTGCTTCCTCGAACGCGGAGATACGGTCGGGCGTGAGAGGGTGGGTCGACAGATAAGGGTCGCGCTGGTTGATCGCCAGACGTTCTTCCTTCTGCAGGACACGGAGAAATTCGATCGTGCCCTTGGGCGACTGTCCAGTCTTCTGAAGGTAGCCGATGGCGGCCTGATCGGCGGCGGACTCCTGGGTCTGCGAATACTTGAGGAAAGACATGATCGATCCCGGCGCCTTGGTGGCCCCGCCGGTCGGACCACCCCGGCCGGCGCCGCCACCCGACGCAGCGCCGCCCGCGATTGCGCCACCGGCCAGGAGCGTCTCCAGAATCTGCATCGTCGACAGCGATCGCAGCTCTTCCTGCATGCGCGCCAGATGACCGCCTGCGATATGGCCGCTTTCGTGCGCCAGGACCCCGATCAGCTGGTTCGGCGTCTCGGTCCGCATGATCAGGCCGGTGTTCATGAAGATCCGCTGGCCGCCCGCAACGAAGGCGTTGAGGGAATTGTCCTGGACGATCATGATCTCGACCGCATTGGGGTCCAGTCCGGCCACCTTCCAGATCGGAATGACGAAGGTTCGGATGGTGTTTTCGATCTCGGCGTCGCGTATGAGATTGAGCCGTTGGGCGTAGGCGGCATGAATCGGCGCCAGCGCGAGCAGCGAGAAGCAAATGAGGATGGTGATGCGTCTGAACACGGGCGGCACGGGTTGCAAGCAGGCTAGGAACGCGCGGCGGCTACGTCAATCTCGCAGCTTGGCGCTGGCGGCCGTTCTTTTGCTTTCGGCATGTGGCAGAAGTGAGACGGACAGGGCGTCTGACCAGGCCGCCGCCGCCGCCAACCCGGCCGGCAAGGCGGCCGGGCAAGGCGGTCTGTCGGGGGTTTTTCGCGGCGCCGCATTCGCTGCTGCCTCGGCCGACGAGAGCCGCGCCGCAGAGGCCGGACGTGAAGTCCTGCTGAATGGCGGCAATGCCGTCGACGCCGCGGTCGCCATGTATTTCGCGCTCGCGGTCACGTTGCCGTCGGCGGGCGGGCTGGGAGCCTCGGGCGCCTGTATCGTCCACAACAGCAAGACCATGGCGGCTGAATCGTTCGTCTTTGCGCCGGTCGCGGCGCCTGGCCCGGTCAATGGCGTGTCGTTCACGATACCGACCGGCGTGCGCACCATGACGCTGATGCACGTCCGCCACGGCCAGGGCCGCTGGGAGCAGTCCGTGTCGGGCGCCGAGCGCATGGCCCGCTTCGGCGTTCCAGTGTCTCGGGCCCTGGCGCGCGACCTCCAGGCCGGCGGCGCGCTCCTCGGGAGCAACCGCGAGGCCCAGCGCATTTTCGGCGGCGCGCTCGGAGAGGGCACCAATCTGGTGCAACCCGAACTCGCCGGGACGTTGGCCGTGATCCGCTCGCGCGGCGGTGTCGACTTCTTTCAGGGAACATTCGCCCGCACCCTGTCCGACCAGATCTCGCAAATGGGCGGCAGCATGCCCCTCGAGGCAGTGCGCAGCGCGGTGCCCCAGGCGGGTCCGCCGGCCGGCGAAAACTACGGCACCTTCGGCCGCCAGCGTGTCTATGTCGCGCCGCCGCCGATGGCGGGCGCGGCGGCCCTCGCAGGTTGGCGCGGTCAGGCGCCGGGCGGCGGGACGCCCGCCGATTCGGGCGGTTTCGCTGGCTTCGTGGCGGTCGACAGCAAGGCCAACGCCGCAGCCTGCAGCCTCTCCATGGGGCAGTTGTTCGGAGCGCGGATGGTCGTGCCGGGAACCGGGATCATGCTCGGTGCGCCGACACCGGAAGCGACGTCCGTGAGTCCGGTGATCATCGCCTATCCCAGCAGCGGAGAATTCATCTTCGCCGGCGCGGGGGGCGGAGCATCGACCGTCGCCCAGGCGACGGGCTTCGTGGCGCGCAGCGTGGTCGAGGCGGGGCAAACCTTGGCCAGCGTGTTGACTCAACGTCGTGGCCAAGGCGGCTTCGTCAACGCAATCGCCTGCCCGAGCGGACTGCGCGGCGGCGCGGCGAGCTGTCAGGGCGCCATCGATCCGGCCGGCGCCGGCCTCGCGCTGCTGGCCATTCAGTAACAGGGCCGGCAGTCATGTCGGGAAAGCTGTCGCGGCGTTCAGGCGCCGTCGATCCCTTCATCGTCATGGATGTCATGGCCGCGGCGGCGAAAAAGGAAGCCGCCGGCGACACCGTCGTCCATCTCGAAGTAGGCCAGCCCAGCACGCCGGCGCCGAAGGGCGCGTTGGAGGCAGCGCGCGCCGCACTGGACTCCGATCGCATCGGCTATGTCGCGGCACTCGGGATACCAGCGTTGCGCGAACGCATCGCGCGTCACTATCGTGAATTCTATGGCGCCGACGTGCCGGCCGAGCGCGTGATCGTCACGACCGGCTCCTCGGGCGGCTTCCCGCTGGCCTTCCTGGCGAGCTTCGATGCCGGCGATCGCGTCGCTTTGGCAGCACCTGGCTATCCTGCCTACCGCAATATCCTGGCGGCGCTCAATCTCGAGGCCGTCGATCTGCCGACCTCGGCCGCGGATCGCTTCCAGCCCACGGTGGCGGCCCTGGAGAAGGCCGGCAAGATCGACGGGCTGATCCTCGCCAGCCCGTCCAATCCCACGGGCACGATGGTCGATCGCGCCGAGCTGAAGACGCTGGCGGACTGGTGCAACCGCAACGGCGTTCGCCTGATCTCCGACGAGATCTATCACGGCATCGTCTACGAGGGCGAAACCCATTCCGCGGCGGAGGTGTCGAACAGCGCCATCGTGGTCAACAGTTTCTCGAAGTACTTCTCGATGACCGGCTGGCGGGTCGGCTGGTTGGTCGTGCCGCCCGACCTGGTGCGGCCGATCGAGCGGCTGACGCAGAATTTCTTCATCTCGGTGCCGACACTCTCACAGCATGCAGCACTTGCCGCTTTCGAGTGCCGCGACGAACTCGACGGTCACGTCCGCCGCTACCGCACCAACCGCGACCTGTTGATGGCAGGCCTGCCGGCGGCCGGTCTCGATCGCCTGACGCCGGCGCAGGGTGCCTTCTACATCTATGCCGACGTCTCGCACCTGACCAACGACAGTCATGAATTCTGCAGCCGCATGCTGCGCGAGACGGGCGTGGCGGCGACACCGGGCGTGGATTTCGACCGGGCGCGGGGTACCGGCACGCTGCGCATTTCCTTTGCGGGGTCGACCGCGGAAATGGAAGAGGCGGTGCGACGTCTCAAGGCATGGCGCGGGAAGTGAGACCTCGACGGGCCGCTTGGCCGCTAGTGCAGCCGGCGCCGGTCGCGCGTCGGCGCGGATGACGTGGTGGGGGTCGTCTGCTGCGTTTCGATCGAAGGCACGGGGCCGGCATGATGGCCGATGATGTGCCAGCCGTCGTTCAGCCGAGAGAAGGTGTTGGTCGCCATCAGTTGACCGTTGGCCAGGATCTCTCGACAGACGACAAGGGCGAGGCCGGGGCGTCCCACCACCCATTCCTCGGCGCAGCTCACGCGTGGCGCTTCGGGATGGCGCATGATGGCCCGCCAGCTCGCCATGATCTCCGATCGCTCGTGCAGGGCGGGCTGGCCGGGATGGAGACAAACGAGCGACCCCTGCGGCGCCCAGAGTACGTCCATCGCGGTGGCGTCTTGATCGTTGAAGGCGCGATAAAACGCACGGTTGGCCGCCAGCACGGCCTCGCGTTCCTCGTCGTCGAATTCCGCCAGGAGTGGCGGCAGGCGGGGTGGACGGCGCGGCATTCGACCCTCGAAACTCCCTGGTTGCGCGACATAGGATTAGCCGACACAGAAGAGGCATCCAACCGCAGAGAATGACGATGTCCATTCCCAAGCTCGAATTTCCGCCGTTCCACCTGCCGCCCGAAGCAGAGGCCTTGCGGGGGGAAGTCCGGGAATTCCTCAATAAAACCCTGCCCGGACTCAAGACCGAGGATCGCTTCGCGAGCTGGAATACGCGGTCGTCCGATTTCAGCAAGGCGCTGGGCAAGCGCGGCTGGATCGGTATCACCTGGCCCAAGCAATACGGCGGCAGCGAGCGCAGCTTCCTCGACCGCTATGTCGTCACGGAGGAATTGCTCGGCAACGGCGCGCCCGCCGGGGCGCATTGGGTCGCCGACCGCCAGTCCGGCCCATTGTTGCTGCGGTTCGGCAGCGAGGAGCAGCGCCAGGCGATCCTTCCCAAGATCACTGCGGGTGAATGCTATTTCTCGATCGGCATGAGCGAGCCCGATTCGGGCTCCGATCTTGCCTCGGTCCGCACGCGCGCCGAGCCGGTGCCGGGTGGCTTCCGCGTCAACGGCACCAAGGTCTGGACGTCGGGCGCCCATCGCAATCACTACTGCATCACCCTCGTGCGCACGTCGGGCCAGCATGGCGACCGGCACAAGGGCTTGAGCCAGCTCCTGGTCGATCTCAAGACGCCGGGCATCACCATCCGCCCGATCATCAATCTCGCCGGCCGGCACGACTGGAACGAAGTGACCTTCAACGACTGCTTTATTCCCGAAGAATGCCTGATCGGCAACGAGGGCGATGGCTGGCTGCAGGTGACCAGCGAGCTCGCTTTCGAGCGCAGCGGTCCCGAGCGCTTCATGCAGAATTTCCATGTGCTGCGCGAACTGGTGCGCGTGCTCGGCCGCCAGCCGGCCAGGCGGGCAGGGGCCGTTCTCGGTCGCATCGTCGCCCGTCTCTGGACGCTGCGTCAGATGTCGGTCGCGGTGGCTGGCATGATGCAGGGCGGCAAGTCGCCGGCCATCGAAGCGGCGCTGGTGAAAGACCTCGGTACGATCTACCAGCAGGACCTGCCTGAGATCGCGCGCGTGCTGGCCGAGTCCGACGCCACCACAGAGGAGGACATGGCCGATTTCCTCGACGTCGCCCAATACGCCACCATGATGGCGCCCTCGTACACGATCCAGGGCGGCACCACCCAGGTCTTGCGCGGCATCGTCGCCCGCGGCCTTGGCCTGCGTTAGGAGACCGACGATGGATCACGAAACACGCGAGATGCTGCTCGACACCGCCGGCCGCTTCTTCGCCGAGCGCTGCGGCAAGGAGATTGTAAACGGTGTCGAGAAGGGCGTGTGGCCCGCCGACTTCTGGAAGGAAATCGAGGAGATGGGCCTGCCGCTCGTCGCCGTGCCCGAGGACAAGGGCGGTGTCGGTGGCAGCTTGGCCGACATGATGGCGGTGCTTCGGCTGGCCGGCGAGAACGCGGTGCCGGTTCCGCTGGCTGAGACTGCGCTTGCGCATCTGCTGGTGTCGGCGGCCAGTGGGACGCCGCTGCCGGGGCCGGCGACCGTCGTGCTGGGCGGTTTGGCGCTCAACAACGGACGCGTCACGGGCAAGGTCGATCGCGTGCCGTTCGCCGGAGTCGCCGAGCGATTCGTGGGCGTCGCGAACTCTGGCGGCAAGCCCGTCGTGGTCGTGGTCACCAAAGCCAATGTCAAAGTGACGGCGGCACCCAGCCACGCCGGTGAACCTTATGGATCGGTGGTCTTCGAAAAGGCTGCCTGCGAATTCTCCGGCGACTCGGCCGTGAGCGCCGATCGTGCTCTCGAATTGGCGGCCCTGGCCCGGGCCATGCAGATGGCGGGTGCGGCCGACAAGGTGCTGGCCACGACCGTCGAATATTCCAAGCAACGCGTACAGTTCGGCCGCTCGATCTCGACCTTCCAGGCGATCCAGCACATGCTGGCCGAACTGGCGAGCTGCGTGGCCGCCACCATCGCTTCGGCCGAAGCCGCCTCGCGCGACGCTGATGAGGGCGGCTTGACTGACGGCGGCAGCTTCTCGATCGCCGCCGCCAAGACGCAGGCTTCCGACTTCGCTCAGCGCATCGCTGCAATCTCGCACCAGTCGATGGGCGCGATGGGCTTCACCCACGAGCACATCCTGCATCACTACACGCGCAGGCTCTGGGTGTGGCGGCGCGATTTCGGCAGCGAGAGCTTCTGGGGAGAGAAGATCGGCGCGGCCGTTGCCAAGGCGGGCCCGCAGGCGTTGTGGCCGTCGCTGACGTCGAGCGAGTACGCCGCCTAAAGGCTTCCGCCTTCACGATTGCGGCAAAACCGGCTAGAGACGCCTTGGCAGGCAATGCCCTGCTGCTGGGGGGAGCCGATGTCTGCACTACGCTCGATCGTCGTCGCATTGGGCCTGATGTGCGTTTCGGTCGCCGCCGTCCAGGCCCAGGCGCCGGCCACGCTGCCTCCGGGCATGACGCAGGAGCAGTTCAACGCGCTGGTCGATGCCATCAGCAACTCGGTCACCGAGAAGCTCAAGGCCGAGGGCGCCACCTCGGCACCCGAGCCTGCCGCCTCAGCCCCCGCCGCGCCCGCGAAATCAAAGGCCAAGCCGCCGGCGCCCGCAGTCGTGCGCACTCCGATCCCCGAAGGCCCGGGCCCCTTCGCCGTATTTTTTGAGCGCGCCGGCAAGGTCGTGCGCGCCATCCCCGTGCTCGGCACCCATCTCGCTTCCATTCCCGGACTGCTCGACCAGAGCGCGAGAGGCGGTCGCGGCACTTCAAGCTTTTTGCTTCTGCTGGGCCTCGTCGCCATCGCCGCCATCGCGGCCGAAGCGGTTCTGCGCGCCCTCATGACGCGGTTACGCCATCGCCTTGCCGACGGTGCCCGACCCGAGCAGGGCCTGCGCTCGCTTGGGCATCTGGGCCTGCTGGCGCTGCTCGACGGGGTGGGCGTCTTCGCCGTCTGGGTGATCTGCAATGCCGCGATCGGCGCCTGGTTTTCCAATCCGGTCGGCCAGGACAGGCTCGCCGCCGCTGTCCTCGACGGCATCTTTCATTGGCGACTCTACGTCTTCTTGTTCCTGATCGTGCTGCGCCCCAACCTGCCGCAGGCCCGGCTGTGCGACGCCACCGACCGCGACGCGCGCACCATGTATGCCCGCATCGAAGCGCTGATGCTGGTGCTCATCCTCGCACGCATCCTTGGCCAGGTGCTGATGGCCATCGGCACGCCGCAACTCGCCATCGCTGCGTACCAGGTGATCGGCGCCGTGATCTACGTCGCGGCCTTCATCTGGCTGGTGCGCGGTTCGCGCGACGCCGCCGCCCAGTGGTTTGGCGGACTCGGCAGGGCCGCCCCTTGGGTGGGCGCGCTCGGCCGAAATTGGGTGCCGGTCGGTGTCACCTTCTTTGCAGTCCTCGGCCTCACCCTGATCCACGGCGCCGTTTCGGGCCGCACTCATGTCGGCAACGCCATGCTGCTGACGGTCGTGCTCGTGGTCGGCGTGTTGCTGTTCGAGACCTTCATGCAGGCCTTCGTGCGCCGGCTCGACTCTCAGCTCGAGGGTGGCACCCCGGCCAGCGACAGGCCCAAGCTGCCGGACGTGGTGGCGCGCTGTGTCCGAGTGGCCGTGCTGATCGGCGTCGCGGTCACCATAGCCGAGAGCTGGGTCGTCCAGGTCCTGGCGCTGGCCGACGAGGACCAGTGGGACACGGTCACGCGCTCCTCACGCACCGCGGGCTTCACCCTGTTCCTGGCCTTCGTGCTGTGGGAGCTCTTCAAGTACGCGACCGACCCCTACATGGCGCGCAAGAGCAAGGATGCCGCCGCCGCGGTCGCAGGCGGCGACGCTGCCGGCCCCCCGGCCTCGCGCATCAGCACCATGATGCCGCTGCTCCGCATGACCGCCGCCGTCCTGATCGGCGTCGTGGCCGTCATGGTGGCACTGGAAAGCTTCGGCGTGAACATCACGCCGCTGATCGCAGGCGCCTCGGTCTTCGGCATCGCCATCTCGTTCGGCAGCCAGACCCTGGTGAAAGACATCGTTTCGGGCATCTTCTACCTGTCCGACGACGCCTTCCGTGTGGGCGAATACATCGACTGCGGCAAGGCCAAGGGCACGGTCGAGGGCTTTACGCTGCGGTCGATCAAGCTCCGCCACCAGAACGGGCAAGTGCACACCATCCCGTTCGGCCAGCTGGGCCAGATCACCAACTTCAGTCGCGACTGGATCACGGTGAAGTTCAACATGCGCTTCGCCGGCGGTACCGATATCGAGAAGCTGCGCAAGGCCGCGAAGAAGATCGGCGCCGACATTGCCGAGATGCCGGCCTTCAAGGACGACCTCCTGGCGCCCTTCAAGATGCAGGGCGTGGCCGACGTCGCCGAGAACGCGCTGCTGGTCCGCTTCAAGTTCACCGCCCGGCCCGGCAACCCCGCCGCCATCCAGCGCGAGGCGGTGAAGCGCATGTTCAACACCTTCCCCGGCCTCGGCATCGAGTTCGCGAAGGAGGGCGCGGCCGTGGTGGTGCAGACCACGGCAATGACGCCGGACCCGACGGCGGCGGCAGCCGCCCAGCCCGATCCGGCGACGCCGCCGGCGGCACCCGTCCCGGCGAAGGCGGCGGCGAGTTGACCTGACCGGCGCGGTGTCACACCCGAAGGTGTCACACCAAGTTGAGACAAATGTTGTGACACAGGTTGAGCGCCCCACCTGTGACATCGCTAGAATCTGACCGCGCGGACGACCGTCGAAACTCAGTCCTCGGGCGCGTTTGTCGCGCCTCGGTCCACCCCACCTGCCGGACGGATCGTCGGCGGGAGCGTCCTTGTGCTTGCTACTCACGGCTCGGTAGTCGGGTACCGAATACCCGATAAAGGCCGTGGGACCTCCCCTCATCCTCCAGGGATACATACCGGCGGGCGCGCCGGGCGGGGCTTGGCCAAAGGTTCGTGGTGCCGTCGGCACTCGGCCTTTGAAGACAGGCCGCGTGCGACGATAGCGAAAATATAGGCCAAATCCGGCTGAACTTGTGAATCTCCTATTGCATTCCTGCCGTGCGTGTTTGGCCGGGCTGCTGGCAGTGCCAGCAGCCCGGCCCATTAGGGAAACTGCCGGCCCGCACGACTAGGACTGGGGGCAACGTGCTCGCGGGCGACATGCTAGTGTGCGCGCCGGCAATTTCGGAGGGCAGTGACAGATGAGCGTGCGTGCGGGGCGTGAATTCCTGGCGATTCCGGGGCCGACGACAGTGCCCGACGAAGTGCTGCGGGCCATGCATCGCCCGGCGGTGGATATCTATTCCGGTCCGCTTCTGGCACTGACCGACAGCCTGTTGCGCGACGTTGCCCGCGTGTTCGACACCAAGGGCCACGCCTACATCTACATCGCCAACGGCCACGGCGCCTGGGAAGCCACGCTCACCAACGTGCTCAGCAAGGGCGACAAGATCCTGGTGCTGGAGAGCGGTCGCTTCGCGATCGGCTGGGGTGACAATGCCCGCCGCATGGGAGTCGAGGTCGAGGTGCTGAAGGGCGACATGCGTCGCGCCGTGCGGCCGGCCGAGGTCGAGGAGCGCCTGCGGGCGGACAAGAACGGAAGCATCAAGGCCGTGCTGGTGGCGCAGATCGACACCGCCTCGGGCGTGGTGAACGACATCGAAGCCATCGGCAAGGCGATGCGCGCGGCCAGGCACGACGCGCTGCTGATGGTCGACGCGGTGGCGTCGCTGGGCTGCATGCCGTTCGAGATGGATGCCTGGGGCGTCGACGTGGCGATGTCGGGCTCGCAGAAGGGCATGATGACGCCGCCGGGCCTGGGCTTCGTCGCCGCCAGCGACCGCGCGCGTGAGGTTCACAAGAAGGCCGAGCTGCGCACGCCTTACTGGGACTGGACCGAGCGCGAAGGCCCGCAGCACTACCAGAAATACGCCGGCACGCCGCCCGAGCATCTGCTGTTCGGCCTGCGCCAGGCGCTCGACATGCTGTTCGAGGAAGGTCTCGACAATGTGCACCGTCGCCACCGGCTGCTGGCCGAGGCGGTGCGCCGCGCCGTCGGCGTCTGGTCTGAAGGCCAGGCGATCGGCTTCAACATCATCGAGCCTGAGGAGCGTTCCGACTCGGTCACGTGTGTGACGACCAACGGTCACGACCCCGAGGCGCTGCGCGCCTACTGCAACCAGAAATGCGGCGTGATCCTGGGCCACGGCATCGGCGATCTTTCCGGCAAGGCTTTTCGCGTGGCGCACATGGGCCATGTCAATGCACCGATGGTGCTGGGCACCTTGAGCGTGATCGAAATGAGCCTCAATGCGCTCGGCGTTCCCCACGGCAAGGGCGGCGCGCAGGCCGCGATCGACTGGCTGGGTGAGCAGGTGAAGGCTTAAGTCCGACCAACGACTGGGACCAAAACGAAAAGAGCGCCTCCGCGGAGGCGCTCTTTCCAATTCAGCGGCGCGAAGCCGTCAGTCAGCGGCGCCACCAGCCGCGCTTGGGCTTCTCCGGCGGAACGTCGGCCACCGGGATCACCGGAATGACGGGCGCCGGCGGCGGCTCGGGGGCCTGCATCACGACCGGTTCGGGAGCCGGAGGCGGGATGTAGGCAGGCTCCGACGGCGGTAGCGGAGGCGGAGCGGCCTCCGCGTTTACCGGCGGACCGGGATCGTAGGGTGCAGGTTCCGGAGGCGCCGAAGGCTGCGCATCGGAGGCGAACTCCTCCGACGTGTAGTCGGGGTCACGCGGCGCGTGCTCGCCGTTGGGCTCGCCCTCGCCGGGCTCGCGACGCCGGCGGCGGCCGCCGCGGCGTCCACGACGGCGGCGGCGATCGCCATCACCCTCACCGCGATCGCCAGAGGGACGGTGCTCGCCATCGGCTTGCACGCCTTCGCCTTCGACAGGTTCGCCGTCTTGTTCGTTGCGCGGGGCGTGGTCGTGGCCATTTTCGGCCGAGCCATTGGGCCCTCGGTCATCGGCGGGGAACTCCTCGCCGGCAGCCCGGGGAGCCCGGTCGGTACCTTCGCCTTCGGGGCGGTCGCCCCGACGACGACGACGGCGACGGCGGCGGCCACGGCCATCGCGGCCTTCGCCTTCTTCGCCCTCGGGACGGCGTTCGCCGCGCTCGGGCGGTTCGCCGGCTTCTCCAACGTCACGATCCTCGACATCGTCGGGCTCGTCGCCCAGCGGGAGTTCGCGCGCGACTTCATCGTAGTTGGCGCGGGCCAGTTCCTGGGCCGGCCGGTCGCCGCGCTCGTCGCGACGCGTCCGCACGCGCTCGATCTCGCAATCGGCGGCGTTCAACTCGTCGTCGGCCTCGACCGACACCACGAAGCCGTAGCGCTTCTCGATCTCGGAGAGGGTGTGGCGCTTGGTGTTGAGCAGGTAGAGTGCCACCTTCGGCGGTACGTTGACCAGGATCTCGGTTGCGCGGCGGCGGACGCCTTCTTCCTCGATCGCCCTGAGCGCATGCAGCGACGCGGATTCGATGGAGCGGATGCGGCCGATGCCGGCACAATGCGGGCAGAGTTCGGTCGAATGCTCGAGCAGGCTGGGCCGCAGGCGCTGGCGCGACATTTCCAGAAGACCGAATGCGCTGATGCGGCCGATCTGGATGCGGGCGCGATCGGTGCGCATCGCGTCCTTGACCTTGTGCTCGACCTGGCGCTGGTGCCGCGTCTCCTCCATGTCGATGAAGTCGATCACGATCAGGCCGGCGAGGTCGCGCAGGCGGACCTGACGCGCGATTTCCTCGGCCGCCTCGATGTTGGTGCGCAGCGCCGTCTCCTCGATGTTCCGTTCCTTGGTCGAACGGCCCGAGTTGACGTCGATGGCGACCAGCGCCTCGGTCGGATTGATGACGATGTAGCCGCCGCTGCGGAGCTGGACGGTCGGCGAGTGCATGGCGTCGAACTGCGCCTCCACCTGGTAGCGGTGGAATAGCGGGATCTGCTCCTTGTAGAGTTCGACCTTGTTGGCCTGGTGCGGCACGAGCTGGCGCATGAAGCCGCTGGCGGCCTCGAAGCCCGCTTCGCCCTCGACCAGCACCTGGGCGATGTCGGTGTCGTAGACGTCGCGTAGCGAGCGCTTGATGAGATCGCCTTCCTCGTAGATGAGGGCCGGGGCCGTCGACCGCATGGTGAGCTCGCGGATCGAATCCCAGAGCCGCGACAGGTATTCGTAGTCGCGCTTGATATCGATGTTGCTGCGCTCAAGCCCTGCGGTGCGCAGGATCACGCCCATGCCCTGCGGCACGTCGAGCTCGCCCAGCATCTCCTTCATCCGCTTGCGGTCGGCGGGGTTGGAGATCTTGCGCGAGATGCCGCCGCCACGACCGGCATTGGGCATCAGCACGCAATAGCGGCCAGCCAGCGACAGGTAGGTGGTCAGCGCCGCGCCCTTGTTGCCGCGCTCTTCCTTGACGACCTGGACCAGCAGGATCTGCCGGCGCTTGATCACTTCCTGGATCTTGTAGTGGCGGATCGGGTTGCGGCGGCGGCGCTCGCGCGTCTCGCGCTCCTCGACGGCATCGTCGCCGCCCAGGGTTTCCACGACGACTTCCGGCTGCGGCGCTTCGGACGGATCGCCGGCGGGCTGCTCGCCCTCGGACATTTCGACCGGGGCGTCAGTGGCGACCGCAGCTTCGGTGCTCTCGACGGCGTCGAGGACGGGGCCGTCGAGGCGGTCGCTGACGATCTCCGCGGCCTGCGACTGGTGCTCGGAAGCGTGGGGCTCGGGGGCAGGGGCCTCGGGGGCGGCTTCGACCGCGGCTTCGACCGGGGCCGGCTCGGCGACGGTCACTTCGATGGCGGCTTCAGATGCCTGGAGTTCCCTCGGGGCTTCCGAGGAGGCTTCCGCCGGGACGTCGCTTGCCGCCTCGGCTATGTGGCCGTTCTCTTCGGTTGCAGCCGCTTCCTCGACGGCGGGCTCTTCGCGACGCGACGCACGGGCATCTTCGATGTCGGAACGGTCGACGCGACGGCGGCGGCGCGGCTCGTGATCCTCGTCGGCCTCGGCATGAAGCCGCTGCTGTTCGGCGATCAGCCGTTCGCGGTCGGCGACGGGGATTTGATAGTAGTCGGGATGGATTTCGGAGAAGGCCAGGAAGCCGTGGCGATTGCCGCCGTACTCCACGAACGCCGCCTGCAGCGACGGTTCGATGCGAATGACCTTCGCGAGGTAGATATTGCCCTTGAGGGGTTTGCGGGTCGACGTTTCGAAATCGAACTCTTCAAGTCGTGTTCCATCGACAACGACCACCCGAGTTTCTTCGGGGTGGCTCGCATCAATGAGCATGCGCCTAGCCATGGGCTCGCTCCCGA
>LNFM01005812.1_pt1 | contig 20900 bp, 17 predicted proteins | sample 596031 | NCBI WGS metagenome assembly LNFM01 (sample SAMN04254537, study PRJNA301005) | activated carbon metagenome | isolation source: dual media filters at the Ann Arbor, Michigan drinking water treatment plant | place: USA: Ann Arbor
CGTCCTTGTAGCCCGCGCCGACTTGCGCCAGCACAGTGCCGGGGCAGGCGCCGGCCAGGGTGATGCCGATGCCGAGCAGCAGGCCGCCGCCGATATCGGCGAGATAGAAGGTTCCCTTCGGCGCGAGCTTGACGAGGCCGAAGCCGTTCAGCGCCGCCAGGACGACGAGGCCGGTGACGACGGCGCTGAGGAAGACCTTCAGCATGATGAAGTTCGAGAGCTGCATCTGGCCGACGATGACGCCGGGCTCGAAGACGCGCGATTTTTCCAAGGCGAAGCCGAAGACCAGGCCCATCGCCAAACCGGTGAAGATCGCGGAAAGAACCGTCATGGTTTGATCCTCCTTCAGATGCGGCGCATGAGGGCGGCCGTCGCGATGCCGCCGGCGAACATGGCGGCGACGGCGATGAACGAGCCGATCGAGAGCTGCGCGATGCCGGAGATGCCGTGGCCGCTGGTGCAGCCGTCGGCGATGCGCGCGCCGAGCAGCAGCAGGAAGCCGCCGACGAAGGCAAGCGGCAATCGCGCACTCAGGCTGGTGATGCCGAGCGCGCGCGGCCAGACGAAGGACATGGCGCCGCGCCGGCTACCCGACAGCCAGGCGGACAACGCTGCGCCGAGAGCGATGCCGACCACCATGGCGACTTGCCACCAGTTTTTGGCGCCGGCCATATGTTTGGCGAAATAGTCCATCTGCGCCGCGGCGGGGTCGAGAAAACTGGCGAGATGGGCCGTGACGGTGACGTAGGACGAGGACGCGCCGAGGGCGGTGTTGATCAGCAGGAAGGCGGGAATCTGCAGCAGGCCGATGACGATGCCGGCAGCATAGGGCGACCAGGCGGTGGCGGTGAGGAAGCGCATGACGACCTCCAGGAGCAGGGGAAGGTCAGTTCATCACACTCGCCGCCGCAGCGTATTGACCCATATCAAGCCGAAACGTCCCTTTACTGGCTCCGCCGCCGCTTTACGGCAGAATCACCGTCGATCCCGTGGTCTTGCGCGCCACCAGGTCGATCTGCGCCTGGGCGACGTCCTGCAGCTTGTAGGTTTGGCCGATCTTGATCTTCACATGCTCGTGCTTGACCACATCGAACAGCTCGGCGGCATTGGCGAGAAGTTCGGCGCGCGTGATGTTGTAGCTATAGAGCGTCGGGCGGGTCAGGAAGAGCGAACCCTTCTGGCTGAGGATTTGCAGATCGACCGGATCGACCTTGCCTGAGGCATTGCCGAAGCTGACCATCAGGCCGCGCGGGCGTAGGCAATCGAGCGAGCGCTCGAAGGTGTCCTTGCCGATCGAATCGTAGACCACCGGCAGCATCTCGCCCTTGGTGATCTCGCGCACGCGGCCGACGTAATCTTCCTTGGTATAGACCACCGGATAGTCGCAGCCGTGCGCGGCGGCGAGCTTGGCCTTCTCGTCGCTGCCGACGGTGCCGATCACGGTGGCGCCGAGATATTTCGCCCATTGGCACATGATCAGGCCGACGCCGCCCGCCGCGGCATGGACGAGGATCGTATCGCCCTTCTGCACGCGATAGGTCAGGCGCAACAGATATTGCGCGGTCAGGCCCTGCAGCGTCATGGCGGCGGCTTGTTTGTCGGTGATGCCATGCGGAATCTTGATCAGCCGGTCGGCCGGCATGCTGCGCGCCTCGGCATAGCCGCCGAAGCCGCCGCCGTAGCACACGCGGTCGCCGACCTTGAACTCGGTCACGCCCTCGCCGATCGCGTCGATCTCGCCGGCCGCCTCGCAACCCAGCGTGATGGGAAATTGCGGCGCCTTGTAAACGCCGGTGCGGTAATAGACGTCGATGAAATTGAGGCCGATGGCGGTTTGGCGCAGATGCACCTGGCCGGCGCCGGGCGCCTCGTCGGCGACGTCTTCGTAGCGCAGGGCTTCGGGCCCGCCGTAATTGTGGATGCGCACGGCTTTGGTCATGGACGGACTCACAAGGTTGGATGGTTGGATGCGATGAGAGTTACGCGCTCAACTCGGGGGCGAGCGCGCCTTCGAGATGGAGCAGCAGGCGTTTGGTGTCGGTGCCGCCGGCGCCGGAATAGCCGGTCAGGCTGCCGTCGGCGGCGAGCACGCGATGGCAGGGCAGAATGATCGGAATCGGGTTACGGCCGCAAGCGCCGCCGACGGCGCGCGGCGCCGACTGCACGGCCTTGGCGAGTGCGCCGTAGGTCATCAGCTGGCCGTAGGGAATCTGCGCCATGCGCGCCCAGACTTTCTTTTGAAAGGCGCTGCCCTCCGGCGCGAGCGGCAGATCGTAGGCCGTCAAGGTGCCGGCGAAATAGGCGCGCAATTGCTCGGCGGCGCGCCGCAGCAACGGCGTCGGCGTTTGCGTGCCCTGCTTGCCCCAGTTGAGCGCGACCAGGGCGCCGGCCCGCTCGGTCAGCGTCAAGGTGCCGAGCGGGCTGTCGATCATGAAGCGATGATCGCCCGGCTGGGTCGGAAACTGGCTTAGCGCATTGAGTGGCTCACTTGATCGCACGGGCGGCCTTCAAAGCTTCGGTGAGTTGTGCCGGATCGGTGATCGGCGGGGTGCAAGTCTGGCCGACGCAAACATAAGCGGTCGGCTTGCCGCCGGCCATCGCTTTGCCGAAGGCCGGATGGCCGGCGGGCAGCGATTGATCCGGCGCGACGGTCTGGATCACGCGGTCGGGCAGCGAGACGCCCTCGACGGCGGCGCGCAAACCCTTCAGCGTCTCAGGCGTGCCGACCAGGACGATCTGCACACCATGCTGCAGGAACTGGTTGGCGTTGAGCAGCGTCGGCAGCGGGAAGAAGTTGCGCGCGATCTCGCCGGAGAAGGCCGAGATGGTCGCTTCGGCGCGCGCCTGATAGGCGGCTTCTCCCGTGAGATACCACAGGCGCGCCAGCACGCCGGCGATCACCGCGTTGCCCGACGGCGTCGCGTGATCGGCCGGATCGCGGCGGCGCAGGATGAGGCCTTCGGCATCGTCCGCCGTGAAGAAATAGCCGCCGCCGCCGTCCTGATCGTCGGCCTTGTCCCAGAAATAGGTGTCGAGCGTGTCGACCCAGGCTTCGGCCTGGGCGATGTAGATCGCATCGCCGGTCGCCTCATGCAGCGCCAGGGCGGCGCGCGCCATCTGGGCATAGTCGTCGATCATGCCGGCGCCGCGCGTCTGGCCGGCGCGGTAGCTGTGGAACAGCCGGCCATCTTCGATGCCGCCGCCGCTGCCGAGTTTGCTGCGCACCACGTCATAGGCATGCTTGGCCATGTCGAGCCAATCGGCGCGGCTGAACACGCCGGCGGCGAAGGCGAGCGCCGCGATCATCATGCCGTTCCAATCGGCGAGAATCTTGTCGTCCCAGCCGGGGCGCACGCGGCCGGCGCGGACGCCGAGCAGCTTGGCGCGCAGGCGGGCGAGGGCGGCTTCCTCTTCGTCGCTCAGCAGCTTGGAATGGGCGGTGCGGTTGAGGATGATCTTGCCCTCCCAATTGCCCGCCTCGCTGACGTCATAGACCTGCTCGAACAGCGCCAGATCCTGGGGCGGCACGCCCTCCAGCGCGGCGTCGATCTCGGCCTCGCTCCAGACGTAGAACTTGCCCTCCTCATGCTCGCTGTCGGCGTCGAGCGTCGCGGCGAAGGCGCCGCGGCCATCTGCATCCGGCTCGGCGATCATCTCGCGCCGCAGCCATTGCACGGTCTCTTCGACGCGCTGGGCGAACAGAGGCTCGCGCGTCTCCTGCCAGACGAGAGTCAGCGTCTCGATCAATTGCGCGTTGTCGTAGAGCATCTTCTCGAAATGGGGCACGAGCCATTTCTGATCGGTGGCGTAGCGCGCGAAGCCGCCGCCGAGATGATCGTAGATGCCGCCCTGGCTCATCTTCTCCAAGCTGAAGGTCACGGCATCGCCGAAAGCTTTGTTGCCGCTGCGCAAGTAAGCCCGCCAGATCAGCTCGAAATGACTGCTGTGGGGAAACTTCGGCGCGCTGCCGAGGCCGCCATGCTCCATGTCGAATTCGCGCAGAATTCGGTCGGCGACCTGATCGAGAATCGAGATCGGCACCAAGGCGCCCTTCTTCGGCTGGCCCATGCCGTCGAGCGCGTTCTTCAATTTCGCGGCGTTCTCGGCGATGTCGCGCGGCTGGGTGCGGAACACCTCCGACACTTTCAGCAGAATGTCGATGAAGGCCGGGCGGCCGTATTTCGCCTCGGGCGGAAAATAGGTGCCGCCCCAGAAGGGTTCGGCATCGGGGGTGAGGAACATGGTGAGCGGCCAACCGCCCTGTTCGCCGAGCAGCTGCAGGCCGGCCTGATAGATGCCGTCGATGTCGGGGCGCTCTTCACGGTCGACCTTGATATTGACGAACAGCTTGTTCATCACGGCCGCCGTCGCCGGATTCTCGAAGCTCTCATGGGCCATCACATGGCACCAATGGCAGGCGGCATAGCCGACCGACAGCAGGATCGGCTTGTTGCTGGCGCGCGATTCGGCGAGCGCGTCGGGCCCCCAGGCGCGCCAATGCACCGGATTGTCCTTGTGCTGCAGCAGATAGGGACTGGTCTCCAGCCCCAACAAGTTTTTCGCGGGCAGGGTCTTGGCGGGCAGGGGCATTGAGGAACTCACGGACACGGGAAAAGCGTCAGCAAGTATAACCCCGACTGTCGAGCGCTTGCATGCACTTGAGATGATCGCGGCTGCCGCGCTGGCGGCCGCAAGCCACGCTGCGCGGGATGAGATCGAGCGTTGGGCAGGCGGCGGCGCGGAAGGGCTCGCTCTTGGAGAGCGGCCCCCGGCCGTCGCTCGCACAGTTCCCGCCGATGCAGCTGGATCGGCACGCGCCGAGTGCCATCAGCGCCGCGACAAGCCCGCCGAAAATCATCACGCCATGAGCCCGCATGATGCGTTCTCCGCGAGACGCCGCCCCTCCGTCGGCCGCTTCACATCAGTGGCGACGTTTCGGCGCTCATGGCATGAATAGCCCATGATGATGATGGTTTTGCGGCAGATGGCATGAGCGCGGACGCGACGATTTATGCATTGGCGAGCGCGGCCGGCGCGGCCGGGGTCGCGGTCCATCGCGTCTCGGGCCCGCGGGCCGGCGAGGTCTTCGCCCGTCTGTGCCGGCGCGAGCCGCCGCCGCCGCGCCAGGCCGTGCGCGTCACACTGTACGACCCGGCGACGGGCGAGGCGCTCGATGACGGGCTCGCCCTGTGGTTTCCGGCGCCCCATAGCTTCACCGGGGAGGATGTCGTCGAGCTGCAGCTCCATGGCGGGCGCGCCAGCATCGCCGCCGCGCTGGGCGCCCTCGGCCGGCTGGAGGGCACTCGGCTGGCCGAGCCGGGCGAGTTCACCAAGCGCGCCTTCATTGCCGGCAAGCTCGACCTGACCGCCGCCGAAGGGCTGGCCGATCTGGTCGCCGCCGAGACCGAGGCGCAGCGCCGCCAGGCCCGCCGTCAATTGGCCGGCGAGTTGGGTGCGCTCTACGAAGGCTGGCGCGCCCGCCTGCTCAGCCTCTTGGCCTATCAGGAAGCGGCGATCGATTTCGTCGACGAGGATCTGCCGCCCGACATGTTGGCCGATGCCGCCGGACAGATCGCCGGCCTCGTCGCCGACATCGACGCGCATCTCGCCGACCGGCGGCGCGGCGAGCGTCTGCGCGGCGGGTTGTCCGTGGTCATCCTCGGCGCGCCCAATGCCGGCAAGTCGAGTTTGCTTAATGCCCTGGCCCAGCGCGATGCCGCGATCGTCTCGTCGCGGGCTGGTACGACCCGCGACGTCATCGACGTCCATCTCGATCTCGGCGGTTGGCCGATCATCCTCACCGACACGGCCGGTTTGCGCGACGCCAAGGACGAGATCGAAGGCGAGGGTGTGCGCCGCGCCCGGGCGCGCGCCGACGAAGCCGACGTGAAACTCATTTTGTTTGACGGAACGGCCATACCTGACGGCCATACCATTGATTTAATTGATGAAAATAGCATTGTAATACTGAGTAAGACCGACCTCCATACCGCGTCCGGCGCGGTTGCCGGACATCCGGCGCTCGCCATTTCGGCGAAAAGCGGTGCGGGCATGACGGAGCTACTGGCGCGTCTGCAAAGTGAGGTGGCGCGACGCATGGATCTCTCGGGTAGTCCCGCCCTGACCCGGCAAAGGCATCGGAAATCATTGGAGAATTGCCGGAACTACTTAGAAGTAGCGCTGTGTGCGACCGCGCCGGAACTGATGGCCGAAGAATTGCGCCAGGCAGCGCAGGCGCTCGGCCGGATCACCGGCCGGGTTGGCGTCGAGGACCTGCTCGATAAAATATTTCGCGATTTTTGCATTGGAAAATAAGGACTTAGTAGAATGTTTCACGTGAAACAGTGGAGTCCGATTGACGCCTTTTCCGGCGCTCCCTAGATTGCGCCGCCATGTTTGAATCTGTGGATAAATACGACGTCATCGTCATCGGCGGCGGCCATGCCGGCTGCGAAGCCGCGGCCGCGGCGGCGCGCATGGGCGCGCGCACGGCGCTGGTGACTCATAAGCCGGAGACCATCGGCGAGATGTCCTGCAATCCTGCCATCGGCGGTTTGGGCAAGGGTCATCTGGTGCGCGAGATCGACGCCCTCGATGGCGTCATGGGCCGCGCCATCGATGCCGGCGGCATCCAGTTCCGCATGCTCAACAAGAGCAAGGGTCCGGCTGTGCAGGGACCGCGCGCCCAGGCCGACCGCAAGCTCTATCGCCAAGCGATGCAGCGATTGCTCGCCGAGCAAGAGAATCTCACCATCATCGCCGGCGAGGCCGACGATCTGCGGCTCGATGCCGGCGGCGCCGTCACCGCCGTGGTCTTGGCCAGCGGCCGTGTCCTCCATTGCGCCGCCGCCGTGCTGACCACCGGCACCTTCCTGCGCGGCCTAATTCATATGGGCGCGACGCAAATCCCGGCCGGCCGCGTCGGCGAGGCGCCGAGCCTCGGTCTGTCGCAAACCTTGGAGCGGGCGGGCTTTGTGCTTGGCCGGCTGAAGACCGGCACGCCGCCGCGTCTCGATGGCCGCACCATCGATTATGCCGGCCTCGACTCCCAGCCGGGCGACGATCCCGCCGTGCCCTTCTCGACCATGACCCGGGCGATCACCACGCCGCAGGTTTCCTGCCATGTGACCGGCACGACTGAGGCGAGCCATGCGCTGATCCGCGCCAACCTGCATCGCGCGCCGATGTATAGCGGGCAGATCAGCAGCAGCGGGCCGCGCTATTGCCCGTCGATCGAGGACAAGGTGGTGCGCTTCGCCGGCCGCGAGCGCCATCAGATATTCTTGGAGCCGGAAGGGCTCGACGATCCGACGGTCTATCCCAACGGCATCTCGACCTCGCTCCCAGCCGATGTGCAGCAAGCCCTGCTGAAGACCATTCCAGGCCTGGAAAACACCGTGATTCTGCGGCCTGGCTACGCCATCGAATATGACTATGTCGATCCGCGCGAGCTGAACCGCAGCCTGGAAACGCGCCGTCTGCCGGGCCTTTTTCTCGCCGGCCAGATCAATGGCACCACGGGCTATGAAGAGGCGGCCGGGCAGGGCCTGATCGCCGGCATCAATGCGGCGCTGCGGGCGGGCGGCTCTCAAGAGACGTTCGTGCTCGACCGTGCCGACGGCTATCTCGGCGTGATGATCGACGACCTGGTGACCCAGGGCGTCACCGAGCCCTACCGCATGTTCACCTCGCGCGCCGAATATCGCCTGACCCTGCGCGCCGACAATGCCGACCAGCGCCTGACCGCCAAGGGCCGAGCGATCGGCTGCGTCGGTCCAGAGCGCGCCGCGTCTTACGCCGTCAAGGCCCAGGCCCTCGCCGACGCCCGCGCGCTTGCCGAATCGCTGAGCGCGACGCCGCCCGAACTGACCCGCGCCGGCCTCAACATCAATCAGGACGGCCAGCGCCGTTCGGCCATGACCTTGCTGGCCTATCCCGAGATCGATATCGCCCGGTTGGCCGCCCTCTGGCCGGCACTCGGTGGGCTCGATCCGGCGATCGGCGCGCAATTGGAAATCGACGGCCGCTACGCCGGCTATCTCGAGCGCCAGGCCGCCGATATCCACGCCCTGCGCAAGGACGAGGCCCTGGCGCTTCCGGTCAGCGTCGATTATGACGCGATCGGCGGGCTGTCGACGGAACTGCGCGACAAGCTCAAGCGCATCCGGCCGGAAAGCCTGGCCGCGGCGGGGCGCATTCCCGGCATGACCCCGGCGGCCCTGACCGCGTTGCTCGGCCATGTGAAGCGGCTCAAGCTCGCCAAATCGGCCTGAACCGCGTGGCCGACTTACCCTTAAGCCCTGAAATCTTTGCGCAATTGGGGATTGTTTCACGTGAAACAATGGTCCGTCTGGAAACCTATGCGGCGCTACTGATCAAATGGCAGCGGGCGATCAATCTGGTCGGGCGCGAGACCCTGCCAGACCTTTGGCGTCGACATATGCTCGATTCGGCGCAGCTTGCCGACCATATTCCCGCCGCGCGGCCTGATGGCCAGCCGCTGACCCTGGTGGATTTGGGATCGGGCGCCGGATTTCCCGGCCTCGTGCTGGCGATCATGGCGAGCGACGCGGGCCGGCGATGGCAAGTCCATCTCGTCGAATCCGATGCGCGCAAATGCGCTTTTCTCTCGACGGTGGCGCGCGAGACCAAGACGGAGCTCAAAATGCATCCCGCGCGCATCGAGAAGCTGCCGCCCTTCGCCGCCGATTTCGTCACCGCGCGGGCCCTGGCCTCGCTGGAATCCCTGCTCGATTACGCCGAACCCTTTATGATGCCGGAGAGCCACTGCCTTTTCCTAAAGGGCGCGACGGCGGCGGATGAATTGACCGCCGCGGCCAAATCCTGGAAAATGACCGTTGAACAGTTGCCCAGCCGATCCGGCCCAGCTGGCAACCTCTTGCACATCAGGGATATTTCCCGTGTCAGATCAAGAACTTAGCGATATTGCCGGCGAGACTGCGACGATCACCAGCTTAGCCCCCGATCCCAAGGCGGATGCCAAACCGGCTGTCCTGCCGCTGAATATCCTGCCGAGCCGCACCCGGGTCATCGCCATCGCCAACCAGAAGGGCGGCGTCGGCAAGACCACCACCACGATCAATCTCGCCACCGCGCTGGCCGCCTGCGAGGCGCGCGTGCTGGTGATCGACCTCGATCCGCAAGGCAATGCCTCGACCGGCCTCGGCATCGGCCATGACAAGCGCGGCCGCGGCATCTACGACGTGTTGTTCGACGGCGGCAGCCTGATCGCCGCCGCGGTCGAGAGCCAGGTGCCGCGCCTGTCGGTGGTGCCGAGCACGGTCGATCTCGCCGGCGCCGAGCTGGAATTGATCGATGTCGAAAAGCGCGAGTACCGCCTGCAGTCGGCCATCGGCGAATCGCGCGGCGCTTACGACTATGTGCTGATCGACTGCCCGCCGGCGCTCGGCCTCTTGACGCTCAACGCCCTGGTCGCCGCCGATTCGGTGCTGGTGCCGCTGCAATGCGAGTTCTTCGCCCTCGAAGGCCTGAGCCATCTCTTGAAGACCATCGAGCGGGTCAAGCGGGCGCTCAACCCGACTCTCGAATTGCAGGGCGTCGTGCTGACCATGTACGACACGCGCAACAACCTGACCGAGATGGTCGCGACCGACGTGCGCGGCTTCCTCGGCGACAAAGTCTATACCACCGTGATCCCGCGCAACGTCCGCGTCTCGGAAGCGCCGAGCCATGGCAAGCCCGTGCTGCTCTACGACCTGCGCTGCGTCGGATCCCAGGCCTACATCCAGTTGGCCAAGGAAGTTCTCAAGCGCGAGCAGGGGAAGGCCGCATGAGCGCAGACAGCGATAAGCAAGGCGCCGCCGCGCCCACGGGGGCGCGTCCGAAACTCGGCCGCGGCCTCGCGGCTTTGTTCGGCGAGGAGAGCGCCGATTACGCCGAGCTCGACAAGGCCCGCCCGGCCAAGGCCGTGCCGATCGAGTTTTTGCGCCCCGGCAAATATCAGCCGCGCCACAACTTCGATCCCTCGCAGATCCAATCGCTCGTCGATTCGGTCAAGGAGAAGGGCATCCTGCAGCCGATCCTCGTGCGCCGGCTCGCCAGCGAGCCCAACGCCTACGAGATCGTCGCCGGCGAACGGCGCTGGCGCGCGGCGCAGCTCGCCCAGCTCCATGAAGTGCCGGTCACCATCCGCGAACTGTCCGACCGCGACGCGCTCGAGATCGCCCTGGTCGAAAATATCCAGCGCGAGAATCTCAACGCGATGGAAGAGGCCGACGGCTACCGCCGGTTGATGGACGAGTTCAAACACACGCAGGAAGATCTGGCGAAGGTGATCGGCAAGAGCCGCAGCCATGTCGCCAACATGCTGCGCTTGCTGGGCTTGCCCGACGGCGTCCGCAAGCTTGTCGAATCGGGCAAGCTGTCGGCCGGCCATGCCCGCGCGCTGATCGGCGTCGACGAGGCGGACGCGGAGTTCATCGCGACGGAAGCGATCAAGGATGAGCTGAGCGTGCGCCAGATCGAGTGGCTCGCCAAGGCTCATCGCGAGCAAACCATCGGCCGCCGCACGCCGGCGACGATGAAGAAAAAGATGCAGTCGAAAGATTCCAACATCGTCGCGCTGGAGCGCGACCTGTCGAATCTGCTTGGCTTGAAGGTCGGCATCACCTTCGACGGCAAGGGCGGCGTGCTGTCGGTGAAGTACAGCACGCTCGAACAGCTCGACGACGTGCTGCGCCGGATGGGGAAGTAATTACCGTTCGTCATGCTCGGGCTTGACCCGAGCATCCATGCCGCAACTTATCGCTGTTGAAATGGACCCTCGGATCAAGTCCGAGGGTGACGATGTTAACGGGGCACAGTCTACCGCGCCGCCCAAAGCGCTTTGCGCTTTATCTTGAAGACGCCGCCCGTCTTGCCGCTGTCGCCAGCTGCATCAGCACGCGCGCGGTGATCGCTTCGGACGGCATGCCGGTCGTCTTGCAATCCATCTCGGCTTTCAGCAGCAATTCCAGGGCGCGGCCGATGTTGGTCGCCGGCCATTGGCGCAGCGCCATCTTGAACGGCGTCACCGCCTTGAAGAACAGCGGCGGGCGCAGCGCCTTGATGGCGCCGTCGGCATTGGCGCCCTCGGCCATCTTGCCGGCGACGAAATGCAGCCGCTCGAAATGGCGCGACACGGCGCGCAGGATGGCGATGGCGTGGGTGCCTTCGCGCGTGACGCGCTCGTAGGTGCGGTCGAGCTCGGCGATATCGCCGCGCGCCACCGCCATGGCGATGTCATCGACGCCCTGCTCGGAGGAATCGCCGACGCAGGCCTCGGCATCGGCGAGGGTGACCTTGCCGGCCTCTCCATTCACGGGGGCGCAGTAAATCGCCAGTTTTTCGAGCTCGCGCCGCGTCAGCATGCGATCGCCGCCGAGGCGGCCGACGAGAAATTCCAGCGCGTCGGACGCGACCTCGAGCTTGGCCTGGCGCAGGCTGTCGCGGATGACGTCGGCCAAGGTCGATTCGTCGTCGAGATAGCAAGCGATGGCGGCGGCCTTGGGATGGTCCTCGAACAGGCCGCGCAGCTTGGAGGAGGGCGAGAGCAGGCCCGCTTCGACGACGACGAGCGAATCGGCCTTCACCTCGTCGTCGAGCAGCTCCTCGAATAGCTTGGCATGGCTGTCGAGGGCGCCGCGCAAGCGCACGGCGCGGCGGCCGCCCATCAGCGACATGGCATTGGCTTCATCGCTGAGCAGCGCCGGATCGTCCTTCAATTCGCCGGCGGAAATCTCGCGCGTGCGGAACGGATCGTCGATCGCGCCGGCGACCGCCTTGATCATGGCTTCGGCGCGCTCGCGCACCAGGCCGCTGTCGGGGCCGTAAAGCAGAACGGCGCGCACGGCGGCATCGGGCTTGCGCGCGAATCCGTCGGCCCGGCCCGCCTGAATTTTCATGCCTGAATTTTCATGGAGCGATCTTCAAAAGATCATCTCGGCTTGCGCGAGGACAGGTAGATCGCCACGCGCGTCTTGATCTCTTCGCTGAGATCGGTGGCGGTGCGGCGGATGGCGTCGTTTTCGCTGATCACGTTGGAGAAATCGGAATCGAGGATGTTGTAGCTGCTGACCGCGCGGCTATTGCCGGTCATGAGCGGATCGCCGCTGGACATGTCGGACAGCACGTAGTTGGCGCTCATCGTCAGACTGCCGCGCGTCGCCGTCTCGTCGATGCGCACGCCGAGGCTCTCGCGGCCGATGCCGACGCTCACCGTGAGGCGATAGAGCGGCTTGGCCGCCATGCCGCGCGGCTGCATCTTATCCAGCAGGTTGTTGCGGACGAGCTGGCCTTCGCGGTTGGGGATGCTGTCGATTTGAATCGCCGCCAGTTCCGGCGCCGTCACCGACGCCGCGCTGCGCTCGCCATAGAGCGGGCGGAAGCCGCAGCCGGCGAGGCCGACCAAGCTCAGTGCGATGAAGGCGCGAACGGCGGTTCTAGACAACGACATTGATCACCCGATTGGGCACGACGATCACCTTGCGCGCCGGTTTGCCGCCCATCGCCGCGACGACGGTCGGCAGCGCCAGGGCCAGCTTCTCGGCATCAGCCTGCGCCGCATCGCGCGCCAGTTCAAGCGTGCCGCGCATCTTGCCGTTGACCTGCACGCCGACAGTGACGCTGTTCTCCTGGGTGAGGGCCGCCTCGGCGACCGGCCAGGCGGTCTCGGCCAGCAGGGTCTGATGGCCCAGCATGGCCCACATCTCCTCGGCGAGGTGGGGCATCATCGGTCCGATCAGCCGTGCCATGGCTTCGAGCGCCTCGCGCCGCGCCCAGCGGCTGTCGGGGCCATTGTCCGAATCGGCGTCGAGCACCGCATTGGCGAATTCGTAGAGCCGGGCGACGGCGCGGTTGAAATGGAAACGCTCGATGTCGTCGGTGACCCCGGCGATGCATTTATGCGTGGCGCGGCGCAGCTTCTCGGCAACCTCGCCGAAACTCGCCGGCGCGGCCGTGCCGGGCGCGGGCAATTCGGCGCGCAGCTCGTTGGTCATGCGCCACAGGCGGTTGATATGGCGGAAAGCGCCGTCGACGCCTGACGTCGTCCATTCGATGTCGCGCTCGGGCGGGCTGTCCGACAGCATGAACCAGCGCGCCGTGTCGGCGCCGTAGTCGCGGATGATCGTCTCGGGATCGACGACGTTCTTCTTCGACTTGCTCATGGATTCGGAGCGGCCGATGGTGACGGGCGAGCCGTCCTTCACGTTCAGGCCGGTGCCGTCGGGCTTTTTGTCGACGTCCTCGGGGAACAGCCATTTGCCGGCGGCGTCCTTGTAGGTCTCGTGGCAGACCATGCCTTGCGTGAACAGGCCGCTGAACGGCTCGGCCACAGGCAGGCGGCCGGTCTTCTGCATGGCGCGGGCGAAGAAGCGCGCATAGAGCAGATGCAGAATCGCATGTTCGACGCCGCCGATGTACTGATCGACCGGCAACCAATAGTCGACCGCCTTGGGATCGACCGGCGCGTCGTCGCGCGGCGAGCAGAAGCGCGCGTAGTACCAAGAGGAATCGACGAAGGTGTCCATCGTGTCGGTATCGCGCACGGCGGCCGAGCGGCACTGCGGGCAGTCGACATGTTTCCAGGTGGGATGGCGTTCGAGCGGATTGCCCGGCTTGGAAAAATCGACGTCCTCGGGCAAACGCACCGGCAGTTGATCGGCCGGCACCGGCACGATGCCGCAGGCGGCGCAATGGATCACCGGGATCGGGCAGCCCCAATAGCGCTGGCGCGAGATGCCCCAGTCGCGCAGGCGATACATGATGGCGCCCTTGCCGCGGCTTAAGCTTTCGAGCTTGGCGATGGCGGCGCGCTTGGCCTCCGGCACGGCGAGGCCGTCGAGGAATCCCGAATTGGCCAAGAGCCCGTCGTCGGTGAAGGCCTCGTTGGCGACGGCGAAGGTCTTGGCGTCTTCGCCCTTGGGAATCACCACGGCTTTGACCGGCAGCTGATATTTGCGGGCGAAATCCAAGTCGCGCTGGTCGTGCGCCGGGCAGCCGAAGATCGCGCCGGTGCCATAGCCCATCAGCACGAAGTTGGCGGCATAGACCGGCAAGGTCGCGCCATCGATAAAGGGGTGCTTGACCTTGAGGCCGGTGTCGAAGCCGTGCTTCTCGGCGGTCTCGATGGCTTCTTCGGTGGTGCCGCCGCGCCGCGTCTCTTCGACGAAGCTTTGCAGGCCGGCGTTCGTTTTCGCCAGTTCGCCGATCAGCGGATGATCGGCGGCGACGGCGACGAAGGAGGCGCCGAACAAGGTGTCTGGCCGCGTCGTGAAGACGCTGAGCGAGTCTTCACGACCGACGACTTCGAAGTCGATGTAGGCGCCTTCCGAGCGGCCGATCCAATTCTCCTGCATCAGCCGCACTTTTTGCGGCCAGCGCTCGAGCGTCTTCAATCCGTCGAGCAGATCGTCGGCGAATTGCGTGATCTTGAAGAACCATTGATTGAGCTGGCGCCGCTCGACCAACGCGCCGGAGCGCCAGCCGCGGCCGTCGATCACCTGCTCGTTGGCGAGCACGGTGTTGTCGACCGGATCCCAATTGACCAGCGACTCCTTGCGATAGACCAGGTCGTTCGCCATGAAGTCGATGAACATGCGCTGCTGGTGGCGGTAATACTCGGGATGGCAGGTGGCAATCTCGCGGTCCCAATCGAGCGACAGGCCCATCAGCTTGAGCTGGCCCTTCATCGTCGCGATATTCGAATAGGTCCAGTCGGCGGGATGCACGCCGCGCTCGATGGCGGCGTTCTCGGCCGGCAGGCCGAAGGCGTCCCAGCCCATCGGATGCAGCACGTTGAAGCCTTGCGCGCGCTTGTAGCGCGCGACCACGTCGCCCATCGTGTAGTTGCGCACATGGCCCATGTGGATGCGCCCCGACGGATAGGGGAACATCTCGAGCACGTAGTATTTCGGCTTGTCCTTGTAGGCGGCGGTGTCGAAGCCGACCTTGAAGGTGCCGCGCTTGTCCCACTCGGCCCGCCACTTCGCTTCGGTCTCGCTGACGTTATAGCGCTCGCCATTCGGGCTTGGGCGGGGCGGGGTCGGGGAAGCGGACGACATGCGGGGCTTGTTCCTGAAGGGGCAGAGCGCGCGCGGCCCCGGGACGGTGGGGGCGCGCGATCAGCCGAACGCGAATGAAGAGGGCTAAACGCCGGCGCGATTTTCCACGCCAGGGCGCGGATTCGCAAGCCCGGCAGGCGCGGCGCGGGGCTTTTGGCCGGATTTTCGCGCTTAGCGGGTGCTGGTCTGGTCGACGCGCAGCTGGCGCGCGCGCGTCAGAATGGTGTTTTCCAGATCGGTCGAGGTCTTGCTGTCGACTGGCACGTCGGTCCAGCCGCTGCCGTCGCGGCGCTGCTGGAACAGGGTGACGCGCACGCCGTCGGCGCGCAGGTCGCGATCGAGGATATAAGCGGTTGCCTTGAAGCGGCGGTCGGGCGTCTCCGGCGGGCTGTACCAGTCGGTGATGATGACGCCGCCGAACGGATCGGCCGAGGACAGCGGCAGGAAGGAGAGGGTGTCGAGCGAGGCGCGCCACAGGAAGCTGTTCACGGCAACGCCATTGGGCGCGATCTCTTCCTTCTTCTTGCCGAATAGGATCAGGCCATCCTTGCCGAAAATGCTGCCCGACTCGCCGCGCTTCTCGGCGTCGAGCTTTTCCTTTTCGCGGCGGTCCATCGGATAGTTCGTGCTGTCGACCGCGGGCGGCGTGCCGCCGCAGGCGGCGAGGGCGATGGGCAGCAGCAGGGCGCCGAACAGCAGGCGCGAGCGAAGCGGGCGGAACTGAAAGCGGGTCATGGCGGTCGGACGATCCTTGCGGGCCCAAGGCGGGCTGGCCAGGCGCGGGGGCGCGATGGCGAAAGCGGATCAACTTATAGGAAAAACGGCGGCGAATCGCCAGCGTCGCGCGGCGCGCGGACATACGCGAGGCGGGGCTGCTTAAAAATAACGAATATTTTCAATGGCCTGCGTTATTCGCACCGAAGCGCGAACAAAGCAAAAGGGCGGCAGGTTGCCCTGCCGCCCTCTCGTAACGAACCGCGATGTTCGCGGACGGGTCCGAAGATCCGTCTTAGAACGTGGCGCGGGTACCGATCAGCATGCCGATGCCGGTGTTCTCCGAGGTGGGAGACTGGCCGTCGCTGTCGTTGGTGAAGTACCAGGTGTCGGCATACACGACGAGGCCGGCACCGATGGTGTACTGCGCACCCAGGGTGAAGGTATCGGACGTGTATTCGCGCGTGTTGCTGACGGTGCCGTTGGCGTTGGCACCCTGCTGGTTGTGCATGTAGGACACGCCGACCTGGTAAGGACCGGTCACGTACTTCAAGCCGGCGGCGTAGCCGGAGGTGTCTTTGTTGCCGAGGCCCTTGGTGGTGCCCGAGTCGCCGTCGTCGGCGTAGGCGATGCTGGCGGTGAAGCCACCGAATTCGGCCTTGGCGCTAACCAACCACGCCTTGATGTCTTCGGTCGTGGCCTGGGCTTCCGCGTCGGCGAGCGAGCCGGCGACGGTGAAGCCGAGGGCGAAGTCATCGCTGACCTTCACGTCGTAGCTGGCGCCGAGTTCCCACCAGTTTTCGAAGCCAGCGCCGGCGGCGCCGTCGGTCGCACGCGAACGACCATTGTCAGCCGAGTCGGCCGAGTAGGACACGCCGAACTGGAAGCCGGCGATCGTCGGGGTGTAGTACATGATCTTGGTCGCGTCGGACGTGTTCTGCGGATCCGCACCGGCAACCCACAGGTTGTTGGCGAAGGAGCGCGTGTCGGTCCAGCGGCGATAGCCGCGGGCGCCGGTGACGCCGATGCCGCTGATCATGGCGTCGCCGATGTAGTTCTTCGAATCGACCGGGCCGTCTTCGTTGCCGAGGGTCAGCTGACCCCAGCTGCCGGAGAGAACCAGCGAGACTTCGTCGGCGTTGTCGTTGCTGCCCGAGCCGGCGACCGTGTCGGCGTCAGCTTCGAGTTCGATCTTCACCGACCAAGCCAGACCGTTGTCCAGCTTGTCGCTGGCGCGGATCAGGACTTCGGTGTCGGTGAGGAAGCCGAAGCCGCGCTCAGTGGCGACCGTCGGGACGCCCGGCGCGGGGCCGAAACCGTCAGTGTCCTGGCTCGAGAAGCCAGCCTGGAAATCGAGGTAGCCGCCGATGCGAACTTCGGGGGCCGCCATGGCAGCGGTCGCCGCGAAAGACGCGCCGACGAGGGCAGTCGTGCCCAAAAGCAGTTTCTTCATACCGATAAACCTCCGGTTTAATCCCCCTGCAAACCCGTCGACGAGGGATCATGGAACAGTGAATTTGGGTCGCGCTACTTGCTTCGCCCCGACACCCGACCTAGGAACCCCCTCGGCCGGACCCGTGCCTAAAAGCACGCAGCATGGATAGCCTGCCCCGTATGTGCTTGCAATCCAGGGCAAAAATTTCGCCAGGCCCCGTCGCATTTTCGCCACATATCGATAAAATGATAAATATATCAAAGGGTTAAAATGACCGCGCCGGCGCCCGCGCTGTCCGCCGGCTTAACGAAAAGCAGCATCACTTTGAAACTATTGAATAAAATATGATTTGAGGCGGTCGAGCCGCGGCGCCGCGGCGCCGCTTGCCCAATCTCTAGGCGAATTTCCCGACCCACCGCTAAATGCAGTAGGCTGGGGACAGAATCAGCCGATGTTTTTGCGGCGATCACCGCGCCGTCGCTTTGACTGGCACCAGCCGGCCGCTGTGATAAATGCTGCGGATCGCTTTACCTTCCGCTCCAGGCCCCGCCGATATGACGCCACAACCCGCGATCTCCGAGGCGCTGCAACGCGCCATCACCGCCGCCGAAGCCGGGTTGTTCGAGGAGGCGGAGAGCGATTGCCAGCAGATCCTTGCCGTCAATCCGTCGGATGCCGGCGCACTCTGTCTGTCCGGTGCGCTCGCGGCGCGGTGCGGCGATGTCGAAGGCGCGGTGGTGCGCTATCGCGCCGCGCTCGATATCGCGCCGCGCTTCGTCAAGGCCTTGAGCAATCTCGGGGCCGCGCTCTCCGGCCTCGGCCGTTTCGACGAGGCCGAGGCGCCGCTGGCGCTAGCGCTGCAAGAGGATCCGCAGCATGGGCCGGCGACGATCAATCTCGGGCAAGTGCGTCTGGCGCAGGGCCGCGCCGAAGAGGCGGTCGGGCTGTTGCGCCGCGCCGTCGAACTGTCGCCCGGCGATCTGATGGCTTGGAACAATCTCGGCGCCGCGCTGATGCGGGCCGAGCGCGCGGTCGAGGCGAAAGACGCGCTCGAGCGGGCGCTCGCCCTCGATCCGGCCAATGCGGCCGCCTGGAGCAATTTCGGCAGCGTCCATCATCGCCTCGGGCGATATGGCGATGCGGTGGAGGCCTTTAACGCCGCATTGCGCCACGGCGCGTCGCCCGCCGAAACCCTGACCCACCTCGGCGCGGCCTTGCGCGGGATCGGACGTTATCAGGACGCGATCGCGGCGCATGAGCGCAGTTTGACACTCAAGCCCGACCTTGCCGAAGCGCGCTTCAACCGCGCGCTGCTGCTGCTCGGCGAAGGCCGCTTCGCCGCAGGCTGGGCCGATTACTGCGCCCGTCCGTCGGCGCGCGCCTTTCGCGCGCGCCACAATGCCGCCGAGACGCCGCGCCTGCCGCCCGCGCTTGCGGGCAAGAGCGTGATGATCGCCCCCAATCAAGGCTTCGGCGACGAATTGTTCTTCCTGCGCTTCGCCCCCGCTCTGAAGGCGCGCGGCGCGACAGTCCTCTATCGCGCGGGCAGCAAGATCGCGCCGCTGGCCCGTCAGATCGCCGCGGTGGATCGGGTGATCGACGGCGAGACGGACGCGCCGGCGGATGTCACTTTGCTGGTCGACGATTTGCCCTATGCGCTCGGCGAGGCCGGCACGCCGCCGTCGGTCGCGCTGACGCCGGACGCGCAGAAGCAGGCAGACCTGCGCCGCCGTCTCGCCGCGCTCGGCCCGGCGCCCTATCTCGGCGTCACCTGGCGCGGCGGCATCGATAAAAACGGCTCGCTGTTCAAGGAAGCGCCGCGCGCCGACATCGCGCGCATCGCCGGCGCCTGGCCCGGCACGGTTCTGCTGTTGCAGCGTGCGCCGCTGGCCGGCGAGGTCGCGGCGTTCGCCCAAGAGGCGGGCCGCGATGTGCTGGATCTCACGGCGCTCAATGACGATCTTGGCGACATGCTGGCGCTGCTGGCGCTGCTCGACGAGTACGTCGCGGTCAGCAACACCAATGTCCATTTGCGCCAAAGCCTCGGCCTGCCGTCGCGCCTGCTCGTGCCGATGCCGGCCGACTGGCGCTGGATGCATGCGGGCGCCGAGTCGCCTTGGTTTCCCGGCACGCGCATCTATCGGCAAGCCGCCGACGGTTCATGGCGCGAGGCCTTGGATGGATTGGCGGACGATCTCAAGGCTGTGTTCAGCCCCGTCCTGCCGTGAGATAATCGAAGTCGTCGCCTCCAACATCAAGGTCGCCATTTTGTCCAGTTCGCCGTTCCGCGTGTATGTCGGCTGGGACAGCCGCGAAGAGATCGCCTACGACGTCTGCCGCCAATCGCTGCTGCGTCATGCCTCGATTCCCGTCGAGGTGATTCCGCTCCAGCAGAACGAATTGCGTGCGTGCGGGCTTTACACGCGTGACGCCGATCCGCTGGCCTCGACCGAATTCACCTACACGCGCTTCCTCGTGCCGCATCTCGCCGGCTATGACGGCTGGGCGCTCTATTGCGACTGCGACTTTCTGTGGACGGGCGACATCGCCGGTCTCGCCGGTTTCGCCACGGCCGACAATGCCGCGCGCTACGGCGCGCTCTGCGTGCAGCATGACTACCGGCCGACCGAAACGACCAAGATGGACGGCAAGGTGCAGACGAGCTATCCGCGCAAGAACTGGTCGAGCCTGATCCTGTTCAATTGCGCCCATGCGCAGACGCGGCGCCTGACGCCCGATGTCGTCAATCGCGAGAGCGGCGCCTATCTGCACCGCTTCCAGTGGTTGGACGACGCGGCGATCGGCGCCGTGCCCGAAACCTGGAATTGGCTCGAGGGCTGGAGCGCCAAGCCGGCGTCCGGCGCGCCGAACGTCGTGCATTACACGCGCGGCGGCCCGTGGTTCGCCGATTGGCAGAACGTCGATTACGGCGATCTCTGGCTCGCCGAGGCGGCGCGCTTGACGGAGCCGTCCGCCGTGACGTCTTGAGCGGATACTGCGACCGCGGCACGCTGCGTCTGCGGTCCGAAAGGGAGGTCGTCTTGCCGCCCGACGTGACGCGACCGGATATGCCGCGCCTCCCCCGGTTCTTTGCCAGGGCTCTTCCGTGACGTCACCGCTCGCCCGTCTCGCCATGAGCGCCTATCGCGCCGGGCGCTTTGACGAAGCGGCAAATCATTGCCGGTCGATCTTAAAAGCCGCGCCTCGGGATTTGGGCGCGCTGCGGATGCTCGGAGCCATCGCGCAGGCGGCCGGGCGCATGGAGGAGGCGTTAGCCCTGGCCGAGCGGGCGGCGCTCCTGGCGCCGAACGATCCTGACGTTCTAGCTATGTGCGGCGCGCTCCGGCTGCATCTCGGCAACGCTGAGGGCGCCCTAGGCCCTCTCGGTCGCGCGCTCGATCGCCAGCCGGGCAATCCGGCGCTTCTCAACAGCCGCGCGAGCGCGCTTCAGGCCTTGGGCCGATATGCCGAAGCTCTGGCCTGCTATGACAAGGCCCTTAAAGCGGGAACAGCCCATTCCGAAGCGCTCCTGCAGCGCGGCCGTGTTCTGATATCCCTAGGGCGGCCGTCTGAGGCCTTGGCCAGTTTCGAGCGCGCCCTCGAAGCTGGAGCGGTCGATCCAGTACAGGTCCAATTCGCCCGCGGCAACGCCTTGTTGGCCCTGAACC
>LNFM01005813.1_pt1 | contig 20900 bp, 18 predicted proteins | sample 596031 | NCBI WGS metagenome assembly LNFM01 (sample SAMN04254537, study PRJNA301005) | activated carbon metagenome | isolation source: dual media filters at the Ann Arbor, Michigan drinking water treatment plant | place: USA: Ann Arbor
AACGCCCTTATCTGACCGGGCCGCCGGTAGGCCAATGGCGCTAGCCCACGCTGGGATCGATGCCCTTGCACGCATCGACGAGGCCCTTCACGGCGCCCACGCTGTGATCGAACATCGCCCGCTCGTTCGGCGTGAGCTCGATCTCGATCACCTTCTCGACGCCGCCCGCGCCGATGATGCACGGCACGCCGACATAGATGTCGTTGAGGCCATATTGACCGTTCAAATTCGCGGCGCACGGCAGGACGCGCTTCTTGTCGCGCAGATATGACTTCGCCATCTGGATGGCGCTTTCGGCCGGTGCGTAGAAAGCCGAGCCCGTCTTCAACAGGCCGACGATTTCAGCGCCGCCATCGCGCGTGCGCTGCACGATTTGGTCGAGCTTTTCTTGGCTGGTCCAGCCCATCTTCACGAGGTCAGGCAGTGGGATGCCGGCGACGGTGGAGTAACGCACGAGCGGCACCATGGTGTCGCCGTGACCGCCGAGCACGAAAGCCGAAACATCTTCAACCGAAACCTTGAACTCTTCGGCGAGGAAATAGCGGAAGCGCGCGCTATCGAGGACGCCGGCCATGCCGACGACCTTGTTGTGCGGCAGGCCAGAGAATTGGCGCAGCGCCCACACCATGGCATCCAAAGGATTGGTGACGACGATGACGAACGCATTCGGCGCGTGCGCCTTGATGCCCTCGCCCACCGCCTTCATGACCTTGAGATTGATTCCGAGAAGATCGTCGCGGCTCATGCCGGGCTTGCGCGGCACGCCTGCGGTGACGATGCAAACATCGGCGCCGGCGATGCCGGCATAATCGTTGGCGCCCTTGAGCGCGCTATCCTTGCCAAACACCGGCGACGCTTCAGCGATGTCGAGCGCCTTGCCCTGCGGGACGCCTTCGACGACGTCGAATAGGATCACATCGCCCAGTTCCTCGCGCGCGGCGATGTGGGCGAGCGTGCCGCCGATCATGCCAGAACCGATAAGGGCGATTTTTGCGCGGGCCATGGGGAGACGCTCCGATCTCGGGGAATTGAAGGCGCGGGGTTTAGACCCGCCCGCGCCTCCGCGCAACGCGGCTTTATCGCGCCGCGACCAACTCCATCACCCAGGCGCGCACGGATGCGTCATCCCAGGCGCCGTCATAAGCAATATCAGGCTGATAGGCCTCAAGTGGGCCGCGCCCCATGCCGCGCCAAACCTTCTGCGGAATGGTCAAAGTCGCGAGGCCCGACGGCAGCGTCACGTTGCGGACTTCCATGTAGGGGCCATCCCCCGACGTTGCCGAGCCAATAAGCTGAACGCCCGGCACGAAGAGCACGGTGTCAGCAAAGTTGAGGCACGACGAGCCGCAGGTTCCGTTTGAGAGCATATAAACGCGCGCGGCGAATGGACTGCGCCCGCCGCGCGGACGTTGCTGCGTTAGGCCGCCGCTGCGCGCGACATTGCTTGAGCCTTGCCGCCAAATCGGCGGATCATCGTCCAACGCGCCTTCCATCCCATCGATCGCGGCGCGGCCGAAACGCGCGCTATCGGAGTTTGCGCCGAACTCTGGAATGATGGTTTCAGTGAGCCATTCGCGCCAGTACGCGACGTTTTCGGCGGAGGCGCGCCAATCGACAGCGCTCGCGCGCGACGATGCATTCGCTGCACGCGCGGCCACGCCGTCGCCGAAGATACCCCGCGCTATACGATCAGCCCACGCGGAATTGCCGCCGCCATTGCCGCGCACGTCAATAATGATCGCGCGGGCGCCGCGCATTTCGGCGCCGCGCGCGTTGATATCGCGGACGAGCTGATCGAGTTGTGCGCCGGTTTCACCGCCCGATGAAAACGTTGGAATGCCAATCCAGAACACCCCTGGCGCAGGCTCACTGACGCCCCATTCCGCGCGCGCGCCGACGGATGCGGTTTGGTACGCGGCCCAATACGCATCCGCGGGATCCGGCAGATCACGCCAACGCAAAGTGATGTCGCGCTCGGCGCCATTCTCGGAGACGCGGCAATTGGCTGGCGCCGGCGCGCCGGGGATCGGCCTGTTCATGAACAGACGCGTCGCCGCACGGCGACGATCGAGTGCGAGTTGCTCGTTGAGCACGAATGGATAGAGCCGCTCCGTCGCGAGGTCTTCGAGCGTGCGGCCTTCACATGAGAGGATTTGCGCGCCGATCGCGGGCGCTTCGGCATCGTTCTCATCGCGCATGACGACGACCGCCCCACCATTGCGCGAGGCAGCGAGAAAGCCTGGCCAAGTTGGCGGCGGCAAGTCGACGGATGAATTTACGTTGATGTGGGGGTCGCCGAAGCCGCTGAGATAGAAAGCCAGCGTGTAGTAATAGCCGGACTGATCGGTCACCGCTGCCGCGCGGGCTGTTGCTTGTTCGTAGCCTTGCTGCAGCCAAGCCGGATAAGACGGGTTTTCCGTATCGAACGGGATCGGTGTTTGGGTGTTGAGCACTTCGCGCGCGACAGCCAGATCGCTGAGCGTCAGTTCCCGCCAGCCGTCCGGCGTGGTTGGCCGCGGCGGCGCATCCTGGGCAAGCGCGGGACCGGCAAGGCACACAAGGCTGAGCGCCGCGAGCGCATGACGAAGCTTGAGCATAGGACCTCCACCCTCGCGCAGATGCCTCCGCGCGGCCCTATGGATGCGTCAGCGCTTCACGCAGATCAACACGCCGTCGCCGATGGCCGTCAGAACGGCATGGACGCGGGTGTCGGCTTTGGCCTTCTGCGCGAGCGCGCGGAGTGCTGTTGTATCGGGCGTCGTATCCGCCGGATCGGCGACCTTGCCGGACCAGAGCATATTGTCGAACAGCATGACGCCGCCTGGGCGCAGCAGGATCAGCCCACGTTCGTAGTACGCGTCATAGCCAGTCTTATCGGCGTCGATGAAACCGAGATCGTAGCTGCCGCCTTGGCCGGCTTGGATGCGCTGATCGAGCGTCTCCGTCGCCGGCGCGACTTTGAGTTCGATGATGTCGTCGACTTCAGCTTAGCGCCAATAATCACGCGCCTTCGTGGTCCATTCTTCAGAGATGTCGCAGGCAAGCAGATGCGCGCCGATCGGGTGCATGTCTTTCAAAGTGAGCGCTGTGGCGAGTGCGGAATAGCCGGTGAAGACGCCCACCTCGAACGTGCGTCTGGCGCGGATCATACGCGCGGTCGCAGCCATGTAGGCGCCCTGCTCCGGGCTGATCTGCATACGCGCTTGCGTCAGCGCCGCCGTCTCTTCGCGACAACGAACGAGTGCGGGATGCTCAGGCGGATTGGCGTCCGCGAGGTAGCGGACGAGTTCAGGCGTCAGGCCAAAAGATGAAGACATGCCTGCAACCTAGTGCGGTCGCAGGCATGGGCAACAACTTAGCCGAGGCGCTTCAGTTGATCGACGAGATCGGTGCGTTCCCAGGTGAAGCCGCCCTGATTGTCCGGCGTACGGCCGAAATGGCCGTAGGCGGCCGTGCGGCTGTAGATCGGGTTGTTCAGCTTCAGGTGCGTGCGGATCGCCCGCGGCGTCGCGCCACCGATCATTTCCGGCAGAGCCTTTTCGAGGATCGCCGGATCGATGGTGTCGGCGCCGTGGAGATCGACATAGAAGCTCGTCGGCGCGGCAACGCCGATCGCGTAGCTGATCTGGATCGTGCAGCGCTCAGCGAGGCCGGCGGCCACCACGTTTTTCGCCAGATAGCGGCACGCATACGCGGCAGAGCGGTCAACCTTCGTCGGGTCCTTGCCCGAGAAGGCGCCACCGCCGTGCGGGCTGGCGCCGCCATACGTGTCGACGATGATCTTGCGTCCGGTCAGGCCGCTATCGCCGTCGGGGCCGCCGATCTCGAACTTGCCGGTCGGGTTGATGTGCCACTTGGTTTTCTTGGTGATGAGGCCCGCCGGGAAAACTGATTCCGCATACGGGCGCACGAGATCGGCGAAGCGTTTCTGCGAGTACGTGGCGTCGCCCAGCTTCTTCGTGTGCTGGTGGCTGACGACGATGGCGACAACTTCAACCGGCTTGCCGTTTTCATAGCGCAGCGTGACTTGGCTCTTCGCATCGGGCTCAAGCTCAGGACGCTCACCCGAATGGCGCACTTCGGCGAGACGCTTCAAAACATTGTGCGAGTATTGCAGCGTCGCCGGCATCAGCTCCGGCGTCTCTTGGCAGGCGTAGCCGAACATGATGCCCTGGTCGCCGGCGCCTTCGTCCTTTGAACCTTTCGCATCGACGCCTTGAGCGATGTGCGCGGACTGGCCGTGCAGATAGCAGGCGTACTTCGCCTTCTCCCAGTGGAAGCCTTTCTGCGCGTAGCCGATGTCCTTCACCGCGGCGCGCACCTTCGGCTGCAAGCCAGCGATGATCTCTTTAGTGAAGGCCTTGTTGGCGGCCTTGTCGTTGCCCGCCTTACCGGCGCGGACTTCGCCAGCCAGGATGATGCGGTTCGTCGTCACCATCGTCTCGCAGGCGACGCGGGCTTCGGGATCGGCGGTCAGGAAGGCGTCCACGACGGTGTCGGAGATGCGGTCAGCGACCTTATCAGGGTGCCCTTCGGACACGCTCTCGCTGGTGAATACGTAAGAGCTTCTCGCCACGCGGTTTCTCCGGCCCCTCGAAAATGAAGCGGCCCCTCTTAGGGCATGGGCTCATTTTCGCAAATGCGGCGCCGTGGCGTTGGTTAGCCGCGCTTGCCCTCGGACGCCTCTTCGGTGAGGGCCTTAACCAATTCAAGGACTTGGCGGCGGACCTTCTTGCTCTTGATCGAGGCGAAAAGCGACATGAGCTGGGCCCCCTCCGGCGTGGCGAGGGCGTCGTCGATATAGTCTTTGGAAGATTCGGCTACGCCCGCAGACGCCCGCCCGCCCAGGCCCTCGAAGAATTTCGCGATCGGCATATCCATCGACAATGCGATGTCATGCAGCCTGCTCGCGGCGATGCGATTGACGCCCTTCTCGTATTTCTGAACCTGCTGGAAGGTCACGCCAAGAAGTTCAGCCAAACGCTCCTGGCTCATGCCGATTTCTAGACGTCGCGTGCGCACGCGCTGGCCAATTTTCTTATCGATCGCGTTGGCTGCGCGCTCGTCGTTCATGACTTCGGCCCCCGCGCCGCAGTCAAAGTCGGCGCAAATCTTAGTACGGCTAGAGCCAATACTAGGCCAAACAGCAATACAATATCCAGTTTGGCATAGAGAGTCTCATCGAGTGCAGGCGGAAGTTGTGCTTCTACTGCGGCGCCAGCCGGATTGCTTGCTGTTGAACGCACGACACGGCCGTAACCATCGACGATCGCGGAGAAGCCGCCGCTAGCCGCACGTGCGAGCGGCAAGCCCTCTTCAATCGACCGATAACGCGCCATCGCGAAGTGTTGGTGCGGGCCAGTGCCGTCACCGAACCACGCATCGTTGGTCACGCTGATGATCCAGCCCGGGCGATCAGCGCCACGCGGCGTCATGCCTGGAAAGATCGCCTCGTAGCAAATCAGCACGACGGCCGGCGGCGCTTCGGGAATGACAAGCCGCGTTGGCTCAGGCCCCGGCGTGAAGCCCGCCCCAATGCGCTGCAGCGGCGCGATGTTGAAGCGGCTTATGAGCGACCAGAACGGGATGTACTCGCCGAACGGCACCAGATGATTCTTGTCGTACACTTGCGCCACGCGCGGCGCGCCGCTGACGCCATCGATGACAGCGGCTGAGTTGTAGAGGCGGATGTTTGTCGCCGTGGCTTCGCCACGCATGAACGCGTCGCAATCAGCGCCCGGTTCGCAGCGCGTCAAACCCATCACCAGCGCGCGATCACCGAGACCAGCCGCCAGCGTGTCGAGGAATTGCTGGTTTTGCAGCTGGAAGAAATTGAGCGTCGGAATAGCGCCTTCGGGCCAGATCAGAATGGAAGCGCGGCTCTCTTCGCCATCACCGCTCACGTCCAGATAACGCTGAAGCACGCGCCATTCTTGATCCGGTCGGTAACGCCACTTCTCAGCTTGGCTCAGACCGGAATCGGCGACACGCACGATCGGTTGCGCGCCAGGCGGATCCACCGGGCCGCTCGCCATGCGCTGAGCGCCCCAGCCAAACGCTAGGCCCAATACCAGGCCCGCTGCGATCAAGGGTGCAAAGCGCTTGCCCGCTGTCGCCGCGCGATCAGCGACCGCGGCAGGCGACGCGCAGATGAGCAGCGTCAGCGCCGAAAGGCCGTAGATGCCGAACAGCGACGCCAATTGCGAAATCGGCTCTCCTGGTGTCCAGACGTAACCCGGCAAAAGCCACGGAAAACCGGTGAAGAGATTGCCGCGCATCCACTCCGAGGCAAACAAGCCAAGTGCGAACGCGGCGATGCGGCGAAGATCGTTGGTCCACATCAGCATCGCCAGCACGCAGCCGACGCCGAAGAAAATCGCCAAACCGCCTGCGAGCGCCAGCGTCGCCGGGATCCCCCAGAGCGGGCCCCACGACGCAGAGTCCACCATGAATGCGGATGAAACCCAGTAGAGGCCCGTGGCGAGGTGGCCGAGACCAAACCACCAACCGATGCCGAACGCCGCCCAGAGCTTTCGTTCGCGCCGCCACGCGGCGTCGAGCAACCACACCAGAACGATCAGAGCGACCGCGTAAAACGCCGTCAGTTGAAACGGCGCGTGCCCCAGCGTGGCGAGCGCACCGGCGCCAAGCGCCACGCCGCGCCGCGGCCAGGGCCTCAGCGCCGAAAACCATGCATGGATGCGCGAAGGATGGGCGTCTGACGCAGACTCTTTCACAGGCGCTCCAAGTGTGTTCGGGAAGCGCGTTTGGAGCGCGCTCAGGCCAGCGCGTCAACCACCTATCGAGGCCTTCGGACCAGGAACAACGTTCGCCGCCGTCTTTGCAGCGTCTCCTGCCCGCTTGATCCGTATCCGCTTCACGCGGCGGGGGTCGGCGTCCATGACTTCCATGTCGAAGCCGGCGGGATGGTGAAGAATTTCGCCCCGCTGCGGCAGCCGGCCGGCCAGAGCCACGGCAAGGCCGCCAGCGGTGTCGAACTCGTCCTCGTGATCGGGCAGTTCAAGGCTGACTTCGAACTTGGCCTGCAACTCATCGATCGGCGCGCGCCCATCGACTTCATAAACACCGCCGAGGCGCTCCACGATCAACGCGGAATCTTCGTCATGCTCGTCTTCAATCGCGCCAACGATCTGCTCGACGAGATCTTCCATCGAAACGAGCCCGTCAGTGCCGCCATACTCATCGACGACAAGCGCCAAGTGAATGCGGCTGGACTGCATCTTGAGGAAGAGAGTCGCCAACGTCATGGATTGAGGCACGTAGAGGATTTCGCGGCGTATGCGCGGCAGCATGCGATCGCTCAGCTTCGCTTGCGCTTCGCCCTCGTCATTCGGCGCCAACAGCGCGAGCACATCGCGCACGTGAATGAAGCCCTGCGGATCGTCGAGCGTCTCTCCGTAAACTGGCAAACGGGAGTGCTGGCTCTCAGAGAAGATTCGCGCCGCCTCACCGAGTGATGCGCCCGCCTCGACAGCGACGATCTCGGCGCGCGCGCGCATGACATCGGCGACCTTCAAGCGATCGAAGCGCGCCGCGCGCAGGATCATGTCCTTGTGCGCAAGCTCGATGTCTTCGCCATTGCCCTCGCGCAGGGCTTCTTCGACGGCGTCAGCGGACCCTAGTTTACCGCGCGCAAACATGCGCGACAATCTCTGAACAAGGCCCGCGCGCCTTCGCGAGGGTTCTGCTTCTTCTTTTACGTCAACCATAATGTGCGCGTAGCGCTCCTAAAGCGGCCATCAAGCGTAGGGATCTTCTATCCCGAGAGAGTGCAGGATAGCGCGTTCACGCGCTTCCATCTTCTCTGCGTCGGCCGGATTTTCGTGATCATACCCCAAAAGATGCAAAAAGCCGTGCACCGCCAAATGGGCAGCGTGGTGATCAAACCGTTTACCCTGAAAATTCGCTTGCTCGACAATGGTTTCCGCCGCCATCGCAATGTCGCCTAGGAAACCCGGTTCGGCCGATCCGGGCGCTGGCGGAAACGACAACACATTGGTCGGGCCGTCTTTGTTGCGGAACTGCTTATTGAGCGCAGCGATCGAGGCATCGTCGCCCAACAGCAACGATACAGTGCCTGACGCGCCCTCTTCCGCCGCAGCCGCCGCAAGTGCGCTGCTCAACACATTTTCATGACCGCGCCACAACTCGCTGTTGGCGATAAGATCAACTTCCAAAGATTGCTCAGCCGCCACCGCGCGCTCCCTCGTCACGGTGATAGGCTTCAACGATCTGTGCGACGAGCCTGTGACGAACGACGTCTTGCGTCGCAAAGCGGATCACTTCGACGCCGCGTACCTCTTCCAGAATAGACACCGCGTGCGCGAGCCCAGATTGATCGGTGCGCGGCAGATCGACTTGGCTCGGATCACCGGTGACGACCATGCGCGAGCCTTCGCCCAAGCGGGTCAGCACCATTTTCATTTGCAGCTGGGTTGCGTTCTGCGCTTCGTCGACAATCACGAACGCGTTCGACAGCGTGCGTCCGCGCATGAAAGCCAGCGGCGCCACTTCGATTTGGCGGCGCTCGCGGCGCGCTTTCAAGTCAGACTCACCCATCTGGCCACGAAACGCGTCCCAAATCGGCTGCAGATATGGATCGACTTTCTCCGAGAGATCGCCGGGCAGATAACCAAGCTTCTCGCCGGCTTCGACGGCCGGACGCGTGACAATAATGCGATCGACGCGCTCTTGCTTCAGCGCTTCGACCGCCGCAGCGACGGCGAGAAACGTCTTGCCTGTGCCGGCTGGGCCGACGCCGAAAATGAGATCAATGTTCTCGTCGCGCAGCGCTTCGACATAATGCACTTGCCGCGGCGTGCGCAGCGTGAGCCCGCCGAGCTGCGGCAAACGCAAGGGCACTGCGCTCTCGCTGTCGCCTTCCGAGAACGCGATCGCAGCCTGCACCTCGCCTTCGCGCACTTTGCCCTTACGGCGCGCTTGGTCAGCCAGCGCATCGACGATGCGCTGAACACGCTCAAGATCGGCCACGGTATGGGCGCGCACGATGAGCTTATCGCCCTGCGCGTCGAGCGTGACGCTGTAAGACGGCGTGCCCCGCGGCGCGTTCGGATCGCGGAAGGCTTCTTGGATCAAAGCGAGGTGGCGATGCAGCGGGCCGAACACGGCTTGCGCAACGCCCGCTTCGGAAAGCGCGATCGTGCGGGTTTGTTCGCTCACGCGACCTCCGCCGCTAGCGCGACGCGCGCGCCGGCCAGTGAGTTCTGGGACCCAGAAAGAATGCGGACAGAGACGATGTCTCCGTTGCGGGCGGTGGTGTCGTCGAAGTGCACGGACTGGAGATATGGGGAGCGGCCGTGCTTCTGCCCAGCCATACGGCCATCGCCAGTCACAAGCACTGGAAGCACGCGGCCAACTTGGCTCTTGTTAAAGGCAGTCTGTTGCTCGAACAGCAGCTTTTGCAATGCCTGCAAGCGCTCGCCTTTCACGCCCTCGTCCACTTGGCCCATCATAGCCGCGGCCGGTGTGCCGGGGCGTGAGGAGTATTTGAAGGAGAAAGCCAGCGCGAAATCAATGTCGCGCGCCAGTTGCATTGTGTCTTCAAAATCTTGTTCCCGCTCGCCCGGGAACCCGACGATGAAATCGGTCGAAACCGCAATATCCGGCCGGACTTGGCGCATGCGGGCGATGATGTCGCGATAGAATGCGCCATCATGCTTGCGGTTCATGGCCTTCAGGATGCGATCTGAGCCTGACTGCACCGGTAGGTGCAGGAACGGCATCAGCTTCGGCTCAGCGCCGTGCAACGCGATCAGCTCATCCGTCATCTCGATCGGATGTGAGGTCATGTAGCGGATGCGCTCGAGGCCATCGAGGCGCGCGAGTTGTTCCAGCAGATCCGTGAAACTTGCATCGCCGTGATAGGCGTTGACGTTCTGGCCAAGCAGCGTGATCTCGCGCACGCCACGATCGGTCAGCGAACGCGCCTCTGCGAGCACATCCTTGATCGGCCGCGAGAACTCGGCGCCGCGCGTGTATGGCACAACGCAGAACGTGCAGAACTTATCGCAGCCTTCTTGCACCGAAAGAAAAGCGGTGACGCCATCCGGCGCACGCGCGGGCAAGCCATCGAACTTTTCTTGCGCGGTGAAGTCGGCGGCGAGCCGCTCGCCGGTCTTGCGGGCCGCGCGCGCGATCAGTTCCGGAAGCTTGTGATAGGCTTGCGGGCCGACGACGAGATCAACTTCCGGCGCGCGGCGGATGATCTCCTCACCTTCCGCTTGCGCAACACAGCCGGCGATGGCGATGGTCGTGGTCTTGCCTTCGATGGCGCGGCGTTCTTTGTGCGCGCGCAAGCGGCCGATCTCGGAATAAACCTTCTCGGTCGCCTTCTCGCGAATGTGGCAGGTGTTCAAGATAACGAGGTCTGCGTCGTCCGGCTTGTCGGTCACCGCGTAGCCCAAGGGCCCGAGCACATCGCGCATGCGCTCGCTGTCATAGACATTCATCTGGCAGCCGTACGTCTCGATGAAGAGACGCTTCGGCGCGCGCGGCTCACTCATTTCTTGGTCGCTTTGGCCTTATCGTCGAGCGGGACGCCGTAGAGTTCGAGGCGATGATCGACGAGTTTGTAGCCAAGCCGGCGCGCGATCTCTTGTTGCAAGCGCTCAATCTCGGGCTCGACGAACTCGATCACCTGGCCGGTCTTCATGTCGATCAGGTGATCGTGGTGCGTCTCGGGAACTTCTTCGTAGCGCGAGCGGCCATCGCGGAAATCGTGGCGCTCAAGAATGCCGGCCTCCTCAAAAAGGCGCACAGTGCGGTAGACCGTGGCGATGGAGATACCCGGGTCGACGGCGACCGCGCGGCGGTGCAGCTCTTCGACATCGGGGTGATCCTGGCTGCCCGAGACGATGCGCGCGATCACGCGGCGCTGCTCGGTCATGCGCATGCCCTTATCGACACAGAGTTTTTCGATGCGATCCATGGCGGAGCAATACAACTTGGCAAGGCGCGCTGTCCACCTGCGGAGCGTTACACCAGCGCCAGACGCATCGTGATGGCGTCTACGAAGCCGTTCGCGGTGGCGTAGTAGCCAGGCCTGCGCCCGGTTTGGGCAAAGCCCAGCTTTTCGTAGAGCGCGCGCGCCGCCGCGTTGTCCTCCGCGACCTCCAAATGCATTGAGCCCGCGCCACGCGCGACGGCTCGGGCCGCAGTCGCCTCGACGAGTTCGACCCCGAGGCCACGGCGTCGCGCCTCCGGCACGATCGCGACGGTCAGAAGCTCTGAATCGCCGGCTGCGACCCACGCCAACGCGAAGCCTTGCAGCGTGTCATGCTCTTGCGAGACAACCGCAAAGACGGCCGGGTTTTCCATCAGCTTGGAAACGTCTCTGGCGCTCCAGCCCTTATCGAAGCTACGCGCGTGGAGATCGGCCAGTTGCGCCGCTTGTTCGGCGCTCGCTGGCTGGATCACACCACCTGCTCCACCGCATTCACTTCAGGAACGTAATGTCGAAGCATGTTTTCGATGCCTTGCTTCAGCGTCAGCGTCGATGACGGGCAGCCGGCGCAGGCGCCGCGCATGTTGAGGCGGACAATGCCCTGTTCGTGGTCCCACGAGTGGAATGTGATGTCGCCGCCATCGCGCGCCACGGCGGGGCGGACGCGTGCGTCGATAATCTCTTTCAGCTCTTTGACGATGTCGGCGGCTTCGCCTTCATAGACGATATCGGCTTCATCGGTTTCATCTGAGGGCGCCGCGCCATCGGCGAGCACGGGGCGGCCGGCGGTGAAGTGATCCATGATCGCGGCCAGCACGTGCGGCTTCAAATGTGGCCACTCCAGGCCCTCGGCTTTGGTGATGGTGATGAAGTCACTGCCGAGATAGACGCGCTCGACGCCGTCGATCTCGAACAATGCCGTCGCCAGCGGCGCGCCGAGCGCCGCATCGGCGTCGGCGTATTCACGGCTGCCCTGCCCCAGCACATCGCGGCCAGGCAGAAACTTCAGCGTGCGTGGATTGGGCGTCGATTCCGTTTGAATGAACATGGGGCTCAGGTGGTCCTTTGGCCGTAACCGGTCAAGCGGGCGGCGTGTCTTCCTTGCTGGCGACAATCGCAACCGGCAGCGCCAATTTGCGAATTTCGTCGCGCGTCAGCGCGCCCGGCACGACCAGCACCGGCACCGGGCGCAGTCCGATGCCCTGGGCGCGGCCGAGCTGAGCGACCAACGGGCCCGGACCGCCAGGCCCATGCGCAGCGGCGAGCACTACCAGTTTGATCGAATGATCTTCCTCGATCAGCTTGCGCAGTTCCGGCTTCAAATCCCCCTCGCGCAGCACCGGCTCAGCTGAAACGCCGCATTCGGCCCAGACCTCAGCCGCGAAGCGCTGTGTGAGCGACTCCGCCGCATCGTGCGCCTGACGGCGCATTTCATCGGTGATCGACGCCCAGGGCGCTGGATCGGACGGTTCGATGACGCGCAGGATCACGAGCCGCCAGCCAGTGTTGCGGCAGATAAGCCCCGCATAGATCAGCGCGTCGGGAAATTCCTCGCTCTCGTCGGCGATAACCAGACAGGCGAAACGCTCGTCACTCATCGGATGACCCTAGCGACTCCCCGTTAGGCGCGCCAGAAGCCGACGACATCGCGAACCTCGGCCATGATCGGCTGCGCCACGGAACGCGCCTTCTCAGCGCCGTCCTTCAGGATCGCATCGAGGGCGCCGGGATCGGCGTTGAGACGGCGCATCTCGGCGGCGATCGGCGCGAGCTTGGTTGAGAGCGCCTCGGCGAGCGCCGGCTTAAACACGCCGAAGCCCTTGCCGCCATATTCGGTGAGGATGTCTTCAACGCTGCGCTCGGTGACTGCCGCGAAGATGCCGACGAGGTTTTCAACTTCGGCGCGGCCGGCAAGGCCTTCCTTGGACTCCGGCACTGGGGCGGAATCCGTCGTCGCCTTCTTGATCTTTTGCAGGATCGCGTCGGCGTCATCGGTCATGTTGATGCGCGTCATGTCCGAAGGATCGGACTTCGACATTTTCTTCGTACCCTCGCGCAAACTCATGATCCGCGCGCCTGGGCCTTGGATCAAAGGCTCGGGCAGCGGGAAGAAGTTCGGCGCGTCATAGTCGTTGTTGAACTTCGCGGCGATGTCGCGCGAAAGCTCCAAGTGCTGCTTCTGATCTTCGCCGACCGGAACGTGCGTCGCCTTGTAGAGCAGAATGTCCGCCGCTTGCAGGACGGGATAATCGAACAAGCCAACTGACGAACGCTGCGCATCCTTGCCGGCTTTATCCTTGAACTGCGTCATCCGCTCCAACCAGCCCATGCGGGCGATGCAGTTGAAAACCCAGGCAAGCTCCGAGTGCTCGCGCACGGCCGATTGGATGAAGATGGTCGAGCGCTTGGGATCGACGCCGGCCGCGACATAAGCCGCCGCGACTTCGCGTGAACGGTTGGCGAGTTCTTTCGGATCAGGGCCGGTGGTGATCGCGTGCAGATCGACGATGCAATAAATGCACTCGTAGCTCTCTTGCAGGCGCACGAACTTTTGCAACGCGCCAAGATAATTGCCGAGATGCAGGCCATTCGTCGGCTGCATGCCTGAGAACACGCGCTGCGGGCCCTTGTATTGGGGCGGCTGGACGTCGGTCATTGGAAACTCCGGAACATGAGAACGGGCGCGTCGCTGTGGCGCGCTAAAAGCGGCGTCAGTTCAGGCCCGCCATCGCCAGAATTTCGTTCTCGTGCTCATGAAGTTGGCTTCTATCAGCCGTCCAAGCCCGGCGGCAAGCCGCCTCCCCCGCCGTCAGGTCCGCGCTCGCGCCGGAACGCGCCGCGCACTTCGCCAATGCTCACCGATCCGCTGAGGAACAAGACGGCGAAGTAGCTGAGACCGCCGCCGACGATCAACGTCAGGATCGCAATTTCCTTGGAGCCAAGAGCGGCTTCGAGCGCCTCGCGATTGGCGACGCCCATCCACATCGCCACACCCAAAGCGGCGGAGACTAGGGCAATGCGCGTGAAGCGCCATATCGCTTTGGCCGACGGCGCGTAAGAGCCGTTTCGAGCCAATGTCGTCACCATAAGTGCGACATTGACCCACGCCGCGACGCTGGTCGCGATCGCGAGCCCCGGGAAGCCCGCATAGCCCAAAGAACGCAGCGCAAAGAACAGGGCTGCGCCTAGCGCGACATTGATCGCCATCGAGATCAGCGCAAAGCGCATGGGCGCGCGCGTGTCTTCGCGGGCAAAGAAAGCCGGCGCGTAGATCTTGGCTAGCACGAAGGCCGGAACGCCCCAGCCATAGTGAAATAGCGCAAGCGCTCCATCGCGCGCATTCTGAACGGTGAATTCGCCGCGCGCGAACAAGCCTTCAAGCAGAAATGACGGCATCGCCAAGATCGCGGCGGCCGACGGCAGCGTGAACACCATGGCGAGGTTCACAGCCTCATCGAGAGCGCTGCGCGCGGCGACCGTATCGTTCGCCTGCACAAGCCGCGACAGACGCGGCAGCATTGCGACGCCTACGGCCACGCCAATGAGTCCAAGCGGCAGCTGATACAAACGATCCGCGTACGCCAACAGAGAGATGGCGCCTTCCTCGAACGAGGCGATGCCTGTGCTGACCATGACGTTGATCTGCAGTGCGCCGCCGGCGATTGCCGCGGGCGCTGCGAGCACGAGCAGCCGCTTCACATTATCGCTCAGTCGCGGCGCCATCGGCCTTGTCCGCACGCCGGCGCGACGGGCGCCGAGTGCTACCCAGGCTGCCTGCAAGACGCCGGCGATCGTCACCGAGACTGCGGCAGCGATAGAGGCCTGGGTTGGATCGTCCCGGTAGAGCCAGACGCCGATCAGAAGCGATATGTTCAACAGCGATGGCGCAGCGGCCGCCGTGAAGAACCGCCCACGTGCATTCAGCGCACCCGCAAAAAGCGTGGCGACACTCATGGCCACGAGGTAGGGCATCGTGATCTGGGTCAGCAGCGTTGCTAACCTGAACGTCTCAGGATCATCGACGTAGCCGCCGAACAGGACGAGGTTGATCCAGGGCATAGCCAGAATTGCGACGGCGCTGAGCAGAGTCGTGGCCAGCACCAGAACCGAGAGCGCCTCCGCCGCAAGCGTGTCAGCGCTTTTCTCGCCCTGCTCGGCCAATGTCTTCGAATAGACAGGAACGAACGCCTGACTGAACGCCCCTTCCGCAAACAAGCGGCGAAACAGATTGGGAAAGCGCAGCGCGGCATTGAAGGCGTCAGCGATCGGCCCGGCGCCGAGCGCTGCGGCCAAAAGAACGTCACGGGCAAAGCCGAGCAGACGCGAGATCAAAGTCAGCCCGCCGATAACGGCGGTATTGCGGGCGAGGCTCATGCGGTCGGGCGACTCAAATGATGGGTATCCATGCCTTAGCGCGCCGTCGATGCGCGCGCCACAGCCAAGGCCTTCTTGGCGGGATCGGCGGGTGCGGCCGGCTCAGCCGCGCGCAACACGGCTTCGAGTTTGCTGCGCAACGACGCAATCCGGCGCGGCTCCTTGATTTGTCCGCCGCCCTCTTCCTGGACATAGAACACGTCGGAGGCGCGTTCGCCCAACGTGTCGATGTGGGCGCTGGCGATCGATACTTTCGCTTCGGCGCAGACATGCGCGAGCTCGGCGAGTAAGCCGAGCCGGTCGCGGCCTGACGCTTCAACGACAGTGGCGTGCGGGGTCAGATCGTTATCGATACGCACCCAAGGTTCGATCGCGAACGCGGCGTTGCGGCGCGATGCTGGCTTTGGCGCGGGCAATGCGTGGTCTGTGAGCGCGGCGCGATTCAACCGCTCGACCAGGTGAACAAGCAGATCGGGATCGCGCAGGCCAAACGGCTGGTTATCAGTCGTTTGGATCGAGAACACGTCGAACGCGGCGCCATCCTTGGTCGTGTGGACGCGTGCGTCAGCGATGTCGGCGCCGCTAGCGGAGATCGCCGCGGCGAGGCTCGCGAACAATCCCGGCCGATCGCCAGCGTAGACGAGGATTTCGGTGACGCCCTGCTTTTCGCGAAACCGCGTGGCGACATGCGGAATCGAGCGGCCGCGGCGGGCGTGCATCACTTCAGTCGCGTGCCAAGCCAGCGCTTCGGCATCGTGATTGAGCCAGTAGCCGTCTTCCAAAGCGTCAAGCCACGCGGCGAGCGCATCATCGACGCGAACATGGCGCAGCAACTCAGCTTTGGCGCCGGCGGCAAGTTCAGAGAGATGTTCGCGCACGCCTTTTTCGTCCGAACGGCCGCCGTGAAGGGCTGCTTCCGTCAAGCGATAGAGATCGCGGAGCAATTGCCCCTTCCAATCGTTCCAAACCGTGGGGCCAACGGCGCGTATGTCCGAAACCGTGAGCACTAACAGCAAGCGCAAGCGCTCGACGCTGCCAACGATCTTCGCGAATTGCTCGACCGTACGCGGATCGCCGATATCGCGCTTTTGCGCGAAGTCACTCATCACCAGATGATGGCCCACGAGCCAGCCAACGAGTTCGACCTCTTCTTGCGGCAGCCCTAGCCGCGTGCACGCAGTACGCGCAGACTTCTCGCCCTCGATCTGCTGATCGCCCTCGCCCTTTCCCGTGTCATGCAAAAGCATGGCGAGGTAGAGCGCGCGGCGGTTGATGATCTTCGGAAAAATCTCCGTCGCCAGCGGGTGGCGATCCTTGTGGACACCGCGCTCGATCTCCGACATCGCGCCGATGGCCTGCAGCGTATGCTCATCCACCGTGTAATGGTGGTACATATTGAACTGCATTTGCGCGACGATGCGGCCGAACTCAGGCACGAACTTCCCGAGCACGCCAGCTTCGTTCATTAGCCGAAGCGCCGCATCCGGGTGGCGCTTCGATGTGACAACATTCAAAAACGCAACGCGTGAGGCGTCGTCCTTGCGCCAATCCGGCATGATGCTGCGCACCCGCCGTGTCGCCTCGCCGAGCGCTTCTGGATGAATGTCGAGATCGCGATTTTCGGCGATCTCAAACAGGCGCAGCACGTTGCTTGGATTCTTGAGCACCTTCGGCGCCTCGATATTGAGGCGGCCACCGTCGATAATGAATCCAGGCGTCTCCGGCGCGGACTTGCGGCCGAAGCTCTCGGCCAGACGCTGCAGGCCCTTGGGCGCGCGCTTGGCGTTATCGGCTTCCAATTTGGCGCAGAGAACGCGCGTGAGCACGCCCACTTCCTTCGCCACCAGGAAGTAGCGCTTCATGAAACGCTCGACGTCCGTCTGATTACCGCGCGAATGGTAGCCCATGCGCTTGGCCATTTCCGGCTGCACATCGAATGTCAGCCGCTCCTCGCTACGCGCGGTGAGGAAGTGCAGATGGCAGCGTGCCGTCCACAAAAAGTGAAGCGCGCGGCGGAAGGCTAGGCGCTCCTCTTCTGTGAAGACGCCCGCATCAACATAGTCTTGCGGACGGATGAAGCCGTAGCGATGGCGCGCGAGCCAGAAGAGCGTGTGCAGATCCCGCAGCCCGCCCTTTCCCTCTTTGATGTTGGGCTCAACCATGTAGCGCGAAGCGCCGATGCGCTGGTGGCGTTCGTCGCGCTCTTTGAGCTTCGCCGCAATAAAGGCCGCGTGGCCCTTTTGCGCGACCTCCTTACGGAAACGAACTTCCAATTCCTGCGCCAGCGATTCATCGCCAGCGATGCGGCGCGCCTCAAGGAGCGCGGTCTGGATCGTGTGATCTTCCCGCGCGAGCTTCAGCGACTCTTCGACGTTCCGTGACGAATGGCCGACCTTCAGCCCCATGTCCCAGAGCATATAGAGCATGTACTCGGTCACGCTCTCGCTGAACGGCGTCGGCTTGTAGGCGCGCAGGAAGAGCAGATCGAGATCCGAAGAAGGCGCGAGTTCGCCGCGGCCGTATCCGCCGACCGCCATGACCGTGAAACGCTCCCCTTGCGTAGGGTTGCGGGCGCGGAAGAGGTGGACGGTGGTGTAGTCGTAGAGCGCGCTGACGACTTCGTCGGCAACCTTCGCCAGCAAGCGGGCAACGGCCAAACCGTGCTCCCCTGCCTCCAGCCGCTCTTTGGCGATCATCCGGCCCCGAAACAATGCTCCGTGGAGAAGGTTCTTGACCGACGCGCGCGCGTTCTCACCCTCGGCGGCAGCGATTGCGCTCAATTGTGCGCGCAAACGGAGGCCGTCGACGACGTGTTCAATACGTGCGGGCTTCAGCCGGGCTGGCATATGCTCGTCATTTCACCAATTCGTGTCCCCAATCGCACAGGGGCGCCAGTGTCCACAGCCGTAAGATATGACTTCTTGGTAAAAGACAGAACTCAACCTTGCCTCATTTCGCGGGCATAGCCACAAAGATGCGGGAACGCCGCTCCGGAGACCACCTCGTATGCGCAGCAAAGGCACCAGGACCATTAAGCCGGTCGATGAGGACCATCAGGTCACCGACCACCCGGCTCGCGCTGGGCTGGAAGCGATTATGGACCAGAAGCTGTTTCACCAGCGCATCAAAAGCGAGCGCTCGGCAGCCTATTGGTTCGCCGCCTCGCTCTGGGGTGTTTCCGGCCTAGCACTTGGCGCCACGCTCGGCGTCTTCCTGACCATCTTGGTGCAGACGGGCTCGATGCCACTCATCCGCGATAACATGGTGGCGGGTGCGGCGATCGGCGAAGCGCGCGACACGGTCAACAGCCGCCCTTCGCTTCTGCCGGGCGAAGAGAGCGCGCAGCCGCAAAACCCGTAAGCGGGTTATTCTTCTGATTTGAGAGCCTTGAGCCGGTAGAGCGCGTCCAGCGCCTGCTTCGGGCTCATTGCGTCCGGGTTGATCTCGTCGATCGCCGCTTCGAGCGGCGAGGCTTTGTGCTCTTCCATGACAGTCGCGAAGAGCGGCAGATCATCGACGATCTCTACCCGCGCCGATCCGCCGCTGGCTTCCAGACGCTGCAACACAGAGCGCGCCCGCTCGACGGCGGTCTTCGGCAGGCCGGCTAGTTTAGCGACCTGAATGCCGTAGGACCGATCAGCTGGCCCCGGCGCGACTTCATGCAGGAAGACGAGATCGCCTTTCCATTCCTTGGCGCGCAGATGCGCGTTGGCGCCGGCTTCCAGCTTTTCCGCCAGACGTGTCAGCTCATGATAGTGTGTGGCGAAGACCGCGCGGCTTCTGTTCGCCTCGTGCAAATGCTCCGCGACCGCCCAAGCAATGGCCAGACCGTCGAACGTCGCCGTGCCGCGGCCGATTTCATCGAGCACAACAAGCGCACGCGGGCCTGCTTGGTGTAGGATCGCTGCGGTCTCGACCATCTCGGTCATGAACGTCGAACGGCCGCGCGCGAGATCGTCAGATGCGCCGACACGCGCGAACACGCGATCGACCACGCCGAGACGCAATTTGCGCGCCGGCACGAACGAGCCCGCTTGCGCCAATACCGCAAGCAGCGCGATCTGGCGCAGATACGTGCTCTTGCCCGCCATGTTCGGGCCAGTGACGAACAAGAGGCGCGGGCCACTTTTGCCCTCGCCGTCGAGGCGCGCATCGTTAGGGGTGAAGCCCTGCCCCTCGCGGCGGACACCTTCTTCTACGACGGGGTGGCGTCCGCCTTCCGCGAGCAGCGCCACGCTCTCATCGATCTCCGGGCGCACCGCGCTCGTCTCTTCGGCCCATTGCGCGAGCGCGGCGGCGACATCCAGGGACGCGAGCGCTTCCGCCGCGGCGCGAATATCGGTCTCGCAGGCCGCAGCGCGGGCGGCGAATTCCTTGAACAGCGCCATCTCACGCGCTAGCGCCGCTTCACCGGCCCGGGCGATCTTGGCGTCAAGTTCAGCGAGTTCGGTTGTGGTGAAGCGGATCGAGCCGGCATTGGTCTGCCGGTGGATGAAGCGCGCGTTGAGCGGCGGCGACATAAGCGCTTCAGCCTGCTTCGTCGTCGCGTCGATGTGATAGCCGAGCACGCCATTGTGCTTGAGCTTCAAGCCGGCGATCCCTGTTTCTTCCGCGTAGCTCGCCTGCAATGCGGCGATCACCTTGCGGCTATCATCACGCAGAGCACGGGTCTCATCGAGCACCGCATCATAACCCGCGGCGATGAAACCGCCGTCGCGCGCGAGCAGCGGCAAATCCGGCGCGAGTGCTCGCTCAAGCGTTTGCGCAAGACTGCCGCTATTTGCGTGCGCCGCGAGCGATAGCGCCTCGCAGGCTCGCGACACCTCTTTCGGTAAGGCCCCGCCGAAACCCGCACAGCGCGCGCTGGCGCGGTCGCCAGCGTTCAGCCCGTCGCGCAGATGCGCCAAATCACGCGGCCCTCCCCGACCAAGCGAAAGCCGCGTTAAAGCGCGCGCGAGATCGCCGGCCGCGCGAAGCTCTTCGCGCACGCCGTCGCGGCGCTGGCGCTCTTCGATGAAAAACTCGACCGAATCCAGCCGATCATTGATCGCAGCTACATCCGTCAGCGGCCGCCCGAGGCGCTCCGCCAAGAGCCGCCCGCCGGGCGCAGTCACGGTTCGATCGATCGTCGCAAGCAGTGAGCCGGCGCGTTCATGGCGCGCGGAGCGCTCAATTTCCAATGCCGCGCGCGTGGCCGCATCGATGGCCATGAAGGCGCGTGCCGCTATACGGCGCGGCGGCTGTAGCCGTGGCGCGGCGCCCGCTTGGGTGAGCTCGATATAGTCGAGCAGCAGCCCCATCGCCGCCAGCTCCGCCGCGCCGAACTCACCGAACGCATCAAGCGCCGCGACTTCGAAGGCTGACTTCAGCCGCCGCTCCGCGCTCTTTGCGTCAGCCTTCACGGCCGGCCGCATTGTGAGTGTCGCGCCGGAGATGCGCGCTGCCTCGGACACGCGCGCAACGTCGCCCTCAACGATCAGCAGCTCCGCAGGCGACAGAGCGGCAAGTTCTTCTTCTACTTCGTTCGGATTGATGGCGCGCG
>LNFM01005815.1_pt1 | contig 20899 bp, 20 predicted proteins | sample 596031 | NCBI WGS metagenome assembly LNFM01 (sample SAMN04254537, study PRJNA301005) | activated carbon metagenome | isolation source: dual media filters at the Ann Arbor, Michigan drinking water treatment plant | place: USA: Ann Arbor
TGGCGCCCCGGTCGAGGAAATGCTGGGCGGCCTGAAGACCAACTTCGATCCGCTGAAGGCCAACTGGATCGGAAGTATGAACAACGAGGTCAGCATCTGCATCGTCAATGCGAAGACCGGCGTTACGTCGCTGGCCGACATGAAAAACAAGGAGATCTCGTTCGGTACCCAGGGCAAGGGCTCGGACTCGGAAATGTTCGCCGTATTCCTGAGGAGCCTGTTCGGGCTGAAGATCAAGGTTATCAACGGCTATCCTGGCACAAACGAATCGATCCTCGCGATGGAGCGCGGCGAGGTCGACGGTAATTGCGGATGGTCTTGGACAACGGCGAAGCAGAACCGGCCGCAGTGGTTCAAAGACGGCACCGTCAACATCATCATGCAGATGGCGCTTTCGAAACATGCCGATCTGGCGAACGTGCCTTTGATCACCGAGATGGCGCGCAACGATGCAGAACGCGCGCAGATCGAACTCGTGATGTCGCGGCAGACGATGGGGCGCCCGTTCTTCGTGCCGCCGGATGTGCCGGCCGACCGGGTCGCGGCCTTGCGGCGCGCGTTCATGGCTGCCATGAAGGATCCCGGGTTCCTCGCCAACGCCGAGCGCATGAAGCTCGAGACGAATGCCGTTTCGGGTGAAGAGGTGCAGGCGATGGTAACCAAGCTCCTGAATTCGCCCGCCGATATCGTCGCGATGACACGGCGGAACGTCGAAGCTGCGAACTGATCGTTCGTCGGCTCACTGGGCGGCCCATGACCTGTGAAATCGTACGAAGGAGCCGAGAAGCGTGCGCATCGTCAAACAAGAAGTTGCCGCAAGGAATACCGGCTGGTCATCGCAGATCGCCCGAGGCCAGGTCCTGAGGCTTTCGGCTCGCACCATCATCGATTTCGTCGCGTTCGATGCCCGGGACTATCGCGATTGCTTCGACCAGGCGCGCACGAAAGAGGCCAATCGCTGCATTTATCTGAAGCGAGGCCACAGTATGGTATCGCGATCCGGGCGACGGCTCCTGACGATGGTCGCCGACGGTTTCGAAGGGCTCGGTACGCACGACATGCAGTTCGGCATGTGCAGCCGGGCGAGACACGAACGGTCGGCCGCCGAAGGGCGGCTCTCCGAATACCTGCACGCCGATCTGAAGGTACCGACGCACGGCTGTGCGGAGAACCTTACCAGCGCGTGCAAGCCTTGGGGCATTCCGTATGTCGACATTCCAAGCCCGGTCAATCTGTTCCAGAACATGGTGATCGATCAGGCGACGGGGACGATGCGGCGGACACAAGTGCGCCCCGAAGCGCCCGTCGATATCGAGCTGGCGGCAGAGATGGATCTGCTCGTCGCGTTCAGCGCTTGCCCGGACAAGGCTTCCCGCACGGGTGGCCTGGAAATCGGCGCGACGATCGTGCAGCCATGAAACGTCGAACCCTCGGGAAGGCCAAGCGATGACATCGACGACCGAGATCGAATTGGCCCCGAACGGCAGCGCGGCTTTCGAAGTGTGCCTCGGCCAGACTTTGCGCATCACATCGCGGTCGTCCGTGAGTCTCGTCGCATTCAATGCCCGCGACCTCAGCGAACGTTTCGACCAGGCGCGGACCAAAGTCTACAATATGAAGCTGTGGCTCGACCTCGGCGACAAGCTCTTCAGCAAGCTCAACAATCCGATGTTCGCGGTGATCGAGGACGGGTTCAGACCGCATGGCAGGCATGACCTACAGCTCGGACTTTGCTCAAGTGCAGGTGCGGCTGAGGCCACGTGCCTGGAAAGCCTCGCCCAAGCGCTGGCGCCTTGGAATATAGCGGCGCACTCGATACCCATGGCGCTCAATGCGTTTCAGAACTGTAGCGTCGATGTCGTGTCGGGAGCGATCGCACCTGCTCCCGTTCGACTGTCGGCTCCTGTGACGCTCGCGTTGACGGCAGAAATGGATCTCGTCGTTGCCGTTGCGATTTGTCAGGTCAAGTCCGATAGCGGCGACGCGCAGGTGCGCATAGCAATCCAGTAAGGCATTCTTTTCCGGTCAGGGCGTCTTTCAATTGTGTGAAATCGCTTCGGCGGCGGCATCGCGGTCGGCCACGCCATGCATGACGAGAGACCGATATTCGCGATACGCGGTCAGACCGGAAGCGATCCCCGCGATTACCTTGCCAGCGAACTGCGCTTTCACCGTCAGGAATTCCCCAAGCGCGGGCTTCAACGGGACCTGAGCTTCGGACAATAGAACTCGCAGCGTGGTCATCTTGTTTCCTTCGATTGAAGTTTCGCTCGCAGGCGGCATAGACACGCGCGCAGCAAGTCGCGCGTGGTGCGGGTGAACGGAACGTGGGACAAGTGCTCGAGTTCATCGAACGCGCATGCGAACAATCTTGCGTCGATGTAGATGCGAGACTGGAAGCCGAGCACGAGACTATCTCCGTGGTGTGGACGACATCTCTCCTCGGTGGTTTGCCTTCCCAGACCTCACGACGCTAAGCGCGTCAGGCGCCGACCACAATCGCAACTCCGACATTGCTGGATCGCCACGCCCGCATGCCATAGCCTTAGGCGTGATGCCAAATCTGGCAGCGCGACGCCGAACGTCTCGCGATACGCGAAGAAGTCTCATCGAAGCTTGGCCGGAATCGCACAAGCTTTCGCGCATGCAATTCGGGCAGCTACGCCCGAAAAGTCATCAAGCACCGTAATCCGACAACTCGTGCGCAGAATTTCGACTTGCCGGCCGATCTCATGCAGTGGCTGCGAAAGATCGGTGTTTCCGACGTTTCGATCTCTTTCGATCTGAAAAATCGAGCCACGGAACATTTCACTCTCCCGTGTCAGGACACCATCAGGATATTCAGGTCGAGTGTGCCGGCACAGCGTTTAGCTGGGCGCTGGATCAGAACCTTCCGAGGACCAAATGGGCAACATCTTCGCTGTCGTATTTCTCGGGTCCTCGGCCCTCATGTTCCTCGGCGTCGTCGCCATGGGCATCATTCACTGGAACGAAGAACGTAAGGCCGACTGAATATCGTTCTTCCGCGAGGCTGGATGTTCAAGAGCGAGGCTCGATAACAACGGGCGGCTCGGTGAAGACGATCTCGAATCGGGCACCGCCGAGGCGTGAGCGCCCGATCCTCAGCTCGCCGCGATGCAACGCGACGGCTTGAGCGACGATCGCCAGACCAAGTCCGGAGCCTTCGGCCTTGGTGCTGCCCCGGGCGAACGGTTCGATCAGCTTGACATAGTCGGCTTCGTCGATGCCGTAACCCGCATCGTCCACGGCAAGGCGTGGTCCTGGCCCGACCTCCACCTCGATCTTCGCGCCCGCAGGCGAATGCTTGACCGCGTTCTCGACGAGATTGCGGATTGCCTGGCGGATTGCGAACAGGTCCGCATGCATCGGCGATGAGCCATTCGTTCTGACGCTAACGCTATGGCCCGTCTGCATCGCCCAGTCTGCCATGCTCGTCGCTATGGCGCCGGCGACTTCCGCGAGGTCGATCTCGCGAAACTCGGGCTTGCCAGTACCTTCGAGCTTGGCCAGCGTCAGCAGGCGATCGACCATGTCGGACATCACGCTCACGTCGGCTTGGAGACGTTCGAGCCGAGGCCCGTCGTTGCGCCCCAACTCCAGCAACATGATACTCAATGGTGTGCGCAGTTCGTGTGCTGCTCGTGCAAGGAACTGACGCTGGGAGGTGACGAGTTCGGCAACGCGATCGAGAAGCCGGTTGATCGCAGCAGCGAGACTGGCGGCCTCGCGCGGCAATCGCTCGATGTCGAGACGCCCGCTGCGTTCGAGAACGGCGAGGGTATCCGCCTTGTCGGCTGCCTGGACCAACGGCGCCAGCGCCGAGCGAACGGTGAGAATCGCGACGCCGAGCATCATTGCGATAAGTGCGATCATCGGCATCCAGACGTCGGCAATCAACTCTTGCGCGAAGATGCCGACGTGAGCACCCGACGGATCGCCGAGGGTCACCACCTCCACCCTCAGATCTCCAGACGGGCGTTCAAAATGAGCACCTCCGGCAACATGCATCCAAGCCGTGCCGTCGAGTCGGCGGAACCAGAAATCCTGGGTTTCCGAACTAGCAAATCGCCACGGCGACAGCGCAGCCAACATCGAGCCATTCTGCTCGGCCTGGACGCGGCCGTCCGCGTCGATGATGCGAAACCCGTACGACTTGCCTTCCGTTCCGGAATAGCGCTGGGGCAACCATTGCGACACCGGCGCTCGCCTTGCCTGAGCGGCTTCGTAGGCAGCGGCGATCAGGCGGACTTCGTACTTGACATAGTTGGTGTTGAGATCGATCTCGTCGAAATAGCTGCGAACGGCTGTAATACCGATCTGCAGAACGATTGCCGCCAGGGCTGTCATCACCAATCGCTGGCTGAGCAGGCGGACGAGACTGACTTCGCTGGCAGGTTGGAACGGCTTCATCTGGGCATTGTCTTCAAGGCATAGCCGACGCCGCGAACGGTCTCGATCGATACGTCGGCGCCGCAATCGACCAGCACCTTGCGTGTTCTGGAGACCAGAGCCTCGACGGCATTCGACGAGAGCTCCCGACCCTGTTCCGACAGAGCCGATTCGATCGAGGACTTCGCGACCACAGCGCCGGCCCTTCGCATGAGGACCACAAGCAGCCTGCGCTCGCTCAGCCGGAGATCGAGGAGGTTTCCTCCGCTGCGCGCCTCGGCTGCCGCCTCATCCACCGTGACAGAACCGGCGCGAAGTACGGGTCCGGAAAGATCGCCGGGGCGGCGCAACAGCGCTCGCACGCGTGCGAGGAGTTCGCCGTGATTGAAAGGCTTGGGAAGATAGTCGTCGGCTCCGCTGTCGAGACCGCTGATACGCTCGTCGACGCTGCCACGGGCCGTGATGATCAGGATCGGCTTGCCGAAGCCGTTGGCACGCAGTGTGTTGATCGCATCCAAGCCGTCGCCGTCCGGCAAGCCGAGATCGACGATCAACAAGTCATAAGGGACCGAACCGGCATTCTCGAGCAGGCCAGCAACCGTCCCGACCACATCGAGACCGTAGCCTGCGTGACGGAGCGTCTCGCCGAGCAGTTCCTGAAGGCGGCCGCTATCCTCGACGAGCAACAGGCGCATTCGGATCCTCGATACCATCGGTAAGCTACCGCGCACAGCCATTGCGCGCGCGCCGCTCCCGTGTCGAGGACCTTATCCGTTGCGGCGCCTCTCCGAAAGCCGCCGATCAGACTTCCATCACACCTGCCGCGCCAGAGCGGTGAGTTCACCCTCGACAGCTTTGCCGAAGAACTGCGCGAGCTGACCGTAACTTTCCTGCAGGAGACTCGATCTCCTCCAGACCATGCCGACGTGCCTGTAAATCGAGCGCCCGTGTATATCGAGCACCTTGAAGTTCGGGTCGTTGATGATCTCGCGCCGGACATAGAGGCCGGGAAGAAACGTCACACCGAGGCCCATCAACACCATTTCGCGCAACGTATCGAGGCTGGTTCCCTCGAAATCGTAGCGCAGGCGCGCGCCGAGTTCCTCGCACAGGGATACGATCACATCGTGCAGTTGGTGCTCGCGGCTCAAGGCCAGCACGTCCTGACCGTTCAGGTCGGACCGCTGGACGGTCTTTTGCATCGCGAGCGGGTGGTCGGCGCCGACGACCATGAACAGCGGCTCGCGGAACAAGGATTGGGTGATGAAGTCGGCACCTTGAACAGGAAGCAGCGTGATCGCAACGTCGAGCGTGCCCTCCTCGATCGCGCGGGGAAGCGTCTCGGGCAACTCTTCACGGATGTACAGCTTCAGCTCGGGAAACGCCTTATGCAGGCTCGGCAGGACGAGCCTGAGGAGATATGGACCTATCGTCGGTGGCAGGCCGAGGCGCAACACGCCCGACAATTCTTTGCCACCGCTTGCGGTCAACTGCTTGATCTCGTTGACATCACGAAGAATCCGCTTCGCGACCTCGACAACCTGGATGCCAATCGGCGTCAGCAGGACACGGGAGCGACCGCGCTCGACGAGTTGAACGCCCAAACGGTCCTCCAGCGATTTCAACTGCTCGCTCAACGTCGGTTGCGTCGTGTTGGTGCGCTCTGCCGCCCGCCTGAAGTTAAGAGTCTCGGATATCGCCACGAGGTATTCAAGCTGCCGGATGCTCGGCACGATGCCCTCCAGATCTATCGGTACCGGCGCAAAGCTGGTCGGTGTGGGCCGTTATGGCCGTTCCTTGCAAACATGCAACTACTGATCGGATATTCCTATGACAAACCCGTCTGACTGCGATTAACCCGGCGTGACGCGCTGTCGCCGCTTTGAACTAGCCGAACAGCGAGGCTGCGGCGTCGAGGTAATCCTGCGTTCGTTCGCGCGGAAGGTTGTGGCCGCACCGGCCGAGCAGACGAACATCCGCGTTCGGCAATTTGGCGGCGACGGCCATCGTGCACAGCGACGGCGGGCACGGTTTATCGTCGCGACCGTGCAGCATCATCACACGCGCACGTATCGCGGCCAACTCGAGGTCGGTCAGCACAGCGGCGTCGAGATAGCGCTGGCGGGGGGCTACGAACATTTCCGCGAAGTACGCAGCGTAGTCACCGCTCGCGAGGAACTTGTAGCGATCCTCGATCATCACATCGGTCACAGCGCTGGGGTCTTGGACCATGTCCATCATCGCGGCGCGCAATTGCGACTTGTCTGCGGTGGCCGCCCAGAAACGATCGAGCGCGGTGGGGATCTGATATGGCGCGCCGACACTGCTCGACGTCAGAACCTTCGTGATCCGGGGGTGGCGTGCTGCGAGCTTCAACGCCAATGCGCCGCCCATGGAGTGGCCGGCAATCCCGCACTCGCCACCCGGCAGGTACGCCAGCATCGCCTCGGCTTGTCTCAGCCAGAGATCGACGTCGAAGTACGGCGGCGCGGGCTTCCTTCCCGACGCACCGAACCCGATCAGATCGATAGCGACGATCCGGCAATGGGCCGCCAGCGGTTCGAGGACCGGACCGAAGTTCCCCTGGATCGAGGTGCCCGGTCCGACGCCGTGGATCATCAGTAGCGGAAAGCCCTTGCCGCCTTCCCAGTAGTGCACGTCGATCCCGTCCACTCTTGCGGTCTTACTTTCGAGCACGCGCGTTCTCCGATCTCAGGGCTTCTTGTGGCGAATAATGCGAAATGCGCCGGTGGCATGGATGACGACACGCCCGTGTGCGTCTTCGCAGGTCGCCTCACCGACCGCGATGGTGCGGCCGAGTTTCAACGTGCGACCGCGCGTGACGAGATCTCCGCTGGCGATCTCGAGATAGTTGACGGTCATGTTGACCGTCGACATGCCCGCAATATCGGGTGCGAGGGAGCGGATGGCCTGCGACATCGCCAAATCCGCCAGCGTCGCCAGAACGCCGCCGTGCACGTCGCCTTTGCGGTTTCCGTACTCGGACCTGAACGTGAACTGCAACAGCGATTTCCCGTCGGCGGCCTCGACCGTCTCGATGCCGAGATGATGCTGGAAGGGGGGGCTCGGCAACCAGCCGTCTGTCGTGCGCTTGTCGGTCATCAATTTTCCAGTACTCGGCCGTTGGAGGACTTCTCCTGCCCCACAACCCTCAAGACTTGAACTTCTGCGCCAGCGTATCGGTGGCGCGGGCGAGAAGGACGAGATCGGTACCGACGGCGACGAAGTTGTAGCCCCAGCCGATGTAGCGGCGCGCTTCGTCCTCGTTGCCGGTGAGAATGCCGGCGCCCTTGCCAGCCGCGCGAATGCGCTTGCCTGCATCCTCGATCGCCTGCTGAACCGCCGGGTGCGCAGGATTGCCGATCTGGCCGAAGGAAGCTGACAGATCCGAGGGGCCGATGAACACACCGTCGACGCCAGGAACAGCGGCGATCCGATCGATCTCGGCCAGCGCCTCGCGCGTTTCGACTTGCACCAGTACGCAGATCTCGTCGTTCGCCTTCGTCAGATAGTCCTTCACGCGGCCGAACTTCGCGGCACGTCCGCTACCGGTGACACCGCGGATGCCGTGCGGCGGATAGCGCGTCGCCTCGACGGCCAGGCGTGCTTCGTCGGCGTTCTGCACGTAGGGCAGCAGCAGCGTCTGTGCGCCGATGTCGAGATAACGCTTGATGAGAACGGGATCATTCCATGCCGGCCGCACGATAGTGTGTGCAGTCCCGCGCGCGCTCGCCTGGAGCTGGCTCAGAATGTCGGGCACCTCGTTGGGCGAGTGCTCCGTGTCGAGCAGCAGCCAGTCGAAGCCCGAATACGAGACGAGCTCGGTGGCGATATTGCTGCACAGGCTGCACCATAAGCCGATCTGCAGCTTGCCGGCGGCCATGTCGTGCTTGAAGGCGTTCCTGGGGAGTTCCATGCGATGTCCTCGTAGGTTGGGTCGAGGTTAGCTCATTCAGCGGGCCTCGACCCAGCAGCCGGCATTCGGAATTGTGCTGGTTCGCGCTGCGCTCGACCCAGCCTACGACGAATGAAATCAAACGAAGTGCACACTCACGCTGCCGAGCGGGCCGAAGTCGGCGTGGAGCGTGTCGCCGACGTTCGCCCACACGGGGCGAATGAACGATCCCGACAACACGACGTGGCCGTCTTCGAGCGTGGTGCCGAGCGAGCCGAGCTTGTTGGCAAGCCACGCCACGCCCATCGCGGGATGGCCGAGCACGCCAGCGGCGAGGCCCGTCTCCTCGATCTCGGAATTGCGGAACATGATCGCGCCGACCCAGCGAAGATCGACATCCATCGGGCGCACGGGGCGGCCCCCCATCACGAGGCCCGCCGCTGCGCCATTGTCCGACACGGTGTCGAAGATCTTGCGCGGATTCTGCACGCGCGCATCGATGATCTCGATCGAGGGCACGACGTATTCGGTAGCGCGCAAAACGTCGGTCAGACTGACGCCCGGGCCTTTCAGCGGTTTGCCGAGAATGAAGGTCAGCTCGGCTTCGACGCGCGGCACGCAATAGTCAGCGTGCTTCACCTTGGCGCCGTCCATCACGAGCTGGCTGTCGACGAGGTAGCCGAAGTCGGGCTCGTCGATCTGCGAGGACGCCTGCATCGCCTTCGAGGTGAGGCCGACCTTGTGGCCGACGAGTTTGGCGCCGGCTGCAATCTTGCGCTGCGTGACGATGCCGGAGATCGTGTAGGCGTCCTCGATCGTGATGCCGGGATAGGTGGTCGAAAGCTGGGTCGCCTGCTTCTTCACGCGCTCGGCTTCGAGCAGGATATCGGCGCACTTCTCGCGTTCGGCTTTCGACAGCATGTGGTTGGAGCTCCCCGGTTGGCTATCGTGTTCAATGAAGCTTTATCGATCAATCGCGGGCGGATGGCCAGTGGGTGGCAGCTCCGACCATCGGTCTCGCCGAGCGTTATGTCTCCCCTCCCCTCGATGGGAAGGAGGAAAAAGTGCCGCTGGTATCGGCCGTCAGCCGTGCTTGATGAAGCTTCCGTTGCGGAGTTCGGAGACTGCCGTCTGGATTTCCGCTTGCGTGTTCATCACGATGGGGCCGTGCCAGGCGATAGGTTCGCGCAGGGGGCGGCCGGAGATCAGCAGGAAACGCACGCCTTCGGGGCCCGCCTCGACGGTCACCTCGTCGCCTGAATCGAACACGACAAGCGAGCGGTTGCCGAACGTTTCGCGCACGAGCTTTTCAGAACCGTCCGCGTTCTCGCGCTCGGTCAGGACGCCGAACGGCTGCGAGGCGCCCGCAAAACGCGCGTTGCCTTCGAAGACGTAGGCGAAGGCTTGCCGGTAGGCTTCGGTCGCGAACGATTTGCGCTTGCCGGGCGGCACCCAGATGTCGAGATAGCGTGGCTCGGCAGCGATGCCATCGACCGGACCGCGCTTGCCTTTGTACTCGCCGCAAATGACGCGCACTCGCGTGCCGTCGTCGTCGCCGAGGTCTGCGATCTCGCCCGAGGGCACGTCCTGGTAGCGCGGCGCGCTCATCTTCAGCGACGAGGGCAGGTTGGCCCAGAGTTGGAAGCCGTGCATGCGGCCCTGCGGATCGCCCTTCGGCATCTCCTGGTGGAGAATGCCCGAGCCTGCCGTCATCCACTGCACGTCGCCAGCGCCGAGCGTGCCCTTGTTGCCGAGGCTGTCGCCGTGATCGACGGTGCCTGCGAGCACGTAGGTGATCGTCTCGATGCCGCGATGGGGATGCCAGGGAAAACCGGCTTTGTAGTCGGCCGGGTTATCGTTGCGGAAGTCGTCCATCATCAGGAACGGATCGAAATCCGAGGTGTCGCCGAAGCCGAACACGCGCTGCAGCCGGACGCCCGCGCCTTCCATCGTCGGTCGGGCTTTCGATGTTCGTTTGACGGCGCGAATGGTCATGTGGGCTCCGGCTTCGTTCTGGGCTCGTGCGCTTCAAATCGTGGCCGAATGCCGGCTTTTCAATCGGCAGAACCTTCAGGTGCGTTCATGCCTGCCATGCGCTGAAGCAGGAGAGAGATCGCGGCCATGTCTTCGTGGCCCATGCCCTGCGCGATGGCGGACTTGTAGAGCGGAAGCGTCGCGTTGAACATCGGCACGGGGCATTCGACGCCATCGGCGAAGTCGCCGATGACCTCTAAATCCTTCTTGAACAGGTCGAGCGAGGCGGTGCGCACCGGAAGGTATTGGTTCGCGACCAGCATCTCCTTCCTGGCCTCCATCGCCCGCGAACCGCCGGCACCGCCGATGATGGCGTCGTAGACATCGGCCGGATCGAGCCCTGCCTTGCGGGCAAGGGCGAAGGCTTCTCCGGCAGCGACCGTATGTATCGCGACGAGGTGATTGGCGATGTACTTGAGCTTCGAGCCATTGCCGAACGCGCCGACGTAGAACGGCGCGCGCGAAAAGCCTTCGAAGACTGGCAGGCACTTGTCGTAAGCAGCGCGATCGCCGCTGGCGTACACGAGCACGTCTCGGATCGCAGCGCGGTTGGCCGAGCCCGAAAGCGGACAGTCCAGCATGGCGATGCCGGCGGCCTGCAGCATGTCGCGGGCGGTCTGCTTGTCGTTTAGCGTCAGCGTACTGGTCTCGGCGACTATTCTGCCAGGAAGGTGGCGTCCGGGACGAGGCGAGCGCGCCAAATCATCGGCGACGCTCAGAAGAGCCTCGGCCGATGGCATCGAGGTGATGACCACCTCGGCCTCGGCGAGCACTGCGGCATTCGAGGTCATCGGCCTGCCGCCGAGCCGTTTCAGATGCGCCATCGCTTCGGGCGCGATGTCGTGGCCGACGAGATCGAAGCCGGCTTCGACGAGGTTCTTCGCCATCGCCGCGCCGATCACGCCGACGCCAATGATGCCGGCCTTCGCCCTCTCCGACATTCAAGTCCTCTCCGGCATTGATCGCGTTGTGGGGTCCTTACCACGTCGGATGGGTCAAGGCGTAACCGCGACCCAGCTACCCTTGCTCCCTGCTGAGTTCCGGGTCGCCACCGGCTCGCGCAGTGCGCGTCCGTGGTCGAGCCAGCCTACGGACTTTCGATGTCCAGGAAGCCGAACGTGCTACCGATGCTTGTTCTTCGGCTTGAACCCAGAGGCCTCGGCTATGCGAGGCTCACGCACCCAGATCTCCCGGCCCGGCTGCATACCGCCACCGCGCGTGGCGGGGACAGAGGTATGGCGTGCGCGATGCAAAAGCCGCGTGTCGGCGATGCCGCAGTCGGGATGCACGCCTCCGTTGGCCGCGACGATCTTGTCCCACGCTGCTCTGCGCTTCGTCGCGGTCGCCGGATCTTTCAGCGCGGTGCAGTTGAGCTCGTTGATGTTGAGGTCAACCACGACCTCGTCACCATCTTCGATGAGCGCGATCGCGCCGCCGAGAGCAGCTTCCGGACCGACGTGGCCGATGACGAGACCGACCGAACCGCCGGAGAAGCGGCCATCGGTCATCAGCGCGATGGTGATCCCCTTCTCGCGGCACAATGTCGTGATGCGCGACGTCGAATCCAGCATCTCCGGCATGCCCGGCGCGCCGCTCGGCCCCTCGTAGCGCACGATGACCATGTCGTGGTCGGCGAAGATCTGAGGTGTCTTGTCGAGCGCGTCGAGCAATCCCTGCTCGCCCGCGAACACCCGCGCCTTGCCACGGAACACATTGTCCTCGAGCCCGCCCTCGACGCCTGCGAGCTTGAGGATCGCGGAGAAATCCGGCGAGAGGTTGCCGCCGAGAACGCGCAAACCGCCGGTCGGCTTGTAGGGTTTGGCGACCGGATAGATCACTTTTCCGTCGGGCTTGCCGGCACCGAGGCGCTCGACCTGCTTGCCAAGCGTTTCGCCGGTGCAGGTCATGACACTGCCGTTGAGCAGCCCTGCGTCGAGCAGTTCACGCACGATAACCTGCACGCCGCCGACGTTGTCGATGTCGAGCATCGAATACTTGCCGTACGGCCGCGCATCGGTCAGCACCGGCACGACGTGTTGCGAGAGGTGATTGAACTCCTCCGGCGTCATGATTTCCTTCCAGAAGTCGGCGTAGCCGGCCGCGCGTGCGATCTCCGGTGCATGAAGCGTCACGTTCGTCGATCCGCCGACCGCCATCGATACGATCATCGCGTTACGGATCGAGTCGCGCACGACGATATCGCGCGGGCGCAGGTTCTTCGCCATCATCTGCGCGAGCAACTCGACGAGTTCGGCCGGGAACTCCTCGACGCGGCGCGGATCGTCCGACGGCGGCGCCACCATGTGCAGCGGCTGCATGCCGACAACGCCGATGAAAGTCTGCATCGTGTTGTATGTGAACATGCCACCGCAACTGCCGATGCCGGGGCAGGCGTGGCAGGCGATGTGATGACGGTAGGCCGCATCCGGATGGCCAGCGACCTGATAGGCGCTGACGATGTCGAGCGCCTCACCCGTGTTGGGATCGTGACCGGGCCGGATCGTCCCGTCCGACATGATGATCGCCGGCTGATTGTGCTCGAGCATCGCCGCGAGCGTGCCGACCGGCGGCTTGTCACATGCAACGACCGCGATGGTCCCGGCGAGGCCCGTGGCCTCCAGGTGCTCACACATCGCGTCGTTGGTCACCTCGCGGCCGATCAGCGAGTATCGCATTTCGCGCGTGCCGTTACGGATGCCGTCCGAGGTCGCGATCGTATACTCGGGCTGCACGAGGCGCAGCGCGAGCTGTCCCGGCCCCTTACCGATGCGTGCTTTCAGCTTTTCGTGGATCGCCTCGACCTTGGACAGCACGCCGAGATAGCATTGGCTGTCGCCCTTGGTGCCGACGACTCCGACGGACGGCTCGTGGATCAGATCTGGATCCGTGCCGAGCCAACGGGCCGTGCCGATGGTCTGGGCCGAACGGCCGGGGTGGCGGTCGATAAGCACGATCTTCGAGCTGGTCACGGCTCTTGTCCTCGGGTTCTGGCAGCGCCACGTCATTCTTGCCGATGGCGCTACCGAAAGTCTTGTCCGATATCAAGCGCGCAGAGGCCGGGTGCCATTGGAAGGCCCGGTCGACCAACCCGAAAAGCGCCGCACTTCCGCGGGTGAAGTCATCACCCTTCCGCGGACTCCTTCTTGCGGCTCTGCTTCTTGCGCTCGTTCTCGTCGAGCCACTTCTTGCGCAAGCGGATCGACTTGGGCGTGATCTCGACCAGCTCGTCCTCTTCGATGTAGGACATGGCGCGCTCGAGTGTCATGCGCATCGGCGGCGTCATGGTCAGCGCTTCGTCCTTGCCGGCCGAGCGGATGTTGGTGAGCTTCTTGCCCTGGATCACGTTGACGATCAGATCGTTGTCGCGGCTATGCTGCCCGACAAGCATACCCTCGTAGACCTTGGTCTGCGGATCGATCATCAGGTGCCCACGATCTTGCAGATAGAACAGCGCATAGGCAGTCGCCTCGCCCATGCCGTTCGAGATCAATACGCCATTGCGGCGGCCGGCCATCTCGCCCTTGTGGGGCACGTAGGCATGGAACAGGCGGTTGATGACCGCAGTGCCGCGCGTATCGGTCAGCACTTCGCCCTGGTAGCCGATCAAGCCGCGTGTCGGCACGATGAAGACGAGCCGTTGACGGCCTCCACCGGACGGACGCATTTCCTTCAACTCACCCTTGCGCTCGGCAAGGCCTTGCACAACGACGCCTGCGAACTGCTCGTCGACGTCGACGATCACTTCCTCGACAGGTTCGAGGCGCTGATTCGTCTCCTCGTCGTGGCGCATGACGACGCGCGGACGCGAAACGGTGAGTTCGAAGCCTTCGCGGCGCATCGTCTCGATGAGAATACCGAGCTGCAGCTCGCCGCGGCCGGCGACATCGAAGCTGTCGGCGTCTGGCATCTCGGTAATGCGGATGGCGATGTTGCGCTCGGCTTCCTTCAGCAGGCGATCGCGGATGACGCGGCTCTGCACCTTGTCGCCTTCGCGGCCGGCGAACGGGCTGTCGTTGATGCGGAAGGTCATCGACAGCGTCGGCGGATCGACGGGCTGGCCGAGGATCGGCTGCTCGACCGACGGATCGCACAGCGTATCGGCGACGGTCGCTTCGGTGATGCCGGCAAGTGCCACGATGTCGCCGGCTTCGGCGAGGTCGACAGCCGTCCGCTCGAGGCCGCGGAAGGCCAGCACCTTGGTTATGCGCGTGGTCTCCAACAGAAGGCCGTCGCGGCGCATGGTCTTGATGATCTGGTTCGGCCTGATGACGCCCGACGAAATACGGCCGGTCAGGATGCGGCCCAGATAAGGGTCGGCCTCCAGCGTCGTCGCGAGCATCCGGAACGGGCCTTCCTCGACGGTCGGCGGCGGCACGTGCTTCAGCACGAGATCGAACATCGGCGAGAGGTCCGTCTTCGGGCCGGCCGGGTTTTCGGACATCCAACCGTCGCGGCCCGAGCCATAGAGCACGGGGAAGTCGAGCTGCTCGTCGGTCGCGTCCAGATTGGAAAAGAGGTCGAAGATCTCGTTCAGTACATCGTTGTGGCGCTCGTCGGGACGGTCGATCTTGTTGATCGCGACGATCGGGCGGAGGCCCTGCTTCAACGCCTTGGAAACGACGAACTTGGTCTGCGGCAACGGTCCTTCCGAGGCATCGACCAGCACCACGACGCCGTCGACCATATTCAGGATGCGCTCGACCTCGCCGCCGAAGTCGGCGTGGCCAGGCGTGTCGACGATGTTGATGCGCGTGCCCTTCCACTCGATCGAAGTGCACTTGGCCAGGATCGTAATGCCCCGCTCGCGCTCCAGATCGTTGCTGTCCATGGCCTGGGAGACGACCTTCTGGTTCTCCCGGAAGGCGCCGGACTGCTTGAGCAGCCCGTCGACCAGCGTGGTCTTGCCGTGGTCGACGTGTGCGATGATCGCGATATTGCGCAGTTCCATGGGACTCTCTTGCTGGCGCACACTTAAGGCCGCGTGCGACGTCCAAATATGTCGGGGATGGCTGGATTTGTGCAGCGCGATAGCACGAACCAGCGGGGGGCGCCAGCCAAAGGGCGATTCGGGGCAGGTATCGTACGATCAGGCTGGATTCGGCGGCAGCAACACTAGGCCGCCTTGGCCGATACCGTTTACTATCGGGGCAACCAGTGGCGCCCATTGCCTTGCTGCGCAGTCGGATTCCCCATAGACAGTTGGACCGAAACGGACCGGCTCGCGTGGCGAAGACCGGGAGAAAATGCAGATAGTTCAATAATGTCGCCCCCGCCACCCAACGATGCCTCCGCCTCCCGGCAAGCCGGCTTCCGATCCTGGGTCAAGGCGCGCGAGACGCCCGCTTCGCGGCTGATCTATGGGGTGGGTATGGCGGTGCGGAAAATGCGCGTGCCGCAGGTCAATGCTATCCACCGACAGCTCTACCTGCTCGACCGGCTCATCCGGGCCGGCCTCAACGATTTCCTGCGCGTGGTCTGGTATACGCCTCTGTTCCAGTCGAGGCTCGAGGGCTATGCACCTGGGCTGACCGTGACCGGCGGCATTCCTCTGGTGATGGGTGATCTCAAGATCGAATTCGGCCGGGATTGCGGCATTTCGGGTAAGACGACGCTTGCAGGCCGCACTGGTGGCGGGGCGACGCCTCGTCTCGTCATCGGCGACAATTGCGTGATCGGCTGGCAGAACGGCATCTTCGTCGGTACCCGCGTGGTCATCGGCAACAACGTACTGATGGCGTCCAACTGCTCGTTGATCGGCTATCCCGGCCATCCGATCGACCTGGTCGCGCGGGCGAAACACCTGCCTGACACGGAGGACCAGATCGGTGACATCATCCTGGAAGACGACGTCTGGCTGGCGACCGGCGTCCTCGTCATGCCCGGCGTACGGATCGGGCGCGGGACCATCGTCGGCGCAGGCAGCGTGGTGACCAAGGACCTGCCGCCGATGTCGATCGCGGCCGGCGTGCCTGCCGTCGTCAAGCGCCGGCTCGAGAGCAGCGCCGACAGCGCGGCGCAGCGCGAGGCCGTTCGCGCCGATTCGAAATAGGTCTACGGCACGGAGCGGTTCGGCCCTCCACACGGCGCATCGGCCTGCGCATTGACTCGACGATAACGGGCGCGCAAATACCCGTTCGAACCCGATCAAGCGAGCCTCAGGAGGAACCATGTCCCCCGCCGAACTCAAAGCCGCCGTCGAAGCCGCCTGGGAAGGCCGCGAGAAGATCAACGCGCAGACCAAGGGTCCTGAGCGCACCGCCGTCGACACCGCGCTGTCCGCGCTCGACAAAGGTACGTTGCGGGTGTGCGAGAAGGGCGCCGACGGGGCCTGGAAGGTCAACGAATGGCTCAAGAAGGCCGTCCTGCTGTCGTTCCGGCTCAACGACAACTGGAACCACAAGTTCTCCGACAGCACCGGCTATTCGGTCGGCTGGGACAAGGTCGCGCTCAAATATTCCAACTGGGGCGATGCCGAATACAAGGCCGCCGGCTTCCGCGCGGTTCCCGGCGCGGTCGTCCGCCGCGGCTCGTTCATAGCGCCTGGCGTCGTGCTGATGCCGTCGTTCGTCAATATCGGCGCCTATGTCGACAGCGGCACCATGGTCGACACTTGGGCGACCGTCGGCTCCTGCGCGCAAATCGGCAAGAACTGCCACATCTCGGGAGGCGCTGGCATCGGCGGCGTGCTGGAGCCGCTGCAGGCGAGCCCGGTCGTGATCGAAGACAACTGCTTCATCGGCGCGCGTTCCGAAGTGGCCGAAGGCGTGATCGTCGGCGAGGGCAGCGTACTGTCGATGGGCGTGTTCCTGGGCGCGTCGACGCGGATCATCGACCGTGCCTCCGGCAAGGTGCACATCGGTCGCGTGCCGCCCTATTCGGTGGTCGTACCGGGCTCGGCCCCGGGCGCTTCGGGCGGGCCGGCGCTCTATTGCGCCGTGATCGTGAAGACCGTGGATGCGCAGACGCGCTCGAAGACGGGCATCAACGAGTTGCTGAGGGATTGATGGGGCGGATGCTCGGAACGAATGGCCGCATTGGTCGTGGGGCCTTCGCTGCAAGCATCGTTCTTGCCGCTGCACTTTTCTGGCTCGGCATCCGAGGTTCCGAAGCAGCTTTGCCTTGGTTGGCGGATGTGCTGGCACCCCGCGGGATCAACGCAGGCCTCGCGCTCAATGTGATCTGGCTGGCGCTCGGCGTGCTCTTCGTCTCGACGCTGATCGTCCTCGGCGCCAACCGGTTGCGCCAGAGAAACCGTTCGCCCTGGTGGGCGGTCGCCGCGGTCGTGCCGCTCGCCGTTCTGGCCTTGGTCAACGACGCGATCTTCCTGGTCAGCAAGAGCTTGGTGTTGCCGCCGGCGTTGAACGTCGCGTTGCTGATCGCATCTGGAATTGCCGCCCTCTGGGTGCTGGTCGCCTGCCTGCGGGAATAGTCGCAGGTCGGCAGCGAGCGTGGCGAAGCCCGGCCTAAGCCAGCAACGCTTTCATCCTGAGCACGCTGGCATCGGGGCTCGTCAGAACGCGGGCGGCGAGATCAGGCGGCAGCTTGGCGCGCGCGGGAGCCATCGACATCTGGCCGAGGACGATGACGTCCCAGCCGGCTGAATGTTTTGAGACGGCCTCGGCGACGAGCATGTCGTGCTCGGCGGCGCGTCCGGCATTGTTGGCTGCCTGGGCGTGCTCGACCCAGACCTCGCCGAGCTCAGACGAAACGCCTGCCGCGCGGGCAGCGTTCTCGAGGTTGCGGCGGATGACCGGGATCGCTCGCTTGGCGGTCGCCAGCATCAGGATGCGCTTGCCGGTGCGAACGGCGAGATCGGACATCGCCTCGTCGGCCTTCAGCAGCGGCACCTCGATGCCGGGCTTGGCTGCTTCGACGGCCGGGCCGAAGGTCGAGCCGGTGAACACGATGCCTTTCGCGCCCGACAGGACGCAATGGCGGAACAGGCTGTTCAAGCGCGGCACGACGTTGTCCGGCAAGGAGCCATCCGCGCCGGCATCGGCATAGAGCCCTTCGTCGAGCAGGCGGATCGCCTCGGCCTCCGGCCACAGCCGCGCGAAAGCTTCTTCGCAGGGCGCCACCGAGTAGCGATAGGCGTGCAACAGGTAGATGCGAGGCTTCATACGAACTACTCCGGGGATGGCGAAGCCATGTTTCGTCGGGTCGATGCGATCTCGGGCGACAGCGGTCAGGAGTGCAGGACTGCAGGAGTGCAGCACGGCAGCCACAGCTATCGCGCTTCGCTAGCCTATCTTTCGGCAAACCATCCGCGCTGCGTCATCGTAGTTGTCCACATGACGAGGCGGGGATTCGTTCCCGGAGTGGTATGCATGGACGACGCTGATACCGTCATCGCCTTACACCATCGGCTGAAACGTGACCACGACGAGCGCTATCGAACCCGAGAAAACCGAGGCTGCCGAAGCGGCGGCTAGCCCTGTCCTGCGCGCTCCGGTACGGCTCGTGTTCGATCAAGTGCATGGCTATGACAGGACTTTCTGGATCGGACTGGCGCTAGCCTTCACACTACACGCCTCCATGTTCGTGCCTCTGGTCGGCGGTTATCTCACGGCGTCGTCCCGGCGCATGGGAGAGGCTGATGGAGCGCCTGACAGTATGAGCGTCGAGGTCGTCCAGGAAGCGGCCCTTCCGGGCGCAACAGCGCCACCTCCCGAGCCGTCACCGGCGCCGCCTACTCCGCCCGAGCCGATGAAGGCCGAACCGCAGGAGCAGCCTCCTTCGCCGACGCCACCGCAACAAAAGCAGGCTCAACAGCAACCGCCTCCGCAGGAGAAGGCGGAACCGGCGCCGAAGCCCGCTGCGCCTGCGCCGCCGTCGGTGCCGGTGGCCGACGAAGCGCGGTCGCTGCCGGATATCAGGGGTACGACGGAACCCGATCCGTCCCCCTCGGAATCGCCGCCCGCCGAGCGGGCCACTGCGCAAAAGCCGACAGAAACCGCAGCGTTGATGAAAGAGATGACGGAGCTTTTCGCGCCCAGTCCGTCGCGCCGCGCCACGCCGCCTGCGAAGAACGCGCCGGCGCAGCCCGCCGATCCCAACGCGCCGCGGCCGGTACTCGACGCGCCGATCGAGTTCCAGGGTAATTCGTCGTCATTCTCGCGTCCCATCGATATCACGCGTTCGGGAGAGAACGACGAGTTCGGCCGTGGCGTGATCCGCGCGCTGCGCCAGACGATGCCGAGCCCTTGGGGCCTGAAGAGCCGCATCACCATCAAATTTCTACTGACGGAGTCGGGACAGGTCGCGGAGATGCGGCTCGTGCAGGGCTCCGGCTATCCACTGGTCGATCAGAGCGTCGTGTTCGCTGCGAGCCATTCGTCATTCCCGCGTCCGCCGCGCGGCTCGAAGGTCAGCGACCGGATCTTCCTGGTGACTTACATCTACGAGTGAGCCATCGATCGAAAACCGGTCTGTCGTTTTTTGATTTGAATAGTTGCGCTTCAATCGCGAAATTCGGTCGACGCCTTTTGCAGGACGCCTGTTGGAGAATGCGACGAATTTCGCGATCACGACGCTAACTTTTTTTCTTGAGGATTTTCCGCTTCGTATTACCACGCCCCTCATACTTGCTCTGGCTTGCTGGTGATGACTCGTTGCGGCTTTTACGTTTACTCATGATTTCTCGCTCTGTGTCTAGGGAACGGCGTCGCCACACTTTGGCACCCACAAGCCGAACGCCGCCCGACTTTCAAAGTTCCCCGGCAGGCTCGGCCGGAGGCCGAAGCGCAGGCGACCAACTCTCCTTCTGGGCCACCTGTCCGCGCTCGCCAGTTGCGCGCCTCCATCGTCCGCTCTACGAGGTGCTGTGACGTCGCAACAGCTGCCCGGGAACCGCCACATGGACGCCTTGAAAGCCAAATCCGGCCTGCCCGAGACAGACCGCTACATCGCGGGTGGGTATCCGAGCGTGGTCGGCATGTCGTCGCAGTTCGCGGCCGGCATCTGCTGCGGCCTACTGCGCATTCAGACTGCGGCCGGCGTGAAGGGACCAGTCGTCGAGATCGGGCCGTTCGAGGGGCGGTTCTTCATCGCGCTGGCCAAGTCTCTGGCGCCCGGCGAAGTCGCCCTCGGCATCGACCTGTTCGACTGGCCCAATCCGGAAGTGCAAGACCGGTTCGCCGCCAACTGCGACAAGTATGGCGTGCCGAAAGACCAACGCATCATCTGGAAGGCCGACAGCCGGCAGATGAAGCCCGACGAGCTGCTCGCCAAGCTCGGTGGGGCGAGGCCGCGCTTCATTCACATCGACGGCGAGCATTCGCGCAAAGTGCTTGGCGGCGATTTGGAACTCGCGACCACCGTGATGGACCCGGCCGGTATCCTGGTGCTCGACGACATGCTGCACCCGGGCTATCCGACGCTGATGGTCGCGGTGCACGAGTATCTCGAGCGGCATCCGGAAATGTGCGTACTCGCGATCATCGACCGAGAAACTATCGTCGCTGCGACGAAGTTCGTGCTGTGCCGTAAGGAGTGGTTCAAACGCTACGAGGACGCGCTACTCGCGGACTACAAGGCCAA
>LNFM01005817.1_pt1 | contig 20899 bp, 20 predicted proteins | sample 596031 | NCBI WGS metagenome assembly LNFM01 (sample SAMN04254537, study PRJNA301005) | activated carbon metagenome | isolation source: dual media filters at the Ann Arbor, Michigan drinking water treatment plant | place: USA: Ann Arbor
GGCGAGAAGCCCGCATGATTGAACAAGGGGGGCGAGAAGCCTGCATGATGCGTCTCGCTGGAAAAAGCGCGCTGGTCACCGGCGCGGGCTCGGGCTTCGGCGAAGCCATCGCCAAGCGCTTTGCCGCCGAAGGTGCGCGCGTCGCCGTCAACGATCTCGATGCGGCAAAGGCGGAAGCGGTCGCCGCCGCGATCCGCGCCGCCGGCGGCGCGGCCGTCGCCGCGCCGGGCAACGCGGCCAAGGCCGAATCCGTCGCGGCGATGATCGCCGCCTGCGTCGCGGCTTACGGCCGTATGGATCTCTTGGTGCTCAATGCCGGCGTGGCGCAGCGGCCGACGCCGATCGAGAGCATGGAGGAGGCGGCCTTCGAGCGCATCTTCGACGCCAATGTGCGCAGCGTCTTCCTCGGGGCCAAACATGCCCAGCCGCAATTCAAGGCCCAGGGCGGCGGCGCCATCGTCGTCACCGCCTCGACCATCGCGACGCGGCCGCGTCCCGGCCTCGGCGTCTATGCGGCGTCGAAGGGCGCGGCGATCTCGCTGACCAAGGCGCTGGCGCTCGAGCTCGCGCCGATCAAGGTGCGCGTCAACGCCGTCTGCCCGTCGGCGGGCGAGACGCCGATGCTGAAGGAATTCATGGGCGGCGACGTCACGCCCGAGATGCACAAGCTGTTCACCAGCCGGGTGCCGCTCGGCCGCCTGTGCGAACCGGCCGACGTGGCGGAGGCGGCGCTGTTCCTCGCCTCCGACGAGGCCCGCTTCATCACCGGCATCGCCCTGGACGTCGACGGCGGGCGCAGCGTTTAAGGCTCGCCGAGAACCTCGGCGGTTTTGCGCATCTCGGCATAGTCGGCCAGCACCGCCGCATATTTCGAGCCGACGGGATAAAGCGCGTCCTCGACCACGGCGAAGCGATAGCCGAGCGCCGCGCCGTCGCGCAGCGTCGCGCCGAGGCAGCCGGAGGCCGCGCCACCCGACAGCAGGCAATGGGAGACGCCGAGATTGCGCAGCGCCCGGTGCAGTGGCGTGAAGCCGAAGCCGCTCTGGCCGCGCTTGTAGAGCACATAGTCTGCCGGGTCGGGCGTCAGGCCGTCGGCGAGCTCGGCGCCCCAGGTGCCGTCGAGCAGCAAGCTGTCGCCGCTGAGCAGGATGTCCTCGCGCAATTTATGCATGGCGGTGTCGACACGGTCGGCGCGCCGCCCGGTCTTGAGCCAGATCACCGGCCAACCCTTGGCGCGCAGATGATCCGCCATCGCCGCGCAATTGCGCACCAATTCGCTGTTGCGCGCGAAATTCTTCTGCCGCGCCTCCTCGTCGCCCTTCTGCGGAAACAAGAAATGGTTCTGCATGTCGATGATGAGAAAGGCCGAACGCTCGGCGGGTTTGGCCGACGCGGCGGACGCGGGCGCGGCGAGCGCCTCGTCGGTGGTGACGGCCTGGGCCGAGCTGATCGAGGGATAAGTCGCGAGCGGCGGGAAGACGGCGTCGCCGGCGAGAAAGACGCGATAGCCGAGCGCCGCGCCATTGCGCGCCGTGTCGCTCAGGCTGGCGGGCAGCGGCCCGCCGGCGAGCAGCAGATCGCCGATGCCGAGATTGGCGAGGATGCGGTCGAGCGCACTGCCGGCAAAGACGCTATGCGTGCCGCGCGTGATCACGAAGTCGCCCGTCTCCGGCGCGAGGCCGGCGAGCCAGCCGGCGCCGGCGCTGCCGTCGATCAGAAAACCGCGCGGCGCGGCGAAATAGCGCTCGGCCCAGCCGGGGCCCCAGGCGCAATCGGCGAAATCTTCGCGAAAGGCGCTGCGCGCCCAGATCACCGGCCGGCCGGCGGCGCGAAAGCGCGCGGCGAGGCGGCGGATGTTCTCGGCCATGGCGGCGATCTCGCCGTCGCTCATGCGCCGCTTTTCCGCGCGACCGAGAAAACCGTCCGCCGCCAGGTAATCGACCTGAACGTCGGTGACGATAAGCGCGGCGCGGGCGATGTCGATCGGTGCGGTCATGACGGGGATGATAGCGCGGCGCAAAACAATCGGCGACGGGCTAAAAGCGCGGCGCGGCGAGGTCTGGCAGCCGCAGATCGACGATAATCGGCCGGTGGTCCGAGCCGATGTCGGGTCCGACGTGGCTAGCCTGCGCGACGACACCCTCGCTGACCAAGGCATGATCGATCGACAGCGCGAACAGCGGCGCGAGACCGGCGGGCAAGCCTGCCGGTCGCCAAGTCGGCTGCAAACCGCGCAGGCGCGACGTGTCCTGTAGACGGGCGACATCGATCAGCCGGGCGAACGTCGGCGACCAGGGCGTCAGATTGAAATCGCCGACGATGACGGCCGCGCCGGGTTGGGCGGTCGCGGCGCGCGCCGCGAGATCGAGCTGGCGGTCGCGCAGCGCCGCGCCCCGGCCGAACGGCGCCATGCCGTGCAGGCCGACCAGGCGCAGGCAGCTCCCGCGCGTGCCGGCCGGCGGGCAAAGATCGGCGCTCAGCACCGGCATCTCGGCATGGGCTGAGCGGTTCGTCTCGATCCCCGCGATCGGCCAGCGGCTATAGAGCGCCACCTCGTGCAGGCCTTTGTTGCGCGTGGGAATGCGATAGGGATAGGCGTCGCTCAATGGCGCCATGCGCTGGTCGATGTCGCCGGCCACCTCGGTGAGCAGGATGACATCGGGATGTTCGGCGGCGATCAGGGCGAGAAACTTGTCCGGATCGGTATCCGAGCCATGCATGTTCAAGCTCAGCAGGCGCAGGCCCGGGCCCGACGCCGCGACGGGGGCCGGCTCGCGCAGATGGAACATCAGATGCGGAAAGATCGGCACGACGTTGGCGGCGAGCAGCACGACATTGACGAGAATGAGCGGACCATGGCGCAACAGCAGCGACAGGACCAAGGCGGCCGCCGTGAAAGCGGCGAGCTGCGGACGGAAATGCGCGAAAAGCTCGAGCGGCCAAGCGAGGCCGCCGAGCACGGCGCAGAGCGTTGCGAAGCCGAGACCGAGCGTGAGCGCGAGGACGACCGCGGTCAGCAGCGCCAGCCTTGGAGAGGAATGCTTGAGCTGCATGAATGCGGTTACCGCAACGTCATGTGAACTTACCTACGGACCGCACGGCGTTCCTCTACATCACCCGCTTGATCGTGCCGCGCCGGGCTTTGAGCCTCGCCTCGATGGCGTCCCACAGATCGCGTTCGAGCTTCACGCCGTCGAGCCGGTTGATCTCCTGGATGCCGGTCGGCGAGGTGACGTTGATCTCGGTAAGATAATCGCCGATCACGTCGATGCCGACGAAGACGAGGCCCTTTTCCTTCAGGGTCGGGCCGATGGCGGCGCAGAGCTCGCGGTCGCGCTTCGTCAGCTTGGCCTTGGCGGCGCGGCCGCCGACATGCAGGTTGGCGCGCGCCTCGCCGGCCGCCGGAATGCGCGCCACCGCGCCGCCCGGCTCGCCGTCCACCAGGATGATGCGCTTGTCGCCCTTGCGCACCTCCGGCAGGTATTTCTGCACCATGATCGGCTCGCGCGAGCGCGCGGTGAACATTTCCAAGAGCGCGTTCAGATTGTCGTCCTCGGGACGCAAGTGGAACACGCCGGCGCCGCCGTTGCCGTAGAGCGGCTTGAGGATGATGTCCTTGTGCTTGGCGCGAAACTCGACGATGCGCTCGCGGTCGGAGGCGATCAGTGTCGGCGGCATGACGCCGTCGAAATGCGTCACGAATAATTTTTCCGGCGCGTTGCGCACCTCGATGGGATCGTTGACCACCAGCGTCTCGGGCGGCAGATGCTCGAGCAGGTGGGTCGCGGTGATATAGGCCATGTCGAACGGCGGATCCTGGCGCATCAGCACCACATCCATGCTGGCGAGATCGAGCAGCTTGGCCGGACCGAAGCTGAAGTGGTCGCCCTTCTTGCGCCGCACCGTCACTTCGCGGGCACGCGCCGTCACGCGGCCATCCATCAGCGCCAGATCCTGCGGCAGATAATGGAACAGCGCGTGCTTGCGGCGCTGCGCCTCGAGGGCGAGCATGAAGGTGGAGTCGCCATCGATATTGATGGTCTCCATCGGGTCCATCTGCAAGGCGACCGCGAGGCTCATTCGTCTTACTCCATCGTGCAAAGCGCGTATGCGGGGCATGCGAAGCGCGCATGTTTGGCGCGCCAAAGGCGCGCATGTGAAACATGCAGAAATCGGCGGCAATTATGGCGCGGCCGCAACCTTTAAGCCAGTGGCGCTAATGCAATCGCCGGCGCAGGGCCTGGATGGCTTGCGCCGTCTGATGGCGCGCGGCGGCATCGCGCGACAATTCCATGAATTTTTCCATCGCCGTCACGGCGGCGCGCAGATTGCCGATTTCGCCATGCAGCGCGCCGGCTTCGCGCCACAGCTCGGCTTGGTTGGGGGCGAAGAGCAGCATGCGCTCGATCACGGCGAGGGCCTTCTCCTTGCGCCCTTGGGCGACCAGCCGCGACTTGATGTTGTTCTGCAGGCGCAGCAACACGGCGCGGTTGGGCAGCGCGGCGCTATGGGCGGGGCTCAACTCGGCCTCTTCGCCGAGCATGCTTTTGAGCAGTCCGCGCAGGGCGCCGGCGCCGCCGATGCGCTGGCCGCGAAAGGGATCGAGAATGGCGCGCTGTCCGGCGATCTCGACGGCGATCAGGAAATGCGCGGGGAAGTTGAGGCCGTGGGCCTGCCAGCCTTGGGCGCGCGCGGCATGGATATAAAGAATGCCGAGCGCCACCGGCAGGCCTTTGCGGCGGTCGATCACCCGCATCAGATTGGCGTTCTGCAGATCGTCGTAGGTCAGCTCGTCGCCGCGATAGCCGAGATCGTTGGCGATCACCTCGATGAGCGCCCCGGCGCGCGCCTCGATGTCCGGCATGTCGTCCTGCCGGCGCGCCGCCGCGCGGCCGACCGCGTCGGCGAGGTCGGCGAGATGCAGGCGGTAGCGCTCGAGCGCGACGCGCGGCCGTTCGAGGGCGGCGAGGATCAGCGCCGTCTCAGCGAGATCCATGTCGTCGTCGCCGAGGGCGGCCAGGCCAGCGAGCGCGGTTTCGAAGTCGCGGCTGGCCGGCCCGCTCATTGCCGGTTAGTTAAGCGGTTCGGAGGTGATTGCGCCGCCGCCGCGCGGCGCCGGCGCCGCGCCGCCTTCGACCGGATAGCCGCCGGACGGCTCGGCGGGCAAGGGAGCGGCGCCTCCCGAGGAGCCCGGCGCGCCCTGTGCGCCGCCCTGGGCCGGCGCGTTGCCGCTGTTGGCGCGGCGCGGATCGCTCTTGAGCAGCGCGTGATTCACCACGCGCCGGACATATTCGATGTTGCGCGCATGGTTGAGCACGATCTCCAGCTCGGTCTGGTCCTGCGCGACGCCGAGCATGTAGATCACGCCGCGCACCGTCTCGAAGGAATAATTGACCGAGAAGACGTTCTTCTCGAACAGCAGCTTGCTCTTGAGCTGCGCGGTGATCCATTGATCGCGGGCGAAGCTGCCGGTGTTGCCCGACCGGTCGATCACGGTCTCGTCGATCACTTCCTTGACGCCTTTGGCGCGCCAGGCGCGCGCGACGGCTTCGGCGCGGAAGGTCTCGCTGGAGAGCACGCCGGTGAGCAGCACGCGGCCTTCCCAAATCTGCAGATTGAGCTGGCGGTACATTTCGCCGGAATAATCGAGCCAGAGATAATTGATCGCGGTGCGGATTGAGGTGTCGCTCGCACCGCCTTCGATGCCGCGCTCCTGCGAGGCGCTGACGGCGCCCGTCGCGCCGGCGCCGACCGCGAGGCCGACCGGCGTACAGGCCGCCGACGACAGCAGCGTGCTGGCGAGAGCGGTGAAAAGGGCGAGGCGGGCAGCGGAGGGGAAGCGTGCGGCGGTCATGCTCTGTCTCGTGGTTTGCGCGAGAGTCTTATATCGGGCCGGCGATGTCCAGCCCGGCGAAGCTGTCTCTCAACCATGGCGAAATTTTGACATGCATCTCGGCGTTCCGTCGCTAACGCCAAGCGTCGGGCAGATGGACGGGCCAGCGCCAAGGGGCGACCAGCATGGCGTCGAAGCGCATGTCGCATGCGGCGAGCCGCGGATGGCGGGCGAGAAACAGGCCGGCGGCGTCCTGGATGCGGCCGCGCTGGCGCGCGCCGATGGCCTCGCCGGCGGCGCCGAGGCTGCCGCGCGCCTTGACCTCGATGAAGATCAGCAGCTTGCCGCGCCGGGCGACGATGTCGATCTCGCCGACCGGCGAGCGCCAGTCGCGCGCCAGAATGCGCCAGCCGGCGAGACGCAAGCGCCAGACGGCGAGGCTTTCGCCGCGCCGGCCGGCTTTGACGGCCCTGAGGCGGGCGTCGGTCATTCCTTGCCCTTGCGTTCGCCCGCCTTCAGTTCGAGGGCGCGGGCATAGACCTGCTTGCGCGGCAGACCGGTGGTGGCGGCGACAGTCGCGGCGGCGTCCTTGACGCTGAGCGAGGCGAGGGCGCTGCGCAGCTGGGCATCGAGCGTTTCGGCGCTGGCGGTTTGGCTCGCGGCGTCGGCGCCGCCGATGGCGATGACGATCTCGCCCTTGGGCGGCCCGGCGGCGGCGTAATGCTCGGCCAGCTCGCGCAAGGTTCCGCGCCGGGTCTCTTCGTACAGTTTGGTCAGCTCGCGCGAGACGGCGGCGGGCCGGGGGCCCAGCACGTCGGCCATGTCGGCCAGGCTTTCGACCAAGCGGGGCGCCGATTCGAATAGCAGCAAGGTCGCCGGGATCGCCGCCAGCTCGCCGAGGGCGGCGCGCCGGCCGGCGCTTTTCGGCGGCAGGAAGCCGGCAAACAGGAAGCGGTCGCTCGGCAGGCCGGAGAGGATGAGCGCCGCCAACGGCGCAGAAGGTCCCGGCAGCGGCACGACATGGAAGCCTTCGTCGATGGCGTCGCGCACCAGCTTGTAGCCGGGATCGGAGACCAGCGGCGTGCCGGCGTCGGAGACCAGGGCGATGCGGCTGCCGCGGCGCAATCCAGCCAGCAGTTTGGGCCGCATCTCGCCGGCATTATGCTCGTGATAGGGCACCAGCTTGGCGGTGATGCCGTGGCGCGCCAGCAGTTTCGCCGTCACCCGGCTGTCTTCGCAGGCGATGGCATCGACGCTTTTCAGCACTTCGAGCGCGCGCAGGGTGATGTCGGCGATATTGCCGATCGGCGTGGCGACGACATAAAGGCCTGGTTTGAGGGCCGAGGTCATGGGCGTCCCGCCGCTCACCAGCGTGTCGCCCTCGGCGTCTTGGTCAAGTTCCGGCTCGTCCGTCTCGGGCGCCGGTTTACTTGCCCCCTCGCTCTGTTTACCCTGGGCCACCCTAGATTTTCCCCCGCGTGTACATCATGGCCTTCCGGCTGCCGACCTTCTCGGTTTCTCTGCCGATCATCGCACGTTCGCTCGCCTTCGCGTTGGTTCTCGCGCCGCTGGCGGCGTGCCAGCAGCCCGGCAGGTTAACGGTGCAGCCCCCTCAGCCGCAAGTCGCGCCCCCGGCGACGGCCGCGCCGGCGCCGATGCCGGCGCCGAGCGTCGAAGCCGTGCCGCAACTGACCCCGCCCGAGATGGGCAAAGCCGCCACGGTCGGTTTCCTCGTGCCCTTGAGCGGGCCCGGCGCGCAATTCGGCCAGGCCCTGCTGAACGCGGCGCAAATGGCGCTGTTCGATCTCGCCGCCATCGACGGCGGCGCCGAAGTGGCGCTGCTGCCGCGCGACACCAAGGGCACCCCAGAGGGCGCCGTCGCTGCCGCCGAAGACGCCATGACGGCGGGCGCGCAAATGCTGCTCGGCCCGCTGTTCTCGGCCGACGTCGAGGCGATCGCGCCGGTGGCGCGCGCGCGCGGCGTGCCGGTCGTCGCCTTCACCAACGACTACGCGGTCGCCGGCAACGGCATCTATATCCTCGGCTTCACGCCGGAGATGCAGGTCGCGCGCGTCGTCAATTACGCCGCGAGCCGCGGCCTGCAGCGCATCGCCGCGCTGGTGCCCGATTCGATCTATGGCCAGCGCGTCGCCGCCGCCGTGCGCGCCGCCGTGCAGAATGCCGGACTCACGCTCGCCGAGATCGCCAGCTATGACGCCTCGGCCAGCACCAATCTCGTCTCGCCGGTGGTCCGCCGCCTGACCAATTACGATGCGCGCCGCGCGGCGCTGCGCCAGCAGCGTCAGGAATTGGCCGCGCTCGACGACGAAGCCTCCAAGCTGGCGTTGCGCCGTCTCGAAAGGCTGGAAACCTACGGCGACGTGGATTTCGACGCCGTGGTGATTCCCGAGAGCGGCAGCCGCGTCAAGGCGATCGCGCCGTTGCTGCCGTTCTACGATGTCGATACGCGGCGCGTGCGCGCCCTCGGCACCATCGATTGGGACGAGGCCGACACCTGGACAGAGCCGGCGCTGGTCGGCGGCTGGTATCCGGCGACGCCGGACGGCCCGCGCGCCGAATTCGCCGCCGCCTATCGCAAGCTCTACGGCAGCCTGCCGCCGCCGCGCGCCTCGCTCGGCTATGATGCGGCCGCCCTCGCCGCCGTGCTGGCGCGCGGCGATTCGGCGTCGCGCTTTTCCAACGCGGCGATCGCCCAGCCCAACGGCTACGCCGGCGTCGACGGCATTTTCCGCCTGACGCCGCAGGGCCTCGCCGAGCGCGGGCTGGCGGTGAAGGAAGTCGGCGCGCGCTCCTCGCGCGTCGTCAGCCCGGCGCCGACGACGTTCGAGCAACTCTCGAACTAGCTATTCCTTTTGCCTGCTTCGCAGGCGGGGCGAGTAGCTGACGAACTAGCTCAGCAATTCGCCCAACACGGCATTGAGCCGCTGGCGGCCTTCGGCGGTGCTCGAGAGGCCGTTGGCATCGAGCATGAGAAAGCCGCCGTCGATCAGCCGCTGCAGGCGGCGTTGGTCGAGCGCGGCTTCCGGTTGGTTGCCGGCGATGCGCATAAAGCGCGCGCGCGGAATGGGCTCGGTCAGGCGCAGGCCCATCATCAGCATTTCCGACAGGCGTTCGGTCGGGTTCACCATGGTGTCCTCCATCACGCCGAGGCCGTCCTTGCCGAGCTGCGCCAGCCAGTCTTCCGGCTTGTGTTTGCGCAGGGTGGCGAAGGTCTGTCCGCCGAGCGTGAGACGGCCATGGGCGCCGGGGCCGACGCCGATGTAATCGTCGCTGCGCCAATAGATCAGATTGTGCCGGCTCTCCTCGCCGGCACGCGCGTGATTGGAAATCTCGTAAGCGGCAAGGCCCGCCGCGCCGAGCCGCGCCTGCGTCATCTCGAACAGCGCCGCCGCGTCGTCCTCGTTCGGCAGCGCGAACTCGCCGCGCTTGTGGGCGGCGAAGAAGGGCGTACCCTTCTCGATGGTCAATTGATAAAGCGACAGATGCGAGGTGCCGTAGGCGAGCGCCAAGTCCAATTCGCGCTGCCAATCGGCGAGCGTTTGACCGGGCCGGGCATAGATCAGATCGAAGCTCATGCGCGGAAAATTTTTCAACGCGAGATCGATGGCGCCTTGCGCCTCGGCGGCATTGTGAGCGCGGCCCAGGAATTTCAGACTGGCGTCGTCGAACGCCTGCACGCCGAGCGAGACGCGGTTCACGCCGGCGCTGCGAAAGCCGGCGAAACGCGCCGCTTCCGCCGAATTGGGATTGGCTTCGAGCGTGATCTCGATGCCGCCTTCGAAGCCGAACAATCGCTCGGCGGCCGCGATGATCGCCGCCGTGGTCGCCGGCTCCATCAGCGACGGCGTGCCGCCGCCGAAGAAGATGCTGGCAAGCGGGCGCTTGGCGCCATGGGCTTCGAGCCGCGCCGCTTCGCTTTCCAGCGCGCGCAGATAAGCGGCGCGCCAATCGGGTTGATCGATCTGCGCGCGCACATGGCTGTTGAAGTCGCAGTAAGGGCATTTGGCGACGCAGAACGGCCAATGCACATAAAGTCCGAGGCGCGGCAGGTCAGGATGCATGGCCGCAATATGCTGTCGCCGGATGCATCGGGGCAAACGAAAACGGGCCGCTTGCGCGGCCCGTTTCCTTTGGCGTCGAAGGAGCGTTAGCCCTTCTTGTCGATCTTGGCCGGCGCGGCCTTGGTTTTGTCGCTTTTGGCTTTGCTGTCGGCCTTGGCCTTGTCGGCGCCTTGCTGAACCTTGGGGGCCGCTTTGTCGGCCGCCTTGGGCGCGGCCTGTTCGGCGGCCTTGGCGCCGAGCGCGGGCTGACCCTGCTGCGCGAAGGCGGGCATGGCGAAGCTGGTGCCGATCAGGACGGCGAGGGTGGCGGCGGCAAATTTGTTAGTCATGGAGGTAAACCTCTCTGCGAAAACCGGCGACGGGTGCGATTGGCTCGCGCCTCGGAGCGTCGGAACGAGAGCATCTTCGCGCCCGATCATGGCGGGATTGCGTCCGATCGGTGTCGGTCTCAAGGTATTTTGATTAACGCAACAGCGCGGCAGAAAATTTGTTGAAGGCGTCGGCGCGGTGGCTGATGGCATGTTTGGCGTCGGGCGCCATCTCGCCGAAGGTCTGGACATGGCCGGTCGCCATGAAAATCGGATCGTAGCCGAAGCCGTTCTTGCCGCGCGGCGGCCAGACGAGCTCACCGTCGACCCGGCCGGGGAAGACGTCGCAGGGCGGCGCGCCATACGGCAGGGCCGGCCAGCACAGCGCCAGCACGCAGACGAAATGCGCGCGCCGGTTCTGCGGATCGGCGGCTTGGGCTTCGCGCCAGACGCGCTCGCCCGCCGCCGCGAAATCCTTGGCCGCGCCGGCCCAGCGCGCCGAATGAATCCCGGGCGCGCCGCCCAGCGCGTCCACCGCCAAACCGGAATCGTCGGCCAGGGCCGGCAGACCGCTCGCCGTGGCGGCGGCCTCGGCCTTGATCACGGCATTGTCGATGAAGGTTAGGCCGGTTTCGGCTGGTTCGCGCAAGCCGAGATCGCCGGCGGAGACGACCTCGATCTTGTAGGGCGCGAGCAGCTCGGCGATCTCGCGCAGCTTGCCGGGATTGTGGCTCGCCAGGACGATCTTGCGTCCGATCAAGCTGCGCCGGCTCATCGTTCAGCTCCGCTCTTTAGCTGGCTGCGGCGATGGCGGCGCGCTGCAGCGTCACCAGTTCGGCGATGCCCTTTTGCGCCAGGGCGAGCAGCGCGTCGAACTCGCTCTTGTCGAACGGCGACTGCTCGGCGGTCGATTGAATCTCGACGAACTTGCCCGATCCGGTGAGCACGAAATTGCCGTCGGTCTGCGCCTTGCTGTCCTCGGGATAATCGAGGTCGAGCACCGGCACGCCATTGAACACGCCGCAGGACACGGCGGCGACATGATCTGTCAGCGGCAGCGATTTCAGCGCGCCCGATTTGATCAGCTTGTTGATGGCGAGATGCAGCGCGACATAAGAGCCGGTGATCGCCGCCGTGCGCGTGCCGCCATCGGCCTGGATGACGTCGCAGTCGAGGCGGATCTGGCGCTCGCCGAGGCCCGGCAGGTTGGTGACGGCGCGCAAGGAGCGGCCGATCAGGCGCTGGATTTCCTGGGTGCGGCCCGACTGCTTGCCGCGCGAGGCTTCGCGGTCGGTGCGGGTGTGGGTCGAACGCGGCAACATGCCGTATTCCGCCGTCACCCAGCCCTTGCCGCTATCGCGCAGGAAGGGCGGCACCTTTTCTTCGATGGTGGCGGCGCACAGCACATGGGTCTCGCCGAAGCGTGCCATGCAGGACCCTTCCGCATATTTCGCCGCGCCCGGTTCGAGGCTGATGGGGCGAAGCTGGTCGGGGGCGCGGCCGGAGGGGCGCATGGGGTCGTCTCCTGAACGGGGCTTAATGAAGGTTGCCGCAAGCTAACCGCTGCGGCTTGCCGCGTCCAGCCATGCCGCCGCGGCGGGAACTCTCGTTTGCCGCGATTTTTCCAATAATTCCAGGCCGTTGACGCTGGGGGGCGGCATCACTAGATTCCCCCGCAGGAACCGCATGAGTGCACCACCATGATTGCCGGGCCCAAACCCGCCATCAGCGAACTGAACGAGCGATCGCGCGAAGTGTTTCGCCGCATCGTCGAATCCTATGTCGAGACCGGCGATCCCGTCGGCTCGCGCACGATCGCGCGTCGGCTGTCGCAGAATCTCTCGCCGGCGACGATCCGCAATGTCATGGCCGATCTGCAGGATGCCGGCCTCTTATATTCGCCGCACACCTCGGCCGGGCGCTTGCCGACCGAAGCGGGTCTCAAGCTGTTTGTCGATGGCCTCTTGGAAGTCGGCGGCCTGACCCAGGACGAGCGGCGCGACATCGACGTGCAATGCGCCGCCGCCGGCAAAAGCTTCGAAGAGGCCATGGGCGAGGCCTCGACCATGCTGTCGGGCCTGTCGCGCTGCGCCGGCCTGGTGCTGGCGCCGAAGGCCGAAGCGGCCTTGAAACATATCGAATTCGTCGGCCTCGCCAACGGCCGCGCGCTGGTCGTCATGGTGGCGGAGAACGGCGTCGTCGAGAATCGCCTGATCGACGTGCCGCTCGGCATGCCGGCCTCGGCGCTGATCGAGGCGAGCAATTATCTCACGGCCAAGCTGATCGGTCGCAACTTGCGCGACGCGCGCGCCGAGATCGTCGCCGAGTTGGAGCAGCATCGCGCCCAGCTCGACGCGTTGACCACGCGACTGGTCGAGCAGGGCATCGCGCTGCGCGCCGGCGAGCAGGGCAACGGCTCGCTGATCGTGCGCGGCCAGGCCAATTTGCTCGACAACATCACCGCCATCGAGGATCTCGAGCGCATCCGCGGCCTGTTTCAGGCGCTGGAAACCAAGGAGACGATGGCGAAACTGGTCGATCTCGCCGGCGCCGCCGAGGGCGTGCAGATCTTCATCGGCGCCGGAAACGAGCTGTTCCGCAACGCCGGCTTCTCCATGATCGTCGCGCCCTTCGCCAACAGTTCCGAAAAGATCGTCGGCGCCATCGGCGTCATCGGCCCGACCCGGCTGAACTACGCCCGCATCATTCCCATGGTCGATTACACCGCCAAGGTGATCGGGCGCTTGGTCGGCTGACGGCGGCGACCGAGACGTTAACGTGGCCCGCCAGCCATGACCGCCGATGTTGACTCTGGCCGCCCCAGCGCCCATTTGTCTCCCCGTTCGCCCCTTTCAGGCATTTAGACCCGAGAATTCCGCATGACCGCGCAAGACGATACGCCGCCGCAAGACAATCCCGCTGCCGCCGAAGGCGAGCCCGACGGCTTTGCCGTGATCGAAAAGCTCCAGGCCGAACTGGCCGAGGCCAAGGACCGGGCGCTGCGCGCCGTGGCCGAGATGGAGAACTACCGCCGCCGCGCCGACAAGGAGCGCGAAGACACGGCGAAATATGCCATCACCGGTTTTGCCCGCGAAATGCTCACCGTGGCCGACAATCTGCGCCGGGCGCTGGAAAGCCAGCCGGCCGACCTGCCCGAGGGGCTCAAGGCCTTCGTCTCGGGCGTCGAGCTGACCGAGCGCGAATTGCTGGCGATCTTCGAGCGTGCCGGCATCGTCAAGCTGTCGCCCGAGGGCGAGCCCTTTAATCATGACCTGCATCAGGCGATCTTCGAGGTCGAGGATGCCGGCAAGCCGGCCGGCACCGTCGTCCAGGTGCTCCAGTCGGGCTATACGCTGAAGGACCGCCTATTGCGTCCCGCCATGGTCGGCGTGTCCAAGGGTGGTGTGGCCCATCCGTCTGCCAGCGGCGCGGCGTCCGAGGCCTACGGCGGTTCGGCCGGCGATCCGCATAATGTCGATACCAAAGCCTGATTTGACTTGGAACAGGGCCGATCACCGGAGCGTGAGATAGTTTCGCCCCGGGTGTTGCAGGCCCAAAAGCCCCTGCCTATATACCCTGCAGCCGTTCGGGGGACCGGCGATCTAGTTGATCGGCCGACCTGATCTGCAGGTAATCCCGCAGGGGTTCTGCCCGGCGCCGTTCTGGGCCGGTGGAGCCTGCTAATTTAGAGGATGAAGAGACGATGAGCAAAGTTATCGGTATCGACCTCGGCACCACGAACTCGTGCGTCGCCGTGATGGAAGGTTCGACCGCCAAGGTGATCGAGAACGCCGAGGGCGCGCGCACGACGCCGTCCATGGTCGCCTTCACCAACTCCGGCGAGCGACTGGTCGGCCAGGCCGCCAAGCGCCAGGGCGTGACCAACCCGGAAAACACGTTGTTCGCCATCAAGCGCCTGATCGGCCGCGGCTTCAACGATCCGGTCACCCAGAAAGACATCAACCTCGTTCCCTACAAGATCGTCGGCGGCGGCAATGGCGACGCCTGGGTCGAGGCGCAGGGCAAGAAATATTCGCCGAGCGAAATCTCCGCCTTCATCCTGCAGAAGATGAAGGAAACCGCCGAGCGCTACCTCGGCGAGACGGTCACGCAAGCCGTCATCACCGTCCCCGCCTACTTCAACGACTCGCAGCGCCAAGCGACCAAGGACGCCGGCAAGATCGCCGGCCTCGAAGTGCTGCGCATCATCAACGAGCCGACGGCGGCGGCGCTCGCCTACGGCCTCGACAAGAAGAAGGCCGGCACCATCGCGGTCTACGACTTGGGCGGCGGCACCTTCGACGTGTCCGTGCTCGAGATCGGCGACGGCGTGTTCGAAGTGAAGTCGACGAATGGCGATACGTTCCTTGGCGGCGAAGACTTCGACAAGGAAATCATCGATTACCTCGCCGGCGAATTCCAGAAGGACCAGGGCATCGACCTGCGCAAGGACAAGCTCGCCCTGCAGCGCCTGAAGGAAGCCGCAGAAAAGGCCAAGATCGAACTGTCCACCGCGATCGAGACGGAAGTGAACCTGCCGTTCATCACCGCCGACGCGTCGGGGCCGAAGCATCTCAACGTCCGCCTGTCGCGCTCCAAGCTCGAAAGCCTGGTCGAATCGCTGATTCAGCGCACCATGGAGCCGTGCAAAGCGGCGCTCCGCGACGCCGGCCTCAAGGCCTCCGAGATCGACGAGGTCGTGCTCGTCGGCGGCATGACGCGCATGCCCAAAGTCATCGAGATGGTGAAGCAGTTCTTCGGCCGCGAGCCGCACAAGGGCGTCAACCCGGATGAAGTCGTCGCCATCGGCGCGGCGATCCAGGCCGGCGTGCTCAAGGGCGACGTCAAGGACGTGCTGCTGCTCGACGTGACGCCGCTGTCGCTCGGCATCGAGACGCTGGGCGGCGTGTTCACGCGCCTGATCGACCGCAACACGACGATCCCGACGAAGAAGAGCCAGGTGTTCTCGACCGCCGAGGACAGCCAGACCGCGGTGACGATCCGCGTCTTCCAGGGCGAGCGCGAGATGGCGTCCGACAACAAGCTGCTCGGCCAGTTCAACCTGGAGAACATACCGCCGGCGCCGCGTGGCATGCCGCAGATCGAAGTCACCTTCGACATCGACGCCAACGGCATCGTCAGCGTCCAGGCGAAGGACAAGGCGACCGGCAAGGAGCAGCAGATCCGCATCCAGGCCTCGGGCGGCCTGTCGTCCGAGGACATCGAGAAGATGGTCAAGGACGCGGAAATCCATGCCGCCGAAGACAAGAAGCGGAAGGAAGCGATCGAGGCCAAGAATCAGGCCGAATCGCTGATCCACTCGACCGAGAAAAATCTCACCGAGCATGGCGACAAGGTCGACGTCGCGGTGAAGACCGAGATCGAGACCAAGATCGCCGATCTCAAGGCGGTCAAGGACGGCGACGACGTCGCCGGCATCCGCGCCAAAGTCGAAGCGCTGGCCACCGCGGCCATGAAGCTCGGCGAGGCGATGTACAAGGCGACGCAGGAGCAGGCGGCGGGCGGCGATGCCGGTCCGCAGGACCCCAACCAGTCTCAGGCGGGCCAGAAGCCGGCCGACGACTCGACCGTCGTCGACGCCGACTTCGAGGAAGTCGACGAGAGCAAGAAGAACAAGCAGGCTTAATTCGAACTGCGCGTGAGGATCTCCGTCATCGCAACCCTATCCTCACGCGCAGAACGAGCTTCGCACTGACATGGACAAGATCGATTACTACGAGCTCCTCGAATGCTCGCGGGACGCCGATGGCGAGACCCTGAAAAAGGCCTATCGCAAGCTGGCCATGCAGCACCACCCCGATCGCAATCCCGGCGACGAGGCGGCCGAACATAAATTCAAAGAGATCAACGAAGCCTACGATGTCCTGAAGGATCCGGACAAGCGCGCGGCTTACGATCGCTACGGCCATGCCGCCTTCGAGAACGGCGGCGGACGCGGCGCGTCCGACTTCGGCTTCGGCGGCTTCGCCGACATCTTCGACGAGATGTTCGGCGAGTTCACCGGCCGGCGCGGCGGCCAGGGCGGCGCCAACGGCGCGACGCGCGGCTCGGACCTGCGCTACAACATGCAGATCACCCTGGAAGAAGCCTTCCACGGGCGTCAGACGACGATCAAGGTGCCGTCGAGCGCGCCGTGCGAGGAGTGCGAAGGCTCGGGCGCGGAGAAGGGCTCCAAGCCGGTCACCTGCGGCACCTGTCACGGCCGCGGCAAGGTGCGCGCCAGCCAGGGCTTCTTCACCATCGAGCGCGCCTGCCCGACCTGCCAGGGCGCCGGCAAGGTCATCGAGAAGCCCTGCCGCGTCTGCCAGGGCGCCGGCCGCGTGCGCAAGGAAAAGACCCTCGCCGTCAATATTCCCGCCGGCGTCGAGGAGGGCACGCGCATCCGCCTGACCGGCGAAGGCGAGGCCGGCCTGCGCGGCGGCCCGTCGGGCGATCTCTACATCTTCCTGTCGATCGCGCCGCACCGCCTGTTCCAGCGCGACGGGGCGAACGTCTATTGCCGCGTGCCGATCAGCATGTCGAGCGCCGCGCTCGGCGGCTCCTTCGAGGTGCCCTGCGTCGATGGCACCAAGGCGCGCGTCGCCGTGCCGGCCGGCACCCAGAGCGGCCATCAATTCCGCCTCAAGGGCAAGGGCATGTCGGTGATGCGCTCGGCCGCGCGCGGCGACATGTATATCCAGGCGGCGGTCGAAACGCCGATGAACCTGACGAAGAAGCAGAAAGAGCTGCTCGCCGAATTCGACAAGGCGGGCAAGCGCGAACAGACCAGCCCGGAGACCGAGGGCTTCTTTGCCAAGATTCGCGAGCTGTGGGACGATTTGCGCGAGTAGGCGCAAGGGCTTTCACCCCGACTTTCTCCGTTCGTCATGGCCGGAACAAGTCCGGCCATGACGCGCTTGGGTGACTATGCTTAAATCCCGCCGTTTCAGGCTGAGGGACTTGTCATGGATCCATTGAAGATCGGTATCGTCGGCGCCGCCGGGCGCATGGGCGCCATGCTCGTGCAGCAGGTCCGCGCCCAGCCGGGCGACTGCCGTTTGATCGGCGCCACCGAACGCGCCGGCAGCGCCGCCATCGGCAAGGATGCCGGCCTGCTCGCCGGCGGCGAGGCGCTTGGCGTGCTCGTCACCGACGATGCCGTGGCGCTGTTCGCCGCCGCCGACGCGGTGATCGATTTCACCGCCCCGGCCGCCACCGTCGCCCATGCCGCGCTCGCCGCTCAGGGCAAGACCATCCATGTCATCGGCACCACCGGCCTGGAAGCGGCGCATGACGCCGAGATCGCCAAGGCGGCGCGCCACACCGCGATCATCCGCGCGGCGAATTTCTCGGTCGGCGTCAATCTGCTCGCCGGCCTATCCAAGCGCGTCGCCTCCTTGCTCGGCGACGAGTTCGACATCGAGATCGTCGAGATGCATCACCGCCACAAAGTCGATGCGCCGTCAGGCACGGCGCTGATGCTCGGCCAAGCGGCGGCGGCTGGCCGCAAGGTCAAGCTTGCCGATGTCGAGCAGCGCGGGCGCGACGGCATCACCGGCGCGCGCACATCGGGCGATATCGGGTTCGCCAGTTTGCGCGGCGGCGACGTCGTCGGCGATCACACGGTGATCTTCGCCGCCGACGGCGAGCGGGTCGAACTGACGCACAAGGCCTCGTCGCGCCAGATCTTCGCGCGCGGCGCGGTGCGCGCCGCCCTGTGGGGCCGCGGCAAGGCGCCGGGGCTTTACAGCATGCAGGACGTGCTCGGCTTCGCCGATTAGCTGGCGGGACGATCCAGCGCGCGGCGCACCAGCGCTGCCGCCAGGCTGACGGCAGCGGCGATCAGCGCGGCGATCACGAACATCGACACGATCTCGCCGCGCTCGAACAGCGGCTTGAAGGCGGCCGTGCCCGCCGCGCCGCCGATGAACAGGCAGCCGGCGAACATGGCGACCGCCGCGCCGCGCGCATGCGGCGCGGCCATGGTCGCCCAGACCTGCAGCGGCGCGTGCATGAAGACGACCGATCCCGCCGACAGGACCGAGGCGAGCAGCACGCCGGCCAGGGCCGGATCGATGGCGACCGCGCCCCAGGCCGCCGTCAGCATGGCGCCGCCGAGCAGGATGGATTTCCAAATGACCAGATGTTTGCCGACGCGGCGGAACAGCCAAGCCCAGGCGACGACGCTGACGCCATAGACGCCGACCACCGCGCCGGCGAGCGAGGCTCCAGCGCCGCTGGCGAGCAAGGTCGGCGCGAGATAGGCGATGGCGCCGAACAGCACGGTGCCTTCGATCAGCGCGATGGCGGCGACATAGAGCGCCGAGGGCGTCGTCAGCGCGCCTTTGAGCGTGACGAGAATCGGCACGGTTGCCGTGGCGCGCACTTCCGGCAGGCCGCGCAACAGGGCGGCGCAGAGCAGCGGCACCAGGCCGCCGACGATCATCGCCGCCTGCCAGCCGATATGATCGGTGGCGAGGCCGGCGGCGAACACGCCGAGCGCCGAGCCGACGGCGTAGGCGGCATTCAGGCTGGCGGCGACGCGCGGCCGCGCGGCGTGATCGAGCGCATCGCCGATCCAGGCGATCATCGACGGCACCACGGCGGCCATGCCGGCGCCGGCGCAAAAGCGCAAGACCGCCAGGGTCGTGAGATCCGGCGCCAGCACCGCCGCCAGGGTGGCGACGCCGCCGAAGATGATGCCGATGAAGGCGGCGCGCGTCCGCCCGATCCGTTCGGAGAGCAGGCCCCAGGGCAGCTGCATCAGGCCGTAGCCGAGATAATAGGTCGTCGCGGCGACGGTCGCGGCGGCGAGCGTGACGCCGAAATGCGCGGCGATATCGCCGAGCGCCGGGGTGATCATGAAATGCTCGAAGGCCGCGGCAAAAGACGCGGCCTGCACGCGGCGACTGATCGCGCGTTCGTTCATGAGATTATATTCACCGATATGCCGCGATCGCTCGCGATCTGATCAATCGTCACCCTCGGGCGTCACCCTCGGGCGCGACCCGAGGGTCCATGTCCAAACCCTACTGTCCTAGACATGGATTGCCGGATCAAGTCCGGCAATGACGATTTGGGAGGAGGCAGACGTTACTTGAAGTCGTCGTTGGTCAGCAGCGTGACGAGCTTGAGGCCGCGCTGCTTGAACGCGTCCTGCGCGCCTTCGAGGCGGTCGACGACGGTGAGCACGATCTCGACCGTGCCGCCCTGGGCTTTGACGATATCGATCGTCTTGAAGGCCGAGCCGCCGGTGGTGGTGACGTCTTCGAGCACGGCGACCTTGGCGCCGGGGCCGAAATAGCCGTCGATCAGCGTTTCGGCGCCATGGTCCTTGGGGCCTTCCTTGCGCACGTAGAAGAACTGCAGCGGTTTGCCGCGCTGATGGCTGCGCATGCAAAGCGCCGCGACCATCGGCACCGCGCCCATGGCCACGCCGCCGACGTGGGTGACGTTCGCCTTCTCGATCTCGTCGAGCAGGAGGTCGGCCATCAGGTTGGAGCCCTCGGGGTGCAGCGTCGACTTCTTCATGTCGAAGTAGAAGCCGCTCTCCTTGCCGGAGGCGAGCTTGAAGTTGCGGCCGCTGAGGAGCGAATGTTCTTTGATGATGTCGCGCAGGCGGGCGAGGCGCGGCTCGGCGATCGGCTTGCTCATGGAATCCCAAATTGGTTGGATTGGATCGAAAGAAGGACAGCGCCTAAGCTAATCCAGGAGCGCCCGGCCTGCCAGCGCGAAGCGCCCCAAGCGCCCGGCTTTTCCACTGCTATTTGCGGGATTTTCCTCGGGCGCCGTTGCACGCCGCCACGCCGTTTCAGGCGGCAGTCTTTTCGTCGGGCCTCGTCTTGGCGCGCGCGCGGATCAGCGCCATGGCGACAAGAATGAGAGCCAATGACACAAGCTCGCGCAGGCCGACCGTCTCGCCGAGCCAGAGCGTGCCGACGACGATGCCGAGGCCGGGGATCATGTAATTGATCAGGGCGGCGAAGGTCGGCCCGGCCGACAGCAGTAGGCGCAGATAGATCCAGACGCCGAAGGCGGTCGAGCCGACACCGAGCCAGACCACCCAGCCGATCGAGGCCCAGCTCGGATCGAGCGTCCAGGGCCGATCGACGATCAAGCTGACCGGCAGCATGACGATGGCACAGGCCAGCATATTGCCGGCAGCGAGCAGGCTGATCGGCATGTCTTCCGTCAGCACGCGGCCATAGACGGCATTGGCGGCATAGCTGAAGGCGCCGCCGACCACGGCGAGCTGTCCGATCAGCACCGAAAGGTTGCGCATGTCGCTGAGTCCGGCGAGCGCTTCGGGGCCCATCAGCACGACGAGGCCGGCGAAACCGATGGCGATGCCGAGAAAATGCCGGGCGCTCAAATGGCGCTCGACCTTGAAGCCGCGCGCCAGCAGCACGGTGAAGATCGGCATGGTGCCGATCAGAATGGCGGCCAGGCTGCTGTCGATGCGCTCCTGGCCGAAGCCGACGAGCGTAAAGGGGATGCCGTTGCCGAGCAGGCCAAGGACAAAGAATTGCCGCCACATGCGGCCGTCGGCCTTGAACAGCGCCGCAAGCTTGACGCCCATCAGCGGCAGACAGGCGACCAGCAGAACGGCGGCGACGACGATGCGCCCGGTGGCGATGGTCATCGGCGGAATTTCGCCCACCGTCACTTTGATGACG
>LNFM01005818.1_pt1 | contig 20897 bp, 24 predicted proteins | sample 596031 | NCBI WGS metagenome assembly LNFM01 (sample SAMN04254537, study PRJNA301005) | activated carbon metagenome | isolation source: dual media filters at the Ann Arbor, Michigan drinking water treatment plant | place: USA: Ann Arbor
TGGCCGGGCTCTTGGATTTGGTCTTTTCGACCTCCCGGCCGTGGCGCACGAGTTGATTGATGGTTGGCATTGAAAACGTCCCTAAACGTTTGAAGAAAGCGAAAACGGAAAGCCCTTCGGAAAATTCCGAAAAGCCCGCTAATGTAGCACGGGGGTTGCGCCCTGGCAAACCAAGGGCAGGTCAGGTCACTGAATCCAGAGGCGGATGGCGTCCCAGGCGCGGCCGAACACGCCGCTTTCTTCCACGGTGTCCATGACGACCAACGGAATTTCGGCCACTTTGGCCCCGCTGGCCAGGCTCACACGCAACGTGCCCACGGCGTCACCGCGGTTGAGCGGCGCCACCAGCGGATCGGGTCGGACCACCTCGGTCTTGAGTTTGGAGCCCTCGCCCGCGGGCACGGAAACGACCACGCCCTCGGCACGACCCAAACGCACCTGATCCGATTTGCCCTTCCAGATGCGCGGTGTCGCCACCGGCTGACCGGCCGGGAAGAGGCGCACGGCATCAAACGCGGTGTAACCCCAGTTCAAGAGTTTCTGCGTCTCTGCAGCCCGCGCGTTCTCGCTGGACGCACCCAACAACACGCTGATGAGGCGACGTTGACCCTGTGCGCCCTCACCCAGACCCGCCACCTGGCGCCGCGCTGTGGCCACGAGGCAGTAGCCGGCGGCGTTGGTGTGCCCCGTCTTCAAACCATCGACGCTGGGATCGCGGAACAACAGCAGGTTGCGGTTGGTGTCGTTGGTGGCTGGCGTGCCGGGATAGCGGTAGCGCTGGATCGAGTAGTAGGGAACGTACTGTGGAAAGTCGGTCATCAGGCGGTTGGCCAGAATGGCCAGATCGCGGGCGGTGGTGGTGTGCCCGGCTTCCGTCAGGCCCTCGGTGTTGCGGTACCCCGTCGAATTCATGCCCAGCGCCTTGGCCTGTGCGTTCATGAGTTCAACAAAGCGCTCCACCGAACCCGCCACGCCTTCGGCCAGGGCCACGGTGGCGTCGTTGCCCGACTGCACGATCATTCCCTTGATCAGGTCTTCGACCGGCACCTGCATCTTGGGATCGATGAACATGCGCGAACCGGGCATTTTCCAAGCGCGTTCACTCACGCCAAAGGTCTGCGTGAGGCTGATCTTGCCGGCCTTGAGCGCGTCAAACACGATATAGGCCGTCATCAGCTTGGTGAGCGACGCAGGCTCAACAGACTGGTCGGGATTCAGGGATGCCAGGACCTGCCCGGACGTCACGTCCATCAAAAGATAGGCCTTGGCAGCCACCTCAGGGGCTTGGGGCATCTGGGCGGACGCGGGCAACACGGCGCCCACCAGCAGGCAGACCGACACACAAAGAGAAAAGAGACGACGCAACAAAATCCGGTCCTTGAAAGGAGTCAAAAAACAACCCGCGCAGCCTCAGGCGCGCAGGTGACGAAGCACGAGCTCCCGCAACATCGGAAGCTGGCCGTGAAAAAAATGCCCACCGCCCGGCACCACAAGCACCGGCAGCACCTGCGGCCGCGCCCAATCCATCACACTGGACAAGGGAACGGTGTCGTCCTGCTCGCCATGAACGACCAGGGTTCGGGCGTGGAGTTCCGCTGGCACGGGTGCGACGGTGAAACGGCTGGCTGCCGTGCCGATGAGGACCAGCCGCTGGATGTCGCGAGAAGCATGCAGGTTCGCAGCCGCATGGCTGGTGACAAAGGCCCCGAACGAAAAGCCCGCCAGGCACAACGGGCCTTCGGGCGCTTGGCCCGCCACCACGGACAGCAGGTCGTCAAGCTCACCACGGCCTTCGTCGTACGCACCCTCGCTGGCACCGACGCCTCTGAAATTGAAGCGAACGGCGGTCCAGCCGGCCAGCACACAGGCGCGGGCCATCGTCTGCACCACCTTGTTGGTCAGCGTTCCGCCGTGCAGTGGATGGGGGTGCGCGATGACTGCGGTGCCGCGCGGTGTGCCGTCGGGCTGGTCAATGGCAAGCTCGATCAGGCCCGCTGGACCGGCCATCGTCAGGCTTTGCGTTTGGGCATTCATGTTCGGGTCTGCGGTACCGGACGGGCAGCGAAGCAACGCAGCGGCAGAGACTCAGCGCCCCACATCGGCAGGCGTCACCAGTCGCTGCACCACCACGCCGTCGCGCAAGTGCGACGTCACGATCTCGTCGATGTCGTCCTGGTCAACGTAGCTGTACCAGACCCCTTCCGGGTACACCACCGCGATCGGCCCGCCAGCACAGCGGTCGAGGCAACCGGCCTTGTTGACACGAACCTTGCCTGCGCCCAACAGTCCTTGGGCCTTGGCCTGCGATTTGCACCGGTCAAACGCCGCTTGCGCCTTGTGGTCCGCGCAGCAAGCTTCGCCGCTGTCGCGCTGGTTGAGACAGAAAAAGATGTGACGCTCGTAATAAGACTTGTTTTCAGTCATGGTGCAATTTTAGAGGCGCGAGCGGCTGTCGACGGTGAACGCGCCACCGCCAGCAAGCCGAACACGAGGGCAGCAAAAGGCCACAGCCAGCCCAACCACTGGGACAGACCGTGGAAACGGATGAAACGTCCCTGCTCCCAGACCTCCAGCGACTGGGCGAAGTAGGGACTCACGGGAGCGTCGTTGAGCAGACTCAGCGACAGGACCAGACACAACAGCATGATGACGTGGCACATCCGGCGCGGCAGCGCTGCAAAAAGGAGACCCAGCACGAAGGCCGAGACCAGTCCCAGTTCGGCCTGGGGCGTGACCCACGCCCAGGCGTGGTCGGGGCCGTAGGTCAAGGCAGACGACAAACCGGCCACGCACACAGCCCCAACCAGCACGATCCCGCAGAACACCAAGCGCCGTGCGCGCGACCGCATGTCACCAAACCCCATCAGCAAGGGCGCCAGGACGCCCAGCCCGATGCAGAACGCTTCAGACAGAAGGCTCAACGGTGCGGGTTCCACCAGACGGACGGGAAGCCATTCGAGAAACGGCGTGTCGGTCAGCAGCGAGGTCAGACCGGACTCCAGCCGATCCCAGACATGGCCCAGACCAAACGGTACCGGCTGCGGGTAGAGCAAGGCAAACGGCCACAACGCCAGCAGCACCAGGCTCCCGTGCGCCGAAGGCTCGAACCAGTTGGCGCGGATCTGACTCCAGCGGCGCAGGGCACCCAGGCGTTCGATCAAGAGCGCAAGCGCAACACCCAAGGCGGCGCCGGCCGCATTCAGCGCCAGATCCACGTTGGACGGCACTCTCATGGGCAAGTAACTCTGCAGCATTTCCACCGTCAACGACAAGAGGCTCGGCAGCCCCAACGCCACCGTCCACGACCAGCGGGCGCCGGAGCGGCGCATGGCAAGCGCCAGCAGGAGGCCCAGCGGGGCGTAGCCCACCAGATTGGAGCCAATGTCAAATCCCGTCCAGTACTGTGGCAGCGGCGCCTGCAGGAAGGCCAGCGGCACCACGCCCTGATCCCGCCAGCCGGTGAACGGGTACAGGCTGGCGTACACCACCAGACAAGCGAAAAGAAGCGCCAGGGGCCAGGCTGATGAGCGCGTGTTCAAAACGTCAGAACGGCTTGACGACCACCAGGATCACCGCAGCCACCAGCAGGATGACAGGCGCCTCGTTGAACCAGCGGTACCAGACATGGTCGCGGCGATTGGCGCCTCGCACGAACTGCTTGAGCATCACGCCGCACATATGGTGGTATGCCAACGCCAGCAACACCACGAACAGCTTGGCGTGCATCCACCCGCTGCCCGCGCCAATGCCGTAGCCCAGCCACAGCCACAGGCCCAGAGCCAAGGCGGGCACGGCCAACACACTGGTGAACCGCATCAGCTTGCGCGCCATCAAGAGCAAGCGCTCACGCTCGGCCAGACTCTCCGGCGGCACCATGGCCAGATTCACGAAAATTCGTGGCAGGTAAAAAAGACCAGCGAACCAGCTGGCAACGAACACGATGTGAAAAGATTTGACCCAGAGCATGCGGTCAGTGTAGTGCGCGTTGCACGCACCCCCCATGTCTCGTCCGCCGACCTCGGGAAAGGCCAGACAAAAAAAACCCGGCCATTTGGGCCGGGTTGGGAAGCCTTTTTGCTGTCACACACTAAGGCACCCGCTCAGGGAGGAAAAGCGGGGAGCCGCCTTGCAGCGGCCCGCTGAAATGGTACACCAATCAAATCGGATATCCAACTTTGACCTGTCAACTTTGACACCGAATCGGCGAAAAAGATGATGCAGTCAAAACAACTACATCATCTTGGCCAGCTCGAACATCACCGCAGTGCCCAGCGCCTCACGGATGTTGCCGCGTCCGACCTTGGCCATGGACAGCTCACCGAAACCCGACATGTCGAACGAACTGTCGTCTGGTGAAATCTCGACGAAGGGGAACTCGAAAACCTCGCGCAGCAGTTCGCGACGGAACAGGTCGAAAGCGTCGCCCTTGAGCGATGCATCCACCACGATCAGGTTGGGCATGCGGCTGTGCACCGCCTGACGCGCCTGCTCAAAATCCACCACGCTGTCGGACATGACGCCAATCTCGCGCAATGCATCGCGCACATCGGCGCGGATCTGCAAAGCCGGCGAAACCGTCAACACGTAAATACCGGAAAGCGACTTGAACATCGACGAATGGTCGTCGGAGAGCTCGACGGCGGAGATGCCGTCCACCGCCTGAACAGTGCGAGTGAACATGGCGGTGAAATTCACGCCGTCGTCGGTGGTCTCGCGGTCGATCTCGATGCCGCCGGCGGTCTGCGCAATCTGGCGAATGAGCACCCAGCTCAGGCTGTCCATCATGGCGGTGCTGGAAGGCGGCAGACCGTCGTTGGACACCCGAAGCTGCAGCCGGGCGTGTTTGGGCCAGGCGTTCATGTCCATGCGAACGTCGATACGGTTGCCGAAGGGCAACCCCCAGTCGAGCACCGCGTTCACGAAGGTGTAGGCCACCGTGGGATCGACCAGCACCTCGACGGATTTGAGCTTGCGACGCAGTTCGATGCCGATCACGCCGAGTTCGTTCTTGCGTTCCTGCAGGATGCCTTCGACCAGCTGCGCCATGTCGACCTTTTCGTGCGACTGCCGGATGCGACCCCCGTAAAAGCGGTTGATCTGCTGCGCGCTGATCCCGGCCACCTTCAGGCGCTCGGCGGGGATGCTGAGAGCGCGGTGCTCGAGGCGCGAGATGCGCTCCTTCTCCAGCAAGAGATCGATGTTGTTTTGAAGGGCGCTGATGCCTTCGGTGATCTGGTCGGCCAGACCCGCCACCAGCGCGGGCCAATGCGCCTCCAGCGACCAAGGCAGATCGGCTTTGGCGCCCGGCTTGGCGGCGGCGGGCACGCTGGCAATGTTCTTTTTGACTGAAAGCATGATCGGTCGAATGAGGCCTCACGAGGGCTGGGACTCAAAACTATCACCAACAGGTCGGTGACAACCAGTGAGAAGCATCAATCATTTCTTCTTACTGTGGAGTTCAACACAATGGAGCGAACTTTCGGTTTGCTCAAACCCGCGCAAGACCTGAAAGCTGGTGACCGGGGCGACACCCGCAGCGGGTTCCTGTTTGCCACAATAGGCCGATGCACAACCCCGCCCCCTACCCCTTCAGCCGCCCCCGTCGCCTGCGCCGGGATCCGTTCACCCGTGATCTGGTGCGCGAGCACCGGCTGACGCCGGCCGACCTGATCTACCCGGTGTTCGTGCTCGACGGCGCGGGACGGCGCGAGGCCGTCGGTTCGATGCCCGGCGTGGAGCGCCTGAGCCTGGACTTGCTGCTGCCCGTGGCCGAAGACTGCGTGGCGCTGGGCATTCCGGTGATGGCGCTGTTCCCGGTGATCGACCAGTCGCTGAAGACGCCCGACGGCCAGGAAGCACTGAACCCCGACGGCCTGGTGCCGCGCGTGGTGCGCGAATTGAAGAATCGCTTCCCGCAGTTGGGCGTGATGACCGACGTGGCGCTGGACCCCTACACCAGCCATGGCCAGGACGGGCTGCTGGACGAGCACAACTACATCCTGAACGATCCCACGGTGGAGATTCTGGTGAAGCAGGCGGTGAACCAGGCGCAGGCGGGCGTGGACATGGTTGCGCCCAGCGACATGATGGACGGGCGCATCGGTGCCATCCGCACCGCGCTTGAAGCCAACGGCCTCGTGCACACGAAGATCATGGCCTACAGCGCCAAGTACGCCAGCGCCTTCTACGGCCCGTTCCGCGACGCGGTGGGCTCGGCCGCCAACCTGGGCAAGGCCGACAAGAAGGTCTACCAGATGGACCCGGGCAATTCCAACGAGGCGCTGCGCGAAGTGGCGCTGGACCTGGCCGAAGGTGCCGACATGGTCATGGTCAAGCCCGGCATGCCTTACCTGGACATCGTGCGCCGGGTGAAAGACGAGTTCGCCGTGCCCACCTTTGCCTACCAGGTCAGTGGTGAGTACGCCATGCTCAAAGCCGCCGCCATCAACGGCTGGCTGGACCACGACGCGGTGATGATGGAGAGCCTGCTGGCCTTCAAGCGAGCCGGCGCCGACGGCGTGCTGACCTACTTCGCCCGCGACGCCGCCCGCCTGTTGCGCGGCTGAGGCACTCCATGCGCGTCTTCCACATCCTGCCGGGCTCGGTGAGCGAGTCGGCGAACCTGCCCATGTTGCTGCCCGACAGGGGTTACATGTGGATCGCCTGCGGGCGGCGCGAATTCGAGCTGGAACAAGGTGCGGTGCAGTCCACGCTGCAGGTGATGACGGGCATGACCCTGGTGGACCTGCACATCTCCGACCTGCTCAACAACCAGCTGCCTTCGCACTACGACTACACCTCGCAGTACGACATCCTGGTGTTCCGCCGACTCAGCACGGGGCACAGCGAAACCGATCTGGCGCACCCGGGCGCCGTGCTCACCCAATCGGCCAGACGCGGCGGCCCGCCGGTGCTGCGGCGCATCGACACGAGCCCGGTCGGGTTCGCGGTGTTCGACCGCGTGCTGCTCACCGTGCACCCTGCGGGGTGTCAGGTGCTGGACCACTACGCCACCCGGCTCATGACCGCCACCACCGCTGCCTCGCGCGCCGCCGGCATTGCGCTGCCGCCCAGCCCGGCCGACCTGATGTTGCGCATCGTCAACCAGATGGTGGACGGCTACCTGGATCTGCGGCGCGAACTCACGCGCCAGCTCGACCACTGGCAGGCCGAGCTGCTGCACCCCAAGGCACGCTTCAGCAACTGGGGCTCGCTGCTGGACGCCCGCATCTCGCTGCACCACCTGGACGAAATCTGCGAGGACCAGCGCTCGGCGATCCAGGACTGGATCGAAGCGCTGAACACCTGGGAGCCCAACGAGCACAACGGCGGCCAGCGCGGGCTGGAACTGCTCAAGGTGCGTTCGCGCGACGTGCTCGAACACATCGAGCGGGTGGTGCACCACGTGCGCCGGCTGGAGCAGAACGCGGAGACCGCCGTGCAGATGCACTTTTCGGCGCAGAGCAACCGCACCAACGACATCATGCGAACGCTCACCGCGCTGACCGCGATCTTCCTGCCCCTGAACCTGATCGCCGGCATCTTCGGCATGAACTTCGAGTTCATCCCGCTGACCCACCTGAAAAGCGGCTTCTGGTGGGCGATGGGTTCCATGGCCCTCACCGCTGCGGTGCTGGGTGTGGTGTTCTGGCGCAAGCGCTACCTCGCGCGCACGGCCCGCTGAGCCTCACACAAAAGGTGGAGCGAGGCCTTCGTTGGCCAGCGCGCGCTGCACCGCCGGGCGTTCAAGCATACGGTGCAGGTAGGGCGCCAGATGCGGCCAGGTACGGGCTGGCGGACTGTCGAAATCCCGTGTCCAACGGCACAGCGTGTAGACGTACGGATCGAGCACCGAGTAGGCCTCGCCCATGAACCACGGCCCGCCATGGCGCGCGAGCTCAGCGTCGAGCTGGTCGATCAACGAGGCCACGCGAGCCTCGGCGCGTGCCTTCACCTCCAGCGCGCCTTCTGTGTTGCCCTCAAGGACCCAGCGCTCGGGGTAAAAATACGCGATCAAGGCGGTCTGCAGCGAGTTGGTGAGCCACACCAGCCACTTGTAGGCATGGGCACGTTCCGGTGTGCCCAACGCCGGCATGAAGCCCGACGTCGCGTGCGTGTCGCACAGGTGCAGGCAGATGGCCGCCGTCTCGTACAGCACCAGGTCGCCATCCACCAGCACCGGGATCAGGCCGTTGGGGTTGAGCCGCAAATAGGCAGGGGACTTGTGTGCGTCGTTCTCTCGATCGACCGTCACGCGCTCATAAGGAACACCCAGTTCTTCGAGCAGGATGTGCGGAATCATGCTCGCGGTGCTGGGGGCGAAATGCAGCTGGATCATGGTCAGGGTGTGGGTGTGGGAACGCCAAAGAGCTTCGCGCCGTTGTCCCACGCGATGCGCCGCGCCACATCGGCCGGCAGACCACCCAACCAGGTGCGGTAGCCCTGCATGAGTTCGCCGTAGTACTGCCAGCGCTGATTGACCCAGGTGTCGGAGCCGATCATGAAGCGGTCGGGGTACTTGAGCATCAGCGCTCGCCACTCGGGGCAGAGTTGACCGTCGGCGCAGGCCAGGCCGGGTCGGTAGGAGAGCTCACCCATCAACCTGGGGTAGCGCGCGAGCAACTCGTCCACCCTCGATGCGGGGGTGCCTCCAATGCCGGTGTGTGCCCAGATGAGCCGCATCTTCTGACCCTTGGACGGCGTGTTCGCCATCAGCAAGTCGATCGCCACATCGTCCACATGGGCCAGGATGGCGAGGTCTTTCTCCTCGGCCAGCGCCATGAGCTGTTTCGCCACCGGGCCGTTGGCGTTCGCGCTGTCGTAGAGGTGAAATTCACCCAGGCCGCGGTACGGGCCGGCGGGCGTGCCGCGCGCGAGTTCGGTGTTCACCATCGCCACGATGGTGGGGTCGCGGAACCAGTTGCTGTAGTCGGCGCGGTTGCGGTACAGGCGCACAAAGGGCACCACCGTCACACCGGCGGCGCGGGTCTGTTCGCGCGCGGTGGCCAGGGCCTGGGTGCCGTCGTTCGGGCGCGAGTTGGCGACGATGGCGCGCACGCCGCTTTTCTGCATGCGCTCCAGCACGTCGGCAACCGGGTGCGGGCAGCCCGGCGCGGGCGTGTCGTGGGTGCAGGCCTCGTCGTTGTAATGCAGGTGCGCGTCGAACAGCGGGCCGCTGTAGTCGGCCGCCGAGGCGACCGTGCAGACCGCCATCAGGCCGCTGAGCAATCCGGCGCGCCGCATGGCCGTTCAGCTCAGGTGTTGCGCAAAGAACGCCAGCGTGCGCTCGCGCGCCAGCTTCGCCGCGGCTTCGTTGTACGAGCCGCGCTGGTCGCAGTTGAAGCCGTGGTTGGCGGCGTACACGTGCACCGCCACGTCGGGCTGGGCCCGCTTGAAGACTTCCACCGTGTCCATCGGAATCCAGTGGTCCTGGTCGCCGAAATGGACCATCACCGGCACGGTCGGCGTGCGGGCCGCATCGGCGGCTGCGGTCATGCCGCCACCGTAATACGGCACGGCGGCCGAGAGGCCTTTGAGCGTGCAGGCCGCGCGCCAGGTGAGCAGACCGCCCCAGCAATAGCCCACGATGCCGACCTTGCCGGCCTGTGCAGCGTGGTCGATGGCGGCCTGGATGTCGGCCATCACGCCGGGCGCTGGCAATCCCTCCACCGCTGTCTTGAATCCGAAGCCGGTGCCCATGTCGGCCTCGGTGTAGCCCAGCTCCACATCCGGCTGCACGCGGTGGAAGGTGGCGGGTGCGACCACGAAGTACCCGTCGGCGGCGTACCCGTCGGCCACGGAACGGATGTGCGAGTTGACGCCGAAGATTTCCTGCAGCACGACCAGGCCACCCTTGGCTTTGGGGTTGCCCGCGGGCCCCGCCACGTAAGCCGGGAAGGTGGTGCCGTCAGCGGCCTTGAGTTCGATCATGTGTCCCATGGGATACCTCCTGTTGTCGGTTGAAAAGCATCAGGCGCGCAGCTTGCGCGCCACGAAGTCGAGCCGGTCCTGGCCCCAGAACAGCTCGCCGTCGATCACGTAGCTGGGTGCGCCGAACACGCTGGCGTCGATGGCCGCTTGCGTCTGTTCGTCGTAGCGGGCCTGCACTTCGGGCAGTTGCGATTGCGCCAGGCGCGCGGCGTCCAGGCCGCATTCTGCGAGCAACCCGGCCAGCACGTCCATGGATGCAATGTCGCGCTCCTGCGCCCACACGGCGGTGGTCACGCTGCCGGTCAGTTTCATCGCGGCATCGGTGCCGTCGTGCAGGGCCACGGCCGTGATCAGGCGCGCGGCCGGATCGCCCGCCACGGGAAAGAAACGCGGCTCGGGGTTCAGCGGCACACCGAGCGATTCGCTGAAGCGGCGCAGCTCCAGCAACCGGTAGGCCTGACGCTGCGGTGCGCGCTTGGGCAGCGGCAGCCCGCCGGAGAGCGGAAAGATCTTGCCCAGGTCCATGGGCAGCACGCGCACAGTGGCGCCGGTCTCGCGCACCAGGTCGGCAAAGCGCTCGTGTCCGAGGTAAGTCCAGGGACTCTGCGGCGCGATGTAGTAGTCGACTGTGTGACGCATGGTGGTCTCCTCACGCTGTTGTAATGCTGGTCGGGTGGCGAGCCCGTGTTGTACGCGATGCCACCACTTTCTGCAGGAGGCAGGTTATGGAGAAGGCAAGTGGGCGGGTGCTCCTGGTCACAGGCGGCGGGCGCGGCATCGGGGCTGCCACTGCGCGGCTGGCGGCATCACAAGGCTGGGCGGTGGCGGTGAACTACACCGCGAATTCGCTGGCTGCCGACGAGGTGGTGCGTGGCATCCGGGAGCTCGGCGGCACGGCCATCGCGGTGCAGGCCGACGTGGCCGATGAAGCCCAGGTGCTGGCCATGTTCCAGAAGATCGACGCCAAGCTCGGCCGCCTGGGCGGGCTGGTGAACAACGCCGGCGTGGTCGATGTGAGCGCGCGGGTCGACGAGATGAGCGTGGCACGCTGGCGCCGCATGTTCGACATCAACGTGATCGGATCGATGCTCTGCGCCCGCGAAGCGGTGCGCCGCATGAGCACGAAGCACGGTGGCGAGGGCGGCGCGGTGGTCAACGTGTCCAGCGCGGCGTCGCGCCTGGGCTCGCCCGGGCAGTACGTGGACTACGCGGCGGCCAAGGGCGCCATCGACGCCTTCACCATCGGACTGGCCAAGGAAGTGGCGGCCGAAGGCATTCGCGTGAATGCGGTGCGCCCGGGCTTGATCGAGACCGAGATCCACGCCTCGGGCGGCTTACCCACCCGTGTGCGCGACCTGCAGCACCTGGTGCCCATGCAGCGCGGCGGCTCGGCCGACGAGGTGGCACAGGCCATCGTGTGGCTGCTGTCGGACGCGGCGAGTTACACCACCATGAGTTTGCTGGACGTGTCTGGAGGACGCTAGAGATGACCCCTGAGATCAAGTACTGGTGGGAAGACCTGCAAGTCGGCGAGACCCGCGACCTGGGCACCGTCACCCCGACCGAAGAAGAGACGGTTGCCTTCGCGCGCCAGTTCGATCCGCAGCCCTTTCACCTGGAACACGAAGCCGCCAAGGCGTCGGTGTTCGGTGCGCTGAGTGCCAGCGGCTGGCACACCTGCGCCATGGCCATGCGGCTGATGGTGACGAACTTCCTGAGCGAAAGCTCCAGCCTCGGGTCGCCGGGCCTGGAGAGCCTGAAGTGGCTCAAGCCCGTGTTCCCCGGTGACACGCTGCGCCTGCAACACACCATCCTGGAAAAACGCCCCATGAGCAAACGCCTGGACGTGGGCCTGGTGCGCACCAGCTGGGAGATGTTCAACCAGCACGGTGACAAGGTGCTGTTCATGGAAGGCTACGGAATGTTCCGTCGACGCAACCCAGGACAGCCCGCTGAATCCGGCGCCTGAACCCTTCGGCAAGCTCAGGGCGAACGGGAGGGCATGGTTGCCCCCACAATCCGGCATGGATTTCAAGCCGCTCATCACCCTGCTGGCCATCGTCAACCCGTTGGCGATCGTGCCTTTCTTCATCCACTACACCCAAGGCTTCAGCCGCAAGCAACGGCAGCGAACGGTGCTGATTTCGTCGGTCAGCGCGTTCTCCGTGATCGCCATCTGCGCGCTGCTCGGCCTGCAGATCCTCGAATTCTTCGGCATCTCGCTGGCGAGTTTCCAGGTGGGCGGCGGCATGCTGCTGCTGACCTCGGCGCTGTCGATGCTGAACGCGCAACCGGCCGAGGCCAAGACCAACGAACTCGAAGTGAACGACGCCTCGGCGCGCGCCTCGATCGCCGTGGTGCCACTGACCATCCCGCTGCTCACCGGCCCGGCCACCATGTCCACCGTGGTGATCTACGCCGACCAGGCCAAGACGTTCTTTCAACACGCCGCGCTGGTGGGTTACGGTGTGGTGATCGCACTGGCCACCGCGATCTGCTTCACGCTGGCCGAACCCATCGCGCGTTTTCTGGGGCAGACCGGCATCAACGTGATGACGCGCTTGATGGGGCTGATCCTCGCGGCCTTGTCGGTCGAGGTGATGGCCACCGGGCTGGTGAAGTTGTTCCCGGCGCTGTTGGGTTGAGCCGCCTGTCGACAGCGGTTACGCCACCCGCTTGAGCATGTCGGCAATCACGAGTTTTCGCACCCCGCGCAACAGATGGGCCTCTGCGCCCTGTGTGGCGCGCAGGACTTCAGGCTGAGGAGACGCCGCCTTGATGACCTCGAACTCGTGCTCCATCGACGCGATGAGTGCGTCCGCCGCGAGCGGCAACTGCTGGACCATCTTCGTCACCTCACGGGTCGTCGCAGCAGGCGTCAGCCCCAGCACCACACCGGTCCTGATCAGCTTGTCGCGCGTCACGTCACCAAACACGGCGGCGTCCACGATGGGTATGGCCAGCGGCTCGCCTGGCCAGATTGCCTGGTCGCCCGCATACATGCGGGCGTGGTAGACGGCAGTGCACAGCAGATCGTAAAACGGTGCGATCTGCACGCCCTCGTGGCTCATGAGGAATGAGATGTTCTTGAGATGGCTGTCCGAGTTGCCCACAAGGGTGTTGAAGAGCAGCCAGCGAAACACCGCCATGCGTGTCGCCGCCTTCGAGCGGCAGAGGTGGATCAACCGGCTGAGCGTGTCCAGATTGGCGTTGCTGTACTTGAAGACCGCAGGCTGGTCCAGCAACTGGCAGGCATCAATCACGTGCATGCGCGTCCACTGCCTTGTTTCAGCGTCCCACACGCGATCGAAACGCTCGATGATGTACACGGGCTCGGGCAGGTACAGCCGATGCACCGACGGCACTCTCAGGCCCAACTGATGCGCCAGGCGCATGGTGAAGGTTTCGTTGATGACCGAGTGCGGGTACTGCTCGGATCGGCTGTTGGGCTTGAGGATGTGCGAAGAAGCGCTGGCCTTCAATGGCTCGCGCAACTCGCCGGTCTCGGGATTGAACAAGACCACCATCTTGTGCTGGGCACCGGCCAGCGACATGCGTTTGGGCGACCGGGACGTGAGGGAGGTCAGCGGCAGGCTCCGGATCCTGGCGGAGAGCTCCTCGTGGGTCAGCTCCAGTTCGCCCAGCTCTGGCTCCGGACCGCCTGGGGGCAACAACACGAGAGAGCCGGCAGATTCAGCACCAAGCCGCTCCAGCAGGCCAAAGGCGTCACTGGCCCCGACGTTTTGCTCCTTGCTGAGCAACTCGCGCATCTGCTCCTCCGGCAGCAGGTTGTCGAAGTACCACTGCACTGTTCGCTGCGTAGAACCGTCGCGCATGCGCTGGTCCGACAAAGGCAGCGCTGGCGAGAGCGGAAACGCGTCCGGAGCCAGGAGCCAGCTGTCGTCATACACCCAGGACCAGATGCCGTTTTGCTCCAGAAGAGCGCCAATCACGCGCCCGTTGCTGGATACCGAAAGACACCGCTCGGCGCTCATGGACTTGTCTTTCCACGCCCTGCGGGTGTCGGACCCTTCTCGCGAAGCTCCTTGAAGCGGCTCATTGCGTCACTCGGGATGTCGATGCTGAGCCGGATGCCCAACTCGTCAAGTACTTTGAGCACCAGACCGAGCTGCACGGTCTCCTTGCCACGCTCGACGTCGCGCAGGAACACATGGCCCACCCCCGCGCTGCCGGCGGTGTCGTCCTGGCGCAAACCTTGTTCCTTGCGCACAGCGCGAATGGCCATGCCAAGCTCGGAGACGGTATGGATGGGAAGTTTCATGGGGCCTTGAATCGATGAGAACACATCGATTTTGGCCACAGAAGCGGGGTCGGTCAAGAAATCGATGCAAACAAATCGATTTCTGTGACCAACCAAAGACCGATCCAACAATCGAACCGATCAGTTCGATTGTTTGGATGTGCTCATCGGGGATACAGCCCCAGCGTCTGCGCCTGCAGGCGCGACAGGCCCAGCAGCGCATCGGTGAACGGCGTGGCCACGCCGATGAGCTGGCCGAGTTCGCGCACCACGGTCACCAGCGCGTCGAGCTCCACCGGTTTCTGAGCCTGCACGTCCTGCAGCATCGAGGTCTTGAACGCGCCCAGCTTGAGCGTGACGGCGTGGCGGTCTTCCGGATGCTGGTCGATCGGGATGCCGATCCTGGCGCCGATGTCTTTGGCCTCCAGCATCACGCGGCTGATGAAGCCGCGCACGAGTTCGTCGCCCATGATGCGGTCGGTGGTCGCGCCGGTGAGCGCGCTCACCGGGTTCACGGTCATGTTGCCCCAGAGCTTGTACCAGACGTCTTTCTGGATCTGCGGCGACACGCTGGCGTTGAGCCCGGCGCGCTGCAGCAGCGCGGCCAGCGCGGCCACGCGCTCGCTGGCTTCGCCCGAAGGCTCGCCGATGATCAGGCCGTTGCCGAAGTGGTGGCGAATGACGCCGGGCGCGTCCACCGAGCAACTGGCGTGCACCACCCCGCCGATCACGTTGCGCGCGGGTATGGCGCGGTCGATCGCGCCGGTGGGGTCCACCGACTGCAGCCGGGTGCCGGCGCGCGCTCCACCGAAACCATTGAAGAACCACCAGGGCACGCCGTTCATGGCGGTGAGCACCACCGTGTGGCGACCGATCAGGGGGGCGATGCTGCGCGCGACCTCGACCAGCGCCGGTGCTTTCACCGCCACGATCACCAGGTCCTGCACACCGAGCGCTGCCGCGCTGCTGGAGGCCTCCACCGGCGCACCGATGAGGCGACCGTTCTCGTGCAGTTGCAGGCCGTCGCGCTGGAGTGCTGCGAGCGTGTCGCCGCGGGCCAGCGCACTCACGATGCAGCCGGTGTGCGAGAGCAGCACACCCAGCCAGCCGCCGATGGCACCGGCGCCGACGATGGCCACGCGCTGGAAATCAGGTTGGGTCACGTGTTCACTCCAGGTAGCTGCTGTCCAGGCGGTTCACCTGCCGGACCAGCGCGTCGAACACGTCACGGCCCGCGCCGTGGTCGGGGCTGAACTGCAGTGCGTCGCGTGTGCATCTCGCGGCGATTTCTTCGGGCACCGGAATCGCAGCTGCCGCACCGCCCATGCTGAAGGTCGCCAGCTGGATCTCGCAGGCGCGCTGCAGCGTCCACAGAACAGCAAACGTCTGCGGCACGGTGGCGCCCCAGGCCAGCAGACCGTGGTTGCGCAGGATCACCGCCGGCTTGTCACCGATGCTCCTCAGCAGTCGCGGCGCTTCGTCGGCGTGGATGGTGATGCCTTCGAACGCGTGGTACGCCAACATGCCGTGCAGCTGCGCGGTGTAGAAGTTGGTCTGCTGCAGGCCGTCCTTGAGGCAGGCCACGGCCACACCGGCGGTGGTGTGGGTGTGCATCACGCAGTGCGCACCGGGCAGGCTGTCGTGGATGGCGGCGTGCACCGTGAAGCCGGCCGGGTTGACGCGGTGGGTCGAGCCGCCGAGCACCTCGCCCTGCAGGTTGATCTTCACCAGGTTGCTCGCCGTTACCTCGCTGTAGTGCAAGCCGAACGGGTTGATCAGGAACTGCTTGGCCCCCACGCTCCGCCGCTCACGCGGGTCGCTGCCCCCCGAGGGGGCTGCCCCGCCTTGGGGCGGCCCGGCGGCGTGGCTCTGCTCAGCGTCCTCTCCCGTCACGCTCGCGGGCAGCCGCAGCGTGATGTGGTTGTAGATCATCTCGGTCCAGCCGAGCATGGCGAACACGCGGTAGCACGCGGCCAGCTCCAGACGCGCGGCCCATTCGTCCGGGTGCATGCCGGCCGGCAGCACGGTGGTGGCTCTGAGCGTGGCGGTCATGGTGGTCTCCTTCAGTAGGTGTTGGGGCCGTTGGCGACCGGGCCCTTGAACTGAGCGAGCAGCTGCGAAGCGCCCGAGGCCAGCAGCATGGTGTCGGCCCCGACGGCCACAAACAGCGCACCGGCCGCGAGCCACTGCTTCGCACCGGCCTCGCTGGTGGCCAGGATGCCCGGCGCTTTGCCGGCGGCGCGGATGCGCCGCACACCGTCGGCAATGACGGCCTGCACATCCGGGTGAGCCGCGTTGCCCGGATGACCCATGGACGCGCTCAGGTCGGCCGGGCCGATGAAGACACCGTCCACCCCGGGCGTGGCGGCAATCGCATCCAGGTTCTTCATCGCCTCCACCGTTTCGGCCTGCACCAGCACACAAACCTCGTCGTTGGCTTCGTGAACGTAACGCGCGTGCGCCTGCCAGCGCGAGGCCCGCGCGAGCGCGCTGCCCATGCCGCGGATACCGGCCGGTGCGTAGCGCGTGGCCTTGACGACCAGTGCGGCCTGCTCGGCGGTGTCGATCATGGGCACCAGCAAGGTCTGCGCGCCGATGTCGAGGTACTGCTTGATGAGCGCCACGCCCACGTCGCCCGTGCCCACCGGCACGCGCACGACCGGATGCGAACGCGCGTCGCCAAACGCCTGCTGTGCACTCGCCACGGCCTGCAGCTGCGACAGCGTGTTGCGCACGTCGTTGGGCGCGTGTTCACCGTCGATCAGCAACCAGTCGTATCCGATGCCGGCGAGCAGCTCGGTGCTGTAAGCGCTGGCGAGTGCGGCCCACAGGCCGATCCGGGGTGTGCCGGCGGCGAGCGCCTGCTTGAAGGTGTTGATGGGGGTGTGCATGGAGGACTCAGACGAACGTGAACTTGAGGCAACCGAGCGGGCCGTAGTCGGCCTCGAACTGGTCACCCGCCTTGGCGGCCACCGGCCGCGTGAACGAACCGGCCAGCACGATCTGGCCCGCGCGCAGCGATTCGCCCCAGGGCGCGAGCTTGTGCGCCAGCCAGGCGATACCCACCGCCGGGTGGCCCTGCACGCCGGCGGCCAGACCCGTCTCTTCGACCACGCCGTTTTGCTTGAGCACGGCGCCGCACCACGGCAGGTCGGTGGTGAGCGGGTCGGCCTGGTAGCGCGCGTCGCCCGCACCCAGCACGATGCCGGCGTTGGCCGCGTTGTCGCTGATGGTGTCGAACACCTTGCGCATGACTTTGGTGCGGCGGTCGAACTGCTCGATGCGCGCGTCGATGATCTCGATGGCGGGCGTCACGTACTCGGTGGCGTTGAGCACGTCGGCCACCGTCACGCCGGCTCCCTTGAGCGGGGCCTTGAGCACGAAGGCGAGTTCGACCTCCACGCGCGGCGCGATGAAACGGCTGGCGGGGATCTCCAGCACCTGATCCGCCTGTGCGGTGAACAACATGCTCTGCAGCAAGGTGCCGAAGTCGGGTTCGTCGATCTGGCTGGCCATCTGCATGGCGCGGCTGGTCAGGCCGATCTTGTGGCCGATGACCTTGTTGCCTGCGGCCACCTGCAACGCCACCCAGGCGCGGCCGACGCGGTAACCGTCTTCGATGGTCATGCCGGGGAAGCGCCGGGAGAAGTGTTCCAGCGGGGTGCGGGTTTTTTCGGCGAGCTCCAGCTCCGCCGCGAGTTGCTGGATGAGGGTGTCGTCGAACATGGTGTCCTTGTTGATCAGTCAGCCCCGGTTGAACAGCGGGTGGATGGAGCTGTTCTTGGCGTCGAACACCTCGTGGCCTTCGTCCACCTGCACCGTGATGCCGATGGGGCGCGCGGCGAGTTGCGCGGCGAAGTTGGTCTTGACGCAAGCCTGCAGGGCATCGCCCACGCGCTGGTGCGTGAGTGCGCTGCGGCCCTTGGCCATGCGCACGTTCATGTAGACAAACGCGTAGTCGTTGCCCAGCCCGGCGGCCTCGCCGGCTGCCCCACCGTCGGCGATGGCACTGTGCGCGGCGGGGTAGGCCAGAACGCGCGTGCCGCCTGTTGGGAACACCTGTTTGTCGGCCTCGTCGCGCACGGCCAGCATGGCGTCGCACAGGGCGCGGCACAGGCGGCTCATGTCGATGCCGCCTTGCGCTTCGGGCTTGTCGAGGTTGGGGGTGTAGAGGACGACGAGGTGGGGCATGGCGGTCAGAGTCGGGAGACGGTTTGATAGCCCAGCGCGGCCGAGGCCTGCGCAGCGGGAATGGCGGCGCCGGTCTGCGGCGTGACGGGAAAGACGGCGTTGATCTGCCCGGTGCCGGAAGCGCCGAAGTAGGGCGTGATGACCTCGGCTTTCCCGGTGTAGTCGCTCCAGCCGAGTGCGCCGAGCATCATGGCAGTGTCGTGCATGAAGCCTTCCCCGTGACCCTTGGCGGCGTACTCGGGCAGCATCTCGCAGAACGCTTTCCATTCGCCCTGTTCCCACATCTGCACGACGCGGCGGTCCAGGGTTTCCAGGAACGGGCTCCAGATCCGAAAAGCGTAGTCGGGTGCCAGACCGTTCTGCGCGAAGCGGTGGCTGAGGCTGCCGCTGGCGAGAAATGCCACGGTGCCGTCGTAGTGGTCTTCAACCGCTTTGCGCATGGCCCAGCCCAGGCGCACGCTGTCGTTGAGGTAGTGGGCCTGGCACAGCGCGGAGACGGAGATGGCCTTGAAGTGCTGGTCGGCGTTCATGTAGCGCATGGGAACGAGCGTGCCGTACTCGGGGCCGAGCGTGGTGGCGTCGTGGGCCAGGGTTTCCACACCGTGTTCGTTGCAGACCTGGGCGAGGATCTTTCCGAGCGCGGGGTTGCCCGGGATCTCGAAAGGCATGTTGCTGATGAAGTGCGGCAGTTCGTTGCTGGTGTAGCGGCCTTCAAAGTGCGGTGCGCAGTTGAGGTGGTAGCTGGCGTTGACGAGCCAGTGCGTGTCGAAGACGACGATGGTGTCCACGCCGAGTTCTCTGCAGCGGCGGCTGATCTCTTGGTGGCCGTCGATGGCGTCCTGCCTCGTGCCTTTTCTCGGGCCGTCGAGTTCGCTGAGGTACATCGAGGGGACGTGGGTGACTTTGGCGACCAGGGCTAGTTTTCCCATGTCAAACACCCCAATGCGGAATGTGGTGCGACCCGAGCGACACCGCCACGTTCTTGGGCTCCAGAAACACCTCGTAACTCCAGGTGCCCCCCTCGCGCCCCGTGCCACTGGCTTTGGTGCCACCAAACGGCTGCCGCAGATCCCGCACGTTCTGCGAGTTGACGAAACACATGCCCGCCTCCACCGCCGCGGCCACCCGGTGCGCTCGGCCCAGGTTCTCCGTCCACACATAGCTGGACAGACCGTACTGAATGTCGTTCGCCAGCGCGATCGCATGTGCCTCGTCGCGAAACGGAATCAGGCAGGCCACCGGACCGAAGATCTCTTCTTGCGCGATGCGCATGCGGTTGTCCACATCGGCGAACACGGTGGGCCACACGTAGTTGCCCTGAGCCACGCGAGCCGGCAATTCGGCTGCGTACGACGGCCGGTCCAGCCCGCCGCACAACAACGTGGCGCCTTCTTTCGGGCCGAGCTCGATGTAGCTGCGCACCTTCGCCAGGTGCGCGCGGCTGATCATCGGACCGACGATGGTTTTCTCGTCCAGCGGGTCGCCCACGGTGATGCGTTTCGCGCGCTCGGCGAACTTCTGTACGAAGTCGGCGTAGATGCTTTGCTGCACCAGAATGCGGCTGCCCGCCGTGCAACGCTCGCCGTTGTTGCTGAAGATCATGAAGATCGCGGCATCCAGCGCCCGGTCGAGGTCGGCGTCGTCGAAGATCACGAACGGACTCTTGCCGCCCAGCTCCATGCTGAACTTCTTGAGGCCCGCGCTTTGCACGATGCGGTTGCCCGTGGCGGTGGAGCCGGTGAAGGAAATCGCGCGCACATCGGGGTGCGCGCAAAGGGGTTCGCCCGCCTCCTTGCCCATGCCGTGAACCACGTTCAACACGCCGGGCGGAAGGCCGGCTTCCAGCGCCAGCTCGCCCAGGCGCGCGGCGGTGAGTGGCGAGAGCTCGCTCATCTTGAGCACCGCCGTGTTGCCGAAGGCCAGACACGGCGCGACCTTCCAGGTGGCCGTCATGAAGGGCACGTTCCACGGGCTGATCAGCGCGCACACGCCCACCGGGTGGAAGAGCGTGTAGTTCAGGTGCGTGGGTGTGGGGTAGGTGTGGCCGTCCACGCGCGTGCACATCTCGGCGAAGTAGTGGAAGTTGTCCGCCGCGCGCGGGATCAGCTGTTTGCCGGTTTGGGCGATCACCTGCCCGCTGTCGTTGGTCTCGGTCTGCGCGATCTCGGGCACGTGTGCCGCGATCAGCTCGCCCAGTTTGCGCATGAGCTTCGCGCGCTCGGTGGCGGGCAGACCGGCCCACGCCGGGAACGCGTCTTTCGCGGCCTGCACCGCCGCGTTGACCTCGTCTGCGCTGCCGGCGCTGACCTCGGCGAGCACGGCCTGTGTGGCGGGGTTGACCGTTTCGAAGGTGGTGGCGCTGGCCACGGACCGGCCGTTGATGAGGTGCTGGATGGTCATGCGGGTTCGGATGAAGTGATGGTGTTGACCAGATCGCCGATGCCTTCGATGGACGTGACGATCACGTCGCCGGGCTGGCAGTCGACCACGCCGTCGGGCGTGCCGGTGAGGATGA
>LNFM01007833.1_pt1 | contig 20896 bp, 21 predicted proteins | sample 596031 | NCBI WGS metagenome assembly LNFM01 (sample SAMN04254537, study PRJNA301005) | activated carbon metagenome | isolation source: dual media filters at the Ann Arbor, Michigan drinking water treatment plant | place: USA: Ann Arbor
CCGAGAACCCGCAGATGGTGAGCAGTCGCTCTAAGCCCGTCCCCTTCGCCGCGCCAGACGGCAGCACCATCACTGCCCCTTTGTTATACTCGACTACCGCGCCGCCACCTTGAGCGCCGAGCACCTGCCACACCACCTGATCATGCGGCACCCAGGTCGCCGCAATGGCCAACCCCTGTTCGAGGGGAATCTCAGCCTCCTTAAGCGCCTTCATCAGACGTTCATCGAGCTGCCCGAATGGCAGATAGACCTCACCGGTGGCGGTGTGAACCAAGACCGCGCCATTCTCCCACACCACACCGGTGAACAGGTCGCCCAGGCGGCCAAACGGGACGGTCTCAAAGCGCCGACCCGTGACAAGAAACAGCGCAAAGCCTGCAGCGCGGCAACGCTCGAGTGCACACTCGAGTTCACGGGGCACCACCCCATCTACGGCAAGCGTCCCGTCAAAATCAAACGCCATCACACGACGGTACATGTTTCATCCTTCACATCTGTCCGCGCATGGCCGCCACGACCGCCTGGCCCAGCGAGAGCCCCCCATCGTTGGGCGGTACCAGCCGATGGCTGTAGACGGTAAACCTCGCTCGCGCCAACCGGCGACACGCGAGCCGGAGCAGCAGGACATTCTGAAAGCATCCGCCGGTCAACACCACCCGCGGCAACCCGGCTCGCTCCGCAATCTGACCGATCAGATCCGCCAACGCAAGATGGAACCGATACGCGATCCGCTCGGAGCTGCTTCCTTCACGCCTCTCCTGTATAAGCGACTCGATCACCGGTCGCCAGTCGGCCACCCACATGGCCTCATTGGCCTCACCTCGCGTGACGGCAAACACGTAGCCCATCTCATCACCGGGAGAACTCTTTTCATAGCGTTCCGCCGCAAACTCCAGGGCCATGGCCGCCTGCCCTTCAAAACTGGCTTCATCACACAAGCCAGCTATCGACGACACCGCATCGAAGAGCCTTCCCATGCTGGTGGTCCAGGGAGAAGCAATTCCTGTTCGCAGTAGTACCGCGAGAGCCTCGCCTTTCCCTTTCACAACATGCCGGGCAGCACACTCTTCAACGGCGCCCCTCTCTCCATAGGTCTCCCATAGGACGGAGAAGGCGCAGCGCCATGGTTCGCGCATAGCCGTCTCTCCACCAAGCAGGCGGAACGGTCGAAGATGGGCAAGCCGTCGAAAGCCTTGATACCCCGCGATGAGAAACTCGCTTCCCAAGATCGTGCCGTCGGAGCCATAGCCCGCCCCATCCCAAGCGATCCCCAACACCTCGCCATCTAAGTTGTGCTCGGCCATGCAGGAGGCGACATGCGCGTGATGATGCTGGACCCGAACGAGCGGAACCGCATGACGCTCGGCAAATTCCTGCGCGAAGATGGTTGACCGATAGTCCGGGTGGAGATCGCAGGCTACGAGTTGAGGCTTCACGTCGAGCAGCCGTTGCAGATCCTCGACGGCGCGGCGAAACGCCTCGAAGGCCTCCAGCGTGGACAGATCGCCAAGGTGCTGGCTCAGCATGACCTGATCGCCGGACGCCAACGCAATCGTGTTCTTGAGATGGCCCCCGACCGCGAGAGTCGGAACCATCCCGCTCCCGTTCGTGAGGGAAGCATTCACTCTGATCGACCGAGGCACATAGCCTCTTGCTCGCCGGAGTATCAGCGCTTCGCCCTCCACCACCCGCACGACCGAATCATCGACCGGCCGCGCGATCGCTCGATCGTGGACGAGGAACGCATCCGCGATCCCGGCGAGTCGAATCAGCGCCTCATGTTCATCGAGCACGATCGGTTCGTCGGAGCGGTTGCCGCTGGTGGCGACTGCCGGACCTTGCAACTCCGTCATCAGCAGATGGTGGAGCGGGCTGTAGGGCACCATGGCGCCGACGAAGGGGTTGCTGGGCGACACCGCATGGGCCAGCCCGGACGGTTCACGCTGTCGCAGCAACACAATCGGCGCTCCCGGTGAACACAGCGAGATGGCTTCTTCTAGAGTGAGGAGGCATGACTTCCGCACAGCGTGGACAGATGGAAACAAGACCGCGAAGGGTTTATCCGGTCTCATCTTGCGCAAGCGTAACCGTTGCACCGCTGCTTCCGAGCAGGCATCCACCCAAAGCTGAAATCCGCCGATTCCTTTGACCGCGAGAATCCCACCCTGTCGGATGATCTCACAGGCCTGCCGCAAGGCGTCCTGCTCACCAGCCACCTCCTGTCCCTGGACATCCCAGAGTGCTAATCGAGGGCCGCAGGCCGGACAGGCGATCGCTTCCGCATGAAAGCGGCGATGCGTGTGATCTTCATACTCCGCTTGGCAATCCCGGCACAGTGGGAACCGGTCCATCGTGGTGTTGGCGCGATCATAGGGAATGTCCGTGATGAGGCTGAAGCGCGGGCCACATTGCGTGCAGGTGAGAAAGGGATAGCGGAAGCGCCGATCCACCGGATCGTTCAGCTCACCCAGGCAATCAGCGCAGATCGCCAAGTCCGGGGGCACCGTCATGCGTCGCGCCCCTGCATCGTCGCTGGCTCGAATCCCGAAGCCGGTCTCGCCCGTCGGACTGGCAAGTTCTACCACCAGCCGGCCCACCTTCGCCGCGGCCGGCGCTTCCCTCTGCATCCGTTCCAGCAAGCTCTCCACCACAGCAACCGGCCCTTCAAGTTCCAGCACTGCACCATGAGAGTTGTTCGTAACCCACCCGGCCACATCAAGTTGTTGTGCCAAGCGGAAGGCAAACGGCCTGAATCCGACCCCCTGGACCGTTCCTTCGACAGTAACACGCAGGCGAACCACGGTCTCTTGTTTCATTCCTCCACCACGACCTCGTGAAGCACCACTTCAGGGATCGGCTCCGCATCCAGGCTGACCGCCCCGCAACGTGGGCAACATTGCAGCAGCTCCTGCATCTCGCAGGAAGTCCCGCAACGCGGACAGTGGCCTGTAACGGGCACCGGCAGAATTTCCAGAGCGGCCCGCGCCGCAACTGTTCCCTCGGCGACGGCGGCAAAGACCGACTGCAGCGTCGCCTCATCGTGCTCGAAGACATGAGATTGCGTACTGACTTTGAGCCTCACGACCGACGGCTTCGAACAGGGAGCCTGGCGAAGCGCCTCCTCCACCATCTTGACCACCTGGGCCACCCTCCAGCTCACGCACGACTCGCTCGACAACCTGATCCATTGCTCCGGCAACCGCCGGAGACAGATCGTTGCCGGCCCTGGTATCCCCGACCTCCACGCCGTACACGATCACGCGGGGCGGAAGGAGGCCAAGCGTACGGCCCATCTCGATCGCGTCCACAATATTGAGGACGTGCGTCGAATGCGGGAACAGGTCTCCGGAGAGAGGCCCGGCGGACGCATCAAGACGATGGATCGTTCCTGCAGACCGGCCGCTCCTGGCCGCATCGATCAGGATGACGGCTGAAGCCCCTGCCATCACGTCCAGCACGTCGAGACCGGCCAGCTCCGCGTCAATCACTTCGGCACGGTCCCCGACTAGGGCTCGCAGTCTCCGCGCGGCCAGCAGCCCTGCCGCATCGTCTCCCCTGAACAGGTTGCCGATTCCGATGATGCGAACGGGATGTCGTGCTCCAATACTTCTCATGCCTCACCCGTCACGTTGTATGTCCAGCTTCAAGAAATGCGCCGCGCAGGAGATGCACGGGTCATAGCAGCGGATGACTTTTTCGCATCCCAACGCAGCCTGCTCGTTCGAGAGCTCCAGCACACCAGGCAGATAGGCGCGAAGATCCTCTTCGATCCGCCGCTGGTTCTGGGAGGTCGGCGGCACGATCTTGGCTTCGCGGATCAAGCCGTCGCCATCCACCCGATACCGATGATAGAGAATTCCTCTCGGCGCTTCGGTGCAGGCCATACCGGTGCCGGCGCGTACGCTGACCGGAACCGAGGGAGCGGGTGGCGGTTCGTAGCGGTCGATAATCCGCAACGTCTCCTCGATTGCATACAGAATTTCAACCGATCGGGCGACGATGCCGTGAAAGGGATTGCGCAGGGGCAGCGAGAGACCGGTGTCCGCCAAGACCTGCTTCCCCAGTGCCGACAGGTGGTCATAATTGAGGTTCAGCCGCGCCAACGGCCCCACCAAATAACTGGCTCCGTTGAGTCTGCATTGGAGGGCCGTAGAATACGGCGCCTGTTCTTCCCTGAAATGTTGCTCGAACTCCACCGCAGGAATTCTTACCCCGCCACTGGACAGGATCGGTCCCTCATTGAAGGGATACTCATCGGGAGGACGGAGCGCGACGAAGGTATAGTCCTGCGCAAAATCAGGAGAGTCGAACCCCGCGACCCAGCGGACGGTCTCAATCGCCGCATCACGCGCCCACAAGAGTTCTTCTTTCAGCCCTTCCAACTCGCGGCGCATCGGTACGCGCGAAAACCCGCCGACCTTCACCGAGACCGGGTGCACGGAGCGACCGCCCAGCAACGTCATCAAGGCATTGCCGGCTTTCTTCAGCCGCAGGCCACGGGTCACGATCTCCGGATGGTCTTTGGCCAAGAAAATCCGGCGCGTGGAGCATATACACGTGGAGCGTATGACTCTCAATCCATTCGCCGCAGTAGAGCAGCCGCCGCAAATCCCGCAGCGCCCCTTCCACTCTCACACCGAAGACCTGCTCCAGCGCATGAACGGCGCTCATCTGGTAGGCCACGGGACAGATGCCGCAGATCCGCGCCACGATGTCCGGCACCTCGTCGTAATGCCGGCCGACCAACAAGGCCTCGAAGAACCGCGGCGGCTCAAAGATTCTCAGCTCGACGTCCTGCACAAGGCCGTCTTTCACGGTGACATGGAGCGCGCCTTCGCCTTCGACGCGCGCAATCAAGTCGACCGCGATGGTTCTCGTGTTGGTTTCTTTTGACTCACTCATGCCTACACACTCACATGGCAAAGGAGGTTCGACAACAGACGCTTCACGCTTCGTCGCGTTCCCACGCCTGGCTCTCCTCCCTGAACGGTTTCACCGCGCCGTTGATGCCGCGGAACCGCCGCAGCACCTCGACCGGAATGAGGTGGAGTCCCTGGTGAAACTCTTTGGCCAGCGAGGCCGTATTCGGAGGGAGTCCGGGACCTTCGTGCATCCCTTCGGCCGGGCCGAAACAGCCATAACAGTCCCGGCCCATGCTCGGGCAAATCGCGCCGCACCCGGTGCGCGTCACCGGCCCGAGGCAGGGGACCCCCTTGGCGACCATCACGCAGACATTGCCCCGGCGTTTACATTCAATGCACACACTGTGCGTCGGCAACCGCGGCTGAACCCCGGCTAAGAGATCGGCGATCACCCGGAGCAATTGCTCTTTGTCGATGGGACAGCCCCACAGTTCGAAGTCGACGCGCACATGTTCCGAAATCGGCGTCGAGGTGCTCAGACTCTGGATGTACTGCGGGCTGGGATAGACCACTCGCTTGAAAGCTTCGACATCCCCCCAGTTACGCAGCGCTTGAATCCCGCCCACCGTGGCACAGGCGCCGATCGTGATCAACACCGTGGCTTGCTCTCGCACGGATAGAATCCGGTGCGCATCCTCCGGCGTGGTGATGGAGCCTTCGACCAACGCGATGTCGTAAGGCCCCTCTCTCATGTCGCTGGAGGCTTCAGGAAAGTAGGCAATGTCCAACGCCTGCCCCAGAGCAAGCAGGTCATCTTCGAGATTCAAAACACTGAGTTGACAGCCGTCGCAGGAGGCGAATTTGAAGACGGCAAGCTTGGGCCGGCGAGACGTGCTGTGGCCCTTTGGCTGATCCACTACATGTACCCTTTCAGAGCTATTCGTGAAACGTGAAGCGTCCCTCGTTGGGGATAAGAGTGTATGGCGAATGGCGTATCGCTGGCAGCAAAGATCCTCCCCCTCTTCATTCCGAACCATACGCTATTGGCTATAGGCCATATGCTCTTTTTAGGAACGAGATACGAACGACGCTTCACGCTTATACTCCCGCCTGTCCCAACCACGGCGCGACCCGATCGTAGCGCATCACCGGGCCGTCCTTGCACAGAAAGTATGGACCCATCTGACAATGGCCGCACAGGCCGATCCCGCATTCCATGTGCCGCTCCAGCGAGACATAGATCGCGGTCGCCGGAATCCCCCGCTGCATCAAGATCGGCACGCCCAAGCGCATCATGATCTCCGGTCCGCACATCAAGACGATCGTTCGAGCGGGATCCACTCGGACTTGTTCGAACAATTCGATCACGACGCCGACGTGGTAGTGCCACGTCTTATCAGGCTGGTCGCTCGTCAACAACACCTGAGTATCGGGATGCCGCCGCCAGGCATCGAACCGTTCCCGAAACAGCAGATCGTGCGGCGTCTTGACTCCATGCAGAATCTTCACGGCTCCATATTGGGTGCGCCGACGGAAGATGTATTCAATGGCGCCGACGACCGGTGCGCAGCCCAGCCCGCCGGTCACAATCACGACATCTTTGCCCTGCACTGCATCGAGCGGCCAGCCTTGTCCGAACGGCCCACGAATGCCCAGTTCATCGCCCGGTTGCAATCGCGCAATCGATTTCGTCACCCGTCCCACGACGCGGATAGTATGGTCCAGGACCTGCGGCTCATCCGGGTCCGAGACGATCGAGATCGCCACCTCGCCGACGCCGAAGAGATAGACCATATTGAACTGACCGGCCGCGAATCGATAGGTTCGTCGCACCTGCTCATCGACAAACCCCAACCGGTACGTGTCGATATCTTCCGCTTCTCTAATCTTCTCCACAATGGTGGCCGCCTGGATCAGATAGGGATTGGCCGCGGCGTTCCCGGTGGTCTGTGAGAAAGGCGTCATCGTGGCTCCCTACTGATGTTCCATTTCCCCTACACGAGCCAGGTCTCTGCCGCGCCTTGCCGTCGCGATCAGGCCTCGTGGGTTGCGTCTGAAGAGTCTGCCAACGACCTTGCGTCCGGATGAAGGATGAGGGCAAGACGTTCCGGGCAGGGCTTGTCGCAGCCGGCATCGCACTCCAGACCAAGGCGTTCAAGGCCGCCACAACTTCCGCCGATCGGACGGCGACCGACCATGATACCCACCGCCATAGCCAGTATGGCGATACCTATGACGATAAAGGTCGCCAGAAACATTGTCATGATATCTCCTGTCTGCGGTAACGCTGGAAGTCGCAGCAGACGCGCTCCTCGAATTGTCCGTCACGTTCGATGATGAAGAGGACGGGCAGGCCGAGCCGTTTAGCTATGGCCATGCCACGTTCAGGCCCCAATACCTGAAAAGCGGTGGCCCAGGCATCGGCCCGCATGCTGGTATCGGCCAGCACAGTCACCGAGACCAGATGATTATCGACCGGCCAGCCGGTTGCCGGATCGATGGTATGGGAATAGCGTCGACCGGCGATTTCAAAAAAGTTGCGATAATCGCCCGATGTGGCGAGTGCGATGTCGCTGAGCGCCAGCACCCCTTGCACCGAGCGTTCGCCCGGCAACGGTTTCTCAATCGCGATCCGCCAGAGTGTATCTCGCGCATTGAGCCCGCGTACCCGTACTTCGCCGCCTATTTCAACCATGTAATGTTCGATGCCGTGCGCGGTCATGAGTTCAGCAACCCGGTCCACACCATACCCCTTGGCGATCCCGGAAAGATCCAGGAACACATCAGGGCGATGCTTGCGTATCGCCGGTTGAGTGTCGCGTAGGGTCAGTGTATCAGGGCCGCCGCGCGCGCGCGCGGCGGCGATGTCAGCTTCGAGCGGGACCCGGTCTGGATGAAACTCGGGGCCGAAGCCCCACAGATTAACCAGGGGGCCAACCGTGATGTCGAATGCGCCTTCGCTCTGGGCTCCGATTTCGAGCGCAGTTTTGAGCACGGCAAGTAGCGAAGCGGATGCGGGGACCCAGTCGGTGGTGCGCATACGGTTAAAGCGCGACAGTTCCGATTCCGGGTCGTAGGTGGACATGGTTTGATTGATCCCGGCCAGCAATGCGTCAACTTCTATCTGCATAGCTTTCAGCGACGGAGCATCCGGAGCGGGGCGGTATTTTACACTGTAGGTGGTGCCCATGGTACGACCACTCAGATGCAGTTCTGCGACGCGCGGCTCAGGGCGCAGCAGGCTGAAGATGGCAACAGCAGCCAGCAGGGCGATCGAGGCAATAAGAGCGCGGGAGCGCGGAATGGATGGATGCATGGGTGATCAGCCCCCGAAGTCGTCGAACATGATGTTTTCACGCTCAACCCCCAGATCCAGCAGCATCTCAATGACCGCGGTGATCATCATCGGCGGTCCGCACAGGTAGTATTCACAGTCCTCGGGCGCTGGATGGGTCTTCAGATACTCATGATAGAGCACGCTATGGATGAAGCCGGTGTGGCCGCTCCAATCGTCTTCCGGGAGAGGGTTGGACAGGGCGACATGCCATTCGAAGTTGTCGTGTTCGGCAGCCAGTTTGTCGAAATCGTCGGCATAAAACATCTCGCGCTTCGAACGAGCACCGTACCAGAAGGAGATCTTGCGTGTGCTCTTGAGGCGGCGCAATTGATCGAAGATGTGCGAACGCATGGGCGCCATCCCTGCGCCACCACCGACAAACACCATCTCCTTATCGGTTTCCCGGGCAAAAAAATCGCCGAAAGGCCCGGAGATGGTGACCTTGTCGCCCGGTTTGAGTCCGAACAAGTAGGAAGACATTTTCCCTGGTGGCACATCTTCGGTGTTGGGAGGAGGAATCGAAATCCGCACGTTCAGCATGATGATGCCACGCTCGTCAGGATAGTTCGCCATGGAGTAGGCGCGCTCTACCGGCTCGTTTACCCTGGAAACATGTTCCCAGAGATTCAGCCGATCCCAGTCGCCGCGAAATCGTTCTTCGACGTCAAAATCCTTAAACGACTGCTCATACGGCGGGCATTGAATCTGGATGTACCCGCCGGCACGGAAATCGACATGTTCATCTGGGAGCAGCTCCAATATCAGCTCCTTGATGAAGGTGGCAACATTGTGGTTGGATCGCACGGTACATTCCCATTTCTTGACACCAAACACCTCATCTGGAATCCCGATCTTCATGTCCTGTTTGACCGCCACCTGGCAGGAGAGACGATACCCCTCGCGAGCTTCCCGCTTGGTGATATGCGAGGTTTCCGTCGGCAGAACGGCCCCGCCCCCTTCGAACACCTTGACCCGGCACACACCGCAGGTGCCGGCGCCGCCGCAGGCGGAGCTGACAAAAAGCCCGGCGTTGCCGAGTGCGCCGAGCAACTTACCGCCGATCGGAGTCTCGATAATCTTTTTATTGTTGACCGTAATCGTGACAGTGCCACGCGCCACCAGCTTCAAGCGCGCGCTCAGAATCAGGCCTACCAGGATGAGGACGATCCCGGTGAAAAAACCGACTCCCAGTATGATCTCGATCATGCGCGGTCCCTCGTCAGACTCAGAGTTGAATTCCGGAGAAGGCCATGAAGCCGAGAGCCATCAACCCCGCGCTGATGAATGCGATGCCCAGCCCCTGCAAACCATCGGGCACATCGGAATACTTGAGTTTCTCGCGCACCCCTGCCATCGCGGCGATCGCGAGCGCCCAACCGAAACCCGATCCCAGGCCATACGTGACACTCTCGCTAACGGTATAGTCACGTTCGACCATGAACAGACTGCCTCCGAGAATGGCGCAGTTGACGGTGATTAACGGCAAAAAGATCCCCAGCGAGTTGTACAGTTTCGGGACATGCCGGTCGAGAAACATTTCAAGTATTTGCACCATTGCCGCGATGACGCTGATGTAGCTGATCAGCCCAAGAAAACTCAGATTCATATCAGATAGCCCCGCCCATGCCAGCGCCCCGTCACGCAGTAGAAACTGGTGGATCAGATTATTGATCGGGACAGTCAGTGTCTGCACGACGATCACGGCGATCCCGAGTCCGATCGCCGTGCCGATTTGCTTCGACACGGCAAGAAAGGTGCACATCCCGAGAAAAAACGTCAGCGCAAGATTCTCGATGAATACGGCAGTGATGAATAGATTGATCAGCTCTTTCATCAGGTCACCTCGGCGCGATGCGTTTGATAAATCTGGTATTCAGGTTCCTCGACCTGGGCCGGCTTCCAGGAGCGCACACCCCAAATAATCAGGCCAATCAGGAAAAACGCGCTCGGTGACAGTAACATCAAGCCGTTTGGCACATACCACCCGCCATCCCTTTCAAGAAGGAGTACTGGATACCCGAACAGGGAACCGGACCCGAAGAGCTCGCGTACGGTGCCGACTGCCAGTAACAGCGCGCTATAGCCGAGGCCGTTGCCGAGGCCATCGAGGAGGCTGGGGAGAGGCGGATGTTTCATCGCATAGGCTTCAGCGCGTCCCATAACGATACAATTGGTGATAATCAACCCGACAAATACCGACAGTTCCTTGCTGATTTGGAACGCGAAGGCTTTGAGGAACTGATCGGTGATGATGACCAGCGAGGAAATAATGGTCATCTGCACGATGATGCGGATGCTGCTCGGGATATGATTGCGGATCACACTGATGGCGGTATTGGATAGAGCGGTCACGAGTGTCAGCGCCACGCACATGGTGACCGTAGTTGAAAGCTTCGACGTCACTGCCAGTGCCGAGCAAATCCCCAGGACCTGTAGGATGATCGGGTTATTGTCAATGATCGGTTCGAACAGAATTTTGCGGTGATGGTATGGCATGATTATAAATTCCTTTCGTGACGCACACGGGAAAGGTAAGGCCCGTACCCTTTGTCGCTCAGCCAAAAATTCAGCAAATTTTCCACGCCTCGCGAGGTGATGGTGGCGCCGGCGAGCGCGTCGACCTGGTGTTGGGCTTCGGGTGTGGAACGGTCAATCGAGCCCCTCACCAGTTCAACTTGAACCCTCCATTGATCGTCGAAGAGGACTTTGCCCTCCCATTGCGCGCGCCACCTGGGATTGTCGATTTCCCCCCCTAGTCCCGGGGTTTCGGCATGCTGATAGAATCGGAGGCCCTGAACCGTTCGCAAATCTCCCTCAAGCGCAAGAAACCCGTACATCGTGGACCAGAGCCCATAGCCGTACACCGGCAGAATCAATATCTTCAATTCGCCGTTGTCGCCGACAATCCGATAGACCGGCAGATAGCGCGGTTTGCGCCCGATCTGCGCCACATCCTCACGGCGGACGAGTGCGGTGGATATCGTGTGATCCTTTCCGGCTCTGGCAATATTAAAGGTTGTGGGATCCATCACATCCACCTCGTCACCGGTTGCCAGTTCGACCAATCGCGCGTCAATCCGTTCAAAAGCCTGTTTTGCGGTTAGTCCCTCCTGTAGTAGGCCGGAAACCTCAATAATATTCCGTATGCGATCGGCTTTTTGATTCGATTCCTGAATCGGCCGAAGGAGCACCGTCGCGCTGGCGACCACAACCGAGCAGACCAGACAGACCATACAGGCAACCAGCAGCGTCCTGCTCCCACTCACTGCAGGCGCAGCGGATACGGCGGAATTGGGTTCAGGAGCGGACATGGCGGCGTAGCCTCCGTCGGATGTTGAGCTGGATCACCGCATGATCTATCAACGGCGCAAAAATATTGGCAAACAAAATCGCCAGCATGATGCCTTCTGGAAAAGCCGGATTGACGACCCGGATCAGTACGGTCATGAAACCGATCAGCAAGCCGAAAATCCAACGTCCGGCTGTGGTCATTGCGGCTGAAACCGGGTCAGTGGCCATGAATACCATGCCGAAGGCAAAACCGCCCAGAACCAAGTGCCAGTACCAGGGCATAGCCATCATTGGATTGGTGTCGCTGCCGACGGCATTGAACAGGAGCGCGGAACCGACCATGCCCAGAAAGACCCCGAGGATAATGCGCCAGGACCCTACCCGAGTATAGATCAGGAACGCGGCGCCGATCAGACAGGCGAGGGTGGAGGTTTCTCCCAGGGAACCCGGCATCAGGCCGATAAAGGCATTCCACCAGGTATAGCCCCCGCCGGCGATCGCCTCCATGCCTCCGATTTTACCCAGACTGAGCGGGGTGGCGCCGGAATAGCCATCCACTGCCACCCATACCCGATCGCCGGTAATTTCGGCGGGATAGGCGAAGAAAAGAAATGCCCGACCGGTCAGGGCCGGATTGAGAAAATTCTTGCCGGTTCCGCCGAATATCTCTTTGCCGATCACCACACCGAAGCTGATCCCCAGCGCGACCATCCAGAGGGGCATGTCTGGTGGCAACGTCAGTGCAAAGAGCATGGATGTGACCAGAAGGCCTTCATTGATCTCTTTGTGACGCACCGTGGCGAACAGCATTTCCCACAAGCCGCCCACTAACAGGGCAACCAGATATATTGGTAGAAAATACAAGAAGCCATGTACCGTGTCGGCAACAATACTGCCGGCATCAAAACCGATATTGAGCGCCGCGAGCAGTTCACGACGCCAGCCCTCCTTGACTGTGCCCATCTGCGCGAGTGCCAGATTGGCCTGATAACCGGTGTTAAACCAGCTCCACAGGATGCAGGGAATGAGGGCCACCACCACGTACATCATCAACCGCTTCAGGTCAATTCCATCGCGCACATGAGGGGCGGTGCGAGTGGTGTCAGACGGTGAATACAGAAACGTATCCACCATTTCAAATACGGCAACATACCTTTCAAATCGGCCACCCTTGGTAAACAGGGGTCTGAGACGTTCAAGGTAGTGTCGCATGCCTGCCATCAGCCTTCCTTCTCGATCTGGCTCAGCGCCCTGCGAAGCGCCAGACCATAGTCATTCTTGCCCACGCACACGAAGGAGCATAATGCGAGGTCTTCCTCGTCCAGTTCCAAACAACCCAGTTTTTGTGCCATATCAGTATCGCCCACCATCAGATAGCGCAGCAGATAGGTTGGCAGAACATCCAGAGGCATGATTTCTTCGAAGGTGCCGAAGGGCACCATGGCGCGTGGGCTCCCGTTCTGGCTGGTCGTGAAAGGAAACGCTTCTCCGCGGTGACGGAAAAGACTCGACAGCATGACGTTGGTCTGGGAGTATTTTCTCCGCCCCGGCGAGAGCCAGCCCATGAACTCTCGTTCTGTTCCCTCTTTAAGCACGCACACCTGTAGATGATGACGTCCCAGATAGGACGACCAATCGACTGCTTGTCTCCCGGACCAGACCGAGCCAGAGATTATGCGGTACTCACCGTCACGAAGCTCACCCTCAACCAGTTCCTCGATGCAGGCGCCGAGCCGGGTGCGCAACAGACGAGGCTGTTTGACCTGGGGTCCGCCTAGCGCCACGATGCGTTCGGTCCATAACCGGCCACTGGTAAACAGTTTGCCGATCGCAATCACCTCTTGGTAGTTGAGGTGCCAGACGATCTTGCCTGCGTCTACCGGTTCAATAAAATGAATGTGCGTCCCCGCCAGACCGGCCGGGTGGGGGCCTTCGAAACTCGCCTGGCGCAGTTGGTCCAGACCCTGCGGCAGCGGCAGTTTGGCTTCAGGCGACTTGCACACCCAAAGCGGCATGGCGCCAAGACGCGAAAGCACAGTCAGGCCATGGCCGAACGACTCAGCCTCTGCGGCAATAATCGGAGCAGGATCGGCGGCCAGCGGGTTGCTGTCCATAGCCGTCACGAAGATTGCGGCCGGACGGGTGGCCGGATCTGGTATCTTGCTATAGGGACGCGTGCGTACCGTAACCCACAGACCCGATGCCAAAAGATTGTTCACAACCTGCGCTTCAGTCAGGCCGGCCAGTTGGTCGACACTGTACGCAGTGAACGACTCCTCGTCTTCGGTTTCGTCAAGCTGGATGATGACTGACTGGAGCATGCGTTGAGCTCCACGATGGATGGCAATCACCTTGCCGGCGCCCGGAGCAGTGACGCGCACGCCGGGTAGCTTCTTGTGCTCGAACAGCGCTTGACCGAGCTTGACCTTGTCCCCTTCGACTACCAGCACGGCGGGTTTGAGATCTATGTGATCCACGCCCAGAACGGCTACGTGGCGGACAGCTTTGGCGGCATGAACACGCTGCTCCGGTTTCCCGCTGATCGGCAAATCCAACCCTTTTTTGATTCTGATCATCATAGAAGTTGTGATGGAATTACTGCTGTCGTGGCGCATCGATTTGACCAACCGTATTTGAACAGTCAGATGTCATGATCCGAGTCGGTGCAAAGCGACGGGGTTGGGGATGAAAGCGCCTCCTGTCTGATATGCCGATTTCCCTTTTCTCCTGATGCCCAAGCTGTTTGGTTCCGTCTTCAGTGCGCTCTAGCTGTCGATCCTATTCTTCCGAACGGATGCGGTCAATGGAGGAGATCTCCTGCAGGAGAAGGAGCCGCAGCAGGTCATCACGCAGGCGTTCCAGGTCGGTTCGCCGCGCTCGTAGGGATTCATCCAACACCTGAGGATGCAACACGGAATCCATAACGCTTCCATCGGAGCAGACTCGATAGGCACACGATGATCTCTTGAAGCGTCGACGTCACGCCGTCCGCGAGAGTGCACGGAGCACGCGTGGCAAGATCCCCACGGACGACCGCCGGGGATGACAGCAGACAGGATAGCTACCGCAGTCCGCCTCACACCTCACACGTTCCTTCTCTTCCTCCTATCGTCGCACCGTTTCAAGAGGTGATGTATTTTTCAAGCTGCTGGATGAGCGCTTCCTTTTCGTCGATCATGAGCGCCGCCATATCGCGCAAGGAGGCGATACCGATGAACTTGTCCCCTTCAAAGACCAATAGGTGGCGGCATCGATGTTCCTTCATGAGATCCAAGCAGGTGCCGGCGGTGTCGTTGGGGCTGACTTTGATGGGGTCCCGGGTCATCACATCCTTGATCAGGATCTTTTCCGGATCCTTCCCCTTTCCAACCACGTTCATCATCAACTCACGCTCTGTGAACAGCCCGCGAATGCCGGAAGCATTGGTAACGACCACGGACCCGATGAATTCCTCGGTCCTAAGTTGAGCTGCGTCAAAAACGCATTTATTTTCATCGATGGTGGCCACTCGCTTTACAATTTTCGATGCGATCTTCATGGTTGTATCTCTCCCATTACAATCCTCCCAGCCGCCGTTCGATTGAGACATAAAGAGCTGGCCCTAGTTGTTTGGACAGCATGTTCCATTCCTTCAGTTGCGCCTCGCGGCGGTCTGACTACGCGGCAGTAAGCCATATCATCGGGTTGTCGTAGTAAACCTGTTGAGGCGTCTTGCCGTCAAGCGTTCGGTGCGGGCCATTCGCTGCCGGCCATGTGCTATTCGCTCCCCTTCAATTCTTTCATCACGGCTTGCACCATCTCTCGGCCATCGCCGAACAGCATGATCGTCTTGTCGGCGGCGAACAGCGGATTGGGAATGCCCGCGAAGCCCGGACTCAGGCTCCGTTTGATCGCGACGACCGTCCGCGCCTTGTCCACATCGAGAATCGGCATGCCCGCGAGGGGGCTCGCGGGGTCGGTCCGTGCCAGCGGATTGACCACATCGTTCGCGCCGATGACGAGCGCCACATCCGTCTGCTCGAACATGGGATTGCTCTCGTCCAGATCTTTCAAAAGCTCGTACGGGACATTCGCCTCCGCCAGCAGCACGTTCATATGTCCTGGCATGCGTCCGGCCACCGGATGGATGGCGAATTCGACCTCGATACCACGGCCGCGCAACAGGTCGGCCAGATGCGCCACGCTGTGCTGGGCCTGGGAGACGGCCATCCCATAACCAGGCACGATCACCACCCGGCGCGCGGCATCGAAGAGCCAGGCGACTTCTTCCGGCGAACCGGCTTTCACCCGACCCGTATAGATCTCCTCATCTTGCCCGCCCTTTTTTGCAGGCGGGGCACTTCCCACCATCACATCCACCAGCGATCGGTTCATTGCCCGACACATGATCTGCGTCAGGATGAACCCCGACGCGCCCACCAGCGACCCGGCAATAATCAACACGTTATTGTTGAGCACGAAGCCTGTCGCGGCAGCGGCGAGCCCGGAACAGGAATTGAGCAAGGCGATGATCACCGGCATGTCGGCCCCGCCCACCGGCAGCACGAGCAATAAGCCGAGCAACGACGAGACGGCCACGACGAGCCAGTAGGCGGCATGGGGTTCCGGGGTCAGCAAGAGCCAGAGCCCAATTGCCATCACGGCGATGGCCAGTCCGGCGTTGATGGCGTATTGGCCGGGAAACCGAACGGCGCGGTCCGTGATGAGCTCTTGCAACTTGGCGACGGCCACGAGACTACCCCAGAATGTCACGGCGCCGATGACACCGGAGGCAACCGCAGCGACCGTGAAATGGCTGAGCGCCGTGACGGCCGCATCTCTACTCTCCAGCAACCCGGCTCCGGCCACCAGGACCGAGGCGCCGCCGCCCAACCCGTTCAACGCGGCGACCATCTGCGGCATGGCGGTCATCTGAATCTTCAGCGCCAGCGTGGCGCCGATGACCGATCCAATCAACAGCGCAACGGCGATCGTCTGGAAACCCAGAATGCGCCGGTCGAGCAGCGTCAGTGCCACTGCAACAAACATCCCCAGCGAGCCCAACACATTTCCACGCGCTGCCGTGCGCGGATGCGCGAGCCCCTTCAGCCCCACCACAAAGAGGGCTGAGGCGCCCAGGTAACCGAGATTGATCAGGGCGGCGTTCATGATGCCCTCTTCGAGCGAGGTCTGAACATCGCGAGCATCCGATGCGTCACGAGAAACCCACCCACCACATTGATCGTGGCGAACACCACGGCGACAAACCCCAGCACGCTCATGAGGATGTCTTGTTCGGACCCGGCAGCCAGCAAGGCCCCGACGAGAGTGATGCCCGAGATCGCATTGGCGCCGGACATCAGCGGTGTATGAAGCGTGGGCGGCACTTTCGTGATGATCTCGAATCCGGCAAAGAGGGCCAGCACGAAAATCGTCAACCCGATCACGGCGGTCTCCATCACGCGTTCCTTTCTTCGGCGACGTCGTGAGGCGTGGCGCTGAGCAATGCGCCGATCCTCGGATGGACCACTGCTCCACCTCGCGTCACCAGCGTCTCACGCGTGATCTCATCCGCCCCATCCACGCACAAGAAGCCGTCTTTGCACAGGTGGAGAAGGAAATTAGCAAGGTTCCTGCCGTACATCTGACTCGCATGGGTCGGCACGGTGCTCGGCAGATTGGTCGGTCCCAGCACCGTGACCCCATGATGTACGATGACCTCATTCGGACGAGTGAGTTCGCAGTTGCCACCGCGATCAGCCGCCACATCCACAATGACCGAGCCCCGCGCCATGCGCGCCACCATGTCGGCCATGATCAACGTCGGCGCCAGTCGGCCCGGCACCGCCGCTGTGGTAATCACGACGTCGCTCGCGGCCACAACAGGCGTCAACAGTTCACGCTGTTGCCGGTAGATGTCCTCGCCCAAGGTCTTGGCATAGCCGCTTGTCTCCTCGGCCTCGCCGACCGCGGGCACCTCGACGACCTTCGCCCCCAGACTCTGGATCTGCTCCTTGACCGCCGGACGCACATCGTAGGCAGAGACGGCCGCCCCCAAGCGACGCGCCGTCGCAATCGCCTGCAGCCCCGCCACACCGGCGCCGATCACGAGGACCCGCGCCGGTGGAATGGTTCCCGCCGCGGTCGTCAGCATCGGAAACAACTTCGGCAGCCTGGCCGCCGCCAGCAGCACGGCCTTGTAGCCCACGATGGTGGCCAGCGAGGACAGCACATCCATGCTTTGCGCGCGGGCGATCCGGGGGATGAGTTCCATGGCAAACAAGGTCACGCCCCGATGGGCTAACTCCCTCGTCGCCTCAGACCGTCCTAACGGATCGGCCAGTCCGATCAACACGTGCTCCGGACGAAGCAGCAGCAGATCGTCACGCCCCCTGTCGAAATTCGCACCCAGCGTTCTGACCTGAAGCACAATGTCCGCTGAACCGAACAGCTCGGCGCGATCTCTCGCAACCTGCGCACCTTTCGTCCGATAGGCCTCATCCTCGAATCCCGCGGCCTCCCCCGCTCCGGACTCAACCAACACGTGCAAGCCGATCGTGGTGAGCAGCGACACATGCGAGGGAATCAACGCCACCAGCGTTTCCCCCGGATAGGTTTCCTTCGACACTCCGACGACGATCTGCTTCAGATGCGTCATGCTTGACTCGGCTTCTCCTTGGCCTGAGTCGAAGGCTTCAGCAACGCCGGCAGCTCTTCGGTGAGATCAATCCCGACCGGGCACCAGGTGATGCAGCGTCCGCAGCCGACACAACCGGAGGTTCCGAACTGATCGATCCACGAGGCCAGCTTGTGCGTGAGCCACATGCGATAGCGGTCCTTGATCGTCGGGCGCACATTCTTTCCGTGAATATAGCCGTGGTCCTGCGTGAAACAGGAATCCCACAATCTAGTGTGCTCACTGCGTGTTTGCGTGAGGTCCGGCGTCTCTTCAACTGTATGACAGAAGCAGGTCGGGCAGACCATCGTGCAATTCCCGCAAGCCAGGCAGCGCGCCGCCACGTCGTCCCAGCGGGGATGCTCATGGGCGTCATACAGAGCCTGTGGGAGCTGTGATCGGTCCAGGCACCTTGTCTGGCTGCGGGCGCATGCCCCAATCTGCTGTTCGGCCTCACGAACCTGCGTGGTCGAGGCCAGTGCGAGCGACAGCTCACCCACTATCTCCTCGCCCGCCGCACTACCTGTCTCCACCACAAACACCTCGTCCAATTCAGTCAGCGCCAAATCGAATGCCGCGCTTGCGCGGGGACCGGTGTCCATCGAGGCGCAGAAACAGGTGGCCAGCGCGCGGGTGCAGTTCACCGCAATCAAAAACAGGCCCTCACGGCGCGCATGATAATAGGGATCCCGGTAGACGTCTTTCAGAAAAATCTGATCCTGGAGGGCGAGCCCGGCAAGATCGCAGGACCGCGCGGCGAGCACCGCAACCTTCTCGCCCTTCGGCAGGGTCGGTTGAGCCGAGACCTGTCCGTTCATCCGCTTGATGACCAGCAACGGCTCGCGCGGGGCAAAGGCCAGCGGCTTCACGGACTGCGGCCCGTGGACAACGCCGAAGATGCCAGTCGCACCGGTCTGTTCCAATCGGTAGCGCCCAGGCTCCTGCTCATCGCGCCAGCCGATCGGAAGGTCTGCGACCTGCCGGATCGTGTCCCACACGACCGCCCCGTCGCGGACCGTCGGGCCCACGACGCGATAGCCCTTGGCTTGCAACAGAATGATCAGCCGCTGTAACGCGGATGTCGGCAAGAGCGCCGGGGCCTGCTCACTTCCGAGCTTCATGAATCTCCTTCATCACGATCTCCTCCGCATCCAACCAATCTTGTCAATAATGGCCTTCGCGACCGTTACGCTACTCCCATGGCTCGTAGGCTTGGTTCGCAATCCGCTCCCATGTGCCGCCGGGCAACTCGATCATGGCCGCGGCCCAAGTGGGCCTCGGCGCCGGCTCTCGCCCGGCGAGCATTGCAGTTGTCACGACTGCGTCTGGATTGTCCGGCGTTCTTAACGCTCTGAGCTTCCGTTGTCCTGTGTCATCCGACCCCGCTTGACGAGCCATGCGCACCACAAAAGAGCCAAGAAGACCATGATGCCGAAAGCCGCTGATCATCCTTCATCCTGTTCCCTTCCTGAAGACCGAACAATGACGGTTACACCTGTGATCGCAGCAACACGACGATGGACCGCGCCTTGACGAGATAGCGCGGAGCGGTGATCGGCCATTCGGCGCCTGGCTCACAAAAATCTTGCGGGCTGTCGAGGCTCGTGTCGATAACCCGCCTCCAATGATGGGCTGGTCCCTCCTGGAGGGTAAAGGTCAGATCCTCCCAATAGGCGTTGATCATCACGTAGAGATCGTCGTCCTGCTGGGACGCTCCGTGCAGACAGAACGCCACGCTATGCGAATGGTAAGAGAGATCGACCGCCAGTCCGACCCCATACCAGCGGATGTCTTCACGCCAGAAGCGGCTGCGGCAGAGCGAGGGATGGGCTTTCCGAAACGCGATCATGTGCTGGAAGAAACGAAAGACATCTCGGTTCTGCTGCAACCGGTCCCAATCCAGCCAGGTGGTGTCATTGTCCTGATTGTACGGATTGCTGTTGCCTTGCTGGGTCTGCAGAAACTCATCGCCGGCCCGCAACATGGGGGTGCCATTTGACAGGAACAGCAGACAGCAAAAGTTCTTGATCTGCTGTTTGCGCAGCCTCATGACCTCTGGAGGGACATCTTCGTCGCCTTCCACCCCACAATTCCAACTATAATTGTCGGCTGGCCCATCGGTGTTCTGATGGCCGTTGGCCCAGTTCCGCTTCAGGTTATAGGCCACGAGATCGTACAGGGTGAACCCGTCGTGCGAGGTGATGTAGTTGAGGCTCTGGAATGGGCGAAAGGCGTGCAGGCGGTCGTCCGGGAACAGATCATCGCTGCCATACAGGCGGGACATGAGGGAGGGCACGAGGCCGGGATCTCCCTTCACGAACCGCCGGACCTCATCACGGAATCGGCCGTTCCACTGGGCCCATCGCAGTGCAGGCAGGCTCCGTCCCAACTGGTAGGCCCCCGCCGCATCCCAGGGTTCGGCAATCAGACGAACGTTTGCCAGGTCGGGGTCGGACGCGATGTCGGAGAACAGCGGAGGAATGTCCCAGTTCAGCGATCCGTCTTCGTTTCTGGCAAAGATGGACGCCAAATCGAACCGGAACCCATCGACGTGCATGTCTCTGACCCAGTGTCGCATGCTGTCCAGAATGATCGTGCGCACGTAGCGGTTCACACAGTTGAGGGTATTGCCCGTCCCGGAAAAATTCGCATAGGGATCCCACGGCTTGTCGGAGATCAAGTAGTAGGTGCTGTTGTCGATCCCCTTGAAGCTGTAGACCGGGCCGGCCTGGTTGCCTTCGACGGTGTGGT
>LNFM01016389.1_pt1 | contig 20889 bp, 24 predicted proteins | sample 596031 | NCBI WGS metagenome assembly LNFM01 (sample SAMN04254537, study PRJNA301005) | activated carbon metagenome | isolation source: dual media filters at the Ann Arbor, Michigan drinking water treatment plant | place: USA: Ann Arbor
AGGACGGCGACAAGTGGCGTGTGGCCGAGGACGACGGCGCCCTCGAGTCTCTGGGGGTCGATGGCACGCCGCTCGGCCGGCTAAAAGCCTTCCACGGCCAGATGGGCATGTTCACGCGCGCGCTGGCCTACATCATGAGCCACGGCGCCGACGGGCTGAAGCAGGTGGCCGAGGATGCCGTGCTCAACGCCAACTATGTGATGGCGGCGCTGAAGGACGTCATGAGCCCGGCCTTCGAGGGCCCGTGCATGCACGAGGCGCTGTTCGACGACAGCTTCCTCAAGGACACCGGTGTCAGCACCCTCGACTTCGCCAAGGCGATGATCGACGAGGGCTATCACCCGATGACCATGTACTTTCCGCTGGTGGTGCATGGCGCGATGCTGATCGAGCCGACCGAGAGCGTGGCCAAGGAAGACCTGGACCAGTTCATCGGCGCCCTGCGCTCGCTCACCGCCAGGGCCAAGACCGGCACCGCCGCCGAGGCCTTCAAGGCAGCGCCGCTCTATGCTCCACGCCGCCGCCTCGACGAGACGCTGGCCGCCCGCAAGCCGATCCTGCGCTGGAAGCCGAGCAACAACTTCAAGGCAGCCGCCGATTGACGCCTCGCCGCCGGTGCCGGGCGGCGGAAACCAACGGAAGGCGCGGCGGCTGCGAGCGCGCAAGATGCGCGTGGTCCAAAGCCTCATGATCTTTTGGACCGCGAGCGTCCCGCTCGCTCTTTGGACTTTTGCGTCGGGTTTGGCGATTCAGGTCGCCGAGTCGATATCCGTCTTGGTGAAGTCGTCGCCCTTGAACATCAGCCTTCGCCGCTCAGCTCGTCGTAGAAGGCCTTGTCGACTGCCAGCCCCGTCGCCGGCCGCTTGCTTGCCCGGTCCTGGAGCACGCGAAGGCGCTCCTTCAGCGGGACCGCTTCGTCGAGGCGGCGCAACTCGTTCTCGAGGGCGAGTTTCACGGCGTCGGTTTTGGTCAACCGTTTGCGGGCCGCCAGTCTCTCGGCCAGCCGGTTTACTTCGCCGCTTCGGATATTGAGAGCCATTGGGATAGCGAAACTACATCGTGCTACAATCGGTGCATCACATATCGAAAGATTGAGGGCGCCTCAATATGACTGATCAAGAAATCATGATGCCGCTGCCGACGCCAGCTCACGCACGATATACAACACTATTGAACGATATCGAAAAAGGTGAAGTAAAGATCCCGCAATTTCAGAGGGATTTTGTCTGGCCACTTCAGAAATCGGCAACTCTCTTGGACAGTATTGTGAAAGGATACCCAATCGGGACGTTCATATTCTGGGATACCAAAGAACGACTGCGTAGCGTCCGCAACTTGGGAGGCGTGTCACTGCCCGAAGCAAGAGATGGCGTGGTAGTGTCGTATGTCCTGGACGGACAACAGCGACTGACAAGTCTTTTCGCAATTCTGAAGGGCCTAGACATAAAGCGCGAAGATGCCGCGAGCGAAGACTACTCTGAAGTCTACGTTGACCTAAAAGCGCTTCCCGACGAACAGATCGTCGTGACTGATATTTCTGAAAGAGATTCAAAGACCTGCATTAAGCTGTCTGACCTGCTTTATGGTGGTCTGACAACATTGACTGCCTTCCCCGCTGCGTATCACAAAAAACTTGAACTCTATAAAGAACGCATACAGTCATATGATTTTTCAATTATCAGAGTGCGAGACATTCCAATCGACGTTGCCACAGAAATTTTCACCCGCATCAACGTAGGAGGGAAGCCGCTATCGCTATTTGAGGTGATGGTCGCCAAGACCTACGATGACAAGCAGAAGTTCGATCTGGCCGAGGAGTTTGACGAACTGATATCGACGTTGGAACCGCTCGACTACGAGACGGTTTCAAACGCCACCGTTCTTCAACTCGTGGCTCTTCTTCTTACGAAGGAATGCAAGAGACAAGTGATTCTTCAGCTACCAAAGGCTGAGTTCATCCGTACGTGGGCCAAGGCGGTTGATGGATTCGAGCGAGCGGTGGACTATTTTACCAGCACGTACCGCATCCATGTATCCCAACTGCTTCCCTACAACACATTGCTTGTGCCATTTGGCTATTTTTTCTGCTGCCATCCTGACAAACCGGATGCCGAACAGAAGCGCTTACTAGAGGATTTTTTCTGGCGATGCTCGCTCGCGGGTCGATATTCATCAGCGGTCGAAAGCAAGCTGGCTCAAGACATCAAGCGTATCGATGAAATCTTGAAAGGCGAGTCGCCCGAATATGACTGGGGCATTGATGTTTCTCCTGCTTTCCTGATCGAGAACGGTCGGTTCAATGCGGGTCGAAGCTTCGTCAAAGCGATCTTGTCGCTGTACGCCTACTTTGAGCCGAAGTCCTTTAGCGATAACTCGCAGGTCAACATTAGGAATCAGTGGCTAAAGCAGTCAAACAGCAAAAACTATCATCACTTTTTTCCGAGAGACTATCTCAAGAAGAAGGGAGTGGATGAGAGTCGTATCAACAACGTGCTAAATATCACCATTGTTGATGACTATCTCAACAAGCGCAGAATTCGGGCACGGGCGCCATCTGACTACATGAAGGAATTCAAAAAGGGCAACCGCGTCCTCGCGAAGACTATGGAGACTCATCTAATCGATGATCTGGACGCGTTTGGGATTTGGGACGACGACTACGATGCCTTCATTAAGCATCGTGCGAAGGCAGTAAGTGCGGAGTTGCGAAAGCGCATAATCCCTCGTGATGGTGACGCACATGGACAAACCGTCCGAGTCGATGACTTTGAAGAAGAAATGGCGTCCTCTGAGTAGGGGCAGCTATGCTTAACGACGTGTAAGAGAATTTCATGGTGCGCAAGAAAGTCAGGACCACGCGCTACGACAGCGCGGCGTTGCTCAAGACGCCAAAAGATGTCGCGGCCTACCTGGAAGCCGCCATGGAGGACGGCGATCCGCGCGTCGTTGCCGCCGTGCTCGGCAATATCGCTCGTGCCAAAAGCATGAGTGAATTGGCGCATGTGAGGGCGAAATAGATGCGCGTCTTCACCACTCTCCCGCAGGAAGACCTGCGCAAAGTCGGTCCCGCCGCCCAGGCGATCGAGGCGGCGGGTTACACCGGCGTCAGCACGCAGGAGAACCGCCACGATCCATTCCTGGCGCTGGCGGTGGCGGGCGTTGCGACCCGGAAGATCGAGCTGCACACCGGCGTCGCCATCTCGTTTCCGCGCTCGCCGATGGTCGCGGCCAATATCGGCTGGGACCTCGCGGCCAGCACGGGCGGGCGGTTCACGCTGGGCCTGGGCTCGCAGATCCGCGCCCACAACGAGAAGCGCTTCTCCGTGCCGTGGACCGCACCGGCGCCGCGCATGCGCGAGTACATCCAGGCGGTGCGGGCGATCTGGGCGGCCTGGAAGGGCGACGGCAAGCTCGCCTACGAGGGCAAGCACTACCGCTTCACCCTGATGACGCCCAACTTCGTGCCCGAGCCCTATGACGGGCCGGTGCCGCGCATCGGTCTCGCCGCCGTCGGCCCCTTCATGCTCAAGGTGGCGGGCGAGGAAAGCGACGGCGCCAAGCTCCACATCTTCTGCACGCGCAAATATCTCGAGAACAAGGTGTTGCCCATCCTCACCGAGGGCCTCGCCAAGGCGGGACGCGCTCGGGAAAATTTCGAAATCTCGGGCGGCGGCTTCGTGGTCACCGGCAAGGACGACGAGGCGGTTGCGAAGCTGTTCGACTGGGTGCGCTATCGCGTGGCCTTCTACGGCTCGACGCCGGCCTATTGGCCGGTGTTCGAGGAGCACGGGCTGGGCGACCTCGGCCGCAAGCTCAACGCCATGACCAAGGCCGGCCAGTGGAGCGAGATCGCGGCGGAAGTCTCCGACGACGTGGTCCACCTGTTCGCGGCGGTCGGCCGCCACGACCAGATCGCCAGGGCGATCGAGGCGCGCTTCGGCGGGCTGGTCGATTCGATCAGCGCCAGCGCCAATTCCTCGAAGCCGGCCGACCTGCCGCCCGGCCTGCTGCAGGATCTGGCCCGGATTCCGACGGCCTATGCGGGATGATTCGACAAGTTCAGCAGGAAATGATAGGTATTTTCCTGTAGATTGGCGGGAGTGCGTGGGCGCTCCTGCCGGCTTGCGAATCCGACATCGAGGCGTCCGTGCCACCGGGTCTCCCCCCGGCGTGCCCCCAAAGCTCTTCAGAGAGCGCTGCGCCTCGGCATGGTCCTGACCATGCCTGCGACACCGAAAGAACAAGACCCAAACAGCAAACTGCGCCGACGACGAACGTCGGACCGGACGACCGGCTTGCGACACGATTCTGGGCGGGATTCCAGACAGGTTTCCGGACAGAACGCGTTACATCCGAGCGTCTTCAAATAATCCGAGAAGGCCGTGAAAACACGGCATCGAACGGCCCTTCGGGCGGTGAAAAGCCCTGCGGGACTCGGTCGGGGACGCGGGCAGGGAGTTGGCCCGCGCCGCCCGCCACCATACGCACCTGGCATCGAAGCTTCGGCCAAGAAAAAGCCCCCGCCTTGCGGCGGGGGCACCAGGTAGCCCGCGATTGGTTTTGTGCGGGCGATGCGAATTTCGAAAGATCAGTGCAGGCGTTTCGGCAACTCGGCGATCGCCTCGTCGACCAGCGCTTGCGTGCGACCGGCGCCGACCTGCTCGCGCAGCAGCGCGCGCGTGGCCGAGAGCGCCACGTCGACGGCGGTGTCGCGCACCTGCTTGGTCGCCTGGGCCTCGGACTGGGCAATGCGGTCGAGCGCCTGCTGCTCGCGCAGCGCCACCGACGTCTCGAGGTTGGCCGCGGCACGGGCCTGCATGCGGGCCGCCTCTTCGCGGGCCTGCTGGACGATGGCGCCGCTTTCCGCCGCGGCCTGGGCGAGCGTGCGCTCGGCTTCGGTCTTGGCTTTTAGCGCATCGGCGCGCAGTTGCTGGGCGTCGGCGAGCGCCTTGGCGATGGCCGAGGTACGCTTGTCGAGCATCTCCGTGATCTTCTTCCACAGCACCTTGCCGGCGAGGGCAAAGAACAGGAAGAAGGCGACGGCGACCCAGAAGCCCGGATCGGAGAACAGGCCACCCTTGCCGGCGTCGGCGCCGGCGGCCCAGGCAGTGCCGATCATCGGCCGGTCTCCTTGGTGGCGGCGGCGACCTTCGCGCCGAGGGCCGCACCGTCCGCCGGTTGTCCGGCGAGCTTGGCGTAGGCACTCTGGGCGATCTCGCCCGCCATCTGCTCGAGGCCGGCCATGACCGCGTCACGCTGGCCGGCGATACGCTTTTCGGCCTCGGCGATGCGGCCGTTGAGCTTCTCGCCGAGTTCGGTGAAGCGCGCCGCGGCCACGCCACTGTCGGCTTCCGCCTGCTCGCGCTGCAGACGGCGCGATTCCTCGCGGCTGTCGGCCAGGCGCTTCTCGTAGGCGGCGACCAGCGCCCGCGTGTCCTCGTTGGCCTTCTCGGCCGCGTCCAGGTCGCCCTGGATCTTGGCCTGCCGCTTGGCCAACGTGTCGGAGATCGCAGGTACCGCGAGCCTCGACATCACCAGGTACAGCGCCACGAACGCGATCACGAGCCAGACGAGCTGTGGCGCGAAGCTGTGGACGTCGAGCTGCGGCATGCCTCCGGCGCTCACGAGCAGCGCACCTGAAAGGCCCGCCGCCAGAGCGCTGTAGACCAGTGTACGCATGATCTTCAGTTCCAAGCCGGCTGGCTTAGAACACGAACAGGATCATGAAGGCGATGACCAGCGCGAACAGCGCGACCGCCTCGGTGAGCGCGAAGCCCAGGAGCACGTTGCCGAACACGCGGGGAGCGGCTTCCGGGTTACGCAGCGCGCCGGCGACGAAGCTGCCGAAGATGTTGCCGATGCCGACGCCGACGCCGGCGAGGGCGATGGTGGCGAGGCCGGCACCGATGAGCTTGGCTGCAGAAGCGTCCATGATGATTATCCCTTCGTTAGTGATGCAGATGGATGGCGTCGTTCAGATAAAGGCAGGTCAGGATGGCGAACACATAGGCCTGCAGGAAGGCGATCAGCAGTTCCAGGCCGGTGAACACGACGATGAAGGCAAGCGGCGCCCAGCCGCCGACGATGCCCAGCATGACCACGAAGCCGCCGAACACCTTCAGCATTGTGTGGCCGGCCAGCATGTTGGCGAACAGGCGGATCGACAGGCTGAAGGGGCGGATGAAGTAGGAGATGATCTCGATCGGCACCAGCAGGATCAGGAGCGCCCAGGGAACGCCCTTGGGCACGAAGAGCGAGAAGAAGTGCAGGCCGTGGCGGGCGAGGCCGATGATGGTGACGCCCACGAACACGAACAGGGCCATCGCGAAGGTGACGACGATGTGGCTGGTCGGCGTGAACGAGTAGGGCACCATGCCCAGCATGTTGGCGAACAGGATGAAGATGAAGAGCGTCAGGATGAACGGGAAGTACTTCTTGCCCTGGTCGCCGACGTTGTCGCGGACCATGTTGGCGATGAACTCGTAGCCCACTTCGGCGACCGACTGCAGGCGGCCCGGCACCAGCGCCCGCTGGCGCATGCCGACCACGAACAGGCCCGTCGCCAGAATGACGGCGATGATCATCCAAAGGGAGGAATTCGTGAAAGAGGCGTCGAGGCCGCCGATCTTGAAATCGAGCAGTCGCTTGATCTCGAACTGCTCCATCGGGCTATGCATTTAGGCCTTCCCCACTCCAACAACGCCCACAGGTCGCAACACCACAACCCGCCTCAGGGCAGGCGCCGACCCTCGTCGTCGCCTTTCGCCGCCGCATCCGAATAGACCCGGATGGCGCGCCATGCATTGTAGGCGCCTGCGACGAACCCCACTATCAGACCGACCACCAAAGCGAACGGTGCCCAGCCCAACCAGCGGTCGAGCCAATAGCCGAAGAAGCCCCCGACCAAAAGGCCCGCGATCATATCCACCAAGACGCGATAGGCAACGCTCGTTTGCCGGTGCGACATTCCGCTGCGTTGGCCGCCGTTCTGCTGCGGTTTCTCGACCTTTCCCCGGGCCGCCTTGACGCGGGCATCCAAATCGTCGACACGCCGGCGATCGCCTACGGGATCGGGTGTTTCCATCGCTTCTGCCCTCGGATGACGTCGATAGAGACTATCCCCATCCTCCGCTTGCGGGCGGATGTCTAGGGGGTGGGTCGGGCCCTGTCAAGGAACCGATTTCCGTTGTTTGCCAAGCGGTTAGTGTCCTCCGCCGGAGCTCCCGGCGGCCTTCAAAACCGCGAAGGTCGCGTCCCCATCGCGCTCCACCTGCGGCACCAGATCGACCTCCCAGTCGAGGTACTGGCGCATGGCCGCCTCGACGTCCTCCTTGAAGTCGTAGGGCCGGTACCAGACGTCGGTCGGCGGGTCGGCCATCCGGACATGGCCGGTTTCGAGCGCGAGCTTGGCGTCCCGCCACGCCTGCGTGCCGCCGGCCAGGATGGCCACGGGTAATGCGCCGGCCGCTGCCTGGGCCTCCGCCGCGGCCAGGGCCGCGATCTCGCCGTCGGGCGAGACCAGTACGATGCGGGTCACGCCTTTCTGCTGCGCCAGCATCTCGGGAATGGTCTTGGCCAGATTGGCGCGGACGGCGAACCAGGCGCCCGGTACGTGGCCGTCGCGGTAGCGGAGGCTGGTGTCGAGATCGATCACCAGGGTGGCCACGCGCGAAGTGTCGAGCTCGGCTGCCGTCACCGACCTGGGCGTGGGCACTACGAAGCCTTGCGGGTAGCGCGACTCGGCCTCGGTCGTGAGTTCGGCCGGCACGGGCTTGTGGTCGAGGACGTGGACTTCGTTCCAGCCCATCTGGACCAGCCAGTGCGCCGTCATGGTGGCGCGCACGCCGTCGTTGTCGTGCAGCACGATCGTCGCGTTGCGCGCCCCGACATATTGATCGGTCGCCTGCACGAGCTGGCCGCCGGCGGCATGCCTAAAACCTTTCAGGTGGCCTTTGGCGTATTCGGCGGGATCGCGCACGTCGAGGCGATAGAGCGGAACGCCTTTCGTCTCGAGCCTGTCGAGGCCGGCCTTGTCGATTGTCCTGATGTTCATCTTCTTCGCGATGTTCGCCGCCGCCGTCTGCGCGAACTTGGCGGCTTCAGGTCCCTGCGGCCCAAAACTTCTGGTCTCGCCGCGCGCCACCTTCAGGCCGGCGAGGTGCCAGCCCATGGTGCCGTTCTTCAGTGCCATCACCTTGTTGGGGAGGCCGGCATTGATCAGCGACTGGGCGCCGATGATCGAGCGTGTGCGGCCGGCGCAATTGACGATGACCAGCGTGTCGGGGCTCGGCACGAAATCCTTTACGCGATAGACGAGCTCGGCGCCGGGGCAATCGATGCCTCCGGGGATCGACATATTGGTGAATTCGGGCAGCGGCCGGGAATCGAGGATCACCATGTCGGCCTTCGAATCTAGCAACTTCTGCACGTCCGCGGCGTCGATGCGGGGCGTGTCGTTGCCGTGCTCGACCACTTCGCCGAATGCCTTGCTGGGCACGTTGACGCCGGTGAACACCTCGTAGCCCGCCGCGGCCCACGCCTTCAGCCCGTCCTTCACGACGGCGACATTGGTGTAGCCTAGGGTCGAGAGCTTTGCGGCAGCGCGGCCGGCACGGCCCAACTGCCCCTCTTCGCCGCTGTCCATCAGCACGATGCGCGTATGTGGATCGGGCAGGAGAGCAAGCGCACGCGGCTCCAGGCGGGAGAGGGGAAGGGGCGTGGCGAACAGCGGATGGCCCTGGGTCGAGAACTCGCCTTCCTCGCGCACGTCGAAGAACGCGAAGACCTCGCCCGACTTCAGCATCGCCTTCACCTGCTGCACGGTGAGCAACGGCGTCAGGATCTTGGCCTTTGCCATGAAGCGCTTGGCGGTGCCGGTGGCCATGTCGACGCTGACGCGGTCGGGCAGGTGCTCGAGGCTGAGGCCGTAGAAGTGGAGATGGAGTGCGTTGCCCGATCCCACTGGTGTCTCGATGTGATGGAAGTCATCTGGGAGGTAGGCGATGACGTCGCCGCGCTTCAGCGTCTTTTCCTTGGCCGGCGCCTCGCGCAACTGGACGATGCCCTCGCGCGCGCCATTGTCGAGGCGCTCGTAGACGACGTTGCGCTCGGCGCCGTGGACGCCGGCGATGATCGCCCAGGTCGTGTGATTATGCGGCGGCACTTTCTTGCCCGCACCGCCCGCCGAGGCATAGAGCGCGAAGCGATGGTCGGGATCCTCGCTCAGGCGATAGATGCCACCGTCGGGCCCGAGCGGGAATTCGTCCTGCGGGAAGAGGTCGGCGCGGCCGGCCAGCGAGGACAGCAGGCCACCGATCCTGTCGAGGGTCGCGGTGGTGACGCCGGCCTTTTCGATCAGACGGGCTTCGTCGACCAGGCGCCGCACGGCGGCGGCACGCTCTTGATGCAGGTTCATTCGATCCTCCTTTTGGCGCAGTATAGCCATCGGGCGCTTGTCGCCGCACGGCAAGTCCAACTACGGTGGAACCATGAAAAAGATCTTTGCCGGCGTTCTGCTGGGCGCGGCGACCCTGATGGCGACATCTGTCGTGGCCCAGACGACTACCAAGCCGCCCGCGAAACCGGCGACGGCGGCCAAGCCTGCCGCAGCCACGGCGCGTCCCGCCGCTCGCCCCGGCGCGCAGCCCACGGCCCAGCCCCGCCGACCCGTCTTTGTGCCCGCGGCGCCGGTCATCGAGCTCGACGAAGCGCCTGTGACGGCAGGCCTGCCGACCGTACTCGACACCGAAAGCCGCGACCGCTACCGGCGCATCTTCCAGGCCCAGGCCGCCGGCCAGTGGGGCCAGGCCGATGCCGAGATCGCCAAGCAGACCGACAAGACGCTGATGGGTTATGTCGGCGCGCAGCGCCTGCTGAGCCAGGGCTATCCGGCGCGCTACGAAGAACTCGCGACCTGGCTACAGGACTACAACGACCACCCGGACGCGCCGGCGATCTACAAGCTGGCGCTGGCGCGGCGCACGCCGGGCGGTCCCGCGCTGACGCCAGCGAGTTTCGTCGGCTTCACGCCGGGTTCGCCGAGCTTTGCCGCCGCCCGGACCGTGACCGGCGGCGACGCTTCACAGGCCGCTGAACTCCGCTCACGTTTGCAGCATATGATCGACGATGGCGGCTTCAACGCTGCCTTTGTCCTGCTCGACCGCAAGTCGACCGCCGACACGCTGGGGCCGCAGGAAACCGAACTGTGGCGCGGTCGTATTCGCACCCGCGCGCTCGAAGCCGACTCGCAGCGCACGTTGCAGGTCCCGGTCGAGGTCGGCCTGCCGCCCGATGCCAACTGGACTGCCGCCATGTCGGCTTTTACCCGCGGCAACATGGCGGAGGCCGCACGCCGGTTCGAGCTGGTGGCCGACGCGCCGCCCGACCGCGCCTCGTCCTGGACGCTCTCCGCCGGCTCCTTCTGGGCCGCGCGCGCCAACCTGCTGGCTGGTAATCCGCAGAAGTTCGCGCCCTACCTCAAGCGCGCGGCACTGCATGGCCGGACTTTCTACGGCTTGGTGGCGCAGAAGGCGCTCGGCATGCAGATCGCGCCGGACTGGAAGGTTCCCGAACTCGATCGCCGCAGGTCCGACCAACTGCGCAACGATCGCACCGGCAAGCGCGCGCTCGCCCTGTTGCAGCTCGGCGCCACGACGGCGGCCGAGCGCGAACTCTACGCCGGCTCGATCGACGCCGACCCGCAGTATGTCGAGGCCGTGCTGGGTCTTGCCGAGAAGGCGGCGCTGCCCGGCCTCTCGGTGCGTGTCGGCAACGCCAATTGGGACCAACGGCACAACATCAAGGGCTACGACGGCGCCATGTATCCGCTGCCGCCGTGGCAGCCTGCGGGCGGCTTCACCGTCGACCGCGCACTGGTCTACGGCTTCATGCGCCAGGAATCGGCGTTCAATCCAAAGGCGCGCTCCTACGTTGGCGCCATGGGCCTGATGCAGCTGATGCCCAGTACCGCCCGGCTGGTGGCGACCCGCTATATTCCCGACCACGGCGGCGGCAATCCCTACGAGCCGTCGACCAATGTGGCTCTTGGACAGGCCTATATCGCGCAGCTTCTCAGCGACACCGACAACAACCTTGTGCGGACTACGGCCGGCTACAACGGCGGGCCGGGCAACGTGATGAAGTGGGACGGCTCGCTGAACGCCGGCCAGGACCCGCTGCTCTACATCGCCTCGATCCCGCTCCATGAGACCCGCGACTTCGTGCAGCGCGTGCTGGCGAACTACTGGCTCTACCAGGTCCGCCTCGGCCAGCCGACGCCGGCGCTCGACCAGATCGCGGCCCACGAATGGCCGCGCTACAGTGCGCAAGACACGCGGCGCTAGCGCATGCTGCCGCTGGCTGGGGTAAAGGTCGTCGAATTCTGCCAGGTCCTGGCCGGGCCCTACTGCGGCATGCTGCTGGCCGACATGGGCGCCGAGGTAATCAAGGTCGAGCCGCCCGAAGGCGACATGATGCGCCAGTGGCCGCCGATCAATGATGGCTACAGCGAGAACTTCGCCTCGATCAACCGCAACAAGCGCTCGGTCGTGCTCGATCTCAAGAATGCCGAGCACAAGGCGGCCGCGCGCCGGCTGGTGCTTTCGGCCGACGTCGTGCTGGAGAACAACCGGCCGGGTGTGATGGATCGCCTTGGGCTTGGTTACGACTCCTTCCGCGAAGAGAAGCCGGGCCTCGTCTATTGCTCGATCTCGGCCTTCGGGCAGAGCGGGCCGCGCGCGGGCGAGGGCGGTTTCGACGTCACGGTGCAGGCGATGAGCGGCATCATGAGCGTGACCGGCGAACCCGATGGCGCGCCGGTGAAATGCGGCGTGCCGGTCTCCGATACCGGCACCGGGCTCTACGCCGCCTTCTCCATCGTCTCGGTGCTGCGCCGCGTGGCGGGGGGCGGGGCGGGCGCGCATATCGATGCCTCGATGCTGGGCTGCAGCCTCGGCATGGCGGCGCTGCAGACCAGCGAATATTTCGGCACCGGCCGCGATCCGAGGAAGCTCGGCTCGGCGCATCCGCGCAACGCGCCGTATCAGGCCTTCAGAGCAAACGACGGCTATTTCGTCATTGCCGCCGGCAACAACAAGCTTTGGGAATCCGTGACCCGGGTCGTGGGCCGGCCCGATCTGCTGGATGATTCGCGCTTCAAGACGACCACGTTGCGCGCGGAGCATCAGGTGGCGCTGAAGGATCTGCTCGAGGTCGAGTTCGCCAAGCAGGGCGTCGACCATTGGCTCGCCGCCTTCGAGAAGGCCGGCGTTCCGCAGGGCCGCATCAACACCTATAGCCAGATCCTGGCCGATCCCCAGGTCCAGCACATGGGCTGGGTCGAGGAGATGGAGCTGCCTTCGGGTGTGAAGACCAGGACGTTCGGCGTGCCCGTGAAAATCTCCGGCACCGACCTTCGCAAGCGGCGCGATCCGCCGGCGCTCGGTGCCGCCACCAAAACTGTGCTTGGGATTGCCAAATGAGCATCGACCGCCTGCGCCGCTTCATAGGAGACATGACCTCGCTGGTCGGTGGCGCATGGCAGGACAAGGACGAGGCGGCGACCATCGACGTCGGCGCCAAGCTGTTGGCCGAACTCGTGCGGCACGACGACTGGCTTCCCGAGTCGATGGCCAGGTGTCCGCCGCACGGCTACGCGCAGAACCTGCTGTGGTGCGATCCCTTCGAGCGCTTCTCGGTGGTGAGTTTCGTCTGGGCGCCGTCGGCCCGTACACCGGTTCACGATCATCAGATGTGGGGCCTCGTCGGCATGTTGCGCGGCTCTGAGACGTCGCAGCGTTTTGCACCCGATCCGGAGACGGGTGCGCTGGCGATGGGCGAGCTTGCGACGCTGGCTCCGGGCGACGTCGAGGCGCTGCTGCCGGCATTAGGTGACATTCATCAGGTGACGAATGCCTTGAGCGACTGCGGCTCGATCAGCATCCATGTCTATGGCGGCAATATCGGCGCCGTGCGCCGGCATACGTTCGATGTGAAGAGTGGAGAGCCCAAGCTGTTCGTGTCGGGCTATACGAATCAGGTGCTGCCGAACCTGTGGGATCGGTCGGCCGAGGTGAGGGCGGGGCCCTAGTTCTTGTCCATTCTGCTCGGCGCGGGCTCTCGCGCCTCAGAAGGCGCTGCCGCCCGCTCATCCTCATAAGCACTAGCGCAGCGCGCTAGTGCTTATGAGGATGAGGATGGGTCGGGTCGACCCAGTAAACTTCCTCGACCTTCTCGGCCGGAGCGATGTCGATGTTGATCGCCACGGCTTCGTTGTCGGAACGCACCAGCACGCACTCCAGCGGCTCGGTCTCGGAGGCGTTGATCTCCTGGTGCGGCACGTAGGGCGGCACATAGATGAAGTCGCCGGGCCCGGCCTCGGCGGTGAACTGGAGCCGGTCGCCCCAGCGCATGCGGGCGCGGCCCTTTACGACATAGATCACGCTTTCGAGGTGGCCGTGGTGGTGGGCGCCGGTCTTGGCGTGGGCGTGGATGGTGACGGTGCCGGCCCATAGCTTCTGCGCCCCGACCCGGGCGAAATTGATCGCCGCGGCGCGGTTCATGCCCGGGGTCTGGGCGGTGTTGGTGTCCAGAGAATTGGCGGGGATGACCCGCACGCCGTCGTGTTTCCAGTCGGTCATGGTTTCGATTTGGGGATGCCGGCTCGCTTCGACAAGCGAGGAAAGATAGAATGCTCGCATGAACAGAATTGATGAAAGCAAGCCCTTCAAGCCGGTGAACATCGCCGTGCTGACGGTGTCCGACACGCGCACGCTCGAGACCGACAAGTCGGGCGACACCCTCTGCGAACGCATCGCGCGCGACGGCCATGTTCTGGCCGATCGGGCTATCGTCACCGACGACGTGGCCCTCATCCGCGCCCGGGTGAAGAAGTGGATCGACGATCCCAAGGTCGAGGTTGTGATCACCACGGGCGGCACCGGCGTCACCGGCCGCGACGTCACGCCCGAGGCGCTGGAGGCGCTGTTCGAGAAGAAGATCGAAGGCTTCGGCGAGACCTTCCGCTGGATCAGCTTCCAGAAGATCGGCACCTCGACCATGCAGAGCCGCGCCACCGCGGGCGTGGCCAACGCCACCTACATCTTCGCCCTGCCGGGCTCGACCGGCGCCTGCAAGGACGGCTGGGACGACATCCTGCGCCAGCAGCTCGACATCCGCTTCCGCCCCTGCAACTTCGCCGAGCTGGCTGAGGGGCTCCTCGCGGCCCTGAAAGAGCGACCGCGCTTCGCCAACCTCACCGCCGAAGATCTCGAACCTCTCCCGGCAACGGGGACCGCGCACGGCCATGTCCGTCTGCCCGACGGACTGATTGCGCGCGTGGCCTATGCCTGGCCCGACGATCCCGGCGCCGCGGCGCGTCTCGACACGCAGGCGGCGGCGTTCCGGCTTCTCGCTCCCAGCAAATGCACGCCGGTCCTGCACGATGTGCTGCCGCCGCGCGACGGCCTGCCCGGCGGCGCGCTGATCGTGGATCGCATCGCAGGTCAGGTGCCGGCTCTGCCGCGCGACCTCGGCGCGATGGCGGCGTCGCTGGCCGCCATTCATTCGCTCCCCAAGCCGGCGGAAAATTCACCGATCCCGCGCCTGAAGAATCCCTTTCTCGAGACGCTGGAAGCCGTCGAGAAGAATGCCCTGCATTTTCTCGACAGGGCCGTGCCCGACCAGGCCACACGCGCCGAGATCGCCGACGAGCTGCGGCTGGTGCGCGACGTGGCGTCGGCAATCGCCGGGCGGCCGCAGCCGCTCACGATCGCGCTGGCCGACACCCATCCCGGCAATTTCATCGTCGATGCCGACGGCGTTGCCTGGTTCGTCGACCTGGAGAAAGTGCACATTGGCTCGCCCGCCATCGACCTGGCGCATGCGATCTTGCCGACCTCGACGCTCTGGCATCCCGAGGTCGGCCAGATCCTGACCCCTGGGCAGGTGGCCGGCTTCCATGCGCAGTATCTCGCGCGGATCGGCGAGGCGCGGGCAGCGGAGCTGGAGCCTTGGCTGATGCCGATGCGCCGTCTCACCTGGCTGCGCACCACCATGTTCATGGCGCGCTGGCGGGTGCAGACGCGCCAGCCGCGCGATCCCGACGATCCCGGACAGTGGAGCGATGCCGGCTTGGAGCCCGCCATGAAGGTCCATCTGCAGGCGCGCATCGACCAGTGTCTCGGTCGCGACCAGGTCCGCGCCATCCGCGCGGAATTTCTATAGCGGCTTCACCATGCGCAGCGTCTCGGAGCCGAAGCCGCCGCGCTTGTAGAAATCTACGGCACGACGGTTGTCGGCGAACACGTCGAGGCTGAGGAAGCGATAGCCTTTTGCGCGTGCCCATTCCTCTGCGGAGGCCATCAGCTTTGTCGCCACGCCCGATCCTTCCGCCTCCTTGTCGACGGCGAGCAGCGAGACGTAGCCGCACGGCTCGTCGGTCACGCCGTCCTTGCCGGGCCGCATGTGGACATAGCCCAGCCGGCGTCCGTCGGCCGACCAGGCGACGAGTGTCTGCGCGTTCTTGTCGGCGGCGGCAAAGGTCGCCGCCATGTAGCGCGCCTGGAAACCCTCCATCGCCGCGAGGTCGTGCCAGGCCGGGCCGGGCACGCCGGAGAGGCGGGCGGAGAGGCCGGAGAGGAAGTCCGTGTCCGAGGGCTCGGCCGGACGGAGGGTGATTGCTGGCAATGACTGCATGATCGCGTAGCTATAGCGGCCTCATATGGCACGAGTATGCTTGACTCGTTCCCTTTTTGTTCTAAGAGTCGGTCCCATGAGACCGACCGCTCCGCCCGAGTATCCCGACGACCCGATCGCCGAGCCCGTGCACAAGGGCAGGGGCGCTCTGTCGAACGAGACCAGCCGCTACGACACCGAGAAGCGCATTCGCACCACCGACGGCTGGGAGGCCGAAGTCGCGGCCGCGGCGGAAGACGACGAGCTGCCGCCCTTGCGCACCATCCTGACGCGCGACGCCACGCGCACCATCATCGCGCGCAACAATTCGCCCGACATCGGCTTCGACCGCTCGATCAATCCCTATCGCGGCTGCGAGCACGGCTGCATCTACTGCTTCGCGCGGCCGACGCATGCCTACCTCGGCCTGTCGCCCGGCCTCGATTTCGAAACCAAGATCCTGTTCAAGCCCGAGGCCGCCAAGCTGCTCACGGCCGAACTCGCGGCGCCCAAATACAAGCCCGCCGTCATGGCGATGGGCACCAACACCGATCCCTATCAGCCGGTCGAGCGCGACCTGAAGGTGACGCGCCAGATTCTCCGCGTGCTGAGCGACTTCAACCATCCCGTCGGCATCGTCACCAAGAACCATTTCGTCACGCGCGACATCGACATCCTGGCGGACATGGCGCGGCGCAATCTCGCCGAAGTGTTCCTGTCGGTGACGACGCTCGACAAGGATCTCGCCCGCGTGATGGAGCCGCGGGCGTCGGCGCCGCACCGGCGTCTCGATGCGATCCGCGCGCTGGCGACCGCCGGCATACCGGCCGGTGTCATGACGGCGCCGATGATCCCGGGCCTGAACGACCACGAGATGGAGGCGATCCTCGATGCTGCCGTCGATGCCGGCGCCACGCGGGCGGGCTACGTGCCGCTGCGCTTGCCGCTCGAGATCAAGGAACTGTTCGAGGAGTGGCTGAAGACGCATCGGCCCGACCGCGCCGAGCGCGTGCTGTCGCTGATCCGCCAGATGCGTGGCGGCAGGCTCTACGATGCCGAGTTCGGCAGCCGCATGCGCGGCGAGGGCCCGCTCGCGATCCTGCTCAGTCAGCGTTTCGCCGCTGCCGTGAAACGTCTCGGCCTCAACCGGATCGGCGTCCGGCTCGACACCTCGGCGTTCCATGTCCCCGAATCCGCCCGCACAGCTCTCGTCGATGCCAAGCGCGACGCGCGGCAGATGCGACTGCTCTGAGCACCGATTATTTGTCGTCGGCCGGGGGCAGGGGGCCTTTGGAGGGGTCGACATAGTGATATCCGCCACAGGCAAGGCACTGGACCATTTCAACGCGACTCTTGCCGTCCTCTGGCGTCGTGTCTTCGGAGGTCAGGCCTTGAACATTCGTGCCCGTGATCGGACAAAAGTAGAGGAATGGCCTCACCATTTTCTTTTCTCTGACTCCCGCTGCCTAGCCGATGAGGAGCAGGAGGCGATGAATCTGGCGCTCCCGGCTTTCGCGTGACAGCTGGTCGAGTGGCCGAGCTTTGGGGACCGGCTCGCCGTTAATGACCATTTCCCTCACGCATTGCCGAACAGTTTGGGACAACGCGCGAATCACCTCTTCCTCCGTGTTTCCGGTAACCGTGACGCTGGGAAGATCGGGAACCCATGCCGTGAACCGCCCGTCCTTCGAGCGTTCGATGATCGAGTAGTAGCTCGCGTCCAGCATCTTCCTTCCCCTCCCGCCCAAAACAATGGTGCAGACGGTCGCAAGGAAAGCGCTTTGATCTGGATCAAGACGAGGCCGCGCATCTTCACGGCCCACGCCGTCTGGCCTGTGAAGGGAACGCTCGGGGTTCAAATGGGTCAGTCCAGGAACTGGACCTTCGGCCAGAGCTCGCGCCAGCGCTTGGCGGCGATGCGGGCCTCGTACTCGGAACGTCGCGCGCGGCCGAATTCCGTCGGGCGGCAGCGCAGGTTGACGAGATCGTCGGTGCCGAGCGGCGCCACCACGCTGAGGCTGTCGTCGACTTCCAGCCGCACGCCGACCGGCGTCACCGTCTCCAGCCAGAAGTTCATGGCGTGTGCGGTATCGCGGTGCGGCGGGAAATTCTTCTTCACCACATGCATGCGTGCCTGGTTGCGGACCTGCCACGGCAGGCCTGGCATCAGCCGGTCGAGCGCGGCCTCATATTCCGTCTCGCGTTCCGTCGCGAGGTCCGTCGCGTCGTAGAACAGCACGTCGATATCCACAGGCGGGCGCGCCAGCACGATGCCGTGCAGATGGTCCCACACGCGATTGCGCACGAACCCGGCGGCAATGCACCAGTCCGGCAGCGCGAGGTAGCGCACGGCACGAAGCTGTTCCATTGCCACGGCGTCTTCTGCGATGATGCGGGCGATGAGGGACATGGCATCATTCTAGCCAACCTCGATGGGGATAATGCCGAGCTTTCGATTCGAACTGCGCTGTGAAGGACGTGTCGCCGGCATCGACGAAGCCGGGCGTGGGCCGCTGGCCGGGCCGGTCTATGCCGCAGCGGCCGTCATCGACCGCACGCGCGCCGCCCGGAAGCTGCTCCGCATGATCGACGATTCCAAGAAGCTGACCCTGGAACAGCGCGAGGAAGCCTACGAGGCCATGATCGCCTCCGGCGTCGTGCAGTTTGCCGTCGCGGAAGCCAGCGTCGAGGAGATCGACCGCGTCAACATCCTGCAGGCGACGTATCTTGCCATGCGCCGCGCCGTGCAGGCGCTGGTCGAGCAGCCGGAAGTGGTGCTGGTCGACGGCAACCGCGCGCCGCCGCAACTTGGCTGCCGCGCCGAGACCATTGTCGGCGGCGACGCGCATTCCTACTCGATCGCCGCCGCGTCGATCTTCGCCAAGGTGACGCGCGACCGTCACATGACCGCGCTCGCTGCGATGTTCCCGGGCTACGGCTGGGAAACCAATCGCGGCTACGGTAGCGCGCAGCACCTGCAAGCCCTCGAACTTCTCGGGCCGACCCCGCATCACCGTATGAGCTTCACACCCGTCAGTCGGCTACGCTGACGGGATGGGCATCGCTTCGATTCGAAACCTCGACTACGTGGTTCTCCTCTGCGAGGACCTGGTCCGCGCACGGCAGTTCTATCTCGACGTGATGAAGTTCCGCATCGAGCGGGAGACGCCGCGATGGGTGAGCTTCCATGTCGGCTCGGGCCTCCTCTGCCTGCGGCCGCGCACCTTGGAGGGCGTCTTCCAGGACGGGCCGGGCGCGCCAGGCTCGGCGTCGGTGCAGCTCGCCTTTCGCGTCTCGCCGCCTGAGATCGACGAATGCCAGGCGGAGTTGATCGCCAAGGGCGTCGAGATGATGGGCCCGCCGCGCGACATCCCGTCCTGGGGCCACCGCGCGATCTTCTTCCGCGACTCCGAGCGCAACGTCATCGAAATCTACGCCGAAGTCTGACGGAGGCCTCAGTGCTGAAACTCTACTACGCTGCCCACACCTGCTCGCTCGCCACGCATATCGTCCTCGAAGAGGTCGGCGCCGATTACTCGACGGTGCGCGTCGATTTCGCCCAGGAGCAGCAGAAGTCGCCGGAATTCCTCAAGGTCAATCCCAAGGCGCGCGTGCCGGCGCTGGTCACCGACCGGGGCATCCTGACCGAGACGCCGGCCATGCTGGTCTACGTCGCCCAGAGCTTCCCCAAGTCGCGGCTCGCGCTGATGGACGATCCTTTCGCCTTCGCCCAGGTCCAGGCCTTCAACTCATATCTCTGCTCGCACCTCCATGTGGCGCACGCGCACCGCATGCGCGGCCATCGCTGGGTCGATGCCGATGACAAGGCATCGATCGCGGCCATGCAGCGCAAGGTGCCGGAGTCCGTCGGCGGCGCCTTCGAGTTGATCGAGCGCGAGATGCTGAAGGGCCCGTGGGTGATGGGCGAGCACTATACGATTTGCGATCCCTATCTCTTCACGCTCGCCCAGTGGCTAGAGAAGGATGGCGTCGACCCGGCGCGCGTTCCCCGCGTCGCCGATCATCGCCGCCGCATGTCGGAGCGTCCCGGCGTGAAGAAGGCGATCGCCGAGGAACTCGACTAGCCGTCCGAGCCGATCAGCGCTTCAGCGCAGGCCAGGCGTCGCGCAGGAATACCGTCAGATCGTTGGCATCGGCCGAAAACGGAATCTGGAACAGCATGTCGCTGACGAAACCGCGATGATAGGTGGCGTGGTTGGCGAGGTGCAGCAGGATCTCCTGCCGCGTCATGGCACCCGCGCCGCCGCCGACGAACTCGAAATGGACGGTCTCGTTCAATTCCTCGGCAGATAGCCGCTCCGCCAGGTCCACGTAGTAGAGGTCCATGTTGCCCAGCCGTTCCCGCACTTTGGCAAAGGGCGGTGCGGTCTTGGTGTTGCGTGCCGTGTAGTCGTGCTTTCGGCCTTCCAGATGCGCCCGGAAAATATCCTCGATGACGAGGATGTGGTTGAACGTATGGGCGATGGTCCCGAACAGCGCCTGGCGTGGCTTGGAAATCTCGGCGTCCGGCAGCTTCGCGACCGAATCCATCATCACCCGGTTCGCCCACGCCATGGAGTGGGTCATCATCCGTGTCAGGCCCCGGGCGCCGTCGTTCCGCCGCATGTCCGTCATCGCGAGAGTCCGCCCCCTTCAGAAAGGTGCGGATCATCAGTCGAATTGCCGGCGGCAACTCGCGAGAAGATCTCGGGCGGCTCTCTAACTGTTGTGGGTCATGCCATTCGTGCGACTCGATGTTGTGGATGGATCGCGTAAACAATTGAATCAATTGTAATTTCTTGACCGGGACTCGGTGGATGACTCATCTTCCACCGATGCCTGTGGAAAAACTCGATCGCGTGCTCGTCGGCGACTGCATCGAATTGATGCGCGCCCTGCCCGAAGCCTCCGTCGACATGGTCTTCGCGGACCCGCCGTACAATCTCCAGCTCGGCGGCGAGCTGCTGCGGCCCGACCACAGCAAGGTCGACGCGGTCGACGACGACTGGGACAAGTTCGCCGATTTCGCGCGCTACGATCAGTTCACCAATGCCTGGCTGAAGGCCGCGCGTCGGGCGCTGAAGCCCGGCGGCACGCTCTGGGTGATCGGCAGCTACCACAATATCTTCCGCATCGGCACGGCGCTGCAGGACCAGGGCTTCTGGCTGCTGAACGACATCGTGTGGCGCAAGTCGAACCCGATGCCGAACTTCCGCG